>Ga0207646_10005227_pt1 | contig 13706 bp, 12 predicted proteins | sample KBSK5502metaG_FD_184343 | JGI IMG/M metagenome (GOLD analysis project Ga0207646, IMG submission 184343) | Corn, switchgrass and miscanthus rhizosphere microbial communities from Kellogg Biological Station, Michigan, USA - KBS K5-50-2 metaG... | ecosystem: Host-associated > Plants > Roots >... | reverse complement strand
CCCAGCGGCTTAGTTTGAACAAAGAAACAACGTCAGTGAGAAGTCAGCCGACGGGCATGCCTGTCGGTTTCAGGTGCTTTTATGCTCTGCACCTTTCCTCTCGGATCCTCCCTTTTTCAAGGGAGTATCCAAAGCGGCCATGAGCCATGGAATTCCAAAATTTACATACAGCTCACCGAGCGTCTCATGCTCTCTCCAAACGAAAGGATACACCGCTCTCTCAAAAATGGGCTGCTTTTGTTAGCTGGTTGCCTGCTCGTCGGGCTGGGCCTCGGGCTGAGCTTCGGGCCGCTCTTCGGTCGGCTCGTCGGGCTGCTCCGCGGGCTGCTCGTCGGTTTACTCAGCGGGCTGGGCCTCTGGCTGCTCGTCGGGCTAGGCAGAGGGCTGGATGCTGCTTTCCAGCACTATACCCTGCGCTTCTGGCTGGCACGCAGCGGCGTCTTTCCCTGGCGGGCGGTTCCCTTCCTAGAGGATGCCACCACTCGCATTCTCCTGCGGCGGGTTGGTGGAGGATATAGCTTCGCCCATCGGTTGTTGCTCGATTTCTTTGCTGACGCGTATGCAGGAGCATCTTCTGCCTCGCCTGCCGCTCGAAGCATACTGCCATCCCCGCCATAAACGTTGGTTCTGGCAGTGCGCTGAAGCCCTCTGTCTGGTGACGATCTTGCTTAGCATCCTTCAGGAAGTATCTTTATCGCAGGATTCCCAAGCTCTTTCCATGATGGCGAGCGGGTCGAAGACTACTAGCTGACACAACATTTTTATTGTTATCACAGGATCAGTATCATAATTTTCGTCTGCATCGGGCTAGTGCAGACGAAAACCACACTAGGGCAGACGAAAGTCACAACCAGTGCGGACGAAATATTAAAGTGACAAAATATTAATGTGACAATCTCACCAGGAGAAAAGTACCCATTGACAGGGCAAAACAGAGCATTTATAATCCCACACTAGTTAGAGTAGTGTAGAATTTGTTTTGTCACGCAAACTATTGCCGTACACAAAACTGGAGTCATCGGGACCATCATACCTTCACAGCTTACATTCTTTTGGTCAGAGTTTTTCTGCTTCCCCAAACTATACTTGTTTCAGGTAGAACATATGTCTATCGCACTCCGTTCTCCTATTGCAGGCCCGGATGCATAGATTGGCAAGAGAGGAAGAAGAAAAGCGTATGAATCAAGAGAAGCAGCCACATTGGATACAGGTGGCGTTTGGCACGGCTGTGATTACGGCGCTCGTCAATAATGGCGTGGCGCTCCTTTCCCTCCTCTGGTCGGGGATTGTCCGCCTGAGTTGGGTAGGCTTTGGCATACTTGCGGTTTCGGTTCTCGTCGAGAGTGTGTTGCTCTTCGGCGTTTTTGTGCTCGGGATGCGCTATACCATCGTCACATTTGGCAGTCTCATCCTTGCACTCATGAACAAACAGAGCAGGCCCTCCAGATGGACGGATCCCCTGGAGCGGATGATTTGGAAGATTGCAGACCTGCTGATCCGAGCAATAGGGAGGAAACGATGAACCGCACACCGGAACGGGTCAGAGAGATACTTGTTCGCTCTGGCCGTAGCGTCACCCTGCGGCAACTGACGGATTGGAGGCAGAAAGGCCTTCTCCCGCCGCTAGAGCGCGAAAAGGGGCAGGGGAGAGCAGCAAAGTACGTATGGACACAATCCGACATTGTGAAGCAAGCAGCTATCATTCACGACTTACTCTGTTGCTGGTACGGGCGGACAGAATGGCTTGCGCTTCCGCGCTGGTTGCTTGGCTATGACGTGCCGCTTGAAGAGGTACGGCACATGTTTCTCCTCTATACAGAACAGGCCCTTGCAGCGATGACACAGGGCGAAACGGACCAGGAAGAATTAGAAGAGCACCTGAAAGATTTTGCGAGCAACCTGATCTATCGGTGGAAGTACTCCTCCAAGCCGATGCCATCCAATTTCAAAGCAGCTACGCCAGAAGATCGTGAAGCGGCGCTAGACTTTCTGATCCAACTGTTCGCAAACCAGGACTATCAGCCAAATGAGAAGCAGCTCGCCAGTGCCTGGCGGGGACTTGAAACGAACCACAATACGAATGGGGCCACTGCACCGGAAGTTTCGGGAGAGAGCCCAGAACTCATGCGCTTCACGCGCTTTGTGAATGAGCACCTTTCGCTCCAGCGCCGCTACAATGCAGTCGTAGAGGCAACGACAGAGGAATGGGAGCAGGCACATCGTGATTTTCGCGACACGCTCGCTGCGCTCACCACGTTTTATCAATTGCTGCCACCCTTTGCGAGATTTCCTCGCCTGCCGTCCTGGTGGATGCAGGTTCGGATGCAGTATAACCTCCTGGTGGAGTTTGGTCAGTTGCTACTCCCAGCATTGCTGGCATTACGCCAGGATGGCTATGGAGACTGGATTGAGATGGGACTGGCAAAGGCCCACGAGTTCCTGACAGACCCAGAAGTACGAGAGAGGATGCAGACCGAGCTTACTGGGCGACAGCTACAGAGGGCAGCCCGGCGCTACGAAAGAGAGCAGATGCAAGAAAGCCTATGACGGTACTTCATGGCTATCCGGATCGGGTAACAGCCCACCAGCGATAGTGCGAACTACCAAGATGCCTGCCAACTCTTAAAAGCAATCACGATTGTAGAAAGCAGGAATCATGTCTGACCAACACGTGATACACGAGACCGCCATCACTGTACCTGGCACCGCCTCCTTCTACGGAGGTGATATGCAGCAGGCGAGTCGCCTGGCACAGCAGTTCCGCCAGCAGACCTCCAACCCGTTTCAGGAATATCATGAGAAGAGCACGCCCAATACGCGCGATCGCCAGCGCTTCGACCTGCTGAACTTCACCACCTATCTTGCTGGAGCCGGTGTGCAGCGCAGCGTCGAGCAGCTCTATCACGATGGTGCCGCCTGGGCCGGCGTCAGTGAGCCGCTGGTCTTCGGCTATCGCGCCTGGCTGCGGCAGGAGGGCTACGCCATTGGCACCATCAACTTGCGCCTGGCGACGATCCGGGCCTATTGTGACCTGGCGCGCCAGGTCGGGGCCATCGGCGAGGAAGACTATAAGCTCATTCAGACGGTCCGGGGCTACAGCTACAAGGAAGGGCGCAATATCGATGTAGCGCGCGCAGAGCAGGGGCAACCAACGCGCAAAAGCACCAAGAAGGCCATGCCCGCGCCCGTCTCGACCGCGCAGGCGCTGCGGCTGAAAAAGGCCACCATGCAGATCGATCGCAAGCGTCGCCCGCGCGATATCGCGCTCTCGACAAAGGACGCGCTCATGATGGGACTCTTCATTGAGCACGCTTTCCGGGTCGGCGAGGTGGTCGCGCTCAACATCGAGCATTTCGATCTGGCCGGCGGCACCGTCTCGATCTACCGCCAGAAAACCAAGGACTGGCAGACCCACCGGCTGAAAAAGCACACCAGGATGGCACTCGATGACTACCTGGCCGCCGAGGGACGCACCAGCGGCCCGCTCTTGCTCGGCTATGCGAGCAAGAAGAAGCAGGCGGGGGACCGGCGCATCACCCGCTATGGCCTCTATGATCGGGTCCGCCTGCTCGGCCAGCAGGTCGGCATTCCCAACTTGTCGCCGCATGACCTGCGGCACTACTGGACGATTGACGCACTCACCAACGGGACATCCATTGATCGTGTCCAGGCGGGCGGCAACTGGACCACGCCTTTCATGGTGCTGCGCTACGCCAAAAAGCTTGGCATTGCCAACGAAGGGGTCATAATCACCGAGGAAGAGGAGTAGCAGGCCACTTCAATCAGAACGAGATTTTGCGTATACTTTCTTAAAGAGGGGGAACGTTCGTCACGATCGTAGCGAGAGGAGCGGGAGCGATGAACACTCAGAAGATCATGCGATTGTTGTTTCTTCTCGTTCCTGTGTTGCTGCTGCTCTCAATCTGGTGGCACGCCTTTGCACCGTTCCTCTCCCTTGCGCTCCTCTACCTGATACTGTTGGTGCTGCGCAGCAGCTTTGTGCAAACACTCCTCGGAAAGCGTCGTGAGCCACCGGTGGTGTATCAGCCACCGCAACAGTCGAGGGAGGCACAGGAACGCGCTCATGGTTTTGGATTAATTCCACCGGAGTATGACCCCTCGCCGACACATCCGGCGGCAGAACCAGAATACGGGCGAGGGTACCAGGCACAACCACCCTGGATGCCCGGGAGAGAGTATCCTGAAGCACAACCTAAGCAGGAATATGATCAACCGCAGGTCTATTACCCTGAGATGGAATTACCACCACAGTAAAAACCACCTAAGCCCCGGCATGTGCGGGTGCTGAGAGTCTTCCTGATATAATGCGCGGTACTATAGTTGACTCATATACTAATTGGTGGAAGCAGAGAGCTTGTCGAAAGCAAGAGATCTGCTAGACTGGTGGAAGTAACGGGAGAACCCAAGTTTGACTTTCTGGCCTGAGCTTGCGAGAGCCGGTGACCAGCTTTAAAAGACGGTTCCCCGTCCACCAGAGTTGCAAGCGGCAATTGGGCTTGTTGCAGCAGCTTTTGCCTGGGTTGGGCAGAGGCGAGACTGCCAATCCAGCATGAGTTCACGTTCGCTCTGGTTGGTCGGGTTTCTCGTTGCCTGAAGCGGAGTGCGTTGCCTATGTGTGACTGTGCCAGGTCACGCGCGGAGGTGGATCCATGAACCCATCAGACCCGCCCTCTTCTGCGGTGGATGCCTCATCCTTTCAGTATGTCGTCGGAGTCGATATCGGTATGGAGTCTTGTAGTTTTTGTGTTTGTAGCCCAGAGAAAAGTCTGCTCATCAAGCCTACCACTATGACGAATGCGGCGCAGGGGTTTGCCCAGCTGCACGAGAAGCTCCGGCAGTTAGGAGTTGCTCCCGATCGCATCCTCATCGGCCTGGAAGCCACCTCGCGCTATGGGGAGAACCTCTATCACTTTTTAGAGAGCCAGGGGTACCACTTGTGTCTGCTCCACCCCCGGCAAACCCATGAGTTCGCACAGCGACGCGGGCTGAGAGCCAAGACCGACAAACTGGACGCGCAGACCATCGCGCGCGTCTTGCTGAGTGGTGAAGCCCGCCGCGGGTATGTTCCCAGCGAACTGATCGCGAGCTATCGCGAGTTAGTGCGTCTGCACACCCAACTCAGTGATGAAGTGGCAGGCTACCGTAACGAGATCCATGCGGAACTTTCGGTGCTCTTTCCCGAGTTCACGCAGGTCTTTGCCGACCCGTCTCGGCCAACTGCCTTAGCGGTGCTCCAGCTCTATCCTAGCGCGAGGGCCATGGCCACAGCCTCAGTCGAGTCGCTTACCACCAAACTGCGGGAGCTGGCCCCTTGCAATTATGGAGAGAGGACCGCCAAGCTGCTGGTCGCTTTGGCCCAGCACTCCGTGAGTAGTGGGAAGGCAACCGCGGCTCGCGCCACCAGCCTCAAAATCCTCTGTAACCAACTCCAGCATACCCAGAAGAATCTGGCCCTGCTCGAAGCCGAGATCGATCGCTTGCTCGTGGGAGACAGCGGGGCCACCGGACTGGGGAGTGTGCCTGAATTTGGGCCTAAGACGGTGGTGGTGCTGCGTGCCGAGTTGGGGGATGTCAGCCGTTTCCAACGCATGGACCAGGCGGTTGCCTATGCGGGACTAGACATCCAGGTGAAGGAGAGTGGCCAATGGAAAGGACAGGCCAAGCTCTCCAAGCGCGGCAGTGGCCGACTGCGGCGGATTTTATATCTGGCCGCCTTGCGCTGTACACGGCTAGAAGGATCGGCCTTTGGAGCCTACTATCATCGCCTCATCGCCCGTGGTATGCGCAAGCGTGAGGCCTTGATGGCGGTCATGCGCAAAATGCTGATCGTGGCCGTTCACTTGCTCAAAACCGAGGAGGAGTATGACCCCGGCAAAGTAGCCGTGACAGGTGCGGGCTGATCCCGCGCGGGATCAGCCCGCACCTGTCACGGCTACCCCTCCCCCCATGCTCGCTATGCACAGCACTTGAGCGCTCGCGCTCAAGTGCCATGGGGACATGCTGTCCTCATGCAGGCTCTCGCATCGCTTGATATTTGGATCTTTGCGGTAGCGTATCTCTTTCTAAGGGTAGAGAAAAAGGAGGAAAAGGTGCAGAAAAAAAGGAGCTGAGGCCCTCCAAGTGGTAGAGTAAAGAAAAACACCAAGCTCAACCACCGGAGGGATCAGCACTATGACTATACACTTTGGACAAGGGAAACTGGAAGCACCCGAGCGGCAAGCCATCTTGGAAGAAGTCTATCAACGAGCCAAAGGGGCAGCCACAGCGGCGGTCAAAGCCGTAGTCGAAGCGCTGCTGGAAGCCGAGGTGACCGCCAAGTTGGGACGCGAGAAGGGAGCGGTGCGCCACATCAGCGGGCAGCCGCAGGAAGTCGACTGGGTGTGTGGGCAGTGTGGCTGCGCTGATGCGCAGCACTTCACGCGCGATGGGCATTATCGGCGCAGCCTGCAAACGGGCTGGGGCAGCATCCAGGAGCTGCGCGTGCCCATGCTGGAATGTCAGCAGTGCGGCCATGATGTGCTCTGCCACTTCACGATCTTGGAGAAGTATGAGCGCTTCTGGCTGGATCTGGACCAGGATGTCGTCTTGGGCAGCGGGCTGTGTGAAAGTTTGCGGCACTTACGCGAGCGCTGGGGTGAGGCGGTGGGCAGTAGTCTTGGGTTGCGTACGCTCAATGAGCGCATCAACCAGCTTGCGCCCCTGCTCTCGCAAGCTCACCAAGGTCGCATTACACAGGTGCCGTCGGTGATCCAATTTGATGGCATTTGGCTGCGGCTGCAGCTTCCGACGGGCACCCTGAAAACTGACCGTCGCGGGCGACGGCGCCAGCAACACAAGGGCAAGCGCATGGTGCTGCTGGTGGCTTTGGGACTGTGGGCCGATGGCAGTGGCAGGCGCGAAATTCTCGATTGGGAACTCGCCGAGGGGGAAACCCAACCCGACTGGCAACGCTTGCTTGACCGCCTCTGGGAACGGGGCGTGCGCCCAGAAGCCGGGCTGCAGGCCATCATTCGGGATGGCAAAGGTGAATTGGGGGCCGCCGTGGCCCAAGTGTACGGTACTCGGGTGATCGAACAACGCTGTGTCTTTCACAAACTGCGCAATGTCGCCGACAAAGCGCGCGAAGACCTCAGTGGAGAGGCCCACCGCGAGGTGCGTGAGCAGTTGCTGGAACAAGCCAGTGCCATTTATCAAGCCGAGACGCCTGCCCAGGCGCGCGAGCGCTTGCACGCCTTCGCCAGTACTTGGGGGGAGCAGGCACCCAAAGCGGTGGCGACGTTGCAACGCAATTTTGAGCAGACGATTGCCTTCTATGCGCTTGGGGGTATCGCTCGCGAACTCGTGCGCACCACGTCCCTGCTGGAACGCACCAATCGCGAATTGCGCCGCAAGTTCCGACAAGCCTGCTGCTTTAGTAGTCGCCGGGGTGCTGAAGTGGCCATCTATCTGCAAGTGCAGCGACTGCATGCCCGCTGGACCAAGTCGTCCTGGCCCCAAACGGCTCGGTCGCTCTCTTTGGCTTTTTATTAATCTCTACCCTTAGCAAAGGATACGCTACCATCTTTGCTGGGGGCTTGACAAATTCTATGGCTTCTTTTAACATGCATCATAAATGCATATTGCAAATTCAATATGAGGTTGGCTCTCCTTTCATATTGGTGCTAAACTTCTCAATTGAAATAGCATCGATTGCGCTCTCTGTTCGCGAAGAACATCAGCCTGGTGAAATACACGCATCTTATACCCCCATTGCGGGAGAGCTACATGAGTACCAGTTTGAAACAGGAGCAGGCAGTATGTCATTAAACGACCTGGCCAGTATTGCTATTATTGTTCAAGGAATACTTTTCATCGCCTCCATTGCCCTGTGCTCTGGTATCAATTGCGGGAGAACACCAGGCTGGTCAGGGCAGCCAATACCCCAAAGCTCGTGGAGCTCTCTACGCCCTTCTACCTCCAACTGGCCCAGGACCGTGCGTTGACAGATCTCTGGCGGCAAGCAACGCGGCACTTTGACGAGTTAGATGAGATTGACCAGGCTCGCTACTTCAACTTCTTGACCTGGTGGTTAATGGTGCATGAGAACATCTACCACCAATGGAGGAGCAAGTTGATAGACGAAGACACCTATAGCTCCTGGACGCGTGATCTAGAGTATTTTGCCAGAAGCCAGCAGCTCGCAAACCACTGGACCCGACTCAACAGCTATTTTGAGTCGGGTCCAGTGGTTTGCGAGCATGTGACGGCGATCATCGTTCGTCAGACGAAAGAGGGGGAGTAACCCCTGGATGGTAGTGCACCCGGGCTTCCCCGACCAGGTCGCAACGTTCTGAACGGCCCGTCTCCGAGCGGTGTGAACACGTTCACAAACCGTGTAGTCACGCTCTCGAAATGATCGAACCGACCTTAGAATCGCCAACGAGTTGCCCTGTAGGGATCGACCATCCCCACGGCAACCACGGTCTTGGACGTGACGCGCGTTGGCCTTATTTCATTACGCGGAACGAGAGATGGGTTGCTCCCGGTGTCTCAAGCGTCCGGATGTGTTCCAGGCGGATAGGAGATGGGCCTAGGTGATCGAAGAGGCGCACACCCTCACCCAGCAGCACATGGGCAATGCTCATATGCAATTCGTCGAGCAGACCCGCCTTCAAGGCTTGTTGGACGGAGCTGGCACCACGCAGAGCCACATGTTTCTCGCCTGCGAGCTCCTTTGCTTTCGCCACCGCACTATGGATGCCATCGGTGACAAAGTAAAATTGCGTCTGACCCTTTTTCACGGATTCTCGCGCTTGCGATTGCATGACCACCACCGGCCAGGGGAGAGGCGTGCCATCAGGCATGACCCACCCCTGCTCACTGCAAATTTGATTGAAGCTTCTGCGTCCCATAATTACTGCGCCAGCCTCGTTCATCTCCTCGCCCACGACTTCATGGAAGTGTTCCATCGTGCGTCCCATCCAAATGACGTTGGTGCGTGCTGAGGCAACTGGCCGCCATTGGCCTGGGCGAACTGAACCGTCATCAGAACCAATGTTGCCCCCAACTGGACGACGCTTATCCAATTCAGGTTCGCAATCCAGAGGAGCGGCGATCTCGCGCCACACCATGCCTGAGTGCGGCCAAGGCTGACACTCAGCAACAATGCCGCGATAGGAAAGCCGCCCATCCCAAGCACCCCTGCGATACTGTGCCTGGTGTCATGAGTGATATCAATAACGGAAGTAGGAGGCTGAAGTCGAACGGTGCATGATCCTGGGGGAGTTCTTTGTCAGCTGCCGCACGGATCTCGCGTTTCGTCAGAACTCCAAGTCTTAGCCAGCCTGCTCTCTTCGAGTCATGCGGCCACCGGCGCATCGATAGTTCGCACGGCCTTCGCTGATGCCGTGGTATGAGACGAGAAGTACACGCGAATATCCGTTGAATGCCCCAAGTGGCATCCCGGCTGGCGCAAACAGGTCCTTGCGAATAGGTACAAAGCGCCGCGGCGGGAGTGGGGACAAGCCCCCTGCGAACCCGGTAAAGATCTGCTTCTGTGCGTTGTCTAGCGGTTCGTAGGTCATTCTCTCTTCGAGTTGGCCGTCCACGATGCTCACATCAACGCGAAGCTGATTCGAGCGGTACATGCCCACATAGGGAGTGAGATCGTTTACCGGGGTCGTGTCTAGTATGAGATCTGGGACCTCGACGTGAAGGTACTCACGAAGGAGCCAAAGCATCATCTGGTCATGAAACGCCATCACTCGTGGATCATTGCCAAAGGCCGCAAAGGCAAAATCGTGTTCAGGTACAACGGCCAGAACTGCTACTCCGCCGGCCGATGCTCCTGAAAATGAGAGGACTGTCGTTTTTCCAAATGGTATGAGCACCCATCCGAGCCCGATAGGTGGAACGTTGGGGGTTCCCATGTCATGCGACACAGATTGCATGCGTGCAGTTGACTCACGCGATAGAACGCGTTTCCCTGACGGTGATACGCCGCCAGCGAGATGAGTCCGTGCGAATGCAAGGAGGTCACGGATGGGACCGATTGGCGTACTTCCAGCAGGTGCCCAGGATTCCGGCAGCATGAACATGTCGGTACGCCGAGCACCTTTAGTGGCTGTATCCGGGAAGTGACCAATGGCGGTACTTCGAAGGATAGCTTCCTCGGCAGAGGTGCACGAGTCATCCATGCCGACAGGTGCGTATACCTCGCGCTTGAGGAGGTCATGATAAGGTGTACCGGTGACTACTTCGAGAAGACGCCCCGCCACTATCATCCCGCCATTCGAGTAGCTGATGTACTCGTCTGGACCGAAGAGAACCCCACAGTACTGTCCGAGCCCTTCGACGAAGGCCTTCAGGGCATCGTGACCCTTGGCATCAAGGAAAAACAAGTCGGCGTCTATCCCATTCGTATGCGTCAGGAGATTTCGGACGCGGATCTTTTCGGCTGCTGAAGGCGTAGTCAGTTTGAACTCCGGCAAGTACTTGATGACTCGCTCATCGAGGTCAATGACACCGCGCTCGACTTGTTGGAGAACAAGGGTCGTGGTCAGGAGTTTCGTTATGGAGCCAAAAAGGAATCCGGTGTCCTCAACCATCGTTGCCCCTGTGACAAGGTTTGTTATCCCGTGGGCTGTGACGGCCTGGTCACCGCCGTGGTAGACGCCGGCAAGATATCCAGGGATCTTGTTCGAATCGCAATAGGCGGCTGCCTGTTCGCGAATATGCGTCGCTGCGTCTGACAATTTACTATGTGACATGTAACTCCTCCATTTTTGGTTGTGCCTGATCACCGGGTAATTGGCCCCGATGACCGGTTTGTCGTCAGATTAATGTCTTACTATGCCGCCTTTCGGCTATATATCCTTGTGTAGCACCGGCACCTTTTTGTAGGCTTTCTTGATGCCTTTTACAACGGTGGCAATGTACCTCGCCGGGTGCCTCTCCTCCAATCTAGAGCCTAGTTGCTGACTCTTGGATTTACACGACAATTGGTGTGAAGGTACTGCGCGACTCCGTTTTTGAAGTCGTAGATCGCGACGGTCTGTGTGTCCTCGAGCAGATCGTCCGAAGGTATCAAGAAGTGCGTCTCGCTTATCGGAAGCAGCTCGTATTTGATGCGTTCTGGTTTGCCGAGAAATTGTGCCTGCAGAGGATTCAGGACGAATGTCAGGGAGAGCTTCCCGCCTTCGGCTTCTACTTCGTAACGGGCGTCTGGCCGCTCGTAAGCACCTTCGTACCTGGATAAGTCGAGCTTCAGGGTCGGATCGGGTTTCGGCAAGTCTGGGATCGTGACTGCTCCAAGGTCGGCCAGGATTGCATTGAACACCTTCTTGTAGAAGCTATCTCGCGGTCCTCCGTTCGCCAGCATCGAGATAGCGATGTTCGAATCCGGCAGAATCCGCAGACGAGCGCTCTGACCGACGGTGCTGCCGTCGTGCGCGTAGACAGTCTCGCCGTGCCAATCACACACGATGAGACCGAGGGCCCACTCCGGCCCAAACATGTATGGGTCAGGTATGGGAACACGAGACTCCATCATCTCGCGAATGCTCTCGGCCGAGACAATTCGTGTCCCGTTTGGCGCTTTGCCCCCGTTGAGGAAGACGTGCGCCATCGTAACCACTTCCCGAGCTGTCGAGTTGACGTTGCCTCCAGGGCCGAAAGCGCGCGGCAAGTACCCCAGTGGCGAAACAATGGGTCCCTCTTCAAGGGACCGGATCAAATGCCCCGTCGCAGCCCGGTCCTGGTCCACTTGCTCACGCCAGCTGCTCGTGCCGGTCAATCCCAGGGGGTCGAAGAGACGATCCTTCATACTGTCGTCCCACCGCTTGCCGTCGATCACCTCCATGATGCGTGCGAGGATCGTGTAGCCCAGGGCTGCGCTGTACCCATGGGTGTAGCCCAAAGGATGAACTTGCGGTGCACTGGCGATGTTGTCGACCATACGCTCATAGACATCGTCGTCTTCGCCGGGATCGCCGTAGTCCTCCTCGATACCGTTCGTGTGGTTCAGGAGATGACGGGGCGTGACTTTGGCACTGACCTCGGGATCGGCGACCTTGAAACCGGGGAGGTAGGTCCGCACCGGCTCGTCCAGCCCGACTTTCCCTTCGTTGACGAGTTGCATGAAGGCGAGGGCAGTCCATGTCTTGGTCATGGAGCCGCACTGGTAGACGGTATCGGTCGTCGCGGGTTCCTCCGTTGACAGGTTCTTGACACCGACGGCGAAGTCGGTGATCTCTCCGTCATGGAGAACACCGATCGCAGCACTCGGGATCCTATATTCCGAAAGGAGCTCGGAAACCCGAGCTTGAATCTGCGTTGTATCTCTCCCTTTTGTCATTGAGAGCCTCTCCTTATCTAAGTTCTGGTTCCTCCAAAGAACCGCGAGATTCACGCCGGTCACGGCGCTCTCAGCCGATCGATCTGAACCGTCAAACAGCCTTCGCGACCACGTTCGCGGGCGCGCGGGCCTACTTCCTCATCCCGGCTCTCAGCGACTTGTGAGGTGCCGCCTTGTGCTGGTGTCGGCAGCTACTTCTTCGGGAGGCCGACCGCGTTAGCGGCGTCGGCCTCGAAGTACTCCGTCGTGCCAAAGGGGCCGGCATGCTCCTCGAAGAAGCTCTTGATGCTGTCGATCGAGTCATGAACGATGACGTTCACCGCTTTGGTCCCGTCGGTGCTTCCCACTGCCAGGGTCCACTTAGCCCCCTTGGGCAGCTGGCCGTACGCCTTCTTCAGGGAACCCCAGAACTTGTCGTTGTCAGAGATCGTGGAAACAGCCATGACGTACATTCTTTGTCCTCCTCTAAAACGTGGAATAGGCCGATGTCGCCGGGCACGACATGCAGCTTGTGGAGCAGGCACGCTCGCCCTGCTTCGCCTCATCGTGACACCTGACCCGAGCCATGCTATACTATATTCGCTGCTCGTGGCAGCGAATGTTCAGGATTTACCCTTACATCATCAGGTAAATTCACTATATTTATCTGATAATGTAAGATAAATATAGTATAGGGTGGAGGGATGAGCCTTGTCAAGTGTTTCTCAGGATGGACGTGCGAACATCCGTGAGGAGTTTTCGCGGGAGATCCGGCAATTCACTGGAATCAACGCCTCCTTCTTTCGGGTGGCGGCGACTCGGATCGGGATAGCCGTTACGGATATGCAGGTGCTGGATATCCTTGATCTCATCGGCCCGGCGACTGCTGGGCAGCTCGCTGATCTCACGGGACTGACGACCGGGGCGATCACCAGAATACTCGACCGATTGGAGAAAGCCGGGCTTGTGTGCCGGGAGCGCGACAAGAGCGATGGCCGCAAGGTCATCGTCCGCCTCGAAAGGGGCAAGGACGAAATGAGCAAGGTTCGCTCGATCCTGGATTCCGTTGAGAAGACGTGGGATGAGGTGGCGTCGCGCTATGACGATGAGCAGATCGCTTTCCTCCTGGAGTTTCTCAAATATAGCAACACGCGATCCAGAAAAGAACTTGCTCAGTTGCAACAGGAGGCGCCAGCGGGCGAAGGGGAGATCTTCTCCGCGCCGCTGGAAAACCAGGAGAGTGGTCGGCTCGTCGTCTCCTGCGGAATCTCCCGGCTGACCGTGCGCGCGGACGAGGAAATGGCGGGGCTTTACCAGGCCCGCTTCGAGGGACCGGTACCGGGCGTGAAAGCGAAAGATGGGGTGGTCACCA
>Ga0207646_10005225_pt1 | contig 13712 bp, 11 predicted proteins | sample KBSK5502metaG_FD_184343 | JGI IMG/M metagenome (GOLD analysis project Ga0207646, IMG submission 184343) | Corn, switchgrass and miscanthus rhizosphere microbial communities from Kellogg Biological Station, Michigan, USA - KBS K5-50-2 metaG... | ecosystem: Host-associated > Plants > Roots >... | reverse complement strand
GACTCTGGCGTTGTCGCGCCCTGGCTACCAAGGATTTCGCGCGGCTGGGCGCCTGCCATCACTGCGAACGCCCATCTTTGCCCCCTGCCACCCGTACTAGCTGAGTACCTGCTAGCTGCAACGGGATCGTGTGCGTCCGTGATGGCGGGCTGCTGGTCTCCGACGGGCCGTTCGCCGAGACCAAGGAGCAATAAGGCGGATACGGCGTGCTGGAGTGCGCGGATCTAGACACGGCGATTGAGGTAGCCGCCGGACACTCACTGGCCATCACGGCCACAGTCGAGGTAAGGCCTTTCTGGGACGCTCCCTGGGACCGCTCGCGGCGGCTTGTGAAGCTGAACCGAGTGCCTGGACCCGGGGTCCATGCACGGCTTTACGGCGTGTGGCCGAGGATCCGGCTGATGCCCCGAGCCGACAGCTCCGACTTCGCCAGGAATCCGGCTGCCGGGCTTTCGGCGATCAGCTCCGAGTAGTCTGCTTCGGCGTGCGTTGAGATCAAGATAACTTCGGCGCCGCCGCCCTGACCGTCTTGGGCCAGGAGCCGGGCCAGGTCAAAGCCGCTCTCGTCCCCGAGCCCGATATCCACGAGAATGACGTCCGGCCGCAGCGCGCGGGCCTGCCGGAGCGCCTCAGCGATCGAAGAGGCCACGCCCACGACCGTCAAACCCTCTCGCTCCAGGAAAACGCTCGCCGTCTCGAGGAAGGTAGCGTTGTCATCAACCAGTAGGTACCGCAGGGGCATGCGACTAGATTGCCAGGCCCACGGCGCCGCCGCACTGCGGCTAGCAGGAAACTCGGCCGCAGTTCGGGTTAGCGGGCGCCGAGGAACCTGAGCACGGCCAGCACTCGCCGGTGTTCGGTGTCGCTCTCCGGCAGGTCGAGCTTGGTCAGGATGCTGCGGACGTGCTTCTCGACCGTGCCCTCAGTGACGAAGATCCGGCTGGCGATACCCGCGTTGGACGCACCCTCGGCCATCAGGGCGAGCACCTCGCGCTCCCGCGGCGACAGGACGTCGAGCGGATCGCGCCGCCGACGGGCCCTGACGAGCTCCTGCACCAGGGACGGGTCCACTACCGACGCGCCGGCGGTGATCCGCTCGACCGTCTCGATGAACTCCGTCACATCGGTCACCCGGCTCTTCAGCAGATAGCCGAGGCCCTGCCCGCCAGCCAGCAGCTCCATCGCCTCGTCCACCTCGACATGGGCGGACAGCACGATGATCGCCGTTCCGGGCAGTTCCTCGCGGATCACCTGGGCCGCCTGCAGGCCCTCGGTGGCGTGCCTCGGCGGCATCCGGATGTCGATGATGGCCAGCTCCGGTCGGACCGAACGGACCAGGGCGAGCAGTTCTGTCCCGTTCCCTGCCTGGCCGACGACGTCGAACCCGGAACGGTCGAGCAGGCTGGCGAGACCCTCACGCAGCAGGACGTCGTCGTCGGCGAGCACAACCCGGGGTGCGCGCTGGCTCTCCGGTGCCGTTGCGGGTGTCCCTGACGATGTCGGCACCCCATGATTATCGACCACGCGAGCGCCGGTCTGGGCCAGGCGCCACCACCTCGCAGCGGCCATCAGAAAGATTCTTGCTGCCCCAGCCCCGCTTGCTTAGCGGGGCGGCGGTTCCAGACGTGGGGACCGAGCACCTGCGCTGCGGAAACGTCGATCTCCATAAGCTCGGCATGGAGCCTTCTGATCTCGTGCTCTCCCCAGGCCGGGGAACTGAACCGGTGATGCGCGATCGCTGTCACCATGAGGAATCGAGCCTGAGCGGAGTCGAAGCCCCCTCCAGCCAGTCCGCGCGCTCCATGCTAGCCTCCTGCCTGCCGGTTCTGCTTTCGGCTAGGATCGCCCGCCGTCGGTGATCCGGCATCACCGCCAGCGCCCGTTAGCCATGGACGCTGGCTGTAATCCCAGCGGTACCGCTAGCAGGGTTTGCGCCCTCCGTGACGGGGCTTGATACTGGTAACGTCGCGTATTCAACTGTCGCGAATTCTCTTCGGTGGCCGTCCCGGATCAAGACAACCGGTGACGGTGGGCGCAGTGCGGGCGGGCGCTATCGAGGAAACTGGCGCCGTCCAGAGGCGCGGATGACTGCCTTGACCAGCAGGCCGACGTTACGATCGTCGATGCTGGCCAGCTTGGTGCCAGGATCGTTGATGCTGGCGCCGACGCGGATGAAGCGGGCGAAGTCCTCGCGGGCGAGCCAGGACGCGTGGGCGATGATCAGCCCGGTAGCGGCCTTCGCCATCGGCACGGCTGCGGCTCGGCAGGGGGCCGCTGAGGTGGTCACCGGTCAGTATGGGGTCTTCCTGAAGGCGCATGACCTAGCAGTCAGGACTGGAGGCCTTAAGAGGGGGTCCGAAGGTCCGGACCCGAGGGGGGCTGTCGGCCCTAACGCCTGGTCCGCCCGAGGCATAGACACGTGCCAAGAATTAGTACTGCAACGGCACCTATCTCATGCTGAGGGCTTGACCTGCGAGGACGGGCTCCTCGCCAAAGAGCTGTAGCGGGCCTCAGCGCCCTGATGTGCACATTCAGAGGCCGCCCAGCACAAGTGCCGTTGCAGGGTTAGGCGTGGCTGTCAGTGGGGTGAGGAGCGATGCGAGCGAGAAGCAGGGTGGAGGAGAAGGTTCAGGCCGCGAGCGCCAGCGACCGGACGGGAGAGCGAGGCCGGCGCAGACGCTGGACTCGGCGGAACGTGGCCGCGGCAACGCTGCTGGTCTACGCGAGCACGTTCTTGTGGATGACTGCGGCGTTCGCGGGAACCAAGAAACCCCCGGGCGGGGCAACGTGGACGCTCGCCAGCATCGGCGCGCTCGCCAGCCTCGTATTGTTCACACTCGCCGCGTGGGGCGTGTTCAAGTCGAGCTCGTGGTGGGAGCGGGCCGCGTCGGCCGGTGCCATCGTCGGCCTGGCGGCGCTGGTGCCGTACGGGCTCGCCGCTTTCGACGACCGGCGTCTCGGGACCCGGGCTCAACAGCACCATCCACATCATAGGCAGCGCCGCAGTCCTGCTCGTCTTGCTGGTTCCCGCCCTCGAACGCCGCATGACGGCGTGGCTGTCGGGCGGCTGCCGGGCCTCAGAAGCAGCAACACGACGCTGACCGGGATCGCCACCGGCAGTCCGCGACCCGGCACGGCTCCGCGGCTCCGGTGATCACATCATCAGCACGAGGATGAGGGAGCGAAGATGAACGCGACCGCGAGCGGCACGATCAAGGACCGCCGCACGGCGGTCATCGAGACCGCCATCGACATCGCGCGTCCGGCCGACGTGGTGTTCGGCTACTGCAGCGATCACACCCACGAGATCGAGTGGAATCCGGCGATGCGCCGCGTGGCGAAGATCACCGACGGGCCCGTCGGCGCCGGAACCCGCTACGAGATGGAGTTCTTGCCCGGCCCTCCCATCGTCGCGGAGTGCGTGCGGTTCGACCCGCCGACCTCGTGGGCGGTGGCCGGGTCGGGGAACGGCATGCGGTCGTCGTTCTCCGGCCGGGTCACGCCGGTCCCGGCCGGTGCGCGGCTCGACCTTCGCATGGAGATCGAGACCCGCGGGCTGCTGCGGGCTGCGCTGCCGCTGCTGCGCCACCGGATGCCGCGGGACCTGGCCCGAGACATCGCCATCATCAAGGCCAGGCTGGAAGGCCGGGCGGAGCCGCGCCCTTCGGGACCGGAGCCGTCTGCCCACGGTTCGCAGGCGGCGCTCCGGGCGATCAAGGCCATCCACACGCTGGCCTGGTTCTCCATCGAGGCGTGCATGGCGTACGTGCTATACGCCGGGTTCGCCGGGCGCTCGGACCACCGCGCGGGCGTCGCCGCCGGCGTGGTCGCGGCCGAGACCCTGATCTTCGCCGGGAACGGGTTCCGCTGCCCGCTCACCCAGGTCGCCGAGCGGCTGGGCGCCGAGCGGGGCTCGGTGACCGATATCTACCTGCCCAGGTGGTTGGCCCGCAACCTTCCCGCCATCCACGTCCCGCTGATCGGCCTGGCCGGATTCCTCCATGCCAGAAACCTCCGGACCCGGCGCTGACCCGGGCGGCCCTCATCGGCTGGCGCGGCCGGGCCCGCCCGGCGTAACCGCGGCCACACGGCGATAAGGCCCGCGGTGGTGGTGAGTTCGCCTGTTCAGCTGTCGTGAATTCGCTGCTGGGCTCGGTCTGATGATGACCGTGAGTGGTCCCCAGGGGCGTACCGGCTCCAGGTGCCTCCGGATTGGGCGGCGAGTTTGGCCGTGGTCACGTGGTGGTAGCCCAGGGCCTCGGCGACGATCGGGGCGGGCATTTCCAGGACGTGCTGGCGGATGGCGCAGGCCCGGCCGGCGGTGGCGGGGATGCCGAGGTTGCCGACGAGCGCGGCGAGGGTGTCGGAGTGCATGGGTTGTCCGGCGCGGCGGCCGGGAAACAGCCAGCGGGAGTGGTGGTTAGTGGCGGTGTTCATGTTGTCGCGGTTGTCAATCCAGGCGAGCAGGAGGTCGGCGACTGGAGCGGGCAGCGGGGATGGCGGGTCCCCGAGCCGCAGCAGGACCTGGTCGCCGTCATGGACTACGTCGTCGATGGTGAGGCGGGCGACCCGGCTGAGGGGCTGGGCGTAGAGCAGGACGATGATGGCCGCGACCCGGGGCCGCAGCGGCAGGTCGCCGCTGGTGAGGAGGTAGCCGAGCAGGTTCAGTCGCTCGCGTTGCCCGAGCGGTGCCGCTTGCCGGATCACCGGGGTGGGCAGCCGGAAGCGCTGGGTGAGGTTGCTGGCGGTGCACCACAGCAGGAAGGCCCGCAGGGTGTTGCGGCTGTGCTCGTTGTGTTCGGCGTGCCAGGCGTCGATGTCGGCTTGGCGGCAGGCGGTTAGGTCGCGGCCGCGGTCAGAGAGCCATCGCAGGAAGGCGGTGGCGTGCTTGACCTGGTCGCCGGCGTGGCGGCGGCTGGCTGGGGTGATGGCTTTCTTTTCCGCACGGGCGCAGAGCCGGGGCAGGACTTCCCAGGTGGCGAAGCGGCGGACGAGCTGGGCATGCTCGGGGTTGGTGATCTCCGCGAGGTGGCCGGCCAGCCACCGCTCGAACGAGCAGATCTGCTTGTCCATGGCGGGGAGCACGCCGCAGGCCATCAGGAGTTCGCGCAGGTGGGAAGCGGCCCGCCAGGGCTGGAGGGCGTGGAACGCCTCGTGGGTCAGTGCTATCTCGCCCTGGCCGAGCCGCCGCAGTAGGTCTTCGGGTGAGCCGGGTTGTCCCTTGCGGGCGCATAGCCAGGTCAGCCCGGACAGCGGGTGGTCCATGGTGAGCAGGAAGCCGGCCAGCGGGGCAAGCTCGGGGCGGATCTGCCCGGTGCCGTCGTCCAGCAGCTGGGTGAGGCGGGAGGCGAAAGCGCAGCGGGTGCAAAGCCGGCCGCCATGGAGCTTGTCCTCCAGCCCGCACCGTGAGCAGGCGAAGGACTGCGAGAACCCGGCGCAGGTAGCGCAGATCGCGATGCCGTCGCTGGGACGGCGGCCAGGCAGCGCCCGGTCTTGGCCGCAGCCTGGGCAGACGCCGCGGCAGCGGACCGCGCGGTCTGCGCAGGTGCGGCAGACGAACCCGTCCGGCCAGCTGCCCGCCTTGTGCCTGCGGCGGCCGCAGCGGCAGCACTCGGCCAGGTACCAGCGTTCGTACTGCTCGTCGGTCGCATAGGGGCGGCTCACGGCCCGGGCAGGATACGGGCTGGCCGGGGCCGCAGCTTCGCGGTCCCGGAGGACGGGGCGGGCGGGTCGCCGTCGGCTGTCTTGCGCACGCCGGCGTTCTCGGCGGTGGTGGCCACCAGGTCGGCCGGCGTGCAGCAGAAGATGTCACACAGCGCGGACAGAACCTGCAGTGACAGCCGCTCGGGGGTGCCGGAGACCAGGCGGTGGACCTGGGAGGCAGACAGGTCGATGCCCCGGTCACGTAGCAGCGGCACCAGCTCCGTGGCGGTGAAGATGCGGCGCCCGGCCATCACCTCGCGCAGCCGCCACGCGTAACCGACCTTGCGTTTCATGCTTCTCTCCCGTTCTGGGACTGAAGGGCGGCGGCGATGGTGGCGTCCAGATGCCGGCGCAGGGTGCGGGTGCGGAAGTCTGAGGACACGCAGGTGTAGATCGAAGTGGTGCTGGCATGCTCGTGGCCGACCTGTTCCTGGACGAAGCGCGGGTCCCAGCCGTCCTCGATCAGGTGGGTGACGTAAGACCGGCGGAAGGAGTGGAAGTCCAGGCCGTCATCCAGGCCGAGGGCCTGGCGGTAAGCGATGAAGCGGGAGTTGAGCCGCTGGCAGCCAATCCGCAGGCCGCGCTCAGACGGCCAGGCCGCCGGGTTGCCGCCGGCGCCGAACAGCGGGCGGACCTCGGTGAACCACTCATCCAGGACCTCAGGGGTCCAATCCCACACGGTCAGCACGCTGCGGCGCCTGGGCGGCGAGCCCTTCTTCGCCTTGCCGAACCGGACCTGGCAGCGCCCCCACTCGCCGAATTCGGCCCCGTGCGGGTTGCGGCCGAAGTCGGCGGCGTCCAGCATCCGCGTCTCGTTGCGCCGCAGCCCGTAGGCGTAGGCCGTCTTGAACAAGGTGGCGTCGCGGAACGCGGGCAGCCAGCCCTTACGGCCAAAGGCCCGGATCCGGGCGACCTGGTCGTCGCAGTGGGCGAAGAAGGCGTGCAGCTCGGCCTTGGTAAACGCGCGCTTCCTGGCGTCTGCTTCATTGTCCTGGACATGCACCGCGGTGTTCCACTCGTGCACGACCTGGACCGGGTGGGTCCCGAACCGCTCCTCGCAGGTCGCCGGCCACTCGTAAAGGGGATCGGTGACGAAGTGGCAGAAAGCGCGCACCGCCTCGGAGTAGGAGCGGATCGTCGACCGCTTCAGGTCACGCAGCGAGCGCAGATCCCCCAGCCACTCATCCACCATCGCCGGAGCCCAGTGCCACGGGTAGGCGTTCACGTAGGCGGCGAACGCCCTGACCGTGTTCTCCCGGCCCTCCACCGTCGTACGGGCCAGGTTCCTCGCCAGCTGCTGGTTCGCGAACCCGGCCAGCATCGCCATGAAGACCTGTTCCTCGGGCCGCAGCAACGCGACCCCGTCGGCCAGGTGCAGCCTTGCCGCCCCCGGCACCGCCCCGTTCAACCCCATCAGCCCGCCACCCTCCGTCACTCGCATCCGATGCGAGAAAACCGCATCCTATGCGAGTCACTGGAAGGCCCGCAGGTAAACCCATGAAACAGGAAGAACCCAGCGACACCTACATCACCCAAGGCACTATTGTCATCTCTTAGCACCCCGGCCCCTTCGCCCTGGTCAATCCAGGGGCCACCCTCTCCGGGCCGCGACGAATCACACACTGTCGCCTATTCGCATCAGATGCAATTGGCGGCAGAACCAACAATGGAACGGCCAGTGGCGTTAAGGGGCTGTCGGCCGCCGTGTTAACGCCACTGGCCGTTCCGATGTAGGCGGGCGCCACCGGACCGAACTTTGTAACGGTTTGATCGCTGTGGGTGATCTGATGGTGATTGCGTCCTACCTTGCGGTCTATGCCGGTGGAGTTCCTGACGGATGATGAGGCGGCGTACGGCCGCTACGCGGGGGCGTCGGCGCAGGCGGACCTGGAGCGGGTGTTCTTCCTCGACGACGAGGACCGGGCGCGGGTCGGCCGGCGGCGCGGGGAGCACATGAGGGCCGGGTTCGCGCTCCAGCTGGTTACCGTGCGGTGGCTCGGGACATTCCTGGAGGATCCACTCGACGTGCCGGGCGAGGTGCTGGACTTCGTGGCCGCGCAGCTCGGGGTGGTGGACGCGTCACGGGTGAAGCGGTACACCGAGCGGACGAAGACCCGGTTCGATCACCAGTGGGAGATCCGGCAGGCCCGCGGGCTGCGGGAGTTCGCCGAGGCCGAGGTGGAGTTCGCCGGCTGGGCGGCGGCCCGCTCGTGGACGTCGGGGGACGGCCCCAAGGCGATCTTCCTCGACGGGGTGGCGTGGCTGCGGGAGCGCAAGATCCTGCTGCCGGGAGTGACGACGCTGGCGCGGCTGGTCGCGAAAGTCCGCGACGACACGACGCGCCGCCTGTGGCGCGAGCTGGAGGGGCTGCTGACGCCGGTCCAGCGGCACGTGCTGGACCGGCTGCTGGATGTCCCGCCGGGGTCTCGGGTGTCGGACCTGAAGCGGTGGCGGAAGGGCCCGGTGCCGCGCGGGAGCGGCCCGGCGATCATTAAGGCGCTGGACCAGGTGTCGGAGATCAAGGCGTTGGGGCTGGCCGAGCTCGGCGCCGAGGCGCTGGTGCCGCCGCGGCGGCTGGGTGAGCTGGCCAGGTACGGGATGAGCGCGGATGCTGGGCTGATCCGCCGTCATCCGGACGGCCGTCGGCTCGCGACGCTGCTGGCCACGGTCCGGCACCTGGAGGCCAAGTCGGTCGATGACGCCCTGGAGCTGCTGGACCTGCTGATGACGGCCGAACTGCTGAACAAGGCGCAGACCGCATCGGACAAGGACAAAGCACGCAAGCACCCCCGGCTCGCCAGGGCGTCGGCCCGGCTGGCGGTGGCGGTGGAGGCGTTGTTCGAGTCCGACGGATGGGGCGGTCCGGGCGGGGAGCCGCGGGTGTCGCAGGTGTGGGAGGCGATCGAGGCGGTCGTCTCGCGCGCCGATAGTCATAGGTCTCATTTGTTGATTAGGCGGTGTCAGGCTCCTAGCATGCGGTTATGTCGCCGAGGTCGGCGCATTCTTCGTCGCGAGGAAGAGCCGCGCGACTGATTGGCCGCGCCGCGGAGTGCCGCGAACTGGATTCCCTCCTCGAGGCTCTCCGCCGAGGTGAGAGCCGTCGCCTGGTGATCCGCGGCGAGGCGGGGGTGGGTAAGACGGCGCTGCTGGAGTACCTGGCAGGCCAAGCTGCAGATGGCCGGGTCATCGGCGTCACGGCTGTCCAGTCGGAGGTGGAGCTCGCGTTCGCGGCGTTGCACCAGCTGTGCGCGCCCATTCTCGATGAGCTTGAAGGGCTGCCGGCGCCGCAGCGTAATGCGCTTCGGATCACCTTTGGGTTGCTCGATGGCCCGGTGCCGGACCGGTTCTTGGTCGGCCTGGCTGTGCTGAGCCTGCTGGCGGAGGCCGCAGAAGATCGCCCGCTCGTTTGCGTGGTGGATGACGCGCAGTGGCTGGATCGGGCCTCGGCTCAGGTCTTTGCGTTCGTGGCGCGCCGGCTAGGCATGGAGTCGGTGGGGCTTGTCTTTTCGGCCCGGGTCCCGGCCGACGAGCTGGCCGGGCTGCCGCAGCTGGTGATAGAGGGGTTGACGGGCCCGGACGCGCGGGCGTTGCTCGAAACGGTGCTGACCGGGCCGGTCGATGTCCGGGTGCGCGAGGAGATCATCGCGGAGACCAGGGGCAACCCGCTGGCGCTGCTGGAGCTGCCACGGGGTCTGACCCCCGCGCAACTGGCGGGTGGGTTTGGCCTGCCGGGCGTTCTCGCGCTGCCGGGCGGCATCGAGGAGACCTTCCAGCGCCGCATCAGCGCGCTCCCCGCCGATGCCCGCCGCCTCCTGCTGCTCGCCGCCGCCGAGCCGCTGGGAGAACCGCTGCTGGTGTGGCAAGCCACGGACAACCTGGGGATCGAGCGAGCAGCAGTGAACCCAGCTGTCGACGCCGACCTTGTGGAGTTCGGCGCCAGAGTGCGCTTCCGCCACCCGCTGGTGCGCTCGGCCGTCTATCACTTGGCGTCAGCACAAGAACGACAGGAGGCACACCGGGCCCTGGCGGCGGTCACAGATCCAGTGCGCGATCCTGACCACCGCGCATGGCACCACGCCCAGGCCACCCCTGGCCCCGACGAGGACGTCGCCGCCGAGCTGGAGCGTTCGGCCGACCGGGCGCAGGCGCGAGGCGGGTTCGCTGCCGCGTCGGCGTTCCTGGAGCGGGCGGCGGTGCTGACGCCCGATCCGGCGAAACGGACAACGCGGGCGCTGGCCGCGGCGCAGGCCAAGGTCCAAGCGGGTGCCCTGGACGCCGGGCTTGACCTGCTCGCCATGGCCGAAGCAGGGCCGCTCGGCGAGCTCGAGCGCGCTCGCGCCGACTTGGTGCGAGCCCAGGTCGCGTGGCTCACGAGGCGTGGTCGCGACGCGCCGCTACTGGTCCTGAACGCGGCCAAGCGGCTCGAGCCGATCGCTCCCGATCTTGCCCGGGCGACCTACGTAGACGCGATAATAGCCGCCGGCTCCGCCGGCCGGTTTGCCGCTCCGGGAGGTTCCGTGCTGGATGTGGCGCGCCAGGTCAGGCCCGTCTCAGGGTACGCACCTACCGTGTTCGACCTCCTCCTCGATGGCATGGCGGCGCAATACGTTCAGGGGTACACCGCGAGCGTGCCGATCTTGCGCAGTGCGCTGAACGCTTTCTTCGACGACATGCCAGCGGGGCAGGAGCTGCGCGGGCTTCCATTGGCACTCATGGTGTCCTCGATTCTGTGGGATGACGAGGCCTGCACGGTGATCTCCGAGCGGTGGGCCAGGTTTTGCCGGGACGCGGGAGCGCTCAGTGACCTTCTTCTCGCTCTCAGCTTCAGAACATACGTCCTTCTCTTCACCGGCGACCTCTCCAGCGCGGCATCGCTCGTCGAGGAGGTGCGAGCGGCAACCGATGCCACGGGCATCAACTTTGAGCCCACCGGCGCGATGGCCCTTGCAGCGTTCCGGGGTAACGAAGCCGAGGCGTCCCCCTTCATCGAAGCAAACGTGAGCCAAGCGCTACACCGCCGAGAAGGAAACCGCCTAGCAGTGGCCACGTGGGCGAGCGCAGTACTCAACAACGGTCTCGGCCGCTACCAGGACGCTCTCGCCGCAGCCCAGCAGGCCACCGACCCGTTGGACGTGATCTACCCGTACTGGGCTTTGGCTGAGTTGATCGAGGCCGCCGTGCGCAGCGGTACGAGCGGGGCAGCCACCGATGCCTATCGCCGGCTCGCCGAGATGGCCGCCGCCACGGCCAGCGAGTGGGCGCTGGGCCTGCAGGCGCGGTCGCGGGCGCTGCTGGCCGATGGCGGGGAGGCTGAGGAGTTCTACGAAGCGTCGATTGAGCACCTGGGCCGTACCCGGATGCGCGCCGACCTGGCCCGCGCCCGCCTCCTGTACGGAGAATGGCTGCGCCGCCAGCGCCGTCCTGGCCAGGCCCGGGACCAGCTGCGCACCGCCCTGGACATGCTCGAGGCGATGGGGATGGAGGGCTTCGCCGAACGCGCCAGGCGAGAACTCCGGACGACCGGTGAGACAAGAGCACGACAGCGCAGTGTCCGCAGCCATAGCGAACTGACGGTCCAGGAGGCCCAGGTCGCCAAGCTCGCCCGTGAGGGGTTGTCCAACCCCGAGATCGGTGCCCGCCTCTACATCAGCTCGCGCACGGCCGAGTACCACCTGAGCAAGGTCTTCACCAAGCTCAACATCACCTCGCGTATCCAGCTCGAGCGCGTCCTGACGTAACGATACGGCCACCCTCCGGTTCGTTCCAGCCCACGCGGCGCTCTGAGATCCCCGTGTGACAGCGGGCTCGTCGGCGACTGGGCAGTCGTGCTAGGCAGTCACGGATGCTAACGCCCCTTCCCGACATGAAGATCGAGAGCCAGCAGCCACCAGTTGGGCGAGAAGCGGCAGGAGCAGATCGCTTCCTGGCGCCCGGATTTCAGCGCCGCGAAAGCTCGGGTCTGAGCACAGGCGGCCTCGTCCTGGTACAGGAGGAACACGATGAGCCACAGTAGTACCGCCAGAGCCGGTGGCCGGTCGAAGGGCCTGATCCTGACGGGGATGATCTTCGCGGTCGCGATGACCTTCATCGACCAGACCATCGTCTCGATCGCCGCGCCCACGATCCAGCATGACCTGGGCCTGTCGCCCAGCGGCATGCAGTGGGCGATCAACGCCTACCTGCTGGCGCTGGCGGCCCCGTTCGCCTTCGGCGGCGAACAACTGTCGCAGTCCGGCTTCCGGCCGATATGAGGTGGGCCTGACCATGCAGGGGTGCCGGATGGGGGCAGGCGGGCTGCTGTCGGGTCCGGATCCGCCGGTCCGGGCGGAGATAGTGCACCAGAGCGAATGCACGCGCGTCACGAGGCTGTTCCTGCCCGGGGGTACGGTCGTCCGCAAGGAGCCGCTGGGGCCGGACGCGGAAGGCCGGGTGCGGCATGAGGTGGCGATGCTGGAACGCCTGCACGGCGTCGCGGGGGTGGCGCAGCTGGCGCAGGAGGCGCGGTACCCCGGGTCGGTCGTGCTGCAGGACGCCGGGGAGGTGAGCCTGGCGGGCCTGGCCAGGCCGCTGCCCGCCGATAAGCTGGCCGGTCTGGGGCTGGGGCTGGCCCGGGCGGTGGCGGGGATGCACCGCCGGGGGGTGATCCACCGGGACATCACCCCGGCGAACATCGTCATCTCCGGCGATGGTGCCCCGTGCCTAGTGGACTTCGCCCTGGCGGCGCCGCTGGCGGAGATCCGCCCCGAGTTCACCCACCATGCCCAGATCGCCGGGACGCTGGCGTACCTGGCGCCGGAGGCCACCGGGCGGACCGGCCGGCCGGTGGATCAGCGCGCCGACCTGTACGCGCTGGGCGCGACGCTGTACGAGCTGGCCACCGGCGGACCGCCGTTCGGCGCCGGGGACCCGCTGCGGCTTACCCATGATCACCTGGCCCGGGTCCCGGCGCAGCCCGCGCAGGCGAACCCGGCCCTGCCGGCACCGTTGTCGGAGATCATCCTGCATCTGCTGGAAAAGGAGCCGGACCACCGGTACCAGACCGCGGACGGCCTGGTTCATGACCTGGAGCGGGCGCGGGATGCCCAGGCCGATCCGGAAGCGGCTGGGCTCCGGGTCGGCGAGCATGATGTCCCGGTGCGGCTGCTTCAACCGTCGCGGCTGGCCGGGCGCGAGGACGACGTGGCGGCGCTGGAAGCAGCGTTCGCCGACGCGCTGGCGGGCCAGTGCCGGGGCGTGCTCGTGTCCGGCGCGCCCGGGGTGGGCAAGACCGCGCTGGCCGACCAGCTGCGGCCGGCGGTGACCGGCGCCGATGGCTGGTTCGTGGCCGGCAAGTTCGACCCCTACCGGCGGGACCTGGAGTTCGACGCGGCCCATCAGGCGTTCCGCGCGCTGGGCCGGCTGCTGCTAGCCGAGCCGGACGATGAGCTCGCGCGGGTCCGCGACCGGATCATGGCGGCGGTCGGGCCGAACGCGGGCCTGCTGACCGCGGTGCTGCCGGAGTTCGCGGCGCTGCTAGCGGTACCGCCTGTTCCGGGGGATCCCCTGACCGCACAGGCCCGGGCCCAGCGGGCGGCCGCCGCGGCGTTGCGGGCGGTCGCCTCGCGGAAACGGCCGGTCGTGGTGTTCCTGGATGACCTGCAGTGGGCGGGGCGCACCCCGCTCGGCTTCGTCGACCTGGTGCTGAGCGAGGAGCCGGTCGACGGCCTGCTGCTGGTCGGCGCGTACCGGGACGGCGACGTGGACGCGGCGCATCCGCTGGCCGCGCCGCTATCCCGCTGGCTCGATCAGGCCACGGTGCGGCATCTGCGGCTGGGCAACCTGCCGGGCCCGGGCCTGGCCACCATGGTCGCCGAGATGCTGCGCGTGGACCGGGCCGCGGCGGCGGGCCTGGCCGGGGTGATCGAGCCGCATACGCGCGGCAATCCGTATGAGACGCTGGAGTTGCTTAACGCGCTGCGCCGCGACGGCCTGCTGACTCCGGCAGCGGCCGGGTGGCGGTGGGACGAGGC
>Ga0207646_10005219_pt1 | contig 13731 bp, 22 predicted proteins | sample KBSK5502metaG_FD_184343 | JGI IMG/M metagenome (GOLD analysis project Ga0207646, IMG submission 184343) | Corn, switchgrass and miscanthus rhizosphere microbial communities from Kellogg Biological Station, Michigan, USA - KBS K5-50-2 metaG... | ecosystem: Host-associated > Plants > Roots >... | reverse complement strand
CGAGCTCTCGGTGATCCGTGTCCTCGCGTCGTCCACCGGAACGACCGCCGAGATCGGCGACGTCTTCATCGCCGCCGTGAAGAACGCGATCCCGAACTCCGGTGTGAAGAAGGGCGAGGTCGTGCGCGCGGTCGTCGTGCGACAGACGAAGGAGTACCGCCGCACCGACGGCTCGTACATCCGCTTCGACGACAACGCCGCGGTCCTCCTGAACCCGCAGAACCAGCCGCGCGGGACACGGATCTTCGGACCGGTGGCGCGGGAGCTTCGCGAGCGCAATTTCATGAAGATCGTCTCGCTCGCGCCGGAGGTCCTGTAAATGGCAGGCATGCGTCTTCGCAAGGGCGACGAGGTCATGGTGATCGCGGGGAAAGACCGTGGGAAGCGCGGCCGCGTGCAAGAAGTTCGGCCCCGCGACCTGACGGTGATCGTGGCCGGCGTGAACATCGCCAAGCACCACACGAAAGCGAACCCGGCCAAGAACCAGAAAGGCGGGATCATCGAGCAGCCCATGCCTCTCGGGCTTGGGAAGGTCATGGTCATCTGCCCGCACTGCGGCAAGCCGACCCGCGTCGCGCACCGGACCGACGAGGACGCCAAAGAGCGCGTCTGCAAGCTCTGCGGCGAACCGATCGTCGTGGAGGAACCAAAGTGAGCGAGTCTTCTCGGCGAAGCCGAGAGATTGAGCAGGAACCGAAGTGACGGCCGTATTGAAGGAGCGCTACGACAGTGCGGTGAAGGATGAGCTGCGGAAGCAGTTCAGCTACGGCAACGTCATGCAGATCCCGAGGGTCGAGAAGATCGTCCTCAACATCGGCATGGGCGAGGCCATCGGCAACGCCAAGGCGATGGACGCGGCGGCCGGCGACCTCGCGAAGATCACCGGGCAGCGGCCGATCGTAACGAAATCGAAGAAAGCGATCTCCAACTTCCGGCTCCGCATCGGCATGCCGATCGGCCTGAAGGTCACGCTTCGCGGCGAGCGGATGTGGCACTTCCTCGAGAAGCTCGTCACCGTGGCGCTCCCGCGAATCCGCGACTTCCAGGGCGTTCCCGACAAGAGCTTCGACGGGCGCGGTAACTACTCGCTCGGGCTCAAGGAGCAGCTCGTCTTCCCTGAGATCGAGTACGACAAGATCGACCGGCTCCGCGGCATGGAGATCACGATTTGCACGACGGCGAGAACGGACGAAGAGGCGCGCGCACTGCTCCGCGGCCTCGGGATGCCGTTCCGGACCGCGTCCTAAGAGGAGAAGATGGCAAAGAAAAGCCTCATTCTGAAATCACAGCGCCCGCCCAAGTTCTCGGTGCGGGTCCACCATCGCTGCCAGGTGTGTGGCCGGCCGCGCGGCTTCTTGCGCAAGTTCGGCCTCTGCCGGATCTGCTTCCGCGAGCGCGCGCTGATCGGCGAGCTGCCAGGCGTCACGAAGTCGAGCTGGTAACAGGGGGTTTGGTGTTGACCGAAGAAATGACGGCGTTGCGCGAACAGGCTCCGGAGACCGCGGATCGGTCCGAGCGGCCGGCGCGCAAGCCCGCCACGCCGAAGAAGGCGCGACCAAAGGGCATCGGGATGCCGAACGACCCGGTCGCCGACCTCCTCACGCGCGTCCGCAACGCGGCGGTCGCGCGCCACGAGACCGTGTCCATCCCGACGAGCCGGATGAAGGCCGAGGTCGCCCGCATCCTGCGCGACGAGGGCTACATCTCCGGATACGAGCAGCCGAACGCGCGCGAGCTCGTGCTGCGCATGAAATACGTCGGCAAGACCCCCGCGGTCGCAGGTCTGCGCCGGATCTCGAAGCCAGGCCTCCGCGTGTACGCGCGGAAGGACGAGATGCCGCGCGTGCTCGGGGGTCTCGGCGTCGCCATCGTGTCGACCTCGTCCGGCCTCATGACCGGCCGCGAAGCGGAGCGCAAGGGCCTCGGCGGCGAGGTCCTGGCGTACGTTTGGTAGTTGGTGGTAGGTAGCTGATATGAGCAGGATCGGACGGCTCCCGGTGGCGATCCCGAACGGGGTCGACATCAAGATCGACGGCCAGACCGTGAACGTGAAAGGCCCGAAAGGGCAGCTCACGCGCACGTTCCACGAGAATATGAAGATCGAGCGCGAGGATGGGAAGATCGCCGTGCAGAGGGCGGACGACTCGCAGCAGAACCGCGCCCTCCACGGACTCACCCGAACGCTGCTCGCGAACATGGTCACCGGCGTCACGACCGGGTTCGCCAAGGACCTCGAGATCAGCGGGACGGGATACCGGGCCGTGCTCCAGGGGAAGAAGCTCACGCTCGCGCTCGGTTTCTCGCATCCGATCGAGATCGATCCGCCCGCGGGCGTCACGTTCACGGTCGAGACGCCGCAAAAGCTCAAGGTCTCCGGCATCGACAAAGAGGCCGTCGGCGAGGTCGCGGCCAAGATCCGCGGACTGCGTGAGCCCGACCCATACAAGGCGAAGGGTGTGAAGTACGCGGGCGAATACATCCGCCGCAAGGCCGGCAAGGCCGGTAAGGTCGGGGCGGCAAAGGCATAGTGGCAAAGCAGACGAGGCTCGAGAGCAGAACTCGGCGCCACTCGCGCGTGCGCGAGAAGGTGCGCGGCAGCGCGGGCCGGCCCCGACTTGCGGTGTTCCGCTCGATAACGCACATCTACGCGCAGCTCATCGACGACGACTCGGGGAAGACGCTCGTCGCCGCGTCGAGTGTCGAAGCCAAGGACAAAGGCAAGAAGAGCGAGCGGGCGAAGGCGGTCGGCGCGGCGCTTGGCGAGAAGGCGAAGGCGAAGGGCATCAGCGAGGCAGTCTTCGATCGCGGGGGGTACCGCTACCACGGACGAGTCAAAGCGCTGGGCGACGCAGCCCGAAGCGCGGGGTTGAGGTTTTGATGGCACGGATTGATGCGAACCGTCTCGAGCTGACCGAGCGCGTGGTGCAGATAAACCGCGTGTCGAAGGTCGTGAAGGGCGGTCGGCGCTTCTCCTTCTCCGCGATCGTCGTCGTCGGCGACGGACGCGGCCACGTCGGCGCTGGCCTGGGCAAGGCCGACGAGGTCCCGGGTGCCATCAACAAGGGCCGCGAGGACGCGAAGAAGCACGTGATGCTCGTGCCGCTCGTCGATCGCACCATCCCGCATCAGGTCGTCGCCGACTTCGGCGCGGCGCGCGTGGTCCTGCGGCCGGCGTCGAAGGGCACGGGCGTCATCGCGGGCGGCTCGGTCCGGGCCGTCGTCGAATCGGCCGGGATCAGCGACATCCTCTCGAAGTCGTTGGGTAGCACCAACCCGGTGAACGTCGTCCGGGCGACGATCAAGGCGCTCTCGATGCTGCGTTCGGCGGAGACCGTCCGACAGACTCGTGGCCTGCCGCCGCGCGAGGCCCGTCAGCCCGCGGAGGCGGCCTCGTGACTCGGCTCGAGATTCGCCAGCACAAGAGCTCGATTGGCGAGAAGAAGGGCGCAAAGCAGACCCTTGCGGCTCTCGGCCTCCGGCGTCCCGGCCACGTTGTAACGCACGACGACTCGCCGTCGCTTCGCGGAATGCTCCGCCGCGTCGCTCACCTCATTCATGTGAGCGTCGAGAAGGGCGCGAGCTGATGCGCCAGCACGAGGTCGCGAAGCCCCGCGGCTCGCGCAAGCTGCCTCGCCGGCTCGGTCGCGGCACCTCGCAGGGCCAGGGCAAGACCGCTGGCCGCGGCACGAAGGGCCAGCTCGCACGCACCGGTCCCGGAATTCCAGGCTGGTTCGAAGGCGGGCAGACGCCGCTGCATATGCGCGTTCCGAAGCTTCGCGGCTTCAAGAACCGCTTCCGGAAGACGTTCGTCGCCGTGAACGTCGGACGCCTCGGTGACTACGCGGCCGAGGGGAAGGTCTCGCCCGACACGCTCGCCGCAAAAGGGCTCATCGACAAGGACGCCCGCATCAAGGTTCTGGGCGACGGCGTCATCGACACGAAGCTCGAGGTCCACGCGCATTCGGTGTCCGCGACGGCGCGCCAGAAGATCGAGTCCGCCGGCGGCTCCATCGTCATCATCGCCCCAGGGCCAGGGGCCCCTGACCGGGCGCGGGACCCCGGCGAATAGCGCGTATGGGCATGTTCCAGGCGCTTATCGACGCGCTCCGCACACCAGACCTTCGGAACAAGATCCTCTTCACGCTCGGGATGATCCTGGTCTTCCGGTTCCTCGCGCACGTTCCGCTGCCGGGCGTGAACCAGGACCAGCTGAACACGCTCCTCCAGAACAACCAGCTGATCAACCTGCTCGATCTCTTCTCGGGCGGTGGTCTCGCACGATTCTCGATCGTCGCCCTCGGCGTGAACCCCTACATCAACGCGTCGATCATCATGACGCTCCTCAACCAGACCATCCCGGCCCTCGAGCGGCTCTCAAAGGAAGGCGAGTACGGCCGGAACAAGATCAACCAGTACACCCGCGTCCTGACCGTTCCGCTCGCGCTCCTTCAGGGCATCGGCGTCGCGGTCTTCATGCAGCGTCAGGGCGTGCTGAACGCCTTCGGGCCGAGCGACCTGGCGCCGACGCTCTCGATCCTCGCGTCGCTCACCGCCGGAACCATCATCCTGATGTGGCTCGGCGAGCTGATCAGCGAGCGCGGGATCGGCAACGGCATCAGCTTCATCATCTTCGCGGGCATCGTGGGCCGGCTCCCGAACACGGTCGAGCAGACCCTGCAGGTCCAACAGAACGCCCTGGCGCTGGGCTCGATCGCCGTGATCGCCGTCCTCGTGATCGCCGCGATCATCTTCATCCAGGAGGGCCAGAGGCGGATCCCGGTGCAGTACGCCAAGCGCGTCCGCGGCACGCGGATGTATTCCGGCGGCAGCACCTTCATCCCGCTTCGCGTGAACAGCGCCGGCGTGATCCCGATCATCTTCGCGATCTCGATCCTGTTGCTGCCCAGCCAGATCGCGCAGTACTTCACGACGAGCGACACCGAGTGGCTGCGAAACGTGTCGACCGCGATCGTCGCCGCCTTCCAGAACCCGATCTTCTACAACGCCTCGTACTTCATTCTCGTCGTGGCGTTCACGTTCTTCTACACCGCGTTCACGTTCGTGCCGAACGACGTTGCCGACAACATCAAGCGGTACGGCGGCTTCATACCCGGTATCCGGCCGGGACGCCCGACGGCCGAGTTCCTATCGCGTGTGGTGACGCGCATCACCATCGCGGGGGCGCTCTTCCTCGGGTTTGTGGCGGTCATGCCGACTCTCATCGGCGACATCACGTCGGTGCAGACGCTGCGGCTCGGTGGCACGAGCATCCTGATCGTTGTCGGCGTGGTCGTCGAAACGATGAAGCAGCTTGAGGCGCAGCTGCTGCAGCGAAGCTATGAGGGATTCATCCGTTAGTGGCGCAGAGCGTGTCCGCTGCTGACACCTCGAGCATCCGCGGCACCGGTGGGGACCTCATCATCATGGGTCCACCCGGGGTGGGGAAGGGCACGCAGGCGAAGGCGCTCGCCCAGGAGAACGGGTGGGTCCAGCTCTCGACCGGCGAGGTCTTCCGCGACCACATCCGCCGGGGGACCGACCTCGGACGGCGGGTGAGGGGTTATCTCGAGCGCGGTGAATACGTTCCAGACGACGTGACGATCCGTATGGTGCGCGCGAAGCTCGAGGACGTCTCGCCATCGACGCGTGTTCTGTTCGACGGATTCCCGCGCACGGTCGCGCAAGCCGAGGCGCTCGACCGGCTGGCGCAGGAGATGGGGCGCCAGGTCGGCGCCGTGCTCCTGCTCGATGCGCCGCGGGAAGAGCTCGTGGCGCGCTTGAACGGCCGTGCGACCGCGGAACGTCGGGCAGACGACACCCCGGAGATCATCGCGAACCGCCTCGAGGTGTACGACGAGCAAACCCGTCCCGTGATCGCCTATTACGAGGACCGCGGTCTCGTGAGGCGCGTGAACGGGGTCGGGAGCGTGAAGGAAGTTACGGCGGGGCTTCGCGAGGCCGCCGAATGATCACGCTCAAAACGCCGGCGCAGATGGCGAAGATGCGCGAGGCCGGTCGCGTGGTCGCGGCGATGCTCGACGCGTGTCGCGCGTCGGTCCATCCGGGGGTCACGACGGCGGAGCTTGATCGCGTCGCCGCCGAGGTCCTTCGCAAAGCCGGTGCCGAGAGCTCGTTCCTCGGCTACAGCACCCCACCGTATCCCGCGACCATCTGCACGTCCGTGAACAGCGAGATCGTCCATGGCATCCCCTCGCCCAAGCGCAAGCTTCGCGAGGGCGACATCGTCGGGATCGACGCTGGCGCGATCGTCGACGGGTGGCATGCCGACGCGGCGATCACGATCCCGGTCGGGAAGGTCTCGGCGGATGCGGCGCGCCTGATCGAGGTGACCGAGGAGGCGCTCCGGATCGGCATCGCCTCGGCCAAGGTGGGAGGGCGCATCGGCGACATCGGTGCCGCGGTCGAGGAGTACGTCCGGGGCCAGGGCTTCAGCGTCGTCCACAACTACGTGGGGCATGGGATCGGTCGTGCGATGCACGAGGAGCCTCAGGTCCCGAACTACCGGCCGGCCAAGGGCCAGCCCAACCCCCCGATCAGCGAGGGCCTCTGCATCGCGATCGAGCCGATGGTCAACATCGGCGGTCCGGAGACTCGGACGCTCGGCGACCAATGGACCGTCGTGACCGCAGACCGGAGCCTTTCGGCGCACTTCGAGCACACCCTGGCATGCACGGCCGCCGGGCCGGTCGTGCTCACGCGGGCCGGCGAGGACGTCTCGGTGGCGGCCTGACGACGATGATTGAAAGGAACTGGCCGGTCTTGGTACACTGTTACTTCCCGTGGGCCGATGCCGCGGGTCAACCTGTGTCTGGAGAAGATGGCGAGTAAACCGAGCAACAAAGAGGTCATCGAGGTGGAAGGGACGGTCGCAGAAGCCCTTCCGAATGCGATGTTCAAGGTCGAGCTCCAGAACGGGCATGCGGTCTTGGCACATATCAGCGGCAAGATGCGGATGAACTTCATCCGAGTCGTGCCTGGCGACAAGGTCCTCGTGGAGCTGTCGCCATACGACCTAAAACGAGGACGAATTACCAGGCGAGTGAGGTACTAGTGAAGGTCCGCGCGTCAGTCAAAAAGCGTTGCGATAAATGCAAGATCATCCGGCGCGAGCGGCAGATCCTCGTGATCTGCTCCGAGCCGAAGCACAAGCAAAGGCAGGGCTAGGGCTTGGCTCGAATCGCTGGCGTCGATATCCCGCGCGAAAAACGCGTCGACGTGTCCCTGCGCTACATCTTCGGCATCGGTGAGACGACCGCCAAAGAAGTGCTCGAGCAGGCGCGGATCGAGGGCGCCACGCGGGTGCGCGACCTGACCGAGCCTCAAATCGCGAAGATCCGAGAGATCATCGACCGCGGCTTCACTGTGGAGGGCGACCTCCGCCGCGAGATCGCGCTCAACATCAAGCGCCTGCAGGAGATCGGCAGCTACCGCGGTCTTCGTCACCGGCGCAATCTGCCGGTTCGCGGCCAGCGCACGCGCACCAACGCGCGAACGCGCCGCGGAACGCGCAAGACGGTAGCCGGACGAAAGAAGGCGGTGTCTAAGACCTAATGGCGCAAGAGCGAAAGCAAGAAAAGCAGGAGCGACCCGAGAAGGGCGCGGCCAAGGCGGACAAGCCCGAGGCGGAAGCCGCCGCGGCCGAGGCGAAGCCACGCCGCCGCCGCGAGAAGCGCGTCGTCCCACGCGGGGCCGCGCACGTGAAAGCCTCGTTCAACAACACGATCGTGTCGCTTACCGACCCCGCGGGAAACGTGATCGCCTGGTCGTCGGCCGGAGCCGCCGGCTGGAAGGGCTCGCGAAAGAGCACGCCCTACGCGGCCCAGGTCGCGGCGGAGACCGCCGCGCGCAAGGCCCTCGACCTCGGTCTGAAGGTCGTCGAAGTGTTCGTTCGCGGCCCGGGTGCGGGACGTGAGGCGGCGATCCGCGCGCTCGAGGCGACCGGCCTCGAGGTGACCGCGATCACCGACGTCACCCCGATCCCCCACAACGGCTGTAGACCTCCGAAACGGAGACGCGTCTAAGGATGGCGAGGTACACCGGCCCGGTCTGCCGGATCTGCCGACGCGAAAGCATGAAGCTCTTCCTCAAGGGAGAGAAGTGCTTCACCAAGTGCACGTTCGAGAAGCGCTCGTCGCCGCCAGGGATGCACCAGCAGCGCCGCCGCAAGGTGAGCGACTTCGCGCTCCAGCTTCGTGAGAAGCAGAAGGCGCGGCGGATGTACGGCGTGCTCGAGCGCCAGATGAAGAACACGTTCGACCGCGCCGCCGAAGTGACGGGCGCCACGGGCGAGACGCTTCTCATCAACCTCGAGACCCGTCTCGATAACACGGTCTACCGCTCCGGCTTCGCGAAGTCGCGCTCGCAGGCGCGGCAGCTTGTGGCACACGGCCACATCACCGTGAACGGCCGCGAGACGAAGACCCCGAGCTACACGGTGAAGGCGGGCGACGCGATCGCCGTGACCGAGAAGAGCCGCGGCTCCAATTACTTCAAAGAGATGACGGCCTGGGCAAAGACGCAGACCCGCCCGGGTTGGCTCGAAGTCGATCCCGATGCCTACACCGCCAAAGTCCTCGCGGCGCCGAGCCGCGATCAGATCGAAGCGCAGGTCAACACCCAGCTCATCGTCGAGCATTACTCGCGCTAGCCCCGCAGGAAGGAACCGAAGCTATGACCCTAGTAGAGCTTGAGTACCCCAAGATCGAGCGAATCGAAGGCGACGAGCGTTACGCCAAATTCGCGTGCGAGCCGCTCCCGCCCGGATATGGCACGACCCTTGGAAATTCGCTGCGGCGCGTGCTTTTGAGCTCGCTGCCCGGCGCCGCGATCACGGCCGCGCGTGTGCGCGGCGTCGCCCACGAGTTTTCCACGATCCCTGGTGTGAAGGAGGACGTCGTACAACTCGTCCTCAACCTGAAGCAGATCCGCCTCCGCTCGTTCGCGAGCGAGCCGGTGACGCTCACCCTCGAGAAGGCCGGACCGGGCGAGGCGACCGCCGCGGACATCATGACCACCAGCGAAATCGAAATCGTCAACCCCGAGGCCAAGATCGCGACCCTCGAGCCCGACTCATCCCTGTGGCTCGAGCTGACGGTCGAGACCGGACGCGGATTCCACTCCGCCGACCGCCGCGAGGGCCTGCCGATCGGTGTGATCCCGATCGACGCGCTTTACAGCCCCGTCAAGAAGGTGAACTTCGGCGTCGAGAGCACGCGCGTCGGCCAGGTCACGAACTACGACCGGCTCATCCTCGAGGTGTGGACCGATGGGACGACGACCCCTGACGACGCGGTCGCACAGGGTTCGCAGATCCTGGTGCAGCAGTTCTCGCTCTTCGCCGGGCTCACGCGGTCGCAGACCGCGCTCGCGCAGCCCGAGCGGACGAACGGGTCCGCCCTGCCGGCCGCCATCGCGGACATGCCCATCGAGGACCTTGACCTTCCGCAGCGCGCGTTCAACTCGCTGAAGCGTCACGGCATCACCAAGGTCGGGCAGCTCCTTCAGACCCCCGACGACGAATTGCTCCGCATGCGCAACTTCGGCAAGAAGTCGCTCGACGAGATCAAGGAGCGCCTTGCGGCCCGTGGTCTCATCGAGGCGCCGGTCCGTGACGAGTCGGCGATCGGGATCGAAGAGCCTCTCGCCGAGGACGAGAGCGAGACCAATGAGACGAATGAGCCGAACGCGAACGGCGGCGATGACGGTGAGCAGGGCTAGTGCCTCATAAGATCCACGAGCGAAAGTTCGGACGACGCACCGGTGCCAGGCGCGGAATGCTCCGCAACCTCACTCTCTCGGTGCTTCGCTACGAGCGCGTCAAGACGACCGAGGCGAAAGCCAAAGAGATCCGTCTTTTCGTGGACCGGATGATCAATCTCGGCAAGGACGGGTCGCTCAGCGCGCGCCGTCGCGCGCTCGCGTGGCTTCCAGAGCCGGTGATCGTCGAGAAGGTGTTCAGCGATCTCGCCGTCCGGTGGCCGGATCGCGGATCGGGATACGTCCGCATCACGCATCTCGGTCGCCGCGTCGGCGATTCGGCGCCGCAGATGCTGCTCGAGCTCGTGCCGGCGGCCGACAAGCCGACCGCCGAGAAGGCCGATGCGGCCGAGGAGCCGAAGCCGCGGCGCAGGCTCGCGTTGCCGCGCAGGCGCCCGGCAGCGAAGACCGAGTCCAAGGCTGAAACGAACGCCAAGGCCGCGGCGAGCACGACGACGACCAAGAAGAAGACGGCGAAGGGAGCAGCGACCTAAACGCCGCACTGGAAGGCGCGCGCGGCATACGACGGCACGGGCTACGCAGGGTTCCAGGTGCAACCGAACGCGCGCACCATCCAGGATGAGCTCGAGCGTGCGATCTCAAAGGTGTGCGACGAGGCGGTGAGGATCACCGGAGCGGGACGGACCGACGCCGGGGTGCACGCGAGCGGACAGGTGATCGACTTCCGGACGGCGAGCGGGCTGGACGGAGCGACGATCGGCCGGGGGGTCAACGCCCTCCTGCCGGAGGACATAGCGGTCTCGGCGCTCGAGCCGGCGGCGGATGACTTCCACGCCAGGTTCTCGGCGACGGGGCGAACATATGAATATCGGATCCGGCACTCCAGAGAGCGCGATCCGCTCGAGCGGCATCGCGAACTCCACCTCGCCGGGCCGCTCGACCTCGCGGCCATGCGGGACGCCAGCGCGCACGTCGTGGGCCGCAAAGACTTCTCCTCATTCGCGGCGGGACCGGGCGGAGTTCGCTCGGTACGGAGCGCGACGTGGTGCGAGGACGGGCCGCGGCTGCGTTTCCAGATCACTGCGGACGCGTTCCTTCGTGGAATGGTCCGCGCGATCGTCGGGACGCTCCTCTGGGTGGGACGTGGGAAGATCGATCCGCTCACCTTCGAGAAGATCGTCGCGGCGAACGACCGGGCGATGGCGGGTCCGAGCGCACCGGCGAACGGCTTGTGCCTCATCGCCGTTGAATACGGCGAGGCACGAGAAAGACATGAGCTTGACGAGGCGGATGAATAGAAATGAAGACGTATGCAACGAAGCAGAGTGAGATCACGCGGAGCTGGCGCGTCGTCGACGCGGACGGCGCGACTTTGGGCCGCCTCGCGACGGAAGTGGCCGCGATCCTCCGCGGGAAGCACAAGACGATGTTCTCCCCGCACCTCGACACGGGCGATCCGGTCATCGTCGTGAACGCGGCGAAGGTACGCGTCACCGGCAATAAGCTGCAGGCCAAGAAGTACGTGCGGCACTCGGGCTACCCCGGAGGTCTCCGCTCGGAGACCCTCGAGCAGCTGCTCGCACGGCGGCCCGAGGAAGTCGTCCGCCGCGCGGTGCGCGGAATGCTTCCCCAGAACCGGCTCGGCGAGCAGATGTCGCGGAAGCTCCACGTGTACGCCGGTGCCGAGCATCCGCACGCCGCGCAAAAACCCGAGCCGATGCGTAAGGAGTCCGAATCATGAAGGCGTTGCCGTACTTCCAGGGCACCGGGCGTCGCAAGACGTCGATCGCTCGGGTCAGGCTCGTGCCCGGTGAGGGCGCGGTCGTCGTGAACGGAAAGCCGCTCGACGACTACTTCGCCCGCGACGGCGCGACCGACCAGGCCCTCTTGCCGTTCACCGTCACCAGCACCGCACGCCGCTTCAACGCGATGATCAAGGTGGAAGGCGGCGGCGTGAGCGGCCAGATCGGCGCGATCGCGCACGGCATCTCTCGCGCGCTTCTCCAGGTGGACCGGGAGCACCTCCCGCTGCTGCGCAAGGCCGGTCTCTTGACGCGCGACCCGCGCGCCAAGGAGCGGAAGAAGCCTGGTCTCAAGCGCGCTCGAAAGGCGCCTCAGTTCACGAAGCGCTAGCCCGGAGGCGCGCCCGGGGCGCAAACTAAGGCGAATGGCTTCGAAGGACTTCAACTACCAGGTCGCGCTCAAAGAAGGTCTCAAGAGCCTCGAGCAGGGCCGACTGCGTCAGGCCGAGCAGAGCTTCAGGTACCTCGTCGACAAGTTCCCGGCCGCCGAGGGCGGCTACCGGGGCCTTGCGAAGGTGCATTTCGAGCAAGACGATCGCGCGGGAGCGCTCCGGATCCTCCGCGAGGGCGCGGCAGTGCTCACCAAGTCAGGGGAACGCTCCGCGGCGATCGGCCTTCTCCGACAGGCCGTCGCCCTCGACCCGCCGGACTTTGCGACGCACCGGCGTCTCGCCGCGGCGCTCGCGCTCGCGGGCGACACCGACGGGTCGGTGGAGGAGTACGCGCGCTTCATTCGCGAGCTTCGCGATAGCGGAGACATTCAACGCGCAAGGAACGAGGTCGCCTGGGCGAAGGGGCAGCTTCGCGGAGTGAAGGGCGTCTCGACGCTCGACGCGTTCGCGGATAGCCCGCCGTCGAAACGCGACGAGCCCGAGGCCGAAAAGCCCGCCGAAGAGCCCGCCGAAGAGACGGTGCGGTTCTCCGCACACGAAGGCGGCACCGCGCTGCGGCCGCAGGCATTCGAGCAGTCGGTGGCGCCGCGCGCGGAGCCCGCGCCGACATTCACGCCACCGCCCGCGCCGGAGAGCGCCGTGCCAGCGGAGGATCCTTGGGCGGCCCCGCCGCCAGTGGCGCCGTCGCGCGGTACCAGCTCCGAACAGCAGGTGCGCGAGATAACCCTCGAGAACGATCCTTGGGCGTCGGCGTCGATCCCGACGCCGTCGATTCCCAGTTGGACGACAGATCATCAGATGGCGGACGAGCCGGAAGCGCCGGATGAGGCCGTCGAGGCAGTCGAGGAGCCCGAAGCCGCCGAGACCGCCGTCCCGGAGTCGGCCGCGGACGAGACGACCATCGACGAGACCATCGTCGAGGACACGGCCGCACCCCCGTTCGAGCCCGTTCGAGACACGTGGATGGCGGCGCCGGAGAACGGCGAGCCGAGGGTCGACGTCGATCCCGTCGCGGTCGAATCGGCGGCCGCACGTTATCTCGCGACACGGGATCCCCGCGCGGCAAGCATGGCCCTCGAGGCCGCTCGGTACTACATCAAAGAGGGCGACCTCGACGCAGCCTCGGACCTCCTCCTTCAGTTGATCGCGGCGGGGATCGCGAATCACGACGCTCAGCGCCTGCTCGTTGACGTCGTCCGAACGCTCGGCAAACGGGAGGTCGCGAAGACGAAGTGCCAGCTGCTCGCCCACGCGCTGCTGTTGGACGGGCGCAACGACCTTGCCGCGGAGGTCGAGGCCCTGGCGCTTACTGACTGATGGACGCCATCCAGAAGTGGGTCAGCGATCTTCTGAACCTCCTCACACGGGGCCAGCCATTCGGCTGGAACAACGTCCTCGACGTCCTCATCGTCGCGGTCTTCGTCTACTACGTGCTGCTCCTCATCCGCGGGACGAGGGCGGTCCAGCTTCTCATCGGCGTCATGGTCCTAGTGCTCATCTACTTCGTCGCGACGTCGCTGCATCTGACCCTGACCACTCTCCTTCTGCAGGCCCTCTTCGCCGTCGCCCTTGTCGCGCTCGTCGTCGTCTTCCAGCCTGAGCTGCGACGCGCCCTTGGCCAGATCGGCCAGCTCGGCCCGCTCAACCGGCTACTCGCGCCGGGCAGCGAGGAGGAGCTGGGGGGAATCGTCGACGAGGTGGTTCGAGCCGCGCTTCTGATCAGCGAGGCGAAGCACGGCGCGCTCATAGTTCTCGAACGGACGACCGGCCTCCAGGATTACAGCGAGACCGGCGTTCCG
>Ga0207646_10005215_pt1 | contig 13735 bp, 9 predicted proteins | sample KBSK5502metaG_FD_184343 | JGI IMG/M metagenome (GOLD analysis project Ga0207646, IMG submission 184343) | Corn, switchgrass and miscanthus rhizosphere microbial communities from Kellogg Biological Station, Michigan, USA - KBS K5-50-2 metaG... | ecosystem: Host-associated > Plants > Roots >... | reverse complement strand
ACCTCGCCGCCTTTTCCTATTACACTGGCCTGCAAAACCAACTGAGCAGACTCAGGAATGGTCATGAAGTAACGCTTCATGCGCTTGTCGGTAATGGTTACCGGGCCGCCGTTGCGAATCTGCTCGCGGAAGATGGGAATCACCGAACCGGCTGATCCGATCACATTGCCGAACCGCACGGCGACAAAACGGGTGTCGTATTGCGGGTTCAGATCCTGGACGACCAGTTCCGCCGCCCGCTTGCTCGCGCCCATAATCGAGGTTGGCCGCACTGCCTTATCGGTGGAGATCAAGACAAAGACCTCGGCCTTGAACTCGCCGGCCATGTCCGCCAGGAGCCGGGTATTCAAGGTATTGTTCTGGACCGCCTCAGTCGAGTTACTTTCCATCAGAGGCACATGCTTATGGGCGGCTGAGTGAATCACTACGTGCGGCCGATAGAGATCAAAGATCGCGCGCATCCGCGACTCGTCGCCGACGTCTGCGACCAGTGGCACAATGGACTGCGTGGGGTTGTCGGCTCTTAGTTCACTGTCTATATCGAATAAGGCGAATTCCGCCCGCTCGACCAACAACAGGTGCGCCGGCCCGAAGCGTTGTACCTGGCGGGCCAGTTCCGAACCGATTGAACCGCCGGCTCCCGTCACCATTACGGTTTTGCCGGCCAGTTCCCTGCTGATCGATTCATTATCGAGCTGAACCGGTTCGCGCCCCAGTAGATCTTCGATCTCGACGTCGCGAATGCGGCTAATCTCAACCCGGCCTTCGATGATTTCGTAGAGTTCGGGAATGATTCTCACTTTGACCGGGATCTCTTCGCATATTCTTACGATGCGATGAATTGCATGACGTGACGCATGCGCGATGGTGATTACCACATGATTGATTCCGTGAGTGTGAACCAGCCTGGGCAAATCCTGAGTAGTGCCCAGGACCCGGCGTCCCTGGACTACGGACCTTCCTAACTTGCTGCGATCGTCGTCGACAAATCCTTTGATTTCCAGATCGAGATCGCCGCGCGCTTCAATCTCTTTGGCGGCCAGCGAGCCGGCGCGGCCGGCGCCGATCAAGAGCACTGAGCGCTTAGTCTTGCTCTTGCCATTGCCGTTGCCCTTGCCGTTTCCGTTGATGTGCTTCTTGAGCTGTACTCGTTTCTGTTTGTATTCATACTCGGCGCGCCGCATGACCCGCAGGGCATAAGCTCCACCAAAAGCCAGGAGCACGTCGATAAGGTTAACGGACAGCGGCACGCGCCACGCCTGATGCGGATTTGGCAAGCCGAGTCGAAGCAAAGCTATGACAATCAGACTTCCGAACGCTGCATAGACAAACGACTTGACGTGGGCGAGGTCCGTATAGCGCCAGATTGATGAACGGGCTCCGAATATCGTCAGCGCGACAAACTGCAGCAGGACCACCAACGGCATCTGGGTGGCAAAGCTGCGGAGTTCTTCCGGCGGAATCTTGAAATCAAAGCGCAGCAGATAAGCCGCCACAAACGCCCCAACGAGGAGCGAAAGATCCAGAAAAGCCTGGATTCCGGTGGCGAGATGTCTTCTTGGGGGCAACTCTAACATGTGAGACTTCCTCCTGGCTCGAACCCACAAGAGTCAGAACAGGTAATCTTGACTAGCTCTGGTAAATGTCTGACTCTCATTGAAAAAGGGTAATCAGTGGCAAAATCCCGCGCCCGACTATCCTAAGTTTGAAGATGTCCGGGTTTTGGGGACTTTAAGAGAACTAAGGATCCCTCTTCGAAAAAGAAGTGGGCCTGTCTTTGTTGTGGCCTACTTTGATAAACGGCGTTCAGAGTACTCACTTCAGTAAGGGCCTTAAACGAAAGCCTTACAGTCAACCTGCTGTTTCCTTAATGGAGATCGTTTCGTGCGGCCGCTGCAGGGCAATGACGATCAGCGCACAAAGAATTACTGCATTCGAGGTAACGTGCAAGCCAAAATCGAGGAAACTGTGAATTATTACTCCAAAGATACCAACCAGCGCGCCTAACGCTGCCGCTCGGTAGAAAGGCTCCGGCGCGCGCAAAGTCTGGCGCACTCTCGTAACAAAAAGGACGACAAACCAAATCACCAGCATGCAACCAATTACTCCGCCGCTCGCGAGCAGTTCCAGATAATCGTTATGTGCTTCCTGCGGAGTAAGGTCACCGGTCGCATCGTGGTACCGGGTGATTCCAATCCAATACCCGCCAAACCCAACACCGGCGACGGGATGGGCCTTGATCAATTTCCAGGTAGACGACCAAATCTCATTACGGCTGGTGTTCGCGCGACCATAGTTCGACTGTTCATTAAAAGAGTATTCAGCCATTTGGAAATTCTTGACGACTGACTCACCTCCAACCCACGCCACGCCGTAAGCGAATAACACAACCATACCCACAATCAGGATTACGCGGAGCGCAAGGCCGCCAGCAAAGTTTCGAAAGCGATTCCAGGCCGTCACCGCGGGCCGCTTGTCAAAATGCCGCAACGGATCGAGCAACACTCCGAGAAACAGCAATTGTCCTAACGAGGCGACTATGCCGCCGCGAGAATTCGAAAGGATTAGCGCGATCCACAAGAAAGCCGCTATCGGAAGCACGACAAAAATTCTTCGGCGAACGCCGTTTTTCGTAAACAGAAGACCCAGCGTTAATCCCCAAGTCATCTCCAAGAGAAAACCGAAATGGTTCCGGTTAATGAATTGGGCAAAGCCTCTACCGTCTTTGATCAGAGCCGGCAAAAGGAATCCCGGGCCCTGCTGAAAATATTTTCTCACGACTCCGAACAACGCACTGGCCAGACCGACGCCGATCACGACAAAGATCAGCGCCCGCAAGCGCCTGGTGCTTGACGTGTAGATGAGAAGCAAACCACCGGCAATGATTAGCGCAAATAGCCTGACAGCCACCAGCCGCGTGTTGTAAGGATCGGCGCTTATGGCAAGTGTGAGCTTTGGCAATCCGGGATTATCGGGCCCTGCAAAAAGAGGCACAGATTGGAACAGGATGAATAGGGCGAGAAGGACGAGCGGTGTCGCAATTGACAGTTCCTTAATCGACCACCTTCCAGCCATCAATCCTTCGACGATGCCAAGCATTCCCAAAACGAAAACGAGGCATTCGAAAAAGGCGACCCACCAGGGCTGGACCGTTCCGTATGGAATCGCCGTCACGACAATCACGACCAGAACCCCGTAAAAGATCGCGCAATCAAGAAATCGCGCCAGGCGCGCCAACGCCCCGGGCGCGACATTGTTCCCAATTCCGCGACGATGTCCCGACGTAAATGGTTCCGCGGCCTCTTTCACTGTGGTCTCTCTTCTGAAAGCGGGTAATCTCTGTGCGATTCGTCTGCAATCTCCACCTTAGTCTCTTCGCAAAAGCCAGAGACCTTACCAGGAACGACCACGGCTACCATGGTTCGCCACAATACGCCAAGATCAGTGCGCCAGCTTCGTTCCTCAAGGTAAGCGACATAGCCTTTCAATTTCGCCGGCTGCAGTTCGTTCACATAATACCGTTCCGTGTCGCCTTCGATTCGGGCCAACAAATCTGCTTCACTGCGCAGTTGCACACTCACAGGATCAGTGATTCCCGGCCGCACTGACAAGACTTTCTGCCAGATTGGATCTTCCAACTTTACGAAGCGCGGAACTTCGGGCCGCGGTCCCACCAGAGACATCTCACCGCGCAAAACGTTCCAGAGCGCGGGCAATTCATCCAACTTCGTATGCCGCAGGAGTCTTCCCAGCCGGGTGATGCGCGTGTCGTTGCTGGTCGTGATTTGCCGTCCACTGGTTGAAGATCTCATCGTGCGCAGCTTGTAGAGTTCGAACGTGCGCCCGTTTCGGCCCACTCGAGTTTGGCGGAAAATAATCGGCAAGCCGGAAGAGACGGCAATCGCCAACCCGGCCAACACAATTAACGGCGCCGCCAGGATCAATCCAATAAAGGCGATCACTAACTCAGCCCAGCGCGGCAGTCCTCTTGCGTCCGCAGATTTCACAGATTCATGGGGAGAAGTAATCTCCTCGTGTGCGTGCGTACCAGGCTGAATCTCTATCTTAAGTTGAGCGTTTGTCATCTGTGCAATCTGCGTAATCTGCGGATATCACCGGCTATGCCTCTGGCAGATTCGTATCAGAGTATTAATGACATGTTCGATTTCGTCGTCGCGCATTCCGGGAAAAATTGGCAGGCTAACCAGCCGCTTCCACTGCGCGGTGGCCACCGGAAAATCCTTTGCGCGCCAGCCAAAAGTCTTCTGGTAGTAAGGATGCAAATGCAACGGCCGCCAGTGGACTGAGCAACCCACGCCGGCCTGCTTCAGTTCGTCCATGAATGCATCGCGATCGATAGCCAGCCGTTTGAGTCGCAGCCTGATAGCAAATAAATGCCAGGAATCAATCCGGTTGTCATCGTGCGACGGCAACTCGATCTGGTCTACCCGGGTCAGCGCTTCGCAATATCGCAGGGCGATGCGTTCGCGCTCGCGCCGCATCGCTTCGGCGCGGCCGAGTTGATGAATGCCGATCGCTGCCGCGATATCCGTGAGATTGTATTTGTAGCCGGGCGCGACAATCTTGTAGTCCCACTTGCCATTGGTCGAGTACCTGCCCCAGGCGTCGGCTGAGAGGCCATGCAGAGACATCAGCCGCATTCTCTGCGCCAGCTTGCTGTTGCTGGTCACTGCCATCCCGCCTTCGCCGGTAGTGATTGTCTTATTGGCATAGAAGGAATAGCACGTCACGGACCTGGATCCGTTGCTGCGTTGCTGCCATGGCTCCTCAGCGGCGCGCCGCCAGCCAACCGGAAAAGCGTGGGCCGCATCCTCGACCATCCAAAGTTTGTGCTCTTGCGCGAACTCCTCCAATTGGCCGAGATTCATCAATACGCCGCCAACATGCACCGGCATGATGCCGGCAATTCCAGAGGTCAGAGGCCGGAGGTCATCGGTCAGAGATCGGGAATCATTTAAGGCTGACTTCTGACTTCTGACTTCTGACTTCTGATTTCTGATCCCCACGCGTTCCACTCTTCGTCTTGCGTCTTCCAGATCCATATTCAGCGTGACCGGATCGCAATCCACCAGAATAGGAATCGCCCCCTGATAGCGCACGACTTCCGCCGTCGCCGCAAACGTCATCGTCGGAACCAGCACACCCTGTTGCGGTTTTAGACCGAGAGCTTCGACCGCCAGGTGCATAGCCGCCGTGCCTGAGTTGACCGCCACGGCATGCACCGAATGGCCTTTGCTCTTTGCGCCCGGCGCTTTGCCCTTTGCTCTTTGTTCTTTGCTATCTGCACCTACCGCAGCGGCAAACGCTTCTTCAAAGTGCTTGACCCTTGGCCCACTCGTCAGCCATCCGGAGCGCAGCGTGGCCACGACTTCGCTTACTTCTTCTTCCTGAAGCGCGGGGCGAAAGAATGGAACTTGAAGCTTGGTCATTGTTTACTTACCGCTTTTTGAGGCGCCGCTGAGTCAGTTACCGGGAAGCGCTATTCCCCAAACATAAAGCCGGCCCGCATTGGCCGCATAACGAATGGTTAGTTTGACAACCTCCTGCTCTTCAGGCAGATCCAGGACGACGCCATGTAGTCCGGCTGAGAAATCTCTAAACGCTCCCTCGTAACGGTTCTGACCCGTGACTGCCAGGCGCTTATGCCATTGAAAAACTGTCCGGCACGGAGCGCTCGGTGCGCATTGTTCGTCCCACGAACTCGTCTCTTTTCCCAGGCGCAGTGGAACGGTCAGTGTCTTGCCCGTCTTGCTCTCGACAAAGATTTCCGCGATCAGTTGATCTGGTTGCAGGCCGCCGGCGCCGACAATATCGCTCAGCAGGATCAGCCGGTGAGTATTGACTGCGGCCGAGAGAGGAAGGCTGAGTTCACGACGCCCCTCTAAATCAGGAAGTCCGTACGCTCCGATTACGTTTAGCGTCACATCGTTTACTTTCACGGATACCGGCAAACGCAAATCCTGGAACTCGAGTCCATAGAAGTTTATCGGCTGGAGCAGCTGAGAGGATCCGCTGCGCATCGCATATGCAGCGGAAGACTTGCGCTCAAGGACATATTCAAAAAGCGGGTAGTCTACGCGGCCATCAAGGCAAGTGAACCCGTCACTGAGCTTCTCCATCACCTGACTGGATTCCCGCCGAGAGTCCGGCCTCCAGGTGTTAGTGATAAAGATCAAACGCTGGTAAGGAGCTAGAGCACTCAAATCACGGCCGTGAAGATACGCCGAGGAATTGACCTGGGAAATGCCCCTGGGAAAATAGAAATCGATCGCATCTCGAGACCATCCATCCGCAACCAGAGCCGTGTCTTTCCCCACCCAGCGCAAGGCGTACTGTGCGGCGCTGCTATAATCAGACGCAATGCCGTAGGTCCAATCCCTTTGCCACCCCAACCAAAGCGATAGCGCGTTGATGCCCAAGACTGCCACAAGCAAAACATAAAAAGTTTTTCTGGTGAATGATGACACTCCGAGCGCAACCAAGACCACAAACGCCGGCCATGCGAATGCCACATGACGGGGAGAAACACCCGTCGCCAGGCGGCCTCCGACTGAATCAAGAACGATGAAGACACCGAAAATCGTCAACAAATACGTAAACGGCAGCATTCTCCACTGCCGCTGCTTCCACAGACGCAGAGCGCCACGTGCTAAAAGAAAACCACTCAGACTGAGACCGGCTATTACAGGGATTAGCCGAAGCGGATAAACATGATATCCGAAGACGAAGACATAACCCGCGAAAGCAATCTTGGCAAAACTGATAATTGAGAACGGCGTAAACAACAGCGATTGACCATTTGCGTTGCCATAGACTTGATAGAGGTGCAAGAGCGCATTGCGAAAAACCGGAATCAGGGGCAAACCAAACATCAAAAGGGGAATAAGAGCAAGAGTTAAGACAGTTCGCGACTTCCATCTCTTGTTAGCTGCCACCATTGTAGCGGCGCCCTGCGCATAGAGACCGAGTAGGCCGAGAAAATGTGAGACCAGCAGGACGAGTCCGGCGAGAAAAACCTTCAGCCGATCGCGTGTACCTCGTCGCGAATCGACATATGAGATCGTCGCCAGCATGAAAGCGGCCGACGAGCAGATGAACAATGAATAGAACCGCACCTCTTGCGAATGATGAATGTTGAAAGGCGCCGTTGCCGCCAGCAAGCCGGCAACCACTCCTGTCCGCCACCCACCCAGCTTCTCTCCAATCTTGAAGAGAATTACGACCGTGGCGATGCCAAAGATCACTGAAGGCAATCTCAGCCACAACTCACTATTCCCCAGGCGAATCCAGAAATGCATCAACGACGAGTAAATGATCGAGTTCCAATTCAAGCCAACTGACCTGGCCTCCCAAATGCTGCCGTACTCGTCGAACTCTAACGAGTAAAGCCCAATAGCATAGAGCCTGAGAACGAGCGCCAGTCCCACAATTGAAAGCAAGAGATAGATTCTCAGTTTTGCCTTGCTCTCTGCGGAACTTGACGCGGCTCCGGACAAGGCTGGAGAGCTCCTAAACACTTCTTTGACTTCGGCAATATCCATTTGCAGGAGAGGAGCCGTCATTGTTCCAGGAGTAAGATCCCTGATGAAGAAGGCCTGGCCTGGTTAGTTACCCGGAAGCGCCACACCCCAAACGTAAAGCCGGCCGGAGCTGGCCGTGTAACGAATCGTCAGCCTGGTGACTTCCTGCTGCTCAGGTAAATTCAGAACTACTGCATGCAGCCCCGCGGAAAAATCTCGCAGCGCTCCGCTGTAACTGTTTTGCCCGACCATCGCGATGCGCTTGTGCCATCGAAAAACCGTCTGACAGGGAACTGCGACTTCGCACTGCTTGTCCCAAGCTGCCGTCTCTCTGGCCGAGCGCAGCGGAAAGGTCGTAATCTTGCTGGTCTTGTCCTCGACCAGAACCTCTGCGATTAGCTGGTCCGGCGGCACGGGGCCCACGTAGTTACTTAGCAACACGACTCGTTGGGCTTTGGCCGGAGTTGATAGGGGAAGGGTTAGTTCTTGACGTTTCTCAGAATCGGGCAGGCCAAAAGCGCCAATCACGGTCAGGGGCACATCCTTGACCCGGGTTGAGACCGGTAGACGAAGGTCCTGAAATTCGAGCCCAAAGTAGCTCACCGGTTGAAGTACCTGATTCGTCCCCTCCCGCAACTTGTAACTCGCAGCCTCTGCCGCAGACTTGCGTTGGAGCGCGTACTCGAACAGCGGATAGTCAACCCGCCCATCAATGACCGAATATGCTTCACTCAAGTGACCCATTAGCTGGTCGAAACCACGACGCCGATCGGCCCCCCAATCGTCGGTGACAAAAATCAGACGCGGTTGATTGAGTTGCTTGATTAGATCGGGCTTTTGAAGATAGGGCCAAGAATCGATCAGCGGAACGCCTTTAGGAAAATAGAAGTTAATGGTGTCCTTGGAACGGCCATCATGAAATATCGCCGTATCTTTCTCGATCCAGCGCGAAGCAGTTGCAGCGGCGCTCCGATAATCTGTGGCAGTGCCATAGATCCAGTCCTTTTGCCATCCTGACCAGATTGACACCGCGTTCACTGTCAGCGTCGCGGCGAGAAGGACGTAGAGAATAACCGGCCGCTTGAAAGATGTTGTGCCGATCGCCGCCAGCAAAAGGAACAGCGGCCAGACGAACGCAACATGTCTCGGGGCAACCCCAGATGCAAGTCTCCCGCTAACGGAATCCAGTACTAGGTATATCCCGAATAAGGCTATCAAATAGGTGGGCAGCAAGAACCTCCACTTACTCGTTTTCCATACCTGAATCGCGCCCTTCATTGTAAGAAGCGCACTAATGCATGTCCCGGGAACGACGAAGGCATACCAGAGCGGATAGACATGGTATCCAAAGACGAAGATGTATCCTGTAAACGTCACCTTTGCCAGAGTGATGGTTGAAACGGGAGTAAATGAGGGCGCGACTGCTTTGGTCCATCCCTTGTAGAAGAGCGGGGCGATTTCCCACAGCGTCTGGCGCACAGGCGGAATCAACGGCAGCCCGAATAACACGATTGGAACTCCCAGTGTGACTATCATGCGCGACCGCCTTGACCAACGAGACTCCCCGGCTAGGAAAGTCCCAGCCCCTTGTCCATAAAGCGCGAGGATTCCAAAGACATGCGAGAGGACCAGCAGCGCCGCCATCGCTAATACCGCAATGCGGGTACGCACTACCTTCCCAGAGTCAACATAGTAAATCGTAGCGAGCATGAAACCGGCCGACGCAAAGATGAACAGAGAATAGAACCGCATCTCTTGCGAGTGATAAATGCTGAACGGCGACGTGGCCGCCAACAGGCCGGCAACCACTCCGGTGCGCCACCCGCCCAATTTCTCTCCGATCTTGAAAAGAACAGCGACTGTCGCTGTGCCGAGGATTGCTGAAGGTAATCTCAGCCAAAGCTCGGTCGCGCCTAGGCGAATCCAGAAATGCATCAAACCTGAATAGACGATCGAGTTCCAATTTAGACCGACAGATTTGGCCTCGGCCAAGCTGCCGTATTCATCTCCGGCCAATGGATAGAGTGAGATTGCGTAGATTCTAAGCACCGCTGCCACAATAACCACCGTTAGAAAGATGACCGGCCGACTCACCTCTGCAGAAATTGCCGGAACCTTCGCGTTAATGAGATCTGTGTTAGTCAAGGCTACATTTGATTGATAGATAGTTTAGAGAAGAATCGTTAGGTACTCGCGCTCACGACGAAATATGATCTGCCGTCTGCGGCAGCAAGTCGATTTGGTCTTTCTCTTCGCTTGCTTTCTCATCGCGCGCCGCCGAAACGCGCGCGTTCGTATTCACAATCCCGCGGACGTCGAATCCTGCGACTTCTCTCAAAGTGTAAATGGGACGGCCTTTGACCTCGTCATAGACGCGGCCAAGGTATTCCCCAAGAATTCCCAAGCAGAGTAACTGCACGGCGCTCAGAAAAAAGATCGCCGCCGTGATGGCCGTGTAACCAATTAATGGCGCCACTGGGTGAAATAGCCGCCAATAAACGACAAGAAGAATCATGAGCACGGCAAAGCCGGCCACCACTAGGCCGAGATAACTGGCGATGCGAAGCGGAACACGCGAAAAGGATACGATGCCGTCGGCACCGAGCCTGAGCGATTTGCGAAAAGTGTATTTGACATCTCCAGCAAACCGCGGCTCACGCTGGAACTCGACGGCAGTTTGCCGAAATCCGACCCAGGCACGCAGGCCACGCAGATAGCGGCCCCGCTCAGGCAGCGCATTGATGATATCCACCACTTGCCGGTCCATGAGACAAAAATCCCCGGTGTCCGACGGAATATCGACGTCGGTCAGCAGTCTCAGTATCCGGTAAAACAAGTAAGCGAAGAGCCTTTTGGCCGGACCCTCGCGTTGACGAGCTGTGCGTCGCGCATAAACCACCTCGTATCCCGCGAGCCATTTGTCAATCATCGCGGGAATCAACTCAGGCGGATCTTGCAGATCCGCATCCAGGACGATCACTGCGTCCCCCTGAGCGAAGTGTAGCCCTGCAGTGACGGCAACCTGGTGTCCGAAGTTGCGTGCCAAGCTTACGTATCGCACCCTCGGGTCACGCCGCCGCAAGTCTCTCATTATTCCCATCGAACGATCACGGCTGCCGTCATCCACCACAACGATTTCACTGGCACCTTGCAGCCCGTCCATGACTCCGGCCACGCGTCGGTAGGTTTCAAGAAGGGTCTCTTCTTCGTTAAAGACTGGTAGAATGAATGAGAAGACTGGTTTCATTGGTATTGTCGCGTTCAGAGCGATAATCGTTACTTAGTTGCCACGACCGCGATGTTCCAGGCGAATCTCTTCACGAAAGGCAACCGCTTGACCAGTTTGTCAAGCCTTTCAAGACGCAGGTACGTGGGTTCTAATCGGTTGCTCTCAGCAATTATCTTTTTCCAATACCGATCCTTATTGGGATCAGCGCGCTCGATCAAATAGAACTTAAGAAAGATCCACAACGTCGCGAGCCAGAACGTGTCATAAAAAGTTTCAGAGAACAGCGGTTCTACAAACCTCGTAATCTTGATGTCCAAGGGCCGCTCGTCCTCAGTCCGCACCTCGGTGGCGATGCGCCTATAGATGTTGATCACCGGATTATGTCTCAGGGGGTCCCAGAAGCAGGCCTTACCTCCCGGCTTCAGAACGCGGTGCATTTCTTGCAGGGCTGCCACCGGATCGGGAAGGTGGTGAAGCAAGTTGGCCGCATAGACAATGTCAAAAGTATCGGCAGGAAACTCGATCTCCATGGCGTTCATCGTGCGGGCTTGGATCTGAACATGGTTGGCAGCAGCCAGACTCAGGGTCTTCTCGACCATTCCAGGCGAGTAATCCGTCGCCGTGCACGTTGCGCCTTTCAGAGCAAAATAGACGCTATTCTCGCCGGCGCCGCATCCCAGATCGAGCAACGTCTTCCCTTTGACATCTCCAAGGTGATCGAGAATGAATCGATTCTCCGGCGCAGTGCAAGCTTCGAAGTAATCGTTTACACGGATGCCGTCGACCTTGATGCTCTCAGCCCATCGATCATGAAAGCTACGCTCCCTCTGAAGTACTTCGCTCATGACAACTCCAATTACTACTACTACTGCTTGATAAGAACGGCTATCAGATGTGTTCGTAACGGCGGAATCGCCTCCAGAAAACTGGCCAGGGTCCACCAGCGCGGGGCAATCAGGCGCGTCAATGGCGGCGCCAGAGTAACGGTGCGGATCTTTCCGGCCAGCTCCGGAAAAAGTTTCTTGATTTCAGCTCGCCCAATTCCCCGCACGTTTGGATTGCGTGGATTGTTGTAGGCAAAGTCGTACCAAAGCAGGGCGCCACCGGGCGCCAGCACTCTGACAATCTCATCTGCGATCAAGCCGCGGACTTCATCGTCGAGCACGGAAGTAAAAAGAGTCGAGGCCACGACCAATTGAAATCTGCGGTCTTCCCACGGCAGTTCAACCGCATCTCCGATGCGCAGGTCGGCCACGGGCAGAATCTGTCGGGCCCTGTTCGCGCGACCGGGATTCAACTCGATTCCGTGCAGGTTGGATTCGCTCACGCCCCAGCCGATTAGTTCGGTCAACCAGCCGACGTTGCCAAATCCGACCTCCAGACACTCGTCTCCGGCCTGGGGAAAAACACCCAGCCGGTGCAGCATCTCGGCGCCGGCGCGGTTTCTGCTTTCGATCATGAAACGCGAAGCCGGCTGCCAGGCCGCGTAGAGGTCGGGATTGATTTCGCGCGCCCGTCGTTGATACTCGAGCTGAATGCGCTCGCGCTCAGCCGCGACCATGTCGGCTCTGTCGGATACGTTCATACTTGTCGATCTCTAATCGTCGCGCGCGCTTGAAACTTGCTCTCAACTTCGCCCCAGCGACTCCAAAATCTCAGCAGGCCGAACAGGAAACCAAATCCATAAGCCACATGGAGAATTGCAAAGGCGATCGGCAGCACCGGCAGCAACTTCCATCCATTCTTTCGCGCTGAACCAATCGAGGCGCCTAAGGCGATGAGCGCGTAAACGGCCACAATTGCCGCCAGTAGATATCCGGCGGCCGGTATGAGCAGCATTAGCAAGGAAGCCATCAGCAGGGCGGTGACGAACAGCGGCGGCGCAAACTGTCGCAGTTGCATCTGCCGCGGATGTTTCTGCAGCACACGCACTTTCCAGTAGCCGTACTGAAAATACTGACGCCACAGTTTCGGCAGAGTCGCCCGGCTGTAGTAGCGCGAACGGACATCGGCAGCCAAAAGGATCTTTACGCCCAGCTTGCGCAGGCGATAGTTGTATTCATCATCCTGATTGCGCACCAACTCTTCGTCGAAGGGTCCGGCTCGGTCGATCACTGCACGGGTGTAGGCCGGAAAGGCGACGGTGTCGGTAAATTGGGTGTTGCTGTTGGCGACGCGAAAGGCTGAACCACCGACCCCGAACCTTGAACTCATCGCCGCGGCAATCACGCGTGCGATGTAGGATTCGCCGATGGTCTCCAGGGGTCCGCCCACTGCCTCGACCTTGTCATTTAACAAATGTGAGACGCACCGGCTGAGATAATCGGTTGCGATCTCGCAGTGGCCGTCGACCCGAACAATGACTTCTCCCCTGGCCTGCCGCAGGTTTGCGTTCAAACCGGTCGCTACGATCCTCCCCGGATTGTCGACTATCTTGATATTGACGTGTTGGTGCTGTAAGCCGCTGATGATCTGTCGCGTCGCATCCGTTGACATGCCATCAGCGATCAAAATCTCCATGCGCTCGCGCGGATAGTCCTGGGCCAGCACTGAGCCGACGCTGCGCTCAATAAAAGCCGCTTCGTTGCGCACGGGCATAACTACGGATACAAGCGGAAAGGCCGTGTGGGCGATGCTTTGCACAAAAAGTCCTGGGTTAATCCCTAAGTAGACGAATCTGCGTAACAACGAGGCCGCGGTACAGAACCGCTCGCGGTAGCGAGCGGGTTAAGGGCTCAACGAAGCAGGCGTTCAATCGATGACGTCTTTACTACAGAGCGGCTTTGCCTCAAAAGTATTTTTTCCTCGTCCGCGAAAGCGGACTGAAAGAAAATAGCCCAGCGCTTCAGCGCTGGGTGACGCGGCAGGTTCCCTGGAGTCCGTGAAGCGGACGACTGAACAAACATGTGAACCTTTAACACTTAAGACTCAGCCGTCCGTTTCACGGACTGCATTTATGTCTCCA
>Ga0207646_10005214_pt1 | contig 13736 bp, 11 predicted proteins | sample KBSK5502metaG_FD_184343 | JGI IMG/M metagenome (GOLD analysis project Ga0207646, IMG submission 184343) | Corn, switchgrass and miscanthus rhizosphere microbial communities from Kellogg Biological Station, Michigan, USA - KBS K5-50-2 metaG... | ecosystem: Host-associated > Plants > Roots >... | reverse complement strand
CATTTCGCGCCGGGGCCTTCCAGCGGAATGGAAACACCCCTGGCGGGGTCCCTCCCTTCCTGCTGCCGTCCCTCCCCCGCCGGCCTACCGGCCTCAGCGTACCCGGCGTGTCAACCCAGCCTGTTAAGACCGCGACCGCGGTCCCGGCACCGACACCGGCATTCACACCGACAACGACGAATAGCGAAACCAAAAACCGACACACCGACACACCGACACACCGACAAGACCGCCCCTAGACGGCCGCCGCCTCGTCCTCGTTCTCTTCCTCGTCCTCGGCCACCGCCGCGACCAGATCAACATCCTGGTGCTCGACCACGTACACCTGTTCCGGCCGGTCATGGCCCTCTAGCCGCCGCTCCCCCACCGAAACCAGACCGATGTCCGGCCGCAGGATGTCGGCCACGATCGAGTACGTCGACTCCGAGACCAGGATCTGCCGCCCTACCGCCCGACGCCGCAGCTTCGCGCACCGGTTCACCGCCGGCGAGCGGTAGTCGCGGTCGGCCGCGTCCGCCTCCCCCGTCAGCACCGCCATCCGCACCGCCAGCGAGATCTCGTCGGGCCACTGCTCGTTTTCGATCGCCATCTGCCCCTCGACCGCCGCCGCCACCGCGTCGGTCGCGCGCAAGAAGACGGCGAAGAAAGAGTCGCCCTCTCCTCGCTCCTTCAAGACGATGCCGTTGTTCGACTCGATCGCCGAGGTCAGCAATTGGTCGTGTCGCCGCATCGCCTGGTACATCGACGCCCGGCGCTGCAGCCACATCGGCGTCGACTCGACGACGTCCGTCATCAAGAACGTCACGATCCCGTCCGGCAGCGACGCGCCCTCTTCGACCTTGAATTCCTTGCCGCCCTCGCCCGGGGTCGTGGTCGTCGTGCCTCCGGACGCGGCGCGCGGAACCAGCGACGCCTCGACGACCAGGAAGTCGTCGATGGTGTGCACTCGGCGGAAGAAGTGCACGTTGTACGAGGGCAAGAACGTCCACGACGAGAAGTCATCTGCGAACTCGCCTTCGCGACACACGTCGGGCGCACGCGCGACGAGACGGCCTAGCTTCGCCACCGCCGTGGGGTCCAGCGCCAGCGCCGAAGCGACCTCGGCGCTCTCGACCCGGCGGTCCTGCTGGTCGGCGTCGACCGCGATGTGCACCAGCTGGAGGAAATTCCCGAGGTCGGTCTGCGGCTCGTGGTAGCGCTGCAGCTGCGCGATGGTCAGCGCGAAATCGAAATCGGCCGAAGATCCATTCGCACCATTAACACCGTTGGCGCCGCTCGCCTCCGTCCTGGGGCTGAACATCCCCGCCACCTTCTCGAAGTTCTCAGCGACCGCAAACTCTCGCGTCGCCCGTCGATACACCTCGCCCAGCGACGTCCAGACGCCCGACGCAACGAACTGGTTCGCCGCCACGTGCTCGAACAACCAGCCTGACCCGGACAGAAGCAGGTCCAGGTTCAAAGAGACCTGGAGGAAATCCACGGCCGTGCGATACAGCTCGTTCACGTACGCCAGCGGCTCGATGTCGACGACGCGGATGCCGCGGTCCAGGCCCGCCGACGGGTTGGCCCGGTAAGAGCCGTCGGCGTATGAGAACAGCTCGACCGCGACAAGGTCGCCGTGATTGCGTAGCCGGATCCGCGACTGCGAGACCCGCGGACCGGGCCCGCCCACGTCCGGCGAGTCGACCACGTGCACGTGACCGCCCGGCCCCCAGGACCGCTGGATCGGCCCGCGCAGCTCTGAGATCAAGCCATAGAAGCGCTGGATGAAGACAAGCGCTTCGCGCCCGACCCCCGCATCGAACGTGTCCTGACGCACGGCGCGCAGGTCCGCCTCCCACGCGGCGATCAGCGCACCGCGCAGCCCGACGATACCCGGTTGCACCCTGGCTCCTTCCCCCCAGGTCGGCCCGAATTTCCCCCGGCAGGCCTCCTGGAACAAAAAGGTTAGACCTTCAGCGAGCTGGATCAGGACCCCTTACGCAGGCCAGCAAGCAGCTGGCCATACCAGGCGCTGCTGCCGACATCGCCCGCCGCGGCAGGGAAGAGGGCCGCGAAGGAAGAGGCCTGGCCTCAAACTACGCGCGTGACCGCCGAGCCCGCCGTCGCCGAACGACCGGCGATGCGAACCTCGGCCGCTCCCGGCCGGCGCCGTCGCGCTCGGCTCCCCATTCTCAACCTCGGCGCGGCCATCCTGGTGTCGGCCGCCGTGCTGTACGTCGCGTTCTTTCCAGCGGCCGGCCTGCCCGCCCTCGGCGCCGCTTTCAACCCGACCACAGGCGCGTGGACGATGGCCGCCGACGCGCAGGTCACCGACCGCACCATGCGCCTCAGCGGGCTGCAGCAACCGGTGAAGGTCGTGCTCGAGCAAGACGGCACGGCGCACATCACCGCCCAGACCGACCACGACCTCTTTCTCGCGATGGGCTACGTGCACGCGAGGTTTCGCCTCTTCCAGATGGACCTCATGCGCCGCCAGGGCGCGGGCCGTCTCTCGGAGATCGTCGGCAAGGCGGCGATCGACACCGACCGTTTCGAGCTGGAGCTCGGCCTCCTCGAGACGGCGCAGGCCGAATGGAACCAGCTCCAGCCGGGCGACCCTTCACGCGAAGATCTCCTCGCCTACTCCCAGGGCGTGAACGACCGCATCGACGAGGCCATTTCCACCCACCAGCTCGACGCGATGTTCACCCTGCTCGGTTACAAGCCCAAGCACTGGACGCCCATCGATTCGCTGCTCGTCAAGGGCGACATGACCCAGACCCTCAACTTCACTGACACGCCGCTCGTGATGGCGCTGCTCAACAAGCAGCTCGGCGCCGACCTCACGTCGGAGTGGTTCCCGATCCTTCCGCCCAACGCACAGGCGCCATATGACCCAGGGCCTTACAGCAAGCCGTCGCTCAGCCCCGTCGGCCAGCTGCCTCCGCCGCAATCGACCATGAACGGCGATGCAGCGCAGCCGCTGCACGACCGCCTGGCCGCCCTGCCGCAAGGCCTCGTCGCCACGGGTGGCGCGAGCAACAACTGGGCTGTCGCGCCCGCCAAGAGCGCAAGCGGTGGCGCTCTCCTCGCCGGCGACCCGCACCTGCACCTCACGCTGCCCGCGATATGGTTCCAGCTGACGATGGACGCTCCCAGCTATCACGCCGCGGGCGTGAGCATCCCGGGCACGCCGGTCGTCCTGATCGGCCACAACGAGCACATCGCGTGGAGCCTCACCGACGCACAGAACCAGCAGACCTTCTTCTACGTCGAGAAGGAGGACGCCGCCCATCCCGGCATGTATTTCTGGAACAGCACATGGACGCCATACAAGACCGTCTCATTTGACATCCCGGTGCTCGGCGAAGCAACCCAGCATGTAAAGGTCCGCTGGAGCGTCCACGGCCCAGTCATCTCCGAGCGCGGCCAGACGATCTCTGTGTGGTGGGCGGGCAACATTCCGTCGCAGGACCTCTCCGTCCTTCTGAACATCGACCGCGCCAGCAACTGGCAGGAGTTTCGCGACGCGCTTCGCGGCTGGTTCTCGCCGACGCACAACTTCGTCTTCGCCGACGACAAGGGCAACATCGGGCTCATCTCCGCCGGCTACTTCCCGCAAACAAGGAAGGGCCAGCCCTGGCTGCCGATGCCCGGCACCGGCGAGTACGACGTCGCCGGCACGATCCCCTACGACGACATCCCGCAGGTCTACGACCCGCCGGCGGGATACATCTGGTCGGCCAACCAGCGCCAGGTGACCAAGGACTACCCGTACTACATCGGCACCGCCTCGAACTTCTTCGACCCCGGCTACCGCGCCGACGAGATTCGCCGCGTCCTGAGTCAGCCCGGGAAGTTGAGCGCCGCCGACATGCAGGCGCTGCAGACCGACACGCGCGACTTCCTCGCATCAGAAATCGTCCCTGCCCTGCTGCAGACGCTGAGCAAGTCGAAGCTGAGCACGAAGGAGAGCGCCGCGATGCGACTCCTGGCCGGCTGGGACTACCGCATGGACGTCGGCTCCTCCGCGGCGACGGTCTGGAGCGTGTTCTGGTCCACCTACCTCGACGAGACATTCAGGCCGTGGTGGAAATCCCGCGCGGTCCACGTCGACATGGGCGAGGTGGTCGACGCGCTGGGGCAGGACCTGGAGACGTGGACCCTTCAGGACGCCGGCAACCGCGCGTTCAGCGCTCCAGGCGTCGGGTCACGCACCGCGGCCGACGCGCAGACGGCGGCGTTCCATAAGGCGATCTCCGCCATCTCCAAGCGGCTCGGCAATGACCCCTCGAAATGGTCGTGGGGCCGCGTCCACACCCGTGAGCTGGAGAACCTCGCCCAGGTCAGCGGCCTGAGCTACGGGCCGCGAGCCGACCGCGGCGACGCCAACACTCCGCTGGCGGCCGGCGACTTTCCCTCCACCCACGGCCCTAGCTGGCGGATGGTGGTCGATTGGGGAACGCACACGTTCCAGGGCGTCTACCCGGGCGGGCAGAGCGAGAACCCCGCCTCGAGCTGGTACACGAACCGCGTCGACACCTGGTGGGACGGGCTGCTCAAGCCGATGCTGAGCGGCGACGAGGCGCAGTCCGCGACCAGCATCAAGACCTGGAGCTTGAACCCGTGAGGGTCTACGCCACCGTCATGGTCGCCGGCTTGCTGGCGCTGGTCGGCGTGCTGTTCGGCTTCTGGTGGGCGCCGTTCCTGGTCGGGGTCGCCGTTGGCGTGGTGCTGCCCCGTGCCCGCGCCGCCATCCCCACGGCCGGCGCGATCGGGCTCCTCTCGTGGCTGGTGCCTCTTGCCGCCACGCACGCCCGCTACGGGCTCGGCCCGACGGCGACCAGCCTGGCCGCGATCATGGGCTTTGACCACGCCGCCGCGGTGCCGGTCTTCCTCACTTTGCTGGTCGGGGCCCTTCTCGGCCTGGCCGGCGGCTGGCTGGGCAGCGCCGGACGGGCCGTCGTTGCGTCCAACGCGCGCGTTGACGCCACTCGCAACGGGTGATAGCTTCCCCGAGCAAATAGCCGTCTTTCCGCAGTCAGGGGAGGGGAAGCAGTTGGAAGACCAGAGCCACCACGACGTCCGCGACCTTGCTCGCTTCGGCTACAAACAGGAGCTCAGGCGAGCCCTCGGCATCTACTCGAGTTTCGCCGTTGCCTTTTCCTACATATCGCCTTCGACGGGCATCTTCACCCTTTACGCGCTGGGTATCGGGATCGGCGGCCCCGCGTTCATCTGGAGCTGGCCGCTCGTCGCAGTGGGCCAATTCATCATCGCCATGAACTTCGCCGAGGTCAGCTCGCACTTTCCGGTCGCGGGCTCCGTATATCAGTGGACGAAGTACCTCGCGAACCGCCACTACTCGTGGTTCTCCGGCTGGATCTACCTGTTCGCCGGGATCCTCACCGTGACCGCCGTCGACGTCACAGTGCCCATCGTGCTTATCCCCTTCCTGAACAACTTCGGCCTCAACATCCCGAACAACACGACCTCCCAGGTGACGATCGGCGCGCTGGTCCTCGTTAGCACGACGCTGCTCAATATATTCGGCGTGCGCCTCGTGTCCATCGTCAACAACACTGGCGTAGTTTTCGAGATCCTCGGCATGGTGGTGTTCGCGTTCGTGCTGCTCATCTTCTTCCACCACCAGGACCTCAGCGTGGTGCTGAACGGCCACCAGCTGACCGCGGGAGGCGCGAACCCATACGGAACCTTCTTCGCCGCGATGTTCATGTCCCTGTTCGTGATCTACGGCTTCGACACCGCGAGCACGCTCGCCGAGGAGACGAAGAACCCGCGGCGCCATGCTCCGCGAGCGGTGCTGGCGTCGGTGATCGGCGCCTTCGTCATCGGCGCGATCTTTCTGTTCTCGACCCTGATCGCCATCCCCGGTAACGCCGACCAGTACGTCGCGGCCGTCGGCGCCGCCAAGGCCGCGCCGCCGGTCGACATCATCCAGCAGATGCCGGGCTGGGCTTCAGAGCTGTACCTGTTCGTCGTGTTCGCCGCCATCTACGTGTGCTGCCTCGCCATCCAGACGTCGACCATTCGACTCGCGTTCGGCATGGCGCGCGATGGCAAGCTGCCGCTCGGCCGGTACTGGAACAAGGTTCAACCGAGCCTGCACACACCGGTCTGGACGTGCGTCCTGATCGGCGCGCTCTCGGCCGTTCCGCTGCTCTACTACGCGGGCGCGGGCCTGATCGCCATCGCCGCCACCGGGATGATCTACCTTTCCTATTTCATGGGCAACGTCGCGATCCTGATCGCCCGCACCAAGGGTTGGCCGAAGGACGCGACACCGTTCAAGCTCGGCCAGTGGGGACTGTGGGTAAACATCCTCGGCCTGGTCTGGGGCGGCTCGATGCTCATCAACTTCCTGTGGCCGCGGTCCTCGAGCAACCCGCCCCTGAGCGCGCTTCCGAACCTCAACCTATCGGGCGCTCTCGGCAACATTCCGATCTTCGAGGCGACAGTCGGCGTCATCGTGATCATCGGCGCCATCTACTGGGCCATCGCGCAGCGGCGAATGCCCCAGACCGCCTCCATTGCACCGGTGGAAGCGCCCGCCTAAAGCTCACTTGAGGACCCAGGCCCGCGCCGTCGTCATCGGCGGTGGTGTCGGCGGCGCGGCGATCCTCTACTGGCTCGCGCGCCTCGGCTGGACCGACGTTGTCCTGGTCGAGCGCGCCCGCCTGACAAGCGGCTCGACCTTCCACTCCGCCGGGCTCGTCGGCCAGCTCCGCGGTTCGCTCAGCCTGACGCGGATGATGATGAACTCGGTCGACCTCTACCGGACGTTGAAGGACGAGGTCGGCATGGAGACCGGATGGCACGAGGTCGGCTCGCTGCGCCTTGCGTCGAGCCAGGAGCGAATGGAGGAGCTCACGCGCCAGGCCGCCTGGGCGAAGACGTTCGGCCTCCCGCTCGAGCTCATCTCAGCAGATAACGCCCAGCGGATGTTCCCGCCCATGACCACAGAAGGGGTGCTCGGCGCGGCCTTTCTGCCCACCGACGGCTACATCGACCCAAGCCAGCTGACCTACGCCCTGGCCGAGGGCGCCCGGCGCCGCGGCGCGGAGGTATACGAGGACACCCGCGTCGCCGGGATCGGCGTGAAAGAGGGCCAGGTGGCCAGGGTCGTCACCGACAAGGGCGACATCGCATGCGAGCTGGTGGTCGACGCGGGCGGCATGTACGCCCCGGAGATCGGCCGCATGGCCGGCGTCAACGTGCCGCTGATCCCGTTCGCCCACGAGTACCTGATCACGCGCCCCGAGGGCCTGCCGCTCGAGATGCCGACGATGCGCGACCCGTCGCTGCTCGTCTACTACCGGCCGGAGTCGGGCGGTCTCGTGATGGGCGGGTACGAGCGCAACCCGGCGCCGTGGGGCCTCGACGGCATCCCGAACGACTTCAACGGCCGCCTGCTCGAGCCCGACTGGGACCGCTTCGAACCGCTGATGAGCAACGCCATCGTTCGGACACCCTCATTAAAGGACGCGAGGGTCGTCCGCCTGGTCAACGGGCCCGAGGCGTTCACCCCGGACAACGAGTTCATCCTCGGCCCGAGCGAGGTGCGCGGGTTCTGGGTGGCGGCCGGGTTCTGCGCCCACGGTCTGGCGGGCGCCGGCGGCATGGGCAGGCTGGTGGCGGAGTGGATCGTCGCCGGCAAGCCCAGCCTGGACGTCTGGGAGATGGACTCCCGGCGCTTCGGCCGCGCCTACTCGAGCCGCGAGTACACGCTGGCCCGGACGTACGAGGTCTACTCGACCTACTACGACGTCAAGTACCCGGGTCACGAGCGCACGGCGGGCCGTCCGCTTCGCGTCTCGCCCCTGTACTCGCGCCTGAAGGACCTGGGCGCGGCGTTCGGCGAGAAGTCGGGCTGGGAGCGCGCCAACTGGTTCGAGCCCAACGGCACGCACGGCGACCAGGCGCTGCGGCCTCACGGCTGGGCGGGCAGGCTGTGGTCGCCCGCGATCGGGACCGAGCACAAGGCGTGCCGCGAGGCGGCGGCGATCTTCGACTTCACGTCGTTCGCCAAGATCGAGGTGCGTGGACGAGGCGCGCCGGAGTTCCTGGAGAGCATGGCCGACAACCGGGTGGCGCGCGCGGTGGGGTCGCTGACCTACACGCAGATGCTCAACGAGGACGGCGGCATCGAGTGCGACTTCACGATCACGCGCCTGGGCGAGCGGGCGTTTCGCGTCATCACCGGCACCGCGTTCGGCATGCACGACCTGTCGTGGATTCGCGACCACGCGCCGCGCGACGGGTCGGTCGAGGTGGAGGACGTGACCTCCGCGTACGCGTGCGTGGGGCTGTGGGGTCCGGACGCGCGCGACATCCTGCAGAAGACCACACCGGCCGACCTGGGCAACCGCGCTTTCCCATTCATGACCGCGCGCGAGGTCGCCATCGGCACCGTGCCGTGCCTGGCCTTGCGCGTCACGTACGTCGGCGAGCTTGGTTGGGAGCTCTACTGCCCAAGCGAGTTCGGTCTGCGCCTGTGGGACACGATCCGCGAGGCGGGGCACGAGCGCGGACTCACGCCCGGCGGCTACAAGGCGGTCGACTCGCTGCGCCTGGAGAAGGGTTACCGCGTGTGGGGCGCCGACATCACGCCGGACGTCGACCCCTACCAGGCCGGCCTGGGCTTCTGCGTCAAGCTCGACAAGGGCGAGTTCATCGGCCGCTCGGGGCTGCTGAAGACGCGCGAGTCACCGGCCGACACGAAGCTGGCCTGCCTGGTGCTCGACGACCCGCGGTCGGTGGTGCTCGGCTCGGAGCCGGTGCGGATCGAGGGTGATGTCGTCGGCCGGGTCACGAGCGGCGGCTACGGCTACACGGTGGGGCAGTCGATCGCGTACGCGTACGTCCCCGCGAGCTGCCAGGTCGACACGCCGGTCGAGGTCGACATCTTCGGGCGCTGGGTGAAAGGCCGGGTCACGAAAGAGCCGCTGTACGACCCAACAGCCTCCAGGGTCCGCAGCTAACACCCCCTCTCCCCCTCGGGGAGAGGGCTGGGGAGAGGGGCTTAATCCACCATCCCGGCGGGGAGAGGGCTGGGGAGAAAAAAACTCCCTCTCCCCTTCGGGGAGAGGGTTGGGGAGAGGGGCTTAATCCACCATCCCGGTGAGGAGAGGGTTGGGGTGAGGGGCTTAATCCACCATCCCGGTGTGTAAAGAACGTTGTCCCAGCGACAGTCACGTCGGATCATCGCGAGGATGCGCCGAGACCCGATCTACACCGCACGTGCGCGCGAGTTGCGCCAGGACGCGAATGCGGCGGAAAAGCGAATGTGGTCAATCCTCAGAGCCAAGCGGATGGGCGGTTTCAAGTTTCGCCGGCAGCACGCCCTCGGCAGCTACATCGCCGATTTCGTATGCGTCCCCGCGCGGCTGGTCATCGAGCTCGATGGCGATACGCACGACGAAGACCGCAGGCTGCTGGACGCAAAGCGGACCACGTACATCGAGAAGTGCGGCTACGAGGTGATCAGGTTCTGGAATCACGAGGTGCTCCAAACACCTGACGGGGTGGCCGATGCCATCGCTGAAGCCCTCTCCCTCCCCCCTCGGGGAGAGGGCTGGGGACATGAAAACTCCCTCTCCCCTTCGGGGAGAGGGTTGGGGAGAGGGGCTTAATCCAGCATCCCGCTGCTAACCGATCAGTCCTCCGTCCCGTGTCAGTCTTAGCCCGTAATGAGCAAAGTCACCTGCCATCAATCCATCTCGCTCGACGGCTTCACCGCCGGCCCAAACCAGAGCCTGCAGAATCCCATCGGCGAAGGCGGGATGCGGCTGCATCAATGGATGTTCGACACGGCCGCATTCATGAGGATGCAAGGGCAGCCGGGCGGCTCGGAAGGCGCCGATTCCGACATCGTCGAGGAGCTGGGCTCCAACCGCAACGTCGGCGCCTACATTATGGGCCGCAACATGTTCGATGCAGGTCGCGGCGCGTGGGACGAGTCGTGGAAAGGATGGTGGGGCGAGGACCCGCCGTATCACGCGCCGACGTTCGTGCTGACACACCACCCTCGCGCACCAATCCCGATGCAAGGCGGGACCACCTTCTACTTCGTCACGGATGGGATCGAGTCGGCCCTGCGCCAGGCAAAAGAAGCGGCCGGCGACAAGGACATACAGATCGCCGGCGGCGCGGACACGGTGCGGCAGTACCTCCGGGCGGGCCACGTCGATGAGCTCAACCTGCACCTGGTCCCACTGACGCTGGGCTCAGGCGAGCGGCTGTTTCAGGACGTCGCCGGACTCGAGCTCACGATCACACGCGTGATCGACTCACCGACCGTCACCCACCTCACGTACCGGGTCGGGCTTCGCTAGCAGCCGACCCAGCCGAAAAGCTGCTGGACTTTGATCCTGTCCAGCCCGCGGACGATGGTGTGGTTGCCCATCTTCAGCATCGGCACGCGTTCGCCGTCGAGCTGCTCCCACTCGCGCATCGCCGACGCGTCGCTGTTGACCGGGCGGTAGCGAAACGGAATACCCAGGTCGTGCAGCAGCGCGACCATGGCGTTCGACTCTTCCGAGTCGTCAGATCCGTACAGAACCGCCTCTCCGTCGCCCATCGTCAATGTAGTAACGACAAGCTAGGCCAATTTCAGCGATAGAAGGGATCAATTGTTTTGATCCCATGTATCGGCTAGCTCAATATCCCGTGCGCCCGGTTCCAGCGCTGAGCGCCCTGGTAGGCGTCGACCATTCCCCAGATCCACGCCCCGAGGATCAGGAAGATGCCGACGACGAAGACCGACGTGAAGACGCCGACGATGAAGAGCACGAGGATCACAACTCCCGTCGTCACGTCGCCGTTCATCATCGAACCGACGCCCGGAATGAAGAACGAGACGATCAGGCTGACCGCGGGGTTTTTCGGCGCGACGACCATTCCGCCGGGTGGCGGTTGAACCAGGTAGCCGCCTGGCGGAAGAACAGGAACATTCGGGACCCACTGCCGGCCATTCCACAGCCATTTGCCGTCCGGCGAAAGTTGGCCTGGCGGCTGCTGCGACATTGCACGCGCAGCTTAGTCCTGCCGGTCGGTCTCGTCGCGCACGTATTTCTTAACGGACGACGCGCCCGCTGCAAGGCGCGCGAAGTGCTTGTCGGCGTAGCCCATGAAGTCGAAGTCCAGGTCCGAGATGCCCGACTGCAGCACGCCCCACATCGCCTCTCGAAAGTCGGACATGAAGCGCATCATCCGCACCGAGGCCACGTCCGCCTCTCGCGCCTCGTCGAAATAGGCGCGAAGCATCGCCCGGTCATCCTCGACGGAGAACTCGTGGTTGACCGAGAAGTTGGCCAGGTCGAAGAACCGGTCCCCCATCCCCGCGTACTCCCAGTCGACGATCCGGACCAAGCCGTCATCCAGGAAGTTCGCGTTGAGCAGGTCGTTGTGGCACGGCACGGCTGGCTGCTGCCCGCGCGCCGAGCGGATGCGGTCGGCGAGGGCCCGCATGGGCGCGAACTCGGCCGGTATCTCCACGCCGTGAGCCTCGGCGACGGCGCGATAGCCGTCCACCACCGCCCAGGCGTCGAAGCGGCCGGGGATAGGCGGCGAGTCGTGCAGCGTTCGCAGCGCCGAGGCCACGCGCGCCAGCGTCGACGGCTCCCGCATCTCCGTAAGCGAGATCTCCCGGCCGTCGATGAACCGGCACACGAGCCACCCTTCCTCGGGCACGAACGCCACCACCTCAGGACCCACGCCGAGCTCGAAGGCCCGCACCCCGGCGGCGTGCTCCACCGCCCGGTCGATCCCGAGCAGCGAGGTCTTCGCCCCGCCCATCCGCAGGACGTAGGCAGAACCGTCGACCACAACCTTGAAGTTGCGGTTGGTGATCCCGCCGCCGAGCTCCTGGATCGTCGCCGATCCACCCGGCCACAGGCGCGAAACCGCCGCTGACACCGCGTCCACCGGGCTCGGATCGTAGCCCCTCTGTCCCCACGAATTCCGAGGCTTAGCCGCGAATTCGTGGGGGCCCCTAAGATGGCCGCGTGAGCGTCACGCGCACGAGCGAAACGGACCTCGCCGAGCTGCGCACGAAGTACGTCCCGCGCGGCATCACCAGCGCTCACCCGATCACCGCCGACCACGCCAGAGGCTCAGAGCTCTGGGACGTCAGCGGCAAGCGCTACGTCGACTTCGCGGGCGGAATCGGAGTCATGAACGTCGGCCACGCCCATCCGCGCGTCATGAAGGCCGTGCACGAGCAGCTCGAGAAAGCGACGCACACCTCGTTCCAGGTCGTGCACTACGAGTCCTACCTCAAGCTCGCGCAGCGCCTGTGCGAGGTCACCCCGATCAAAGGCGCCACCAAGGCGATCTTCTTCTCCACCGGCGCCGAGGCGATCGAGAACGCGGTGAAGATCGCCCGCGCCGCGACCGGCAGGCCGGCGGTCATCAGCTTCCGCGGCGCCTTCCACGGCCGCACGCTGCTCGCGCTCAGCCTCACGGGCAGCGTCCAGCCGTACAAGCAGAACTTCGGCCCTTACGCGCCCGAGGTCTACCAGACCCCATTTCCTTATTCGTATCGCGGCTGGACGACGGAGGCGGCGCTCGCCGACCTGGACAACCTCCTCGAGTCGGAGGTGTCAGCTGCCAGGGTCGCGGCCATCGTCATCGAGCCTGTGCTCGGCGAGGGCGGCTTCGTCCCCGCGCCGTTCGACTTCATGCGCAAGCTGCGCGAGCTCTGCGACCGCCACGGCATCCTGCTCATCGCCGACGAGATCCAGACCGGCTTCGGCCGCACCGGCAAGTTCTTCGCCGTCGAGCACTCGGGCGTCGAGCCCGACCTGATGACGGTCGCGAAGTCACTCGCCGCGGGCTTCCCGCTCAGCGGCGTCGTCGGCAGGGCCGAGGTCATGGACGCCCCCGACCCGGGCGGCCTCGGTGGGACCTACGGCGGCAACCCCGTCGCGTGCGCCGCCGCGCTCGCGGTGCTGGACGTGATGAAGGACGAGAACCTCCCCGAGCGGGCGGCCCGCATCGGCTCGATAGTCGAGGAGAGGATGCGGACCTGGGCGCAGGACCACGAGGTCATCGGCGAGGTCCGCGGCCTGGGGGCGATGGCGGGCATGGAGCTCGTCCGCGACCGCAAGACGAAAGAGCCGGCGGACACCCAGACGGCGAAGGTGCTCGCCGCCGCGCGCGAGCGTGGCCTGATCATCCTGCGCTGCGGCGTCCACCACAACGTCGTCCGCACCCTCATGCCGCTGAACATTCCCGACGATCAGCTGGAGGAAGGGCTGGACATCCTCGGCGCCTCGCTGAGCTGAGCTCACAAGGAGAAGACCAATGAGCACGACGCTTCGACGTCACGAGATGTTCATCGGCGGCGAGTGGACGCCCGGCACCGGCAAAGAGGATCAGGAGATCGTGAACCCGGCGACCGGCAAGGTCATCGCCCACGTGCCCAAGGGCACGCAGGAAGACGTCGACGAGGCGGTCGCCGCCGCCCGGAAGGCGTTCGATGAAGGCTGGTCCGACAGCACCCCGCGCATGCGCAGCGAGGCGATGCTGAAGCTCGCCGACGCGATCGAGGCCAACGGCGACGAGTTCGCGCGCATCGAGTCGGAGAACGTCGGCAAGCCGCTTGGGGCGACGAAGTCGGAGGAGATCCCGCCCATCGTCGATTGCTTCCGCTTCTTCGCGGGCGCGGCGCGCACGCTCGAAGGCCGCGCCACCGGCGAGTACATGCAGGGCTTCACCAGCATGCTGCGCCG
>Ga0207646_10005213_pt1 | contig 13736 bp, 14 predicted proteins | sample KBSK5502metaG_FD_184343 | JGI IMG/M metagenome (GOLD analysis project Ga0207646, IMG submission 184343) | Corn, switchgrass and miscanthus rhizosphere microbial communities from Kellogg Biological Station, Michigan, USA - KBS K5-50-2 metaG... | ecosystem: Host-associated > Plants > Roots >... | reverse complement strand
GGCGTGCCGATTCCCCCGGCCCGACGTGCCCGCCCGCGTACGCAAGCTCCCGAGCCGGCCGGTGACGCCCGCGCTCGGGATGCCGCCCGTGAGTACGCCCACGCCGAGTATCCGTCCTCCTGTGGCTGGATCCGAGCCGCCCGCGGCGGCGGCGCCGCCGGTCGCTCCTCGTGCCGAGGCGCCGCTCGCCCTACCGGTGCCCCTGGCTCGACGTGCGCTGATCCGTCCGCTCGCGCCCGAGCGGTACGAGATCCGCTTCACGGCCAGCGCGGAGGTGCGCGAGAAGCTGCGCGTCGCGCAGGACCTGCTCGGGCACGCGATTCCCAGCGGGGACCTCGCCCAGGTGTTCGACCGGGCGCTGACCCTTCTCGTCGCCGACCTCGCGCGCAAGAAGTTCGCCGCCACCGGGCGGCCGCGCCGCACCCGCGGCCAGTCGGATGAGTCGCGGAACATCCCGGCGGACGTGAAGCGCCTCGTCGACAGACGCGATCGGCGCCGGTGCGCCTTTGTCGCCCCCAACGGTCGCCGGTGCGACGAGCGGCGCTTTCTGGAGTTCCACCACGTGGTCCCGTACGCGGCCGGCGGGAAGCCGACAGCCGAGAACATCCAGATGCGCTGTCGCGCGCACAATGGCTACGAGGCCGATCTTTTCTACGGGCCGGGTAAGCGCCGTACCCGCGGCGGCGGCGTTCAGACGATCTACGAGCGCGTGAGCGTGTCGGCAACTGGTCCTGGAACGAGTACTCATTCGGACAGCCGGACGCGGCCACCTGTTGTCACCGACACCGCGGTGGAGGGGCCGTAGGGACGGCCGTGATCGGCGCCGCCTCCCCCGCGCCGCCCGGGCGTCCCCTGTCGCCCGCTATTCCATCAGCAGCGTCTCGATGTCGCCGATGATCGCGCGCGGGTGAAGGAACGTCGAGGTATAGATCTCGCGGACGTCGCCGGCGCGGTCGATCAGGAAGACCTTGAGCACGTGCGAGAGCTGCCGGACGGGCCGGCCCGTGGACGTGTCCGTCGCGTACTGCACGTCCTGGCCGAAGCCCTCGACGAGCGGCAACAGCTCGTGCGCGGAGGGAGCGGTCAGGAAGAACCACCGCAGCCCGCCCTCGTCCTCGAGCTGGCTGCCCGCGTAGCGCTTCATGACGGACGGCGTGTCCCGGGCGGGATCGAAGCTCAAGGTGACGAGCTGTACCTGGTCCTTGAGCGCCGGCGTGGCCCGGATCTCGTCCTTCAGCCGATCGAACACCCGATAGGCGAGCGGACAGCCCTGGGGATTGGTGCAGCTCGTATAGATGAAGCCGAGCAGGGTGATCCGCTCGCGGGTGAACCGCGAGAGGTTCGCGAGTTGTCCGTCCACGGTCAGGACCGGCCCGTCCGGCGCACGCATGATGTGCTGGAGTGCGTACGTTCCGGGCTCGGGCAGGACGAAGTCCATCGGCGGAGGGTCCTTGGCCCGATCCGCGGCGGCGGGCGGCCCGGCCAGGCAGAGCAGCGCCGCGAGGGCAGGGATCACCATGGGCCGCTCCGCCTAGCGCGCGGCGCGCGCGGCCGGCGGGGCGGGCGCGACGTACGCGGTGCGCAACACCTTCGATCCCAGCTTCATGTGGTGGGCCCGCCCCAGCTTCTCCTTGGTGAAGTCGACCTCGAACGCGGGCCTGAGCTCCTTGCCGTCCCAGCGGAAGCCGCGCAGGAACTGCTCGTTGTCCGCGCCCGCCTTGTCCCAGTTCGCGAGCAGCGAGGACGTGATGTAGACGCGCGTGCCGTCCCAGCTCTGCGAGATCATGTTCACCTGCGTGCCCGTGTGCTTTTCATACGTCTGCTTCGGCGCCTGCGGATTCGTGAGGTCGAAGTAGCGCGTCATGCCGTCCATGAACGTGTTCACCCAGAGTCCCTTGCCGTCGCGGCGGATGCTGATGTCGACGGGCAGGGGGATCTTCGCGGGGTCGCCGATGGTGGCGACCTCCTTGGCCTGCCATCCGCCGCTGGCATCCGGCCGTACGAGCCAGAGCTTGGAGGTGAGGGCGGCGGCCGTCACGGCCCAGTCGTCCCCCGGATTGAGTGACCACCGGATCTCCAGGGGCGCGCCCGGGACCTGCATGACCGTCTTCGGCTTCATCGCCTTCAGGTCCCAGGCGACCATCGTGTGGCCGAAGCGCTTCATCGCCGCTTCGTCCTTGATGAGCTCGCCCAGCGGCCGCATGTAGTTCGCGTAGCCGGTGAAGCTGGAGGTGAGCAGGACGTTCCGGGTCGGGTTCACGGCCAGGTCGTACCCGTAGCCGTCCCCGCCATCGTCGGTGGGCATCGCATAGCGCGCGATGAACTCGCCCTCGTTGTTGTAGAGGGCCATGCCGGTGACGCCGCCCTTGTCCTTTTCGTTGGAGAGGGTCTGGACGAGCATGCGGCCGGGGAGCGCGTAGTAGGTGTGAGGGCCGATGAAACCGGTCTTGACCGCGAGGTCCTTGATCGTCTTGATGAGCTTGGGCTGGGCGGGGTCGGTGGCGATGTCGAACACGTAGATATCGCTGCCCGAGAGTCCGCCGCCCCAGATCCGACGGCGATCGTCGGTGAACCCCATGTGGTGGGCCTCGCCGCGCGTCCCCACCGAGACCTGGCCGATCACCTTGCCGTAGCTCTTCGATTTCGGGTCGACGTCCACCGTCACGAGCTTGTCCGAGCCGTCCCCGAGGCCCTCGACGCCCAGGGTCCAGACGTAGACGTAGTCCTCCTGGCCCTTGATCAGCTTTGCCATGTAGGGCGAGTTGCAGGTTTCATCTCCGCGCGCCGCGGAGGCAACGAGCAGGGTGGCAATCGCGAACGCCACCGGAAGGGACGCCATGGACTTCGAGCCGATGCGGTTCATAGCTCCTCCCCATATGGTGGGCCGAAAGGAAGATCGCTGGGATTCTGTGCGTACGATGCTACACCCCCTCCCGAAGCGTGTCCTCCCGAAGGCACCAGCATGGGAACGCGGCGCCGGTAGTCCTCATAGGCGTGTCCGTGCTCGCGCACGAGGTCGCGCTCCTCGAACTGGATGGCGGCGAGGATGTAGAGCGTCGTGCCCAGCGCGAACACGAGATGGGCGAGGGTCATGACGGGAGTCATCCGGAAGGCGAAGAGCCAGCCGACGTAGATGAAGTAGCTCACCACTCCGTAAATGAACAGCGCGATCCGCTTGAACATGACCGCAACCTCCGTGACGCCGAAGGATCGCGCCTGCGCGCCGTCCCGACCATGGGAACTCTGTCCCGAACCCGCTAGAATCCGTGGGACATACCCAGGACCAATGTCCCACGGCCAGCGCATCCGCTACCTTCGGACCTCGGACGGCGTGAAGCTCGCGTGGGCCGAGGCCGGGTCGGGGCCCGTACTGGTCAAGGCCGCCAATTGGCTCACCCATCTCGAGGAGGAGTGGCGCAGCCCCGTCTGGCGGCATTGGATGCAGTTCCTGTCCTCGCGCTTCCGCTTCGTCCGCTACGACGAGCGCGGCTGCGGCATGACGGACTGGAACGTGGGTGAGCTCTCCCTGGACCGCTGGGTGGAGGACCTGGAGACGGTGGTGGACGCGGCCGGCCTCGCCGAGCCCGTCACCCTGCTCGGGATCTCGCAGGGCGCGGCCATCTGCGTGGCCTATGCGGTCCGCCATCCCGCGCGCGTCTCCCGGCTCATCCTCTACGGCGGGTACGCGCGCGGCTGGCTGCATCGCGGAGAACCCGTGGGCGCGCGGGAATACAACGCGATCGTCGAGCTCGTGCGCACGAGCTGGGGCAAGGAGAACCCGGCCTTCCGTCAGATCTTCACCTCGCGCTTCATCCCGGGCGGCACGGACGAACAGCTCGAATGGTGGAACGAGCTGTGCCGGAAGACCACGACGCCCGCCAACGCGGCCGACCTGATGACCGCGCGCTCCAAGATCCTGGCCACGGACCTCCTGCCTCGCGTGCAGGCGCCCACGCTCGTCATCCATGCGCGCCAGGACCAGGTCTGCCCGATATCCGAGGGACGCTTCCTGGCCGCCGGCATCCCGGACGCGCAGTTCGTGGAGCTCGATTCGCGGAACCACGTTCTCCTGGAGAACGAGCCGGCCTGGGCGCGCTTCCAGGAGGTCGTGCTCGAGTTCGCCGGGCTCGAAGGCGGTGCGGCCGGGGAGGACCGCGCCTTCGCGTCCCTTTCCCCACGCGAGCGCGACGTCCTGGCCGCCATCGCGGACGGGCTCAGCAACGCGGAGATCGGCGATCGGCTCGCCATCAGCGGCAAGACCGTGCGCAATCACGTCTCGAACGTGTTCGACAAGATCGGCGTGTGGACGCGGGCCCAGGCGATCGTCTTCGCCCGCGACCGCGGGTTCAGACGATGAGAGCCGTCGTCGCCGCCACCGTGGGCCTGCTGTGTCTGGGTACGCCCGCGGCCCTCCGCGCGGCGCGCCCCGCCGTCGTCCGGCTGGCCGTGACGCCGGCGACCGCGCTCCTGGACGAGCCGGTGGTGGTCCGCGTGAGCGGCCTGCGCCCGGGCCAGGACGTCGTCGTGCGCTCCTCCACGCGGGATGCCGACGAGCGGGAGTGGAATGCGGAAGCCTCCTTCCGGGCGGACGCCAAGGGCGTAGTCGACCTCTCCACCCAGGCGGCGGCGAGCGGCAGCTACATCGGAGTGGACGCGATGGGGCTCTTCTGGTCCGCACGGCCGGTCACGCCCGTGGTCCCCTCGCCCCCTCCGGAAGGACAGGCGGCGATGGCGCGGATGCGCCAGCCCCCCACCGCACTCGCGTTGCCGCGGCCGGTCGCGGGCACGCTCGAGACACGCCTGGAGGCGATAGTGGACGGCCAGGTCGTGGCCGCGACGACGCTGACGCGGCAGATCACGACCGATGACATCAACGTCACGGAAGTGAAGGAGGACGGGCTGGTCGGCCGCCTCTACGAGCCCTCGGGAACGCGCCATCCGGCCGTGCTCGTGCTCAGCGGCAGCAACGGCGGCATCCAGCCGACCTACGCGTCCGTCCTGGCCGGGCGCGGCTACGTGACGTTCGCGCTGGCCTATTTCCGCGCGGAGGGCCTGCCCAAGGATCTCGTGGAGATCCCACTCGAGTACTTCCGGAGCGGCATCGAATGGCTGCGCGCGCGCCCCTCCGTCGACCCGGAGCGCATCGCCGTGCTCGGGATCTCGAAAGGCGGCGAGCTGTCGCTGCTGCTGGGCGCGACCTGGCCGCAGGTCAAGGCCGTGGTCGCGCTGTCGCCGAGCAACCTGGTGTGGGAGGGCGCCGTGCGCGATCCCGCGAAGTCGGGGCTGGATGCGATGAAGCCCGGACGCTCGTCCTGGAGCCTCGACGGCAAGCCGCTGCCGTTCCTCCCCAAGGTCGCTTCTCCCGAATTGATGGCGCGGATCGCGGCCGGCGAGCGCTTCCGCGGGATCGAGCTCAATCCGGCCTCTGCGCTGGATCAGCCCGAAGCGGCGGCCGCCACCATTCCGGTCGAGAAGATCCGGGGGCCCGTCCTCCTGGTGTCCAGCCGCGACGACGGCATGTGGCCGGCGACGGTCATGAGCGATCGAGTGGTCGAACGGCTGCGCGCGAGCGGGTTCGCGCATCCCGTGGAGCATCTTCATTACGAGAGCTGCGCCCACGGCCTGCCCGACGCGTGGCTGCCGCCAGCGTACGGCGGCACGCTCGGCGGAACCGCGGAGGGCACCATGCGCGCGTACGGGGACTACTGGCCGAAGGTGAAGGCCTTCCTCGATCGCGCGATCGGGCCCGCCATCGCGCGGAAACGCTAGAACGCCGCGGGGTCGGCATGTCGCATGATCCTGGTGTGGGATTCCGTACCTACCTGGCCCTGGGCGACAGCATGTCGATCGATCGTTATCCGGACCTCGATCACGCCGACCGACAAACGCTTGCCCTGCCCGTGACCGGCCTCGGGGCCGCCTCCCTCCTGGCCCGCAACGACGACGACGTGTGGCCGGAGTTCGCGGGCCGCGACCTCGTCACGATCTCGCCCGGAATCGACTGTCGATTCGAGGCCCGGGACGGGGCGACGACGGAGTCCGTACTGGACTCGCAGGTGGACGCCCTCCGAGAGATCGATCCGGGTGGCGACGCTCTGGTGACGCTGACCGCCGGCGGAAACGACCTGCTCGGCCTCATCGGCGCGACGGATCGCGCGGGCCAGGCCGGAGTCCGGGCCGTCCTGGACAACCTCGACGCGATCCTGGGCGTCGTGCGCGACCGGCTTCCCCGCGCGATGGTCCTGGTCGCGAACGTCTACGACCCCACCGACGGCACCGGCGATCTCGAGGGCACCCGCCTTCATCCAGCGGCCACCATCGCAGATGCGTGGCTGAGGCCGCAGGAGATGCGCTGGCTCGGCGACTGCAACGCCGGAGTGGAACGGCTGTGCCGACGGCGCGGCGCGCGGCTCATCGACCTCCACCGCCACTTCGCCGGCCACGGGCGGTCCGCGCCCGCCGCGAAGCGCTGGTACTGGACGGGGTCGCTGATCGAGCCCGGGATGGCCGGCGCGAGCGAGATCCGTCGCCTCTGGCTGGCCGCCGTGGAGGAGAGCCGCCCCGCATCGCGGACGAAACCGCCAGCAGATCGCTGATCACGCCGTACGCCGTGACCCCGATGTCCGGCCGTTGCTCGGTGATCTCGACCGTACCCGCGAGATCGGTGACCAGCCGGAGGATCGAGCTCGTCTCCTCGACGAGCGCGAAGGGGTCGGCCAGGGGGATCTCGCGCAGGGCCACGCGGCCCCGCACGCCCCGGCCCTCGCGCCAGGCCTCGCAGACGAGCTTGAGCCGCGCGCCGCGCGCCCGCGCCGACGGCGCGCGCGCAGGGTCGAGGCCGACGATGCCTTCGCGCGCGATGGCCTCCGGGGGCAAGGCGACGCCCATGAGGACATTGGCCAGCGCGGAGAGCTTGACCGCGCCGTCCCATCCTTCCAGGTCGTCGCTCGGGTCCGCCTCCGCGTAGCCCTCCTGCTGCGCACGCGTGAGCGCGTCGGCGAACGTTCCTCCCCGTTCGAGCGCGCAAAGGATGGCGTTGGTCGTCGAGTTCAGGATTCCTTCGACGCGCGTGACCGTCGCCCCGCGCAGGCCGTGCCGCGCGAGGTTGAAGACGGGGACGCCGTCCATCACCGTCGCCTCGTAGAGCAGTTGCACGCGCCGGCGCGCGGCCAGCTTCGCCAGGTCGGAGAAGGCCCAGGCCAGCGGCCCCTTGTTGGCGGTGATGGCATGGCGGCCGCGGCGGAGGGCTTCGCGCACGTGACTGATGGCGGGCTCGCCCCTGGCCTGCCGGGTGAGCGGGGTCATCTCCACGAGGACGTCGTAGTCGAGGGTGCGCACCGCGTCCAGGGCGCTGGTCTCCACGTGATCGGGATGGCGCGGCGAGAACCGCCCCTGGCCACGCCAGTCGGCGAGGGCGCGCTCGAGATCGATTCCCCGCCGGTCGAGGAGCGCGCCGTGTTGGCCCGTCACGATGCCGACCACGGCCACGTCGATTCCGGCCAGACCCGGATACTGATCGCGGCGGACCAGGATGTCGGCCACGGCGCGGCCCACGTTGCCGAAGCCCAGCAGCAGCGCGCGCAGCCGAATGGACCTCAGCGCAGCGTCACGCGGAGCGGCGCGCGATCTCCGCCACTCCGGTCAGGAGGCGATCGACCTCGTCGGTCGTGTTGTACATGGAGAAGCCCGCGCGCAGGACGCCGCCGCGGTCCGCCAGGCCCAGGACTTCGATCGGGCGCAAGGCGTAGAAATTCCCGTCCCACACGAGCACGCCTTGGTCCCCCAGGTGGCGGGCGGCGGCTTCCGCGGTCACGCCCTCGATCGTGATCGAGACCGTGGGCGCCCGCGGCCCTTCCCCGAAGCCGACTCCCCACCGCCGCACTCCCGGGATGTGCCGGACCTTCTCGTCGTACCGCCGGGCCAGGGCGTGCTCGTGCTCGGCGATGGACGAGACGGCAGACACGATGCGCTCGCGCAGCGTGGCGCCGTCGCCCCAGGCCGCGATGTAGTCGATGGCCGCCTTCACGCCGGCGAGGGCCGCGTGATTGAGCGTTCCCGTCTCGAACCGCTCGGGCGCCGTCTGCTCCTGCGTCCGCAGCCGGTCCGGCTCGAGCTTCTCGAGGAGCCCGGGCCGCGCGTAGAGGATGCCGACGTGGGGGCCGTAGAACTTGTAGGCCGAGCAGAGGAGGTAGTCCGGGTCGAGGGCGGCCACGTCCACCGGGAAGTGCGGCGCGTAATGGACGGCGTCCAGGACGAGCAGCGCGCCCACGGCGCGCGAGAGCGTGCGCGCGAGGGCCGCGTCGTTCACGGTGCCGAGCGCGTTCGACGAGAGGCCCATGGCCACCACGCGCGTGCGCGCGCCGATCTTGGCGGCCATGTCGTCGTAGTCGAGGCGGCCGTCCGGGCGCAGCCGGACCTCCTTCACGTTCACGCCGCGCTCGCGGAGGGCGATCCAGGGCCCGCGATTCGCCTCGTGATCGAGCTGCGTGATCACCACCTCGTCGCCCGCGGAGAGCTCTCGACCCAGGGCATGACTGAGCGAATAGCACAGCGTCGTCATGTTCTGGCCCAGCGAGATGGTGCGGCCGCTCGGCGCGCCCAGGAAGGTGGCCACCGTCTCGCGCGTCGCCGCGATCAGGGCATCCGATTCCCGGCTGGTGACGAACTGCCCGTGCGTGTTCGCATTGCAGGTGCGGTAGTAGCCGGCAACGGCCTCGATGACCGCACCCGGCACCTGCGTTCCCGCCGGGCCGTCCAGGAACGCGAGAGCAGGTCCCTTGTCGTCGTGTCGGCGGGCGAGGGACGGAAAGTCTGCGCGGCAGCGCCGCGCGCCATTCTCTCCGAACATTTCCGGTCAGCTCCCCAGGGCGCTGAGGTAGGCGCGGATCCGGCTGGCGTTCTTGCCGACGTCGCTCTTGCCGACTCGGCTGAGGGAACGGACGTCGACACGGCTGCCCGCGCCCTCCGCCTTGACGCGAATCACGATGTCGTCCTTGAAGCCGAAGAAGCGCGTGGTGTCGGTGGCCTCGATGCGTCCTTCCGCGGGCACGGCGGCGACGATTTCCCAGCCCTGGGCCCGCGCCGCCGCCAAGGCGCGCTCGAAGGCACGCGCGGGCGGGTCGGACAGGGTCACCGGCCGCACGTCGGGGTAGGCCTGATGCTGCTTGGCCGCAATTTCGGGGCCGCCGTATTCGATCGGATTGCTGGCCCCTTGCCGCCGCTCCACGACGGCGACGAATGTCGGCGGGTTGCCGGTGTCGGTGCTGATGTCATGGATGGGCGGGACGGATTTCGCCGTGCGTTGGAAGAGGAACGGCGGGAGGAACGCACCCAGCGCGGCCAGGATGGCCACGGCGGCCATCCCGCGGCGGCCGCCCAACAGCAGGGCGATCACTCCCAGGACGAGGGCGGCGATGCCGCCGTAGGCCGCCCACGCGAGCACGACCGTCAGCCCGGTGCCGAACGACCACCATCCCATCCGGCTCCCCGGTCCGGCCAGGAGCACGGCCGCGAGCGCGGCCAGTGCCACCACCAGCGCCAGGACCGCCAACCCTGCTCCCACGCGTCGCAGTTGCGCCATACGGGTCCAAGTGTACTCCGCGCCGCCGGCTCCGGAACCGGCCCCGGCGGAGGACAGCGGTATGCTCGCGGCGTGGGCGAGCTGCTGAACCACTTCGTCGAGGACCCGCGCGTCTGCGACTACCTGGCCGACCAGCGCGCCTCGCTCGAGTACCGGGTGATGACGGCAGTGGACCCGGAGGAGCTCGAATCGCTGCTCATACGCGGGTGGCGGCGGCTCGGGCCCTTCTACTTCCGCCCCGCCTGCTCGGGTTGCTTCGAGTGCGTGCCCCTGCGCATTCCCGTCGCGTCGTTTGAGCCCTCGGGCAGCCAGCAGCGGGCGGCGCGGCGCGCTGGACGCTTCCGCGTGCGTATCGGCGCGCCCCGGGTGGATCGGGCCCGGCTCGATCTCTACGCACGATGGCACGCCGCACGGCAGAGTCGCCGAGGCTGGAGCCCTTCGCCGCTCGGGGCCGAAGAGTACTGGCTCCAGTTCGCGTATCCGCACGAGGCGGTGCGCGAGGTGACTTCATGGGACGGCGGGAGCCTCGTCGCCGTGAGCCTGTGCGACGTCACCCCGCGCGCCTGGAGCGCGATCTACTTCTTCTACGACCCGAAGATCGCCCGACTTTCGCCCGGCATCGCCAACGTCATGCTCGGCCTCGCCCTCGCCCGCCAGCGCGGGATCCCGCATGTCTACCTGGGCTACCGCGTGCTCGGATGCAAGTCCATGCGCTACAAGGCGACCTTCCGTCCCCACGAGCTGCTCCTGGGGCGGCCGGGGCCGGAGGAGGAGCCCCGTTGGGTCGCGGGCGCCTCCGAAGGGCCCGATTTCGTCAACTCCTTGTAAAAACTGGTCATTGGCCGTCCCGGGCCTCAACCCCCCCTCTACCGCCCGGTCCAACCCAGAGAGTGCGGCCGCTGAAGTGGCCGCTTCAGAGGAGCCAATTCAATGAAGAAGACGACGATCGCAGCCCTCGTGGTCGCGACGGCGGCGGCCGGGTTCACGGTCGCCCGCGCTGACCAGGGCGATGACAAGGGCTTCGGAGGCCGCCACGGCCGGCGTGGCCCGAGTGAGGCGCAGCTTCTCGAGAAGTACGACGCGAACCACAACGGCGTCCTCGATCCCGAGGAGAAGGAAGCGGCGCGGAAGGAGTTCCGGGCCCGGCGCGCGCAGGGCCGCGAGCAGCACCAGGCGAGGCTCCTGGAGAAGTTCGACACCAACCACAACGGGAAGATCGACCCCGAAGAGCGCCAGGCCATGCAGGCGCAGCGTGAGGCTCGCCGGGCCGAGATGCTGAAGAAGTACGACACGGACGGCGACGGCAAGCTGAGCGAGAGCGAGCGCGAAGCGCTCCGGAAGGACATGCGCGAGAAGCGCAAGCAGAAGCACCAGGAGAGCGAGAACCGCTAAGCCGGCCTCATTCTTCCCCTTCGTCCCCGCCCACGGCCTCCGGAGGCCGTGGGCGTTTTTGTTTTCGGGCGCGCCCGAGCGTCCCCGCGAAGGGGCGACCACCCGGCCGCTGGACATTCATGCGCGCGACACTCCCCCGACCGAGGTTTCCGCGGTACGCTGCTTGCAGGGTCCGGGTTGGTCAGGGGCCCAACCCATTAACGACGGAGCGCGATCAGTGAGCCTGAAATCTCTCCTTGGCGGCGTCATCGACGGCGAGCTCGGCCACCCCGACCTCCTGCGCCGGGTGGTCGACGGGATCGCGAAGCTCAAGCGTCACGCCGACCGCGGAGTCGAAGTCCTGCCCCCGGAGGTCGAGGTCCACATCACGGTGGGTGAAGGCAGCGTGCAGGTGATCGAGCGCTTCGTGAACGAGCCGTCCTTCGACCGCGAGGTCGAGGCCGCGCTGCGCAACAAGCTCGTGCGCGCGCGCGAGGACCGGATGCCGGTCCGCCGCTACTTCGTCCAGGCCGGCAAGAAGACGCAGGTCTCGGTGAAGGAGAGCGCGCCCAAGACCTATCAGCTGAAGATCGAGGGGGGGGACCGGGCCGGGAGCACGGTGCCGATGCAGAGCGAGAAGCGCGTGTTCCTCGTCGGGCGCGGGCCCTGGCATGGCGATGACCAGCAGGTCGCCAACGACATCATCGTGTCCGAGACGGAGAAGGCGATCAGCCGCCGCGCCGCTCGCCTCCATCGCGTGAGCGGCACCTTCGAGATCGAGGCCCTCGACCAGAGCGAGGCCCTCGTCGTCGCGCGTCCGGACGGACAGCGGCTGCGGCCCGCCCTCTCCGCCTCCGGCCGCGTGCCCGTACACCCGGGCGACGTCATCGAGTTCACGGACGGCGCGAAGACCGTGCTGACCGTGAAGCTCGAGGAGGCCTGAGGGCCGTGCCGGGCGTCAGCCGCGACGAGAGCGATCCCGAGACCTACCGCATCGACTGGGCCGCCGTTCACGGGGGTCTCAACCCCTGGAAGCGCACCGAGAAGGTGGTGGTCGATCCCTTCCTGGTGGCGAAGGCGGTCAAGGCGGTGATGGGCCAGTGCCCGCACCAGACCGCCAACGGCAAGCCGCTCGTGTGGAACGAGTACAAGGTCTTCCTCGACCTCCAGGACTGGGAGCGCATCAAGAAGCTCGAGAGCACGCTGCTGCGTGACATGGGCGAAGTCGTCGAGAAGCACCTCAAGAAGCTGAAGGCGGAAATGGTGGGCGGGCTGACCGTGCGTCTGCTGCGCGACGAGGGCGGCACCGTCCGCCCCGGCAACGCCGTCATCAAGGTGGATTTCTCCGAGGTCGACGGCGGTGCGGCCACCGATCCTTCCGAGATGACCGTGCGCATCGGCGGTCCGGTGGCAAAGTCCCTCACCGATCTCACCCAGCGCGTGCCCGAGAGCTTCGTCGGCGCCTACGTCAACCCCGCGGCCGAGGAGCGCCTCAAGGTCCAGTGGACGGGCGGCGAGGCCACCATCCGCGCGGGGAGCCGGGTCGTCCTCGGGCGGCCCCACGGCGCGACCGCGCCCGGCTTCGTGGCCCTCGAGGGCGCGAACAGCAAGATCAACAAGCGGCAGCTCTGGATCGAGGCCTCGGAGGACGGAGCGCTGATCGGGCGCATCTCCGACGCCAACCCCGTCGAAGTGAAGGGCCGGCTGGTGCAGGCCGGCGGGCAGATCTCGATCGACGCCTTTCCGGCCGAGATCTCCCTGTCCAACGGCGAGATGAAGCTCACGGTGGAGCGCCTCGGCGGCTCGTGACGGTCGGCCAGCGCGAGGCGGAGTCCGAGCGGACGGGAGCGCTCGAGGGACCGGGCCTTGTCGCAGCGGCCCGCACTGACCGCGGCCCTCGCGAGCGCAACGAGGATACCTACGTGTGCCGCCCGGACCTCGGCCTGTTCGCCGTGATCGACGGCATGGGCGGCCAGCAGGCGGGAGCGGAGGCGGCGGCGCTGGCCCGCGAGGCGCTCCTCGGCGAGCGCGACCTCCTGCACGCCTTCCTGAGCGCCAACGAGAAGATCCACCGCGCGGCGCGGAAGAAGAACCAGAGCCGGGGCATGGGCTGTGTCGCTTCCGCCGTCCGCATCAGCGGGTCCAAGGCGCTGGTCGCGCACGTGGGCGACACCCGGGTCTACCTGGCGGGCGAAGCGGGCTGCGAGCAGCTCACCCGCGACCACACCGTGGCCGCGCACGCGCAGGAGCAGCTCGGGATTCCCGACAGCGGCGCCCGCCAGATCGGCGGCCAGAACCAGGTGACGCGCGACCTGGGCGGCCAGTCGCGGACGGGCGACGCCTGGATCGACAGCTGCGAGGTCACGCTGGAAGAGGGCGACCTGCTCGTGCTCTGCAGCGACGGGGTCCACGGCGTCCTGGAATCGGCCGGGCTCTTCGGCCGCATGCGCGAGGCGCGCCGCCAGAGCACGGCTCCGGACGCGCTGGCCGAGGAGCTGGTCATGCTCGCCCTGGCCGGCGGTACGCGCGACAACTCGACGGTCGTCGTCGTGCGCCAGCTGCGCCCCGCTCGCAAGCGCGAATCGATCTGGAAGAAGGACATCCTGGCCTGGATGAAGCGAAAGCCCCAGCCCGTGGAGGAACCGGACAAGCCCGAAGAGTCCGGCCAGCCTCAGTGACGGCCTCGCTCGTCCCCATCGAGAAAAGGTAGATCCCGGTGCCGATCATCATCGAAATGAGCTTGTTCCTGCTGGCGGCGCTCGCCGGCTACCTGGGCGTCAACGCC
>Ga0207646_10005212_pt1 | contig 13737 bp, 13 predicted proteins | sample KBSK5502metaG_FD_184343 | JGI IMG/M metagenome (GOLD analysis project Ga0207646, IMG submission 184343) | Corn, switchgrass and miscanthus rhizosphere microbial communities from Kellogg Biological Station, Michigan, USA - KBS K5-50-2 metaG... | ecosystem: Host-associated > Plants > Roots >... | reverse complement strand
AATTCGCATCTCGCTGCGGAACCGATCATCCGGTTATTCGTGTCCATCGGCTACGCCCGTCGGCTACGCTCTGTCGCCCAGTGTGCCCGCCCTTCTGATTAGAGGCAGGCCGGGTTCCCCGGCTGGCTAGCAGTTGTTGGCTGGTCCCTGGCCCTGCGGGTGGCGCGGCAGGTGACTGACCACGGTCTTGGTCAGCAACGCCCAGCCGCCGATGACCGTGCCCGCCGGGCCCACGCCCTTCTCGGGGATGGTGAGCGTGGTGCGGCCGCCGAGCAGGTGGTAGGTGCGGGCGCTGAAGATGAACTCGTCGTCCTCGGTGGAGCCTTGGATAAGCCGGGCGACGGCGATGCCTGCCCGGCCTGCCGCGTCGGTGGCGTGCGGCACCACGGTGGCACCGGGGATGGTTGCCGCGACCCTGAACAGGGCGGCGGTGAGCCTGGGTGGCGTCAGCGTGGTTTCCAGCAGATCGCTGATGTCGGTCCAGGCCTGGTTGTCGGCGCTTTGGCCGCCGTCCTGGTGGGTGTAGATCCAGGCCCGGAGCTGTGCCGGGTTGGTGGGAAGGGTGGTTAGGAACTGGTAGGTGAAGCGGGCCGGGGGCGCGTCAGGGCAGCCCTGGGCCGGCACCGGCAGCCAGGAGGCGCCCAGCCCTCTAGTGGCAGGCGGCGGGGCGCTCCAGGGGAGGCGTTCGTTACGCACCGCGTCATACCACAACACCCCCGGCTTGCGGTCGTCCACCGGCCACCAGATCCGGCGGCGCTCGACGGTGAGCCAGTTGTTCTTGCCCCCGCCGTCGGTCATCGACAAGCCGGCCGACGTGACGAGGATGTACTGCCCCGGGTGGGGGACCGGCTGGCCAGACTGGGTGACCGCCCGGGCCGCGCGCTCCAGCACGTAGGCCGCGGGCGAATAGCGGCTGCCCGGGCCGGGCAGCCCGGTGAGCAGCCCGGCGGTGAGCGCCGCCGCCATGGCAACGGCGGGGGTGATGATGGCGGCCCGGCGCCGTCGGCGGCCTGCGCGCCAGGCGGCGTCAACCCGGATGCCAGGCGGGGCGGCCTGGTCAGCCAGGTCGCGCAGCGCGGTGGTGATCGGGTGCTCGGGCTCGCTCATGGTCCCACCTCCGTGCTGGTCAGCCCAGCCGAGGCCAGCGCCGCCCTCAGCTGGGTGAGGGCCTTGTGGGTCTGGCTGCGCACGGTGCCGACCGAACACCCCAGGATGCTGGCAACCTGCGCCTCGGGCAGATCCTCGAAGTAGCGCAACACCAGCACCGCCCGCTTGCCCGCTGGCAGGGCACGCAGCGCCTGCTGCACGCTCAGCCGTGTCTCGGCGCTGGCATCTACGACAGCCGCAGCCTGGTCGGGCACGTCGGCCATGGTGGTCTCACGGTGGCGGGCGCGGCGGCGCCACCCGCTCACCTGCTCCCGGTACATGACCTGGCGCACGTACGCCTCGGGCGCGGTATGGATGCGGCCCCAGCGGGCGGCAGCTTTAGTGAGGGCGGTCTGGAGCAGGTCCTCCGCAGCATGCTGGTCACCGGTGAGCACGTAGGCGACGCGCATCAGCGCGCTGGAGCGGGCCGCGGCGAACTCGGCGAACTCCCGCCGGGCACTGTCGTCCACGTCGGCCTCCCGCCGTCCTCACCCCTTAAGACGCACGGCGGCCCGCGCATCTATGCCGCGCCAGCACATGACCCCAGCCGTGATCAATCAGGAGACCACGCGAACCCACGTTGCCAGGGCGCAGTTTCCCTGACCCGCCGCAAGGTGGCATTCGTGGGGCTGGGCCGGCGCTCTAGCAGACTGCGGTGGGTGAGTGAGAGCGCGCCCGACCTGCACATGCTCAACCTGGTCGTCACCGACATGCCCGCCAGCCTGGACTTCTACCGCCGGCTGGGGATCGCCGTACCCGAGGGCCGGGGCGCGGCCGCCGCCCACGTGCAGCTGAAAATGCCCGGCGGCGTCAGCCTGGAGCTTGACACCGCGGAATCGGCGCGGCTGTGGCACGCCGGCTGGCGCGCCGACCCCGCGGGTGTGCGGGTGGTCATCGGGTTCTCGCTGCCGACCCGGGAGGCCGTCGATGAGCGGTACGCGGAGCTGACCTCGGTCGGCTATGCGGGGCGGCAGCCGCCGTTCGACGCCCTCTGGGGTGCCCGGTGGGCGATCGTGGCCGATCCCGACGGCGATGACATCGGGCTGATGGGCCCCATCGACCCTCCCGCCGCTCCTGGCCGCCTGAGCAGTCCCCGGATCCCTGAAACCCGCCAGCCAACCCCGCGGCGCAGCACATCTGCGCGCCATTGACAGCAACCGGTGACCGACAACAGCCTCGCCACGCAGAACCTCCCGTTCGGTAACGGCGTCGCCAGATGTCCCGCAGACCGGGCTGCCGCGCCGATCGGCGGGTAGGTGAGCGGTCGCAAAGCCTCGCTCGCGGGGCGGCGATCCCTTGAGTTCGACCACTGAGCAGTCGGCCGTCCTGCATAAGTATCCATCGCGACCTTGCGCTGGAATGCGCGCATCTGCCGCGTATGGCGCGTGGGAGGACGGGCGAGATCATGACGGCAGGGCGGGCCGTTCGCTTGAGCATCAGCGGCCCTCGCCCGTGGGCTGCCCGGCTGGTAAGCCGCATCGATGCGATGGCGGTCATCGGCTAGGCGGGTGGCGGCCGCCGGGGTGGGACCGGGATCCGGTCCAGGTCGCGGGCCAGTGCGACCTCGCCGCCGAACGCGGCCGCTGCCTGGTCGGCGAGCAGCTGGCCGTCGCCGGTGTCGTAGCGCTGGGAGAAGTGGGTGAGCACGAGCAGCCGTGCCCCGGATTCGGCGGCCATGCGGCCTGCCTGCCCGGCGGTCAGGTGCCCGTGCTCGCGCGCCAGTGCGGCCTCGGCGTCGGCGAAGGTGGATTCACACACCAGCATGTCCGCGCCGTCGGCGAGCGCGAACGCGGCATCGCACAGCCGAGTATCCATGATGAACGCGAAGCGCTGGCCCCGCCTCGGCTCGCTCACCTGCTCGATGCTGACCACCTGGCCTGCCACGGCGAGGCTTCCCTGCCGCTGCAGCCGCCCGACGTCGGGGCCGGTGATGCCGAAGGCGGCGAGCTTGTCCGGGAGCATCCGCCGCCCGTCCGGCTCGGTCAGCTGGTAGCCGATGGCCGGCACGCTGTGTGACAGCGGCTGGGCCACTATGCGGAACGCAGCGGCCTGGATCACTGTGCCGCCACCGTCGGCTGGCCGTTCCTGCAGGTTCACCACGTCACGGAACAAGGCCGCATGCCGGAGCCGCGTGAACACCTCCCGGTTCTGCGCCGGGTAGGAGGCATCAACCACGTGCGGCACCCGGTCCAGAGACATCCGCTGCAGCACGCCCGGCAGGCCAAGGCAGTGATCCCCGTGGAAATGGGTGATGCAGATCCGGGTGATCTGGCTCACCGTGACCCCGGCGAAGATCATCTGCCGCTGGGTGCCCTCACCCGGATCGAACAGCACCCCCTCGCCATCCCAGCGCAGCAGGTAGCCGTTGTGGTTGCGGCTCCGGGTGGGCGCCTGGCTCGCCGTGCCAAGAACCACCATCTCACGATCAGACACGACACCCGACCCTACGCCGGGCGCATGCTCACGGATGTCCAGCAGCGGGGTAGGTGAGAGCTTGTCAAGTAGTTCCGACGCCTGTCGCGCTAACGGTAATCTTGGGAGCCAAGTTGGGAGCCAACCGCACCAGACACGAAGCGACGGAGGCCACGTCCAGCCGGAGTCGCCGCAGGTGAACGGCACATAAGGCGATGCCAGGCACCGCCGGGCGACGGGCTGAGCCTGCATGGCATGTAGGGGGCTGGCCCCTGTGGAAGCGGCGCCCAGCCTGCTTGCCGACGAATTTCAGTGGCTGTCGGCTGCAATAACCTATGTCCGTTACACAGCGTGATAACTGCGAGCCGGGCCTCGGGCTGATCAAGAGCCTGCCGACTCGGCGCGCGTAACGTTCGTGTCGAGCAGTAACTCGCGGCGCTCCGATTGTCCCGTTATGTGACTGCCTGGGGCTCCGGCTACAGGCTGGCTTCCCCATTCTCGCGGGGGGATGGGAGCCCAACGTTGTTGGGTCCGCCAGCGTCGTGGAAAACCGCAGGTGTGCGGAATTATCCTGGCTGCCTGCGGCGCGGCAGGCTTGTCGCTATCAGTGACCGGCCCACCCGCGGCGTCGCCAGACGAAAACCATCATGATGAAAGCGCGGGTAGCGCCCACGGCCAGTCCAGCTCCGGGGGGCGGCACCGTGGTCAGGCGCCGGAGCGGGCCGTGTGAGCCAGCAGGGGGACGAGGTACAGGGCGTTTGGGCTGCCCCAGCCGGTGACTGGGTCCCAGCCGGGTCCGGCGGTGTCGCCGGTGAAGACACCGGTGGGCCAGAGCACCGAGTTGTCGCCGGTGACTACGTCGTGGAAGGCCCGGTGGTAGGCGGGGCCGCGGGCGATGTGGTAGATGGCGGGGTTGACGAAGCCCAGGTGCTGGCGGCTTGCTGGTCGGCCAGGGCGATGATGGCTGCCCATAGGGGGTGGCGGCGCTGGTGCCTGAGGCTGGCAGGAGGCCGCCGCCGCTGATGTCGATGGCCATGGCGGTGTTGGAGTCGGCGTTGGCGGCGACGTCGGGGACGCCGCGGGTGGCGCGGGCCCGGGCGGTGCCGTCTTGGTAGGCGGGGCGGGGGAACAGGCTGCTGTAGCCGCTGCCGGAGGCCCCGGTGGCCTCGGGTCTGGCGCTCTGGTCCCAGGCCATCTCGCCGTGGTAGGGGGCGCATTATCCGCGGCGAGTTGCGCGCGCCGCCGCGCATGGTCGCCACCTGGACTGCGGCTTGGCATTCGTGCGGCTCGGGGATCCCCACAGTACTCATGGCGATCACCTCGACGCCGTAGCGCTTACGCGGCTTGTCCGGGGGACGACATGTTGTGGTAGTGGTGGCGGTCGTCAATGCAAGTTCTGGCCCTGGCGTCGGCGTCCCGGGGGCTCAACGCCATGCCGCCCACGTTCAAGATTGTTTCGCGCTCTGCTGTCATGTCCAGGTGAAGGGTACAAGGAGCTGCCCGCCCTGGCCGGGGGCTGGCAAGGTTGGTCTGGGCGTCCGGGCGGGATGATGTCCCGATTTTGGTTGCGATTTCGGCGGCCGCTCCCTCGGTGAAGACTCCGCGCCGGCAATTTCTGGCCCCGCCCCGCAACCCGGTGGCCGTCTTCGGCTGAATAACAGTGAGGCACGTTCTGCCTCGGGTGCGCGGTCCGCAGGCACGCCGGCCGCCGCGAGGAATGGAGAGGCCCATGGTCATGGACGGGGCTGGCCCGCCGCCACGGGCCGGGCAACCGGGCATGGAGCGGCTTGTGAGCGATGCGGAGCTGATCGAGCGCTCGCTGCGCGAGCCAGACTGCTTCGGGGCTATCTTCGACCGGCACGCGGGCGAGATCTTGCGCTATGCGCATGCGCGGCTCGGCCCGGACCTGGCCGAGGACGTGACCGGGGAGACGTTCTTGGCCGCGTTCGGCCGCCGCGACCGCTACGACACCTCCCGCCCCGACGCCAGACCGTGGCTGTATGGCATCGCGGTCCGGCAGATCGGCACGCACCGGCGGGCGGAGGCCCGGTACCGGCGGATGCTCCAGTCCGTGGCGGCCGAGCCACTGGCCGGTGACATCGGCGACCGCTGCGCGGAGCGGGCAACCGCCGACCGGTTGCGGCCGCGGCTGGCGGCGGTGCTGTCTGGCCTGCCGCGCCGGGACCGGGAGCTGCTGCTGCTGGTGGCCTGGGCCGAGCTGAGCTACGAGGAGTCCGCGCGCGCGCTGGGCATCACGGTCAGTGCGGTCCGCTCCCGGCTGCACCGGATCCGGGCCCGGACCCGCAAGGACCTCGGCGGGGCGAATCCGGCACACATAGCGGAGGAGACAAGCCATGGATGAGATCAGCATGTTCACCGCGCTGCGGCCGCCGCCCCCCAATGACACCGAGGCGATCCGCGAGCGTGCCCGCGCCCGGCTGGATGCGGCCTTGCGCCAGGCGCACCCGGGCGCGGTGCGGCCCGCCCGCCGGCAGCGCTCCCGGCGCCGCCTCGGCGTGCTCGCCGCTGGGGCGGTAGCGGCCGCGGCAGGGATCGCCGTGGCGGTGCCGGCCGTCCTGCCCGGGAACACGTCTGGCGCCTCGCCCGCCGCCGCGCGGCTGCTTGCCAAGATCGCCACCGCTGCTGCCCGGCAGCCGGGACCGCGGGTGCGCGACAGCCAGTTCTGGTACATCAAGAGCTGGGTGGCCTACCAGGTCTGCACCTATCAGCGCAGCGGGACCTTCAAGTGCGTCCTGGAAAAGCCGCACGAACGGCAGACTTGGGCGTCTGTGTCCAACGAGTGCGTCACCGGCCTGCTGCGCGAGTACGGCCAAGACACACGTCTCGTCTTTTCCAGCAACTATCTTCATTGCCCGTACCGGGGCGGCGTGCACGACCCCACCTACCGGTTCCTGCAGTCGCTGCCCACCGACCCGCACGCACTGCTCGGACTCATCGAGCAGGAGATGCAAGGGCAGCTGCCCCGCCCGGAGGAGGCGTTCACCACCATCGGCGATCTGCTTCGCGAGGCGATCGCGCCGCCGCGCGTCAGCGCCGCGCTGTACCGGGCGGCCGCCCTGATCCCCGGTGTCACCGTGGTCGCGCACGCGACCGACGCGATCGGCCGGCACGGCGTCGCGGTGGCCTTCACCTACCAGGGCGTGCGCTCCGAGTGGATCTTCAGCAAGCAGACCCTCCAGTACATCGGCGAGCGCGACATCAACATCGCCACCGGCACCACCACCGGCGAGGACGCCGTCCTGCAGCGCGCCTTCGTCAACCACGCCGGGCAGGTCCCGGGCTGAGCAAACCCCGCACACCCGGAGAACGGCCTGATGGGAAGCAGCAGGCCGTTCTCCCGGCGCCACTGCCACCGCGTAGCCTGCGCAACCACCACGCCAGCCGACGAACACCCACGCCGCCTCGCCAGCCGGGCAACCATGCAGGCGACGGCTCCAGCATGTCCCCGCAGAGCCACCTCCGATCGGCCAACAAGCACCTTGCACTCAATCACGACGCTCACGCCGCATCCCGCCCAGCAGCTGCACGCCTCCCGCGATGATCCAGCTGTGGAGTCAAAATCGTTTGGTCTCGGCCTGGTACGGCTGCGCAACCCAAGGCCAGCGACGCGCCGGCGGAGGCTCCCGGCCGGTGCCGCAGCCGCCCCGGCCCCCGGGCGAAGCCGGCGCCGCCCGTCCACGCGGCGCGCCAGCCCAAAGGGGACCGCAGGGGACTCCAGATCGTACGGTTCGGCGCGGCAATCAACGGCAATGCCGACCGGCCAGGGCCGGCGCCATAACGGCGGGACTGTGCGCGCCTGCTGACCGCTGAGGATGATGACAGAGCGTGACAAAGCTGATGAGATGACGAGGCTTCAGTTGCCGGAGCACCGTGGCTCGCTGGACGGTTATCTCGGCTGTGATCTGCGGCGTTGCGATAGCGGCGACGGACACGCGGTTGGATACGGTACCTACAGCTCACGCATCCGGGGAGGCTGGGATGGCTCAGAGAGTAACCGTCGCGCTGGAAGACGACCTTGATGGCGGCCCAGCAGTTGAGACCGTGCGGTTCGGGTTCGGCGGCGCGGACTATGAGATCGACCTGAGCAAGAAGAACGCCGCCGCCTTCCGCAAAATGGTTACTCCATTCATCGGGCACGCGCGCAAGGCGGCCCGGGCAGGGGCCCGTCGGCCAGCGCGGACCGCGGCGGCGCGGCAGCGCAGCGGCGACATCCGGGCCTGGGCGCAAGCCCGGGGGATCGCGGTCAGCGAACGCGGGCGCATCCCGGCCAGCGTGGTGGCGCAGTACCACGCCGCGGCCAACGGGCACTGACGCCAACCGACTCCCGGCTGCCTTCCCGCCCTGGACAGGCTGGGGTCTGCGGGCCGCCGGCCCCGCCGACAACGCCGGCAGAAAGCCGACAACGCCGATGCGTCCAGGGCGTGACAATGGCCAGCATGCAACTGGCTGACCGTGTCCTGGTGCATCAGGTCCACCCCGCCAAGATCGGCGCAGATGTCACCGCCTCGCTGGTATCGAATGCCTTGCTGTGGGCGAACAAGCCGAAAACCGCGATCGCGGTGCGCATCCTAGGGCCGGTGGCCGGGTCGGTCGCCGTGCTCAGCCGTGCCGACCTCGGCGCCCTCGCCGTGACCCGCCGGGGCCGGTACGTGCTGGTGCACATGCCGCCAGCGGCCCAGGCGGTCCGGCTGGCCGGTGATGCACTGATGGCATGGGGAGCCCATCGGCGCAGTGCCGGCCTCCTGATCACCGGCGCGGCCGTCGTCGCGGCCGGCTGGTCGCATGCGGCATGGCCGGGGAGGCCTGGACGCCCGTGATGGCGCTCTGAGCGTCACCCGCCTTCCCAACCACACGCGGCATGTGCCGACGTCGGCGGGGTGACTGTCAGGCGCTGCCCAGCCTGGGGGACCTCTCTTACGCAACCATGCGCCCGGAACGTGATGCAAGGACATTACAAGCCGCACCGGGCACCCCCGACCGGCCGCCTGCACGAAGGCCGAGGGAGGCTCCACCCGTGATGGACTGGGAAGACCGGCTTGACGACTGGGAACTCGAACTCGAACTGAACGCTCAGCTCGAGGGCTCGGACTGGGTCACCCTCGAACGCGCAGCCACCGGTACCGGCGTCTGCCGTGCCGCCCTGCGCAGCTGGTACCAGACCGGGCAGATCCCGTCCCGGCTGACCAACGGCCCGCACGGGCCACCGCGGCTGGTGCCCCATGCCCTTGGTCGCTGCCCGCGCCGAGGCCTCGCCGCGCCCGCGCCGCTGCCGCCCAGGCGGATCTTGTACTTGCGCCGGCCCGCGGCGCGTTGCAGAGCCTGCTGACAGGAGGCTTCGCCGATGCCCGGGCGCCCGGGCCCTAGGGGTGCCAGGAGAAGGAGCACCACGGTGACGGAACGGGACGATTCCGTGCACATAGTTTTCGGCGCCACCGGTGCCATCGGCCGTGCCGTTGTCACTGAGTTGCTGCGCGCTGGCCGCGATGTGCGGGCGGTCAGCCGCGGCGGGCAGGCGCCCGATGGTGCGCAGGGCGTGGCGGCCGGCGCGGCTGACCCGGCCCAGGCGGCGCGCGCGGCGGCCGGCGCGGCGGTCCTCTAGCACTGCGCCAGCCCGCCCTACACCCGTTGGCCCGGGCTGTTTCCCGCGCTGACCGGCTCCATCCTGGGCGCAGCCGAGTCCCGCGGTGCCAAGCTGGTCTTCGCCGGCAACCTGTACGCGTACGGGCCCGTGGACGGGCCGTTGCGCGAGGACCTGCCCGCCGCCGCGCGCGGCCGCAAGGGCCGGACCCGGGCCGGCATGGCCGCCCAGCTGCTCGGCGCGCACCGCGACGGCCGGGCCCGGGTCGTGATCGGGCGCGCCTGGGACTATTACGGCCCGCACGGGCCCGGCTCGACCGCGGGCCAGACGGTGTTCGGGCCGATCCTGGCCGGCCAGAAGCCGCAATGGCCCGGGCGGGCCGACCAGCCGCACACCTTCCACTACCTGCCCGACATCGCCCGCGGGCTGCTGATCCTGGCCGGCCGGCCGGAAGCCGGCGGGCAGGTCTGGCACCTGCCCGCCGCCGGGCCGCTGACCGCCCAGCAGCTCTTCGACATGATCGCCGAGGCCGCCGGGCAGCCGGTCCCGGTCCGCGCGCGCGCCGCCAGCCCGGCGCTGCTCGCGGCCGCGGGCCTCTTCTCGCCGCTGCTCCGCGAGATGCGCGAGACGGCCTACCAGTTCCAGGCGCCCTTCGTCATCGGCGCCAGCAAGTTCGAAGCCGCCTTCGGCCAGCTCCAGCCCACCCCGCACCGCGACGCAGTGCCGCGGACCGTCGCCTGGTACCGGTCCCGCCGACCGCAGGCCACCGCGCAGCGGGCGATCAGGCCAGTTTCACCCGCTGCGGCTGCGGCCACCCGCTGGCGCCTCAACGCACAGAACTCCCAGCTCTGCACGGCCCTAGCCGTAACCGGAACCAAGCCAACGTCCGCGCCGATCGGCGGCTCTTCGCGCTGCGTCCGTCCGGTGATTCGCTACGTCGGGTGAGCGGCTGTTGAGCCAGACCCAGGGGTTCAGGTAAACGCGCCACGCCGGCTCCGCGGGATGGCGGCGAACCTGCTGGCGCTCCGGTATCCGCGGCTATCTTATTCTTGGCCCGCCCGGGCATTGCCCCTCGTGATGTGGATCGCGGCGGAGGGTGGCCAGGCCGTGCTCGAGGAGGTGAGTGTCCGTGGTGCGGGTCATCTGGGCTCTCCCCAGGCAGCCGCCCCAGTGTTACGCTCCGCCCCGGAGGCCGGCTCATTGAGAGCTGGGACTTACCCGGCTGGTGACCGGCTCATCGCGGAGCGTAGTCATGAAGCTCATCCGGCTAGTCGCGATTCCAGGAAGCTTGTTTATGGTCGGCGCGACTCTGGCGGCCGCCAATGCCGCGCCCGCCGCGCCCGCCGTCTCCCCGCTCAGCACAGCAGCCGCGCAGCAGGCGAACCACCAGCAGCCGGGCCAGCGGTTGGCTGACGCTGGCTCCCCTCCCACTGCCACGCCCATCAAGCACTTGGTCGTCATATACCAGGAGAACGTGTCGTTCGATCACTACTTCGGCACCTACCCGAACGCGGCCAACACCGACGGTCAGCCGTTCACCCCCCTGCCCGGAACGCCGCAGGTCAACGGGCTCAATAGCCCGGCCCCGGGCGGGGGCACCCTGCTCATCAACAACCCCAACGGCGCCAACCCCCGCCGCTACGACCCTGCGAACGTCAACGACCTGCTCACCTGCGACCAGAACCACGACTACACCGCCGAACAGCAGGCCTTCAACGGCGGGAAGATGGACAACTTCATTTCCGCCGTCGGCACCGGCAGTGGCATGAGCGCGACCGGACAGCCCTGCCAGGCCAAGGACGTGATGAACTACTACGACGGCAACACCGTCACCGCGCTGTGGAACTACGCCCAGCGCTTCGCGATGAGCGACAACTCCTGGGGGACGGTGTTCGGCCCGTCGACCCCCGGAGCCATCAACCTCATCTCCGGTGACACCGGCGGGGTCGACCCGGCGAAGGAGATCCGCGGCGTTGTCAAGGACCAGCCCAACGGCGATGTGGTCACCGGCGGCGACGGCACTGACACCGTGATCGGCGACCCGCAGCCGTTCTACGACGACTGCTCGGTCCGCAACGCGGTGGCTCTGACCGGCCTGAACGTCGGGGACCTGCTCAACGCGCGCGGACTGTCCTGGGGCTGGTTCGAGGGTGGCTTCGCCCCGACCACGCCCTACACCGGCCCGGGAACCCCGGCGGGCACTTACAATCCACTCAACGTCCCCGGCCGCCCGGTCTGCGGTGCCAGGCACCCGATCGGCGCTGCGCTGGGCGGCACTGGGCAGTTCGGGTTCAAGGGCGACTACGTGCCGCACCATGAGCCGTTCCAGTACTACGCCTCGACGGCCAACCCGCACCACCTGCCCCCGGTGTCCCTCCAGGCGGTCGGCACCGACACCCAGACATACACCAACGGGCAGCCCAACTTCGACACCGCCAACCACCAGTACGACCTCAGCGTCTTCAATCAGATCGTGTCCGGCATCGCGGCGGGACAGCTCAGCCCCAACCTGCTCCCGGCGGTCAGCTTCGTCAAGGCTCCCGGCTACCAGGACGGCCACGCTTTCTACTCCGACCCGATCGACGAGCAGCAGTTCCTCGTCAACGAGATCAACGCGCTGCAGCAGACCCCTGACTGGTCGAGCACGGCGGTCATCATCGCCTACGACGACTCCGACGGCTGGTATGACCACGCGTTCAGCGGCGTCACCAACCCATCCCAGGGGATCGCCGACGCGCTAACCGGGCCCGGGACGTGCGGCGACATCCAAGACGGTGACGGGCCGCTGGCCGGTGAGATGGGCCGGTGCGGCTACGGCCCCCGGCTGCCGCTGCTGGTCATCTCCCCGTGGGCCCGCCCCAACTTCGTCGACCACACCCTCACCAACCAGGCCTCGATCCTCCGCTTCATCGAAGGCAACTGGCACCTGGGCCGCATCGACGGATCGTTCGACGCCACCTCGGGCACCCTCGCCAGCATGTTCAACTTCAGCACCCCACAGGGCACGACCCCGGTCCTGCTGCTCAACCCCGCCACCGGCCAGCCGCAGACGTAGACCACAGCCCGGCCGGCCGAGGTTCCGCAGAGCTAGACAGTGCCCGGGGCAGTGGTCCCCGGCACTGGCGTTGCCGGGGTGTGTTGCTCAGGCTTCAGCTGGCGCGAATGCCTCCAGAATCTCTGCCCCGCGTCCGCTCAGCAGTTGGTGATCAGCCTGGTGCCGGGTCTGAATCCTGGTTGACGAATAGCGTCTCCCCAAACAGCGGCATGGTGAACGTGTCACCGTGTGCCGATGCCGTCACTCCTTCGATGGAGTGTGGGTTGTTGATGGCGCAGTGGATCTGGAGGTTTCCGGCAAACGTCCGTGGCGTGCCAGCGGGATGGATCTTGATGTCGAGCCCGGCCAGGCCTCCTTCAAAATCCTCCGGAAGCCCAGATCCGTTGCCGAACGAGGTGAAGCTGTCCAGCTCGGTGGCCGTCCACGTCCCCTGCGCCAGCACATGGGCGGCGGCGTCGGTGACGACAAAGGTGCCGCCGCCGGTGACCGAATCCGGGTCGCCCGTGACGAAGGTCCCCTGGCCGACCACCTCCAGGATGTGCCCGTTGGCCGTGTCTCTGCTGATATCAGGACCGGCCGGAGGGCTGGTCCCCAGACGGCAACCAGAGCCTGTTCCCGGCGGCCCCGCGCCCGGCCAGGCGGCCCCCGCGCCCGGCCACCTGCCGGCGATCTGGGTCATAGGCCCGGACGGCAGTGGGCTGCACCGGGTCCCGATCACACCGCCCGCGGCGGCCCGCCGCCGACCTAGCCTCAGCCGTGCCTCCAGCCCGGCTGGTCACCGGACGCCACCAAGATCGTCTTCGCCGTATCACCACAAACGGAACGCGGCACAACATCTACAAGGATGAACGCCAACGGGACTGGCGCTTTCGGTCCGCTCAGCACCGAGGAACGACCGCGACGCCGGCGTTTGAAGCGCCCGGACCAGGCCTGGCGGCACCCGGCGATTGGGGCGGCTGCGTTGAGCGTAGCCGCCCCACCATGCGGAGTCCGGACGCGGACGAAATCCTCAGCTCCGTTGCCAGTTACTGCTGCCAGCTGCACTCGGTGAGCTTGGCGGCCACGGCGGCTGGCAGGGCGGCGCAGCGGCGGGCCAAGGCGGGGGCGGTCCGCGCGGTTCTGCCCTGCGGAGCCTTCGCTGGCGAAGGCGCTGGCTGGGCACCCCGTGCCGGGCCAGCGCCTCGCTCAGGGCCTGGCATACCGGCCGGGCGGACGCCCGCAGGACAACCTTGGCGCAGACGACGAACCGGGAGTGGTCATCGATGCCGGTGACCACCTTGACCTCCAAGCCGCCCGCCAGGCTGACCCGGCCCATCACGTCCATCTGCCACAGCTCCATCGCCCGCCCGCGTTCCCACCGCCGGTAGTCCTCCCGGCGCCGCTTGCGCTTCTTGGCCTCCACCAGCCCATGACGGACCAGTGCCCGGTAGACCGACGACCGCCCCGGCAGCGGCTCGGTGCCATCGCGTTCCAGCTGCCAGACGATCCGCGACGGCCCCCACGCCGGGTGCTCCCGCCGCAGCCG
>Ga0207646_10005211_pt1 | contig 13738 bp, 11 predicted proteins | sample KBSK5502metaG_FD_184343 | JGI IMG/M metagenome (GOLD analysis project Ga0207646, IMG submission 184343) | Corn, switchgrass and miscanthus rhizosphere microbial communities from Kellogg Biological Station, Michigan, USA - KBS K5-50-2 metaG... | ecosystem: Host-associated > Plants > Roots >... | reverse complement strand
CGTGGCGCTTCGCCTTCCGCGAGGTCGTTCTCCGCTATCACGAGCTGCCGCTCTGGAATCCGTGGCAGTCGGCGGGGCAGCCGTTCGCGGCGAATCCGGGCTTCCAGCTTTTCTACCCGCCGACATGGCTCGTGCTGCTGCCGCCGTCGTTCCGCTTCGGATTCAACCTCGAAGTCGTGGCGCACATCGCCCTCGCGGCGGCGGGGATGTATGCGCTGCTCCGCGAGCTGAAGCTGCGCGCGGAGAGCGCCGCGTTCGGCGCGGTGGCCTTCGGCCTTGGCGGCGGCACGCTTTCGCTGACGAACCTCCTGCCGTACCTCACCTCGGTGGCGTGGTGGCCGCTCGTGGTGCTGCTCGAGCTGCGCCTGTTGCGCGACGGCACCCGCCGCGATTTGGCGCGATTCGCACTCGTCGTGGCGATGGTCCTTCTCGCCGCGGAGCAGTTGATGATCGTGCAGACGGCGATACTCGTCGCCTCGATCGCCATCTTGGAACGACGACGACTGGCGCTCCTCGGCGGTGCGGGCATGCTGGCGCTTCTCATCGCCGCCGTGCAACTCGTCCCCGCGCTGGCGCTCAAGCGCGAGACGCCGCGTGCGCACGACTTGCCGGTCAGCGAAGCGTTGCAGTGGAGCATGCCGCTCGATCGCCCGATCGAGCTCTTTCTGCCGCACGCGCACGGCCGCATCGTCGACGAGCCGGGCGATTACCGCGGGTTTTTCCGTTACCGCCCGCCGCAGCTTCCGCTGATCTTCAGCATCTATTGCGGCGTGGCCGTGCCGTTGCTCTTCATCGCCGGCCTTTTTATCCGGTCGGCGTGGCGATGGTGGGCCGCCGCACTCGCGCTCCTTTCGTATCTCATGGCCGCCGGCGAGAACACGCCGCTCATGCGCTGGCTCTACGACGCCGGACTCTTTCGCGCGGTGCGGTATCCGGAGAAGCTGGTGCTGCTCGGCCTCTTTGCGATGATCGTTTTCGCCGCGATCACGCTCGACCGTCTCGATCGCCGCATCGTCGTCACCGTCCTGCTGCTCACGATCGCCGACGTCGGCCGCTACGTGAACGACAACGCGCCGCGCAAACCGCAACCGTTCTTCGACGCGCCGCCGGTGGTGGCCGCCATTCCGAATGCGCTCGGCCCATCGCGCATCTTTCCGGCGATCGAATGGGACCCGCACCTTCCCGATTTGCAGCGCCGCTTTACGCTCTACCGCGTCGCCCGCGAGGGGATGCTGCCGTACGCGAACGCGCTGTGGGGCGTCCGCGCGGCATGCGAGATCGACACGACGCACACCACGCAACAAGCCACCGCCGATTTCGTCGAGTCGATGTGGCAGGGGATGTCGCACGGCGCGCCGCCGGCGGCGTTCCTGGCGATGGCGAATGTCGAGTACGTCGTGTCGGCGTCGTCGGAACATGTCGTCGACGCCGTTCACCTCACGCCGAGGCCGCGGTACGAATTCGCGGACCAGATCGTGCCGATGCGGACACGCGACGATTTCGTGCGGGCGATGGCGGCGAGACCGTGGTCGCCTCGCGCAGCGTTCGTCACCTCACCGCCGTTTGCTCCGGCGCGCGGCGACGTTCTTCGTGTTCACGAAGGGATCGACGCGATCGACCTCGACGTCCGCGTCGCCGGCCGAGCGCTGCTGCTGATCCGCAACACGCCGCATCCGAACTGGGCGCCACGATCGACGGACGTCCGGCCCCGCTGCAGGTCGCGAACGTCGGCTTCACGGCGATGGAAGTGCCTGCCGGAGCGCATCACGTGATGCTGCGGTACCGCGATTCGCTCATGGCAATCTGCGGCGCGGTGAGCATCCTGGCCCTGATCGCGGCTATAATTCTAGGACTTCAACGACCACGCTAAATGAGCTTGGGAGGGTGGAATGGGTGAGAGCAAGCTCTTTCAGATCTGCTACGAAGGTGAGCTGACGGTCGATGTGTCGCATGCGATGCGGCGCCTCGGCGCGGAGGCGAATTTCGATCAGAGCTGGCACGTCTGGCTGCCCGAGGGGCGGCACGCCGCGCCGCTGGTGCGGTGGCTCCGGACGCAGCTCGGTGAGGAGGCGCGGATCTTCATCGGCGCCGCGCATCTGACGACCTCGCGCGACTTCCTGCTGGTGCGACACAGCCTCACCCCCGGCGCCGACTACGGCGAGCTGCACGACGCGCTCGACCGCCTCGGCACGGTCGTCGAGCTGCCGTTCGAGTCGACGTTCGTCATCCGCTCGGACGACCGCACCGACGTGAACACGCTCGGCGCCGCGCTCGGTGAGCTCTGCCCCGATGACTCGCTGATGGTCATCGGCGTCAGTCACGACTGGGCGTACTGCGACGGCCGCGTCAGCCGCATGCACGTCGCTGCCTCCCAGCACGAAGCGCTGCATTTCAGGACGTTCTAGTTTGGAGTGCGGCGGCCTCGCCGCCGCTTTCGTTGCCAGCGGCACGGCCGCCGCCTCGAGTAGGCCCTTACGGGATGGGGCGCACGCTGTGCGCCCCGGGCGGGTTGAAACCCGCCCCACATACTTTGGCTCGTTGTAGCGACTTCTCCGTGCACTACCGGGACGCTCGCGGTTTTGCCCTACCGAATGTGGGCGCGGGCTTCAGCCCGCGCGAGCGGCGGCATCGCCGCCGCTTTCCAAACAGTTCTTCCGCAGCGCGGGCCCCAGCAACAGCAGCTCCGTAATCCGTCGCGCCGCCAGAGAAATCTGTGTCACTTCGTCCCGCAGCAGCGGCCGGCCGAGGGCGCCGGCATGGCGGTCGGAGAGCCACGATCGCAGGAGCGGTGCGCCGCGATACGCGTAGCGCCACGCTGAGACCGGCACGTTCCGGATCAGGGCTCGCTCGTTGAGATGGACGTCGTAGGTCTCGTTGCCGAGGATCGACAGCGCCTCGTCGACGGAGATGCCGGCGTCGAGCGCGGCGTCGTGCACGGAGCTGAGCTCATCGTCAGCGAATGGCCGCGAGCGAACGTCTTCGCCGCTCTCCCACAGCTCGCTCACCACGAGCGCGGAGCCGCGCAGCATGCGCGCTTCTTTGCCGGTGCGCGCCGGGACGGCGAAGCCGCGCAGCGCGACGTCGTGCTGCGTGAGGACGGCGAGGGAATCGTCGGCGGCGAAGAGCGTCGCCACGCGGTAGCCGAGGGCCGCGGAAGAGCGGACCGCGTCGGCCTTGTCGGGCAGCGGCAGCGAGCTGCCGCCGTTCGCGGCCAGCATCGCCACGACGTGGTGAAAGAGGTCGCTCTCCGACACGCCGTTGCGGCGGACGAACTCGCGTCCCTCGCTGGAGAGGTTCGGCGTGCGCGTCGTCTCGTATCGCCGGTGATCGGAGAGCCACTGCTTCCCGACGGAGTAAAGCGGATAAAGCTTCATCGGCCGGTGCTCGGCGGCGGCGCGGCGCGTGACGAGGAGATCGCCGGCGGCGACGCCGACGAACTCGTTCGCGGCCTCGACGTGCTCGATGTATTCGCGGTCGACCGACGGATCGAGATAGAGCCACCGCGTATCGAACGGCTGGTGGGTGTAGGCGATGAGCTTCGACTCGCGGAAGCCCTCGCGGCGGAGATGTTCCACGAGGGGATCGGCAGCCGGGTGCTTGCTGCGCGCCGCGTTTCGCAACCGGCGCAACAACCGCGGCCGGTCGACGTCGCTCGCCGCCGGCGTGAGCGCAATGAATGACCCGGCGAACAGGTCGTCGAGGTCGGTAGCTAGTATCGCGGACATCATTTCCTCCGAATCGCAGATCTCGTGACGAAGGTCGCGTGATCAGGCGAGTCGCGGAGGGTGATCGGTGCGATCGCCGCGCTGCGGTGGGATCGACAACGGCGGCGCGGGCAGCGCGGCGCAACGCAACTCGGGGGCCGGCAGCAGTACGACGTGCTCGGCCACGAGCGGATCGCCGGTGAGTGCATCGTCGATGGCGTCGTCGTTATCGATGTCCTGCGCCGCGACGAGCGCGAGCTCGTGCGACGGCGTGTCTTCAACGTCGGGATGCGGCACGGAAGAGCCGTAAAACAGAATCGGCCGGCCGAGCAGAATACAAATCAGCACGGCCAGCGCTCGGAAACGGGCTTGTCCAAGCACGAGTCAGATTGTATTTGGAGTGCGGTAGCGAAGCCACCGCTTTCGAATATCATGCGGCGACCACAGCAGCCTGCAGGACGGCAATCCCATGAGTGTCCCCGACGAGCGGACGCGGCCCGATTTGGCCGCGCTGCGAATTCACCGCGACGACGAAGAAAAGAGCGGAATCCCCTTCGGGAGGATCGCCGGCTGGATCATCGGTATAGCCATCGTCGGCGGGCTGGCATGGGCGGGTTATACCTACCTCATCGTGCCGCGGCGCGCGCCGGTAGTGGAGACGATCGTCGTCAAGCCGTCGGTCAACGTCACCAACCCGCCGCTGCTGAGCGCGACCGGCTATCTCGTCGCGAACAAACAGTCGAAGATCACGCCGAAAATCTCCGGCAAGGTGTTGAAGCTCAACTTCGACGTCGGCGACAAGGTGCACACCGGCGACGTCCTCGCGGTCCTCGAGAGCACGAACCTCCAGGCGCAGCTCGACGAAGCGCAGGCGGCGCTCGCTCTCGCCGGGCGCGAATACGAGCGGCAGCGCGCGATGTGGAAGGACGGCGTCGCCACCCGCGCGGCGTTCGACGCGGCGGAGACGCAGCTCAAGGCGGCCCGGGCCCGCGTCGATCAGATCCGCATCAACAAGCGCGACATGGTCGTCCGCGCGCCGTTTGACGGGACGATCGCCACGAAGAGCACCGAAGTCGGCGAAGTGATCTCCTCGGTGATCATGGGGCAGGTCGCGGGGACGCTCCCCGCCGGCGCGATCTGCACGATCGTCGATCTGAACACGCTCGAAGTCGAAGCGGACGTGAACGAAGGGAGCATCGCGCAGCTTCGCGAAGGACAGCCGGCCGAGGTCAGCGTCGATGCCTTTCCGGGACGCAAGTGGCGCGGCGTCCTGCGTCAGATCATCCCCACCGCCGATCGCGCCAAGGCGACGGTGAAAGTGAAAGTGAAGATCCTCGACCCGGGCGATCGCCTCCTGCCGGAGATGAGCGCCACCGCGTCGTTCCTCAACACGCAGCGCACCGAAGCCGAGCTGCACGAGGCGGCGAAACTGTGGATTCCGAAGAGCGCCATCAACGACGGCAAGGTCGCCGTCGTCGACAAGACGAATCACGTCGCCCTGCGCGACGTGCACACGGGCGATACGCGAGAGAGCAAAGTGGAAGTTCGTGACGGCGTCCGCGAAGGCGAGCGCATCGTCACCGACAACGTCGAGCAGTTGAAAAACGGGCAGCTGGTGCGGCTGAACGAAGGCAGCGGGTAGTTCCTGTCATCCTGAGCGAAGCGAAGGACCCCCTGCGCATGTGGCAAGCGGGTCCTTCGCCGTCTTCGCGGCTCAGGATGACAAACGGAGGAGAGATGACGACCCTGGTACGAATCGACAAGGTCCGCAAGATCTACAAACGCGACGCGTTCGAAGTGCCGGTGTTGAACGGCATCACGCTCGACGTGCCGTACGGCGATTTCCTGGCGCTGATGGGACCGTCGGGCTCCGGCAAGACCACGCTGCTCAACCTCATCGCCGGCATCGACCGGCCGACCGGCGGGAGCATCACCGTCGAACAACGCGAGATCTCGAACTTCACCGAGTCGGCGCTGGCCGGCTGGCGCGCGCGGCACGTCGGCTTCATCTTCCAGCTTTACAACCTCATCCCGGTGCTCAACGCCTTCGAGAACGTCGAGCTGCCGCTGCTGCTGACGAAGCTCTCCAAACGCGAGCGCCGCCAGCACGTCGAGACGGCGCTGAACGTCGTCGCCCTCGGCGACCGAATGTTCCACTACCCGCGCCAGCTTTCTGGCGGGCAGGAGCAGCGCGTCGCCATCGCCCGCGCCATCGTCACCGACCCGACCATCATCGTCGCCGACGAGCCGACCGGCGACCTCGACGCCAAGAACGCGCAGGAGACGCTCGACCTCCTGCAGCGGCTGAACGAGGACTTCAAGAAGACGATCATCATGGTCACGCACGATCCGAAGGCGGCGCAGCACGCCAAGCGGACGCTGCACCTCGAGAAAGGGCTCCTGGTCGAGGAGGGAGCACCTGCCGCGGAGGCGGCGCGCGCATGAGGTTCGCGAAGCTCGTCCGGCGCAATCTCTTCCGCAACAAGCTGCGCGCGATTCTGACGATGATGCTGATGGCGGCGATCTTTTTCTTCGTCGTCACCATGATGTCGATCCTGAAGGCCTTCGACCGTTACGGCAACGCCGGCGAAGGAGCGAACCGGATCGTCGTGCAGTCCGCCGTCTCGCTGGCCACGCCGCTGCCATTCGCGCACGAGGCCAAGCTGCGGCTGATTCCCGGCGTCGTCGACGTCTGCAAGATGCAGTGGGTCGGCGCGTACTACAAAGACAAGAAGGACTTCTTCGCGAACTTCGCAGTCGATCACGACCACATGCAGAGCGTCTTCGACGACTACCGCGTCGATCCGAAAGAGTTCGAGGCATTCAAGAACGACCGGCGCGGCGTGCTGGTGGGGACTGAGTTGATGCAGCGCTTCCACTGGAAGATCGGCGACCGCATCACGCTCAAGCAGCAGCTCTTTCCGTACGATCCGGAGCTCACCATCCGCGGCATCTACCAGCATCCGGTGAACACGGCCGCGCTCTACTTCCACATGGACTACCACGACGAGATGATGGGCAACCGCGGCCGCGTCGGAACGTTCTGGCTGAAGATCAAAGATCCTTCCAAGATGGCGGCGATCAGCCAGCAGATCGACGGCATGTTCAAGAACAGCGAAGACCCGACCGAGACGGTGACGGAGAAGCAGTTCCAGGCCGGCTTCATGGAGATGATGGGGAACGTGAAGCTGCTCTTCACGTCGGTCAGCTCGTCGGCGGTCTTCATGGTCATCCTGCTCGCCGCGATCACGATGAGCATGTCGGCGCGCGAGCGGGTCACGGAGATCGCCGTGCTGAAGGCGATCGGATTCGAGCGGCGGCTGGTGCTGACGCTGATGCTGTGCGAGTTCACGCTGCTGACGCTCTGCGGCGGTGCGCTCGGCATCGGCTTCGCCAAGGTGGCCTTCGCCTTCATTCCCATGGGCAAAGTGACGCAGGGCTTCCTGGCCGGTTTCTTCATCCCCAACGACTCGATGGTTGTGTCGCTCGCCGTCGCCGCGGGGGTCGGTCTGCTCGCCGGCGGGTGGCCGGCCATCAACGCCACGCGGCTCAGCGTCGCCGACGGTCTGCGGAGGGTCGTCTAATGATTTTCTTCCGCGTCGTCGCCGCGTTGATCGCCCTCTCGTTCCTCACTCTCGTCGCGCTGGCGATTCTGTCGCTCTGGCGCATCCCCTTCCGCTACATCCTCGGCAACATGAAGGCGCGCCGCATCTCGACGGCGATGTCGATCCTCGGCATCGGCGTGGTCATCGCGGTGATGCTGTCGATGATGGCCCTGCAGCACGGCGTCGAGAAAGCCACCGTCTCATCCGGATCGAAGGACAACCTGCTGGTCATGCGCGAAGGCGCCGAGGCCGAGCTGTCGAGCTGGGTGAACAAAGATGCGGCGCACATCATCAGCGCGCTACCGGGTGTCGCCAAAGACGCGCACGGTCAGCCGCTCGTCGCGCCGGAGCTGGTGATCATCTTCAAACTGCCGCGTGTCGGCGCGCCGAAAGGGGGCAACATCATCGTTCGCGGCGTGACGCCGGCCTCGTTCGAGATGCGGCCGTACGTCAAGCGCCTCGACGGGCGGATGTTCAATCCCGGCACGAACGAAGTCGTCGTGGCGAAGCGTGTCAGCGAGCGCTTCATCGGTTTGCATCCCGGCGACAGTTTCGTCTTCGGTCCGCAGACGTGGAAAGTGGTCGGCACGTTCGAGGCGAACAACACCGCCTTCGACTCCGAGATGTGGGCCGACATCAACTACCTCGGCCAGGCGCGCAAGCGCGACGCCTATTCGTCGGTGCTGGTGAAGCCGGTCGATGCGAAAGCATTCAACGACGTCAAGGCGGCGATCAAAAACGACAACCGCCTCAAGCTCCAGGTGCGCAGCGAGTACCAGTACTACGCCGATCAAACGAACGGCCTGCTGGGCATCAAGATCCTGGTGAGCATCGTGACGTTCTTCATGATCATCGGCGCAATCCTCGGCACGATGAACGCGATGTTCTCGACCATCGCCCCGCGCCAGCGCGAGCTGGCCACGATGCGGGCGCTCGGCTTCAACCGGCGGACCATCATCGGCTGCGTGGTGCTGGAGAGCGCCATCGTCGCGCTCTGCGGCGCGGCGGCGGGTCTGCTGCTGGCGTTGCCGGTGAACGGGATCTCGAGCGGCACGACGAACTGGTCGACGTTCTCGGAGATCGCCTTCAACTTCACTGTCGATGCGAGCGTGGCCTTGGCCGGATTCGCGATCGCGCTGGTCGCCGGCGTTTTCGGCGGAGCGCTGCCGGCTCTTTCAGCGGCGCGCCTCCCGATCACGAAGGCGCTTCGCGAGATTTGATTCGAGCGGCTTCCAGTCGCGGATGCTCGGGCCGCGCGACGTGACGATCACGACGCGCGGCGACATCCACAGCAGGCCGGCCACGAGCATCGCGGCGACCAGCGGTAGTGCGGCGGCGGCTTCGATCAGCTCGGGGTGCGTGGTCTCTTCCCAACGTTCGCCGGGGCGGAGGGCGAGGTTCACGAGGAGCGTGACGAGCGCAAGGGTAGCCAGTTCCACGCTGGGTGAAAGCGGCAGCACCGCTGCCGCACTCCAAAGGGCGAAGCGGGATAGCCAGAGGCGGAAGCGGCGCGAGGGGCGCGTCATGTCGATGACGTTGTTGAAGAGGCGGACCGCCGCCATTTCGGCACGGGCGAGACAGAGCATCGCGGCGAGGGCGATCACGATGCCGGCAACGGCCGGCTGCGCGATGGCGATGCGAATCGCGCCGAACACCGCGAGCGATTCGGCCATGACGATGGCGAAGTGCCGCATCGCCAGCGTGCGCGGCGCCGGAAGGAAGTCGAGCACGATCTCGCCGGCGATCAGAAGGAGCACCGCGATCACGGCGTGCGCGGCGTCGAAACCGGGCAACGGCGCCAGCGATCGCCACGTGCCGAGGTGGACGATCAGCGCCTTGGTCACGCCGGCGTTGATGAGGAGAACGCCGTCGATCAGCGACGTCAGCGCGTTCGTGATGGCGATGGCGATGATGAACTGCGCGGCACTGACGATCGCCAGCCGCCACCACGCCGGCCGCGGCCGGAACTCGTCATTCGATTCGCCGTATATCGACATGCCGTCTCGCGACTGTATGCTCTAACAACTTCCGCATGGCTGTCAGGACCCGACCGCTGCTGCCCGTTGAACGCCCTCCCGAGCCACCGCGCCCGAGCCGCGGCGGATCTCTGTTCGTCATCTGGGCGATCGCCCTCGGCGTCCTCATCATCGATCAGAACGTCCTTCTGCCGCTCTTCGAACGCTTCAACTTCGGCGCGCCGATCTACTTCCTCTCCTTCGTCGCCGCGCTGATCTTCATCGCCCTGACGATGTACGGGTTCGCCGTCATCCTGCGATGGGCGCTGAAAAGGATCTTCTGGCGCGTCGGATCGCGGCTCTTCCTCAGCTACGTCCTCATCGGAGTCTTCCCCTTCTTCCTCTTCGCCATCCTGCTGCTGGCCGTCGTCTACATGATCGCCGGCGTGATGACGCAGGCGGCGCTGCACGGCGAGCGGCAGGCATCGCTCGGGCAGCTCGAGTCGGCCGCGTTGGAATACGGCATGACGGGCAAGCGCCCGGCCGACGCCCTGCCGTCGCTCGAGATCTACGACAGCGCCGCGCCGAGCGGAAAGCAAATGCCCGCCTGGCTGCACGGCGCGTCGTTCTCCGGCCTGCTGTGGCGCGAGTCGGGACCGGTGCTGGTGGCGTCGCACCTCTTCGCGCGCGACGGGCAGCCGTCACGCAACGTCGCCTTCGTTCAACCGGTCGATCGGCCGTTCGCCGAGCAGGTCGAAGAGAAGAGCGGAATGACGGTGCGCATGCTCACCGAGACCGATTCGGAAGGCGAGCCCCGCACGAGCAGGCGCATGCGCATGCGCACGTCGACCGGCCGCAACATCAACATGAAGATCGACGACAAGAAGATCGACGATCGGGAGTGGAAGGAGCTCGCCTTCAATGCCCTCGGCCGCAAGATCATCTGGGTCGATTCGACGGAGCTCGGCGACTGGAACAGCGGCGCCAGTACCAGCAACCACAACCTGGTGTCGCTGATCATCAACCCGGTGCCGAACCTCTTCCACTTCTATTTCGGCAGCGGCGGCAGCCGCGTGCTCGACGGCATCCTGAAGTTCATCGGAGGGCTGACGGTCCTCCTCCTCTGCATCTACATGTTCGCCGGCCTCTTCGCCGCCGTGCTGATCTACTCGATCTCCCGCGCCGTGAACCGCATCGAGAAGGGGACGAAGGCGGTGGAGCGCGGCGACTTCAGCTACCGCATCAGCATGAAGCCGCGGAACCAGCTCGGCGAGATGGCGCAGTCGTTCGACCGGATGACGGAGTCGATCGCCACGCTGCTGACGAACGTCGCCGAAAAAGAGCGCCTGCAGAGCGAGATCGAGATCGCCGCGTCGATCCAGCGCAACCTCCTGCCGAAAGAAGGGCCGCACTTCCGCGGCGTGTCGTTCTCCGCGCACTTCGAGCCGACGGCGTCGATCGGCGGCGACTACTACGACGTCTTCAACATCGACAAATCACGGCTGGCGGTGGCGATCGGCGACGTGTCGGGACATGGGCTCTCCACCGGCCTGGTGATGGCGATGGTGAAGGCGGCTATCACCACGCTCGTCGAGGAAGGAACGGAGGAGACGTCGCTCTTCCATCGCCTGAACGAGCTGGTCTACCGCTCCACCGAGCGCCGCGCGTTCATGACGCTCGCCTTCACGATCTTCGACCTCGAGCACGGCACGATCCGCCACACGAACGCCGGTCATCTCTACCCCTATCTGCTGCGCACCGGCTCCGCGCCGATTTCGATCGAAGTGCCGTCGCTTCCCCTCGGCGTGCGCAGCGAGATCACCACGCACACCGAGGAGCTCGCGCTGGAGGAAGGGGACGCGGTCGTCTACCTGTCGGACGGCATCGTCGAAGCGCAGAACGAGCACGGCGACCCCTTCGGCTTCGACAGCCTCGAAGCGCTCCTCGCCACCACCCCCGACCGCTCGCCGAGCGCAATCCGCGATGCGATCCTCGCCGCCGTGGCGCGCCATTCTGGCACGCGTCCCGCCGACGACGACCGCACAGTGATGGTCCTGCGCTTCGAGAACATGGCCACCTCGTGGGGCCCGGCGGCAGAGCCGGCACTCGCGGAAGCTACCGCGTAGCGGTTTGGAGTGCGGTGGCCTGAGCCACCGCTTTCGAATGCGGCGGCTGACATGCTGCTCGGTACCACCGGCTAGATTGCCGCACGTGTCGTTCACGCCGGAGGCGGTTTGGAGTGCGGTGGCGTCAGCCACCGCTTTGAAAGCGGCGGCTTGGGCCGCCGCACTCCAAACTACCGCGATGCCGTCTTCGTGCTGCTCATCGCCGCCGACGCCGGCTCCATTGCCGCACGGATGTGCTTCGCGATCCGGTTGATGTAGTTGATCGTCTCGCGGAACGGCGGCACGCCGTTGTACTTCCAGACGTTTCCTTCGCCGGCGTTGTAGGCGGCGACGGCGAGGTCGGCATTGCCGTCGAACTTCTCGAGCAGCCAGCGCAGGTAGCGCACTCCGCCGTAGATGTTCGCGCCCGGATCGTAGGAATCGGTTACCCCGAAGCGCGACGCGGTGCCGGGCATGAGCTGCATCAGACCCCGGGCGCCTTTGTTCGACACCTCGCGCGGGTTGAAATCGGATTCCGCTTTGATCACCGCCGAGACGAGCGCCGCGTCGACGTCGAATTTCTCCGATGCCTCGACGATCAGCTTGTCGAACCGGGAGCGGAAGATCGGGCCACGGGCCTTGTCGTAGCGCCAGGAGCGCTTCGGAAAGATGCCGCTCTCCTCGACCAGCTTCTTCACTTCCTCGACGATCGCCTTCTGCACGACCTCGTCGTCCACGATGCGCTCGACGCGCATCAGCGGGATCGTCACCGCCCCGCCGCTCTTCAGCCGCAGCTCGATGTCGCTCTCACCGATGAGCTTGTACGAGTCGATCTTCATCGTGCGCCCGTCATTGAAGAGCGCAATGCTCGCGCTCGCCTGGGTGGCGGCGAAGAGCAGGGCTGTGAAGAGAAGGCGCTTCATTGGACGTCGCGATTAACTGGTTAAGACGACATCTTATGCCCGAGGTTACGAGGTTACGAGGTTGCGGGGTGCTCTGCTTACCCCGCAACCTCGTAACCCGCAACCCCACATCACGCCCGCGGGTGGAACTGCTCGTACATCCGCTGCAGTCGCGCTCGCGTCACGTGCGTGTAGATCTGCGTCGTGGAGATGTCGGAATGGCCGAGCATCAGCTGAACGGAGCGGAGGTCGGCGCCGTTCTCCAGCAGGTGGGTGGCGAACGCATGGCGCAGCACGTGCGGCGAGATGTGCGTGGTGATCCCGGCCAGCCGCGCGTACTTGACGATCTTCATCCAGAACGACTGGCGGCTCATGGGGCGGCCGCGGTTGGAGAGGAAGAGGTGGGCGTCCGCATGTTTGTTGAAGTGCGGGCGGCCCTGCTCGACGTAGGCGACGATCGCGTCGCGGGCGCTGTCGCCGAACGGGACGATGCGCTCCTTCGACCCCTTGCCGATGGTGCGCAGGAATCCCGCGTCCATCACCAGGTCCTCCACCTTCACATGAATCAGTTCGCTGACGCGTAGGCCGGTCGCGTACAGCAGCTCGAGCATGGCCGCGTCGCGGAGGCCATCGGCGGTGGTGCGGTCGGGGGCGCGCAGCAGCGCCTCGACCTCGGGTGCCGGCAGCGACTTCGGCAGCGTCGCCCACAGCTTCGGATTCTCGATGTTCTCGGTCGGGTCGCGCTTCAGGTGCCGCTCGGCGACGAGAAACCGGAACATCCCGCGGATCGCCGCCAGCGCCCGTGCCACGGAGCGGGCGGAGATGCCGGCGCCGCGCAGCGCCTGGAAGTAGCGGATGACGTGGATGCGCTCGACCCCATCGAGCTCCACCTTCTGCTCGCCGAGCCAGTGACCGAAATGGCGAAGGTCGTTGCGGTACGCGGCGAGGGAGTTCTTGGCCAGCCCTTTTTCGACGGCGAGGTAGTCGAGAAAGATCGGCAGGTACGTGACGAAGTACGCGCCGCTCTCCTTCGCCTCAGGATCGATCGCTCGCGGTTTTCGCTGCTTCATGCGCCACCAGATCGGCCATGTACGACGACCGCACGAACGGCCCGGAAAAGACGGCGCGGAATCCCATCTCCTCGCCGATGACGCGGTAGTCGTCGAAGACCGCCGGGTGGACGTACTCGACGACGTCGAGCTTCTCGCGCTTCGGCTGCAGATACTGGCCGATCGTGACGATCTCGCATCCGGCGTCACGCAGGCGGGCGAGAACCGCAGCCACTTCGTCGCGCCGTTCGCCGAGGCCGAGCATGAGCCCCGACTTCGTGGTGATCGTCGGATCGAAGCGCTTCACCTCGCGCAGCAGCTCCAGCGAGCGCTCGAAACGGGAGCCGGGGCGGACGAAGTCGTAGAGCCGCGGTACGGTCTCGACGTTGTGGTTGAAGTAATCGGGCTTCGCCGCGGC
>Ga0207646_10005208_pt1 | contig 13741 bp, 12 predicted proteins | sample KBSK5502metaG_FD_184343 | JGI IMG/M metagenome (GOLD analysis project Ga0207646, IMG submission 184343) | Corn, switchgrass and miscanthus rhizosphere microbial communities from Kellogg Biological Station, Michigan, USA - KBS K5-50-2 metaG... | ecosystem: Host-associated > Plants > Roots >... | reverse complement strand
ACCTGCTGTGGTGGGTCGCCATCGTGGCGCTGATCGTCTTCGTGGTCGGCTTCTTCATGCGCCGGTAAGAAGAGCTATCAGCACGGCCAGGGCGGTTGCCGATGCGGTGACCGCCCTGGAAAGCGCAATGGCGCGGCGGATGTCCTCAGGTTCCGGGGCGCGTCCTTCTCCCAAGTCAGGGCGCGTCTCCGTCACGCCGCCGTAGACGTTCGTCCCGCCGAGGCTTACCCCGAGCGCAGCCGCGAAGGCGGCCTCGCACCGGCCCGCGTTCGGGCTGGGATGGCGACCGCCGTCGCGGCGCACGACGTTCAGCACGGAAACGGGGCTGGTCCTGGTCACCAGCGGGGCGCAGGCCACGGTGAGCACGGCGGTGACGCGAGCCGGTACCCAGTTGGCCACGTCGTCCAGGCGGGCAGAGGCCCAGCCGAACCGCAGGTACCTGGCCGAACGGTGGCCCACCATCGCGTCGAGGGTGTTGACCGCCCGGTAGGCCACCAGCCCGGGTATCCCGGCGACAGCCCCCCAGAGCAGCGGCGCCACCACGGCGTCCGAGGTGTTCTCGGCGACCGACTCCACTACCGCACGGGCCATGCTCGTGGCGTCCAGCTTCGCCGGATCGCGGCCGCACAGGCTGGGCAGCACCGCCCTGGCCGCGGCGAGATCGCGGCGGTGGAGCGAGAGCCGCACCCGTTCGGCCTCAGAATGTAGCGATCGGGCACCGGTGACCGCCCACACCGCGGTCGCGACCGCGGCGGCCTGCCACGGCGGCCGGCCTCGCGTACGGCGATACAGGACCGCGGCGGGGGCGGCGACGGCCAGCACGCAGGCGGCCGCGTGCGCGGCGCCGCGCCGGCGGCTGTCGGCGTAGTCGCGGGCCTCGAGCGCCGCGGCGGCGCGGCCGAACGCGGCCACCGGATGACCGCGGCGCGGGTCGCCGACCAGCGCGTCGAGCGCCACGCCGGCCACCAGCCCCAGCGCCAGCGGCCAGCGCGACTGTTTCTGCACCCGCTCATTGTGGCCTAGGACCATCGGCGTACGCGGGTTGGGGCGGGCGGCCGATGCGCGCGGGCCTGGGCGCGGGCAGGCTGGCTCTCATGAGAACCTACGCGGAGCTCCCCGGGCTGATGACGCAGATGACCGGGGACGAGAAGCACGGGCCCAGCGCGACGTCGACGCTGGATGTGCTCTGGGTCCTGTACGACCAGGTGCTCCGGGTGTCGCCGGATACCGTCGGCGACCCAGGCCGGGACCGGTTCCTGCTCTCCAAGGGGCACGGGCCGGCCGCTTACTACGCGGTGCTCGCGGCCAGGGAGTTCTTCCCCGAGTCGTGGCTGGCGGGCTTCGGCTCGGCGGAGTCGCGGCTCGGGTATCACCCGGATCGTTTGCTTGTGCCGGGCGTGGAGATCGCCAGCGGGTCGCTGGGGCACGGCCTGCCGATCGGGGTCGGCGTGGCGCACGGCCTGCTCGCGCGGGGTTTTTCCGAGCCTCGGGTCTACGTGCTGGTCGGCGACGCGGAGCTGGACGAGGGCAGCAACAGCGAGGCGATCGTGTACGCGGGCGCCGTGGGCCTGCCCAACCTCACCGTGGTCGCGGTGGACAACCAGTCCTCCTCCTACGGCTGGGGGCCGGGGGGGATCGAGGCGCACTTCGCCGTCGCTGGCTGGTCGACGGTGCGGGTTTCCGGCCGTGATCATGAGGCGCTGGCGTCGGCGTTCCGGCGGGTTACGGCTGCTGGCGCCGCGTCCGCTGGCCCGCAGCTCGTGGTGGCCACCGTCGAGGGCCCGGGAGCGTTATGCAAAACCGGCCGCGAGTGCAGGCCTTCTGGGCCTGCGCGAACGGTCGGCCCGATGCGGGTCGCACGGACAGCAGCCTCAGCGGTTCTTTGCATAACGCGACTTTCAGATATGAAACAGGGGTGAATGGTGATGGCTGATATGCGCACTGTCTTCGCGGAGACGGCGTCGGCGCTGCTTGACGAGGATCCGCTGGCCGCGGTGGTGCTGGCGGAGATATCCGCGGACATGTTCGGCAAGGCGGCGGCGAGGCACCCGGACCGGGTGCTCAACGTGGGCATCAGGGAACAGCTGATGATCAGCGTGGGCGGCGGGCTGGCGCTGGCCGGGATGCGGCCGATCGTGCACACCTACGCGCCGTTCCTGGTGGAGCGGGCCTACGAGCAGGTCAAGCTGGACCTCGGGCACCAGGGCGTGCACGCCGTGCTGGTCAGCATCGGGGCGTCGTACGACGCGGCCCCGTCCGGACGGACGCACCAGGCGCCGGAGGACGTGGCGCTCTTGGACAGCGTGCCCGGGTTCTCGGTGGTGGTGCCGGGGCACCCGGCTGAGGTGGAGGCGCTGCTGCGCGGGGCGTTCGGCGCGCTGGATGGTGGCTCTACTTATATGCGGCTGTCTACCGAGGTTAACCGAGAGGCGCGGCCGGTGTCGGCTTCGCTGCAGGTGATCCGTCCGGGGCGGCGGGCCGTGGTGGTCGCGGTGGGGCCTATGTTGTCACCGGTGCTGGAGGCGGTCGCCGACCTGGACGTGACCGTGGCCTATGCGACGACGGTGCGGCCGTTCGACGCTGTTGGGCTGCGTTCGGCGGAGGCTGGGTCGGGGGCCGTGGTGCTGGTCGAGCCGTACCTGGCGGGGACGTCTTCTCATTCTGTGTCCTCGGCGCTGGCCTCGCGGCCGCACCGGCTGCTGAGCCTGGGCGTGCCGCGTACCGAGCTTCGGCAGTACGGAACGCCCCTTGATCACGCGGTTGCGTACGGGCTCGACGCGGCCGGGATCAGGCGCTCGGTGACCCGGTTTATCGGCTTGACTTAGAGTGCTCTCCATTTCCGAGACTCTGTTGTATGAGATACCGGACGATTGGAAGTGACCCGGCGACCAGGCGCGAGGTGAGCGTGCTGAGCCTGGGCGCGATGCTGATGGGCAGCCGGACCGACGAGGCGACGTCGTTCGCCATCCTGGACCGGTACGTCGAGGCCGGCGGGACCTTCATCGACACGTCGGGGAACTACGCCTTCTGGGTGCACGGCACCCAGGGCGGCGAGAGCGAGGAACTGCTCGGGCGCTGGCGGCGCAGCCGCGGCATCGGCGACGAGATAGTCATCGCGACCAAGGTGGGCGCGCGGCCGCTGGCGCCGGCCACGGGATTCGAGGGCGTGGCGTTGGATGGGCTGTCCGCCAAGGCGATCAGGGAGTCGGCGGAGCGGAGCATGTCGCGTATGGGAGTGTCGCGGCTGGACCTGATGTACGCGCACATCGAGGATCCTGCCGTGCCGCTGTCCGAGACCGTCGAAGGGTTCGCCGAGCTGGTCTCCTTGGGTTTCGTCAGCCTGCTGGGCGTGAGCAACCACTGGGCGTGGCGGGTTGAGCGGGCCCGGGCGCTGGCTGCTGGTTCTGGGCTACCGGGCTACGAGGTCCTGCAGTACTGCCATACATACCTGCGGCAGCGGGCGGATTCGCCGGGGTGGTTGTCGCCGGACGGCGAGCCGGGAGCGGCAGGGCCTGACCTACTGAGCTACGTGCGGTCCTCCGGGTTGCCCCTGGTGGCGTACTCGCCGCTGCTGGGCGGTGCTTACGTGCGGCCGGACAAGCCGCTGGGGCCGGAGTTCGACCACGCGGGAACGCCCAGGCGGCTGACCGCGCTGCAGGCCGTGGCTAGTGAGACGGGGGCTACGGCCAACCAGGTGGTGCTGGCGTGGCTGATGGGCGGGGAGCTGCCGGTGATTCCGCTGGTGGGGGCGTCTTCGGTGGCGCAGCTCGAGGAGAGCCTGGGCGCGGTGGAGCTGGAGCTTTCGGCCGGGCAGCGAGCGCGGCTGGATCAGGCGGGCTGAGGGTCGGCTGGGGCCTCTGGGCTGGCTGCGGCTCTTGCTGGGCAGGGCCACTCTTGCTGGGCCCTTGCTCGAGCCCTTGCTGGGGCCTTGCTCGGGCCCTTGCCGGGGCTTGCTGGGGCTTGCTCCGACTCCGCCGGGCTGGGCTTGGCGCTCCCTGGGCTGGGTTTCATGATCGCGGGCAGTTTCGTGTGCTATACGCCCGAAACTGCCCGCGATCATGAGTTGCGCCAAGTGCTGGGTGAGCTGGTGGCATGATGTAGAGCTACGAAGCTTAGAAGTACGCTTCTAAGGTGTATAGTTATACTATGAATGGGCAGGTCAGCAAGCCTGAGCACATCTTCGATCGTGCTCGTGAGTGGGACGGCCTCGTCCAGTTCGCGACCTCCAGTAGCGCCGATGTACGCCTGGGCATCGTCAGCGGACGGCGGCGGCAGGGCAAGACCTACCTGCTGGACGCGGCCGCGACCACGTTCGGCGGTTTCTTCTTTACCGCCACCGACTCGACCGAGACGGACTCGCTGGCCAGCTTCGGGCGGGCTCTGGCCAGCGACAGCGGCGGCGGCCGGTATGCGTTCGCCGACTGGGACGAGGCACTGGAGCGGCTGTTCGGGGCGGTTGGCAAAGGTCTCGTCATCATCGATGAGTTCCCTTATCTCATGAAGGCCAGCCCATCGCTGCCGTCGCTGATCCAGCGCGCGCTCGGCCCGCGGGGCTATGCGCAGCAGTCCAGCGCGCGGCTCCTGCTCTCTGGGTCGGCGATGTCGGTCATGGGCCAACTGCTCACCGGAAGCGCGCCGCTGCGCGGGCGGGCCAGCCTGGAACTGATCATCCGGCCGTTCGGCTACCGCGATGCGGCGAAGTTCTGGGACATCGGTGATCCTCGCCTGGCGGTCCTGGTTCACTCGATCGTCGGCGGGACGCCCGCGTATCGCCGGGAGTTCGTGGGCGGCGACTCCCCCACCTCGCTGGCCGACTTCGACGCATGGGTCCTGCGTACCGTGCTCAATCCGCAGCTTCCGCTGTTCCGCGAGGCCCGGTACCTGCTGGCGGAGGAGACCGAGATCCGGGACACGGCTCTCTACCACGCCGTCCTCGGCGCGATAGCATCGGGCAACGCCACCCGTGGCGGGATCGCGAGCTACATCGGCCGCAAGTCAACCGACATCGGGCATCCGCTTGCCGTGCTGGAAGACTCCCAGCTGATCACCCGGGAGACTGATCCATTCCGGAAGGGCAGGTCGCTGTACCGGATCACCGAGCCGCTGGTCATCTTCTACGAGGCCGTCATGCGCAGGGAATGGACGCGGCTGGAACGCGGCGACACGGCCGGCGCGTGGCGTAACTCTCAGGTCACCTTCCTGTCCCAGGTGGCCGGGCGGCATTTCGAGGCTGTCTGCCGCGACTGGGCACTGTCTTCGGGAACTGAGGTGTTCGGCACGGTGCCGGGCGAGGTCGCGGCCGGCGTGGTGGCCGATCCGCTCCGGCGCGACCAGATCCAGGTCGACGTGGCCGTCTTCGCGCCCGACGAGCCGGGGCGGCCCCGCCGGGTGCTGTCTCTCGGCGAAGCCAAATGGGACAAGGTCATGAACCCCGGTCACCTCGAGCGTCTGCGCCGCGCCCGCGACCTGCTAGCCGTAAAGGGGTATGACACGGAGCAGACGAGACTTACTTGTTACAGCGGGGCGCGCTTCGACTCTGAGCTGGCCGATCGCGCCGCAGGCGATCCGCTGATTCAGCTGGTCGGCCTGGACGAGCTCTACCGTTAGCCTCATGGTGAGGTACCCTCGGCGGTTGGGGAGTCGGCGGGGCTGACGGTCAATCGTTTTCCGAGGTGGCACGGCGTCAAGGGCCGACACACTGCGACCTTCGTGTGGCCGTCACGTGATCTTCGCCGTGCACAATTACGTTTCGAGCGCCCGTAGCTCAGCCGGACAGAGCAGCTGCCTTCTAAGCAGCGGGTCGCGGGTTCGAATCCTGCCGGGCGCGCCAGGTCAGGGGGTGTTTAAGGCCCTTGGCTAGTGTGGCGGGGAGCCAAAAAGGGAGCCACTCGGAGTATGGTGGCTCCCATGACGCAAGCTTCTTTGAGCAAGCGCCGGGGTCAGGGCGAGGACTCGATCTACTGGGACGCATCCAAGAACCGGTACGTCGGGGCCGTGAGCCTGGGGTTCAGCCCGTCCGGGGCGCGGATCCGGAAGAAGGTTACCGGCCGGACCAAGACTGAGGTCCGGGACAAGCTACGGGAGCTGCATAGGCAGGTCGAGGGCGGGCTGCGGCCGCGGCGGCGCTACACCGTGGAGGACGCGCTCGAGGACTGGCTGACCGTTGGCCTGGATGGCCTCTCGGCGCGGACTGTGACGTTGTACCGGGGCACGATCGTGAAGGCGCTTCGTGAGGAGCTCGGTAGCGTCCGGCTGACCGATCTCACCGCGGCGGATGTCCAGAAGGCGCTGACGTCTATGGCGTCGCGGGTGTCGACGCGGACGGTTCAGATCGCGCATAACGTCCTGGTCCGGGCGATCCGCCAGGCCGAGCGCGACGACCTGGTGGGCCGTAACGTCGCGGCGCTGGTCAAGCCGCCGAAGGGACAGGGTGGCGGGCGGCCGTCGAAGTCGCTGACCCTGGAGCAGGCGGTGGCGCTGATGACTGCGGCTCGCGGTACCCGGCTGGAGGCATACATCACCGTGTCACTGCTGACGGGCCTGCGGACCGAGGAGGTCAGGGCGCTGCGCTGGAATCATGTCGTGGCCTGGATAGGAGGCCAGTGGGAGCCGGTAAGCGAGGCCGGGTTCGATCACGAGCAGCTGGCGGTGTTCGTGTGGCGGGCCGATCGGGCTGGAGGCGATACGAAGACGCCGAAGTCCCGGAGGACGCTGGCGCTGCCGCGGCGGTGCGCGGAGGCGCTGCGGGAGCAGCGGGTACGGCAAGCGGAGGACCGGCTGGCGGCCGGGCCGCTGTGGCAGGATCGCGGGCTGGTGTTCGCGTCGACCGTCGGGACGCCGCTAGATGATCACAATGTACGGCGGCAGTTCCGGGTTATCACCGAGGCGGCCGGACTGGGTACGACGTGGGTGCCGCGGGAGCTGCGGCACACGTTCGTGTCGCTGCTGTCGGCTCATGACGTGCCGGTGGAGGCGATCGCACTACTGGCCGGGCATAACCAGACGGCCACGACGGAGCTGGTCTACCGGCACCAGATCGTGCCCGCTCTGACCCGCGGCGCCGAGGTCATGGATCAGATCTTCGGCTAGAAGATGAGCCTTCGGGAGATGGGCTGGAACTTCAGATCGACCGCGAATATCAAACATAACGTAGGCTCAGCGTTCGCTGCGGATGAGTTCGTCGCGTAGTTCCTTGAGCGGCCGACGTTCGCGCCTCGTCTGTAGTTGCCAGAAATCCCAACCATAGCGTTACCGGTGGGAGCCTTCATCGGGTCTGCGAGGACACGGCCAGGCGGCCGATGCGTGTCAGCACCGTTGCACCTGTTTTGGGCGAATGGATTAGCGATATCGTCAGCATGGATGAGCATCCGGCAGGGTTGAACGGAGGGCAGGCGATGGCACGGCGCAGTTCCCTTTTTTCCGGGTATGCGCAGATGCAGCGCGAAGCGGCACGAGCTCAAGCCGCTCAGGCGCGGGCTCAGGCGGCAGCACGGCGGGAAGCCGAGCGTGCCCGTACCGCGTATCTGCGCGCCCAGGCAGCGGAGGAGAAGGAGTACAAGCGCCTTTACGCCGAGAGCCGTGTGGCGGATGTCGCGGCAATGAATGATGATCTTGAGGCCGCCGTGAAGGCGCTGGAGGGCCTGCTTGCGGCAGCCTTGAAGGCTGGTGACCTGGTCCGTTTCTCCTCGCTCAAGACGCCTGCATCGCCACCGCCGTGGCGGCATTCGGAGCTGGAACAGGCCCAGTCAGCGCCGACCCTCGAGTCGTTCATGCCTGCGTCCCCGACGGGCTTGTCAAAAGTGTTCGGCAAGGGAAAGCACGAGCAAGCCGTGTCGGCGGCTCGTGCAATGTATGAGCAGGCGGTCAGCGATCATCGTGCACGCGAGGAAAAGCGGTCCCGGGCACTGGCAGCTGCCCGCGCTGAGTGGCAGGCGGCAGTCGATACGGCCGACGCCCAGGCCCGCAGGCAGCACCAGGAAATCGACGCCTTTGAGGCAGAATATCGCCGGGGCAACCTAGACGCGATCGTCTCGTACTGCTCGCTGTTGCTGGAAGCATCCCGGTACCCGGACGGGTTCCCGCAGGAATTCAAGTTCGCTTACGTGCCCGAATCCCGGCAGGCCGTCGTGGAATACGAGCTACCCACGGCCGAGGTGGTCCCGGCGGTCAAGGCTTACCGATACGTCAAGACCAGCGACACCATCGCTGAATCCGTGCGGCCTCAGTCTCAGATCAAGGCGCTGTACGCGTCGGCCGTAGCGCAGGTAGCCATCCGCACTCTGTATGAGCTCTTCCGGTCGGATAAGGGCGGGCACCTCGACACGGTGGTGTTCAACGGCGTCGTGGACACCACTGATCCAGGAAGCGGGCGACGCATCAGGCCGTGCCTGGTGACGGTGCGCACCACGCGAGAGTCGTTCAGCGAACTTGACCTTTCGCACATCGAGCCCCTGGCGTGCCTGAAGCATCTCTCAGCCGGCGTATCGAAGAGCCCGACCGAGCTGCTGCCGGTGCGGCCGGTACTCGAGTTCAGCATGGTGGACCCGAGGTTTGTAGCCGAGACCGATGCGCTGTCACAGCTTGACCAGCGCCCCAATCTTATGGACTTGTCTTTCCTGGAATTCGAGGCACTGATCCAGAACCTCTTCACCAAGATGGGCCTGGAAGCCCGGCAGACACGGCCGTCCCGCGACGGTGGCGTCGACTGCGTGGCATGGGACCCGCGGCCGATCTTCGGTGGCAAGGTAGTCATCCAGGCCAAGAGGTATAAGAACACTGTGGGCGTCTCCGCCGTCCGGGATCTATTCGGAACCTTGCAGAATGAAGGCGCCAGCAAGGGAATCCTCGTGACCACATCCGGGTACGGGCAGGCAAGTTTCGACTTTGCTAAGAACAAGCCGATCGAGCTCATCGACGGATCGAACCTACTTTACCTGCTCGCCGAACATGCCGACATAGAGGCCAAGATCGTGCCGCCAGATGACTGGAAAGACCCTGTCTCCGATACGCCAGAACCGCACATATGACCGGTTCCTAAAAGCTTCACCAGATCACGCCCTCACACTCTCATGCCGCGTATAGGTGGCGTTGATGGATGCTCTCCACTAGTCTTTCGGCAGCGGCGGGGAGGTTTTAGATGGGGCTGTTGGATCGGCTGAGGAGCGGACGTCGCGAATCTTCAGTGTCCGCGCGACATGAGGCGGCTGCCGTGTCGGTGTCCTTGCTGGGCGGGCAAGATGATCTTGAGGTAGTTGGCGAACTCGCATATCAGGACACCTTGTGGCGTTTGTCGGGCGCGACCCTCGGAGATCGGATACGCCGCCAAATCGTGGCAGTGCTCGTTCCGGAACCGACGAACCCGTATGACGCGAACGCTATCGCTGTGCAGATTGACGGCCAGGTTATCGGCTATCTATCGCGGGCAACGGCACAGGATTACCTGCCGGGCCTGCAGCGCTTGATGTCCGTGCGCGGCGGCTACATCGCCCTGCACGGGGTGATCGTGGGCGGCGGCTACTACGACGACGGTCCGGGGCGGCTAGGGGTCTGGCTGGAACACAATCCTGCCGACTTCGGCATCCGCTCAACCTCTCTGGGGTCTGCGCCGCCGGGATTCGCGAGCGCTGATGGCGTCATGCGGACCGGCTTTACGGAGGCCTGGCTTACCGATGCCGAGGATGACTCGTACGACCTGTCGTGGTTCAACGAGCTCCCTGAGGCTGACCGGCCAGCGATCGCGAAACTCCGCGAACTACTCGCCTCCGATCCGGACCCGATTGACCGGCACTTCCAGTTCGCCGAGCTGGAGGCACGGCTGTACCGGTCGCGTGACCTGTACGAGACGGCCTTGGCCGAGTACGACGAAGCGTGCGCCCGCCACGACGCGGAGATGGACGGCATCTGCGCGGCCTTCATGGCCAAGTGGGGCAAGATCCCGCTGCTGGACACGTACCGGCAAATGGCCATACGCCAGCAGAAGATCAAGGACTGGCGGGCCTGTAAATGGTGGGCCGAACGAGGTCTTGCCCTGTACGGGCAGCGGGCGGCACGGGAAGAGGCTGTCGAGGATCTCATCAAGCGCCGCAACCGGGCCGTCGCGAAACTTGAAGCTGCAGCCGGACCGGAGAGCCGGGTTCGGTTGGAACGAACCCAGACTGCCGTCGTGTCCGCAACTCTCTCCGGAGGCGTGCCGGGCACAACCGGCCAGGATGCCGAAGTCGAAGTGCTTGTCTGCCAAGAATGCAGCCGCCGCTTCGAACGCATGCGAGTCCGAGGCCGTAAACCGATGCTCTGTCCGGCATGCCGCGCGGCAGCGAAAGCGTAACGGGGATTCTGCTTGGACTGCTTATAGTCGACGCTCAAGGCCTCTTCCTTGTACGAGCTTCCAGGCGTCGACCTGTCTACTCGGGACCCGGTGAACCAAAGAGATCATCGAGCTCGTCCATCAGCCCGCATAGATCTGGGCTCGTGACGGTGATCTCACGGGACTCCCCCGGGATCGCGCCGGGCGGGACGAGAGCGGTGTACTGCCCATAGCGGCCCATCACCGGCGAGCTGAACTGAACGTCCGGATGCTCGCCCTGGAACTGGTGAAGCCTCGTAACGGCGCTCCCCCAGGGAGATAGTCCACCTGTGACGGCCTTCAGTGGCGCCCCGTCTCGGTTCACTGGGACGCTCCGCCAGCCGAACCGTTCTCCGGCCGAGTCCGCCAACGTACTTCGGCGGCCATCATTCCACGCAGGATCACAGCCATCTCGTCGGGATGCGCCGAGAAACGGTACTTAAGATCCTCGGCCATCTGCGCGAGCGTGCCGCCCTGGTGCTCATCGAGCCACGCGCACACCGCCTTGCGGGCGGCGCCGAGGTCGATAGCCTCCATGTCGCGATACCTCATCGTCCACCGCCCGGCACCGCTCCCCCGCCGACGCCGGATTCTGCCGCCCGTTCCATGGCGGAGGCCTCCTCGCTATCTCGTACGGACCTGGTGCATCCAGTTCACCGGTAGCGCACTGTCGTGGAATAGTGACAACTGGGAGCACGCGGGAGTATCCGGGAGCATGCCCGTGCTCCCCGTGCGATGGCGATGCGAAGGTACCTGCGATGGCCGTGAGTAACGGCGGTGAGCTGCGCGAATGGCGGCGATCCCGCGGATGGGACGCGCCCGAGCTGGCACGTCGGCTCCGCCGCGCCGCCGACGAGCCCATCGCCGCCCATGAGGGCCTGGTCAGGATGATCCGCGCCTGGGAACGCGGCGACCACCGCCCATCGGAACGGTACGAGCTGCTGTACGGCAGGCTCGGCCTGCCTTCGGGGAACGAGAATGGAGCCGAACGCCAGCCGACACCAACGCGACGCCAGGAGGGCACCGAACCGGTGAGAAGGCGCACCTTCGTGGAGCTGACCGGCATCTCCCTAGCCGGAGCCATGCTGCCCGGCGCAGCTGCCGCCAGCCCGGCGACCAGCATCGAGCCGCTCGTCCTGATGCTCACCGGCACCGCCCCCGAACCGCCCGCGGCGCCACCCGACCTCACCGGCCTGGCCCTCAGCGTCGCCCGGGCCCGCAAGGACTATCAAGCCTGCCGGTACGCCGAACTCGTCACCCGCCTCCCCTGCCTGCTCAGCCAGCTAGACACCGCCTGCCGCTGCCTCACCGGCGACGACAGGCTCCGCGCCTGCGCGCTCTCGGCCGACGCCTACCATGTCGCGGCCGGGTTCCTGCTCAAGATCGGCGACCCGGGCCTAGCGCACGTCGCCACCGACCGCAGCATGACATCCGCGCTGGCCAGCCAGGACCCCCTGACGGCCGGCGCAAGCGGCCGGATCGTCACCCATACCCTGATGAGCTCGGGTCACCTGACCGCCGCCGTCACCACCGCGCAGAACCACGCGATGCGGCTGAACCACGAGACGGGGACCACGACACCGGAGGCATTGTCCGTGTACGGCTCGGTGCTGCTGCGCGGCGCCCTCGCCGCGGCCCAGCACGACGACCGCGCGACCGCGCACGAGATGCTCGCCGAAGCAGCCGCCACCGCTCGCCGCCTCGGCTCCGACGCGAACCTGCGCGGCACCGCGTTCGGCTCGGTCAACACGCAGATGCACCAGGTCAACGTGACCGTCACCCTCGGCGATGCCGGAACCGCCATCGACCTAGCCCGCCAGATCGACCTGCGCGCGGTCACCGTCACCGAACGGAAGGCCTCGCTGCTCATCGACGTGGCCCGGGCCTTCTTCCAGTGGGGCAAGTACGAGCAGGCCCACGCCGCGCTCCGCGCCGCCGAAAACACCGCGCCGCAGGAGGTCGCCGCCCGCCCATCCGTCGTCACCCTGGCCCGCGACCTGGCCACCCTGGCCCCGGCGAGCATCCGGCGAGACGTCGAGCAGTTCGCCAGCCGGATCGGCGCCTCCAGGTGACACCCGGCCGCCGTGTCCTGACCATCGTGGCCTGCGGCGCCGGCCCGGCGGCCGCGATCGGCACCTGCGTCAAGCTGGCCCAGGACCGCATCTGGACGGTCCAGGTCACCGCCACCCCCGCCGCGCTCGACTTCTTCGACGCGGCCGCCATCGCCGGCCAGACCGGCAGCCCGGTGCGTAGCCAGTACGCCACACCCGGCGCGCCCAGGTCCCTCATTCCCGACGCCATCCTCGTCGCCCCGGCCACCTACAACACCATCAACAAGTGGGCCCAGGGCATCAGTGACACCTACGCCCTGGGCGTCCTCGCCGAGGCCACCGGCCTGGGCGTCCCGATCGTCGTCCTGCCCTTCGTCAACACCGCCCTGGCCGGCCGTGCCCCGTTCCGCCGCAGCGTCGAGTCCCTGCGCGCCGAAGGCGTGAAGATCCTGCTCGGCCCGGGCGGCTTCCAGCCGCACCCACCCCGCACCGGCGACGGTCTGATCGACAGCTATCCCTGGCACCTCGGTCTCGATGAAGCCGAACGGATGCTAGTTCCCGCATCCCCGAATCCGTAACGCGCCCGCAGTCAAGGCGCTGTCCCCGGCACGAAGCAGCACTTTCCGCATCAACTTTGAAGCTTTCTTAGCGCCTGCTCACTCCCCCTTTTCCCGCCTTCCGGCACCCTCCTCCACTACTCGCTGCAAATGATCATGAACCGCCGATTGCTCATCCTGGTTCCTATGACGCAGACCGTTGCATTCACCGAAATGATCATGGGCAACCCCGCGGCCGCATCACCCCCGCGGGAAAAGAGGCCGCCGTATTGGCCGTAGTCGTCACCATCGCCAAGGGCTACGACCTCAGCTACATCTGGAAAACCCAAGACCACCCCGCCGAACGCACCACCAGCGGCTACTATCTCAACGCCGCCCAGGCCGGCGAACCACCCGGCCGCTGGTGGGGACCCGGCGCCCAGGCCCTCGGCCTCACCCCCGGCCAGACCGTCCAGCGCCAGCCCTACGACGCGATCTACCGGCAGACCGACCCGCGCACCGGCGCCAGGCTCGGCCGCCCCCGCGGCCGGTACCCGACGTTCGCCGACCATCTCGCCCGGCTAACGGCCGCCGAGCCGCACGCCACCGCCGAACGGCTCATCGAACTCGAACGCGAAGCCGCTCAGGCCACACGACAGCCCGCCGCTTACTACGACGTCACCATCTCGTTCTCCAAGTCCATCTCGGTCCTGCACGCCTCCCTGCGGGAAAACCAGCGCCGCGCCCGCCTGGCCGGCGACCAGCAGGCCGCCGCGTACTGGGCCGGGCGGGAGCAGCAGTTCCAGGAGGTG
>Ga0207646_10005207_pt1 | contig 13742 bp, 14 predicted proteins | sample KBSK5502metaG_FD_184343 | JGI IMG/M metagenome (GOLD analysis project Ga0207646, IMG submission 184343) | Corn, switchgrass and miscanthus rhizosphere microbial communities from Kellogg Biological Station, Michigan, USA - KBS K5-50-2 metaG... | ecosystem: Host-associated > Plants > Roots >... | reverse complement strand
CCAGCCGCTGTGCAGCACGGCGAAGCCCTTGCCGACGACTGCCATGGTTCCTTTGTCGAAGTACCGGAACGGCTTCAAGGCGGCCTGCCCCGTGATGCGTCGGCGAATCAGCCTCGCCGCATAGCGCCCTTGCTGCATCGCAACCTGCGCGACGCCGGGGAGAGGACGACCGTCCTGATCGAGCGACGCGGTGTCGCCGACGACGAAGATCTCCGGATGACCGCTTATGGTCAGATCCGGTTGCACGCGGACACGGCCGGCGTGATCCGTCACGGTCTCGAGCCACTTGCCCGCCGGCGACGGCGCCACGCCCGCTGTCCAGATCACGGTCTTGCTGGCGATGTGCTCGCCGGCCACGCTCGCGCCATCGGCGTCGATATGGTCCACGCCGTGACCGAGCCGCAGTTCGACGCCGAGCTTCTCGAGCCGACGTGTCGCCGCGAGTGCGAGCGTCTCTGGAAACGCGCCGAGCACACGCTTGGCCGCGTCCACGAGGATGATCCGCGCCGACGTCGGATCGATGCGTCGAAACTCCGATCGCAGCGACTGGCGCACGAGCTCGGCCATCGCGCCCGCCATCTCGACGCCCGTGGGGCCGGCGCCGACGAGCACGAACGTCAACAGATCGCGGTGACGCGTCGGGTCTTCCTCCGCTTCCGCCTGCTCGAAGGCCTGCAAGATTCGGTTGCGGATCGACACCGCGTCGGCAAGGCTCTTGAGCCCGGGCGCGAACGGCTCGAATTCGTCGTGGCCGAAGTAGCTGTGGCTGGCGCCGGTCGCCAGGATCAGATAGTCGTACTCGAGCGCGACGCCGGCGCGGTCCGTCGAATCGACGAACACGCGTCGCTGTCCAGCGTCGACGCCGGTGACCTCGCCAAGAATCACCGTGGTGTTGCGTTGGCGCTTCAGAATGCCGCGAATCGGCGACGCGATCTGTCCCGGGCTCAGGACCGACGTCGCGACCTGGTACAGCAGCGGCTGAAACAGGTGGTGATTCTGCCGGTCGATGAGCACAACTTCGACATTGGCCTTGCGGAGCGCTTTCGCAGCCGCGAGGCCCCCGAAGCCCCCGCCCACGATGACGACACGCGGCACCGCCTCAGACATGGCTGGGCGCGATCACGACGCGCCCGGCGCGTCTGCGATCCTCGCGTAACGGCCGGCGTGCTCGGCGCATCCGTGGGCGATCTGCACCACTGCATTCGGACGCGTCTGGGGCAGCCAGCGATACACGAAGAGCACAATCCCGTCTGGCGTATCGAGAGTGAACGTCATGGCTTGCATCTCACGTCGGGCGTCGAACCCTGTCCTCGAGCGCTGGTTGAGTGGCAAATGACGTGCCGTATCTGCGACGAGAAGCGACCGCTCGAGAAAGATGCGAATGGGAAGGGTAACGGACGGCGGTCGTGGGAGTCGTCAAAGATGCCGCCAACGCTGGCGTGCTACTCGGCTGGCGGGTGCCAGCGGATTGGCAGTCCGACCAGGGTCAATGCACTGAAGACCGACAGGTGGCATTTCGCGTCGGCCTGGTCTTCCTGCATCGCTTTTTGCGACCGCTCGTAAGAAATTCGTGAAGTCAGCCGCCGCTCTCTTTAGAAGCGAGCGTTTACGGTTGGCCGGCGTGTTGCTCTGTGGGGTCCGCATGGAACGCCGGCCGCTCGCCCGGATGCCGCAATGCGCGTGATGCTCATCGGCTTCGGCGTGACGTTGGGTGCGCTGGTCGTCCAAGGCATGGCTGTGGCTGTCGGTGTTGAGACGATTGGCGCGCTCATGGCGAAGCGCCTGGTGGGCATCCACGTCTGGCGCAACGGCGCGGCCACACTGGTGCTCATCATGACGTTGTTGACCGGACACCTGGCACAAATGGCCGTGTGGGCGACGGCCTTCATGGCGGCCGGGGAGTTCGAGACGTTCGACGTCGCGTTCTACCACTCCGCGGTCAACTACACGACCCTCGGCTACGGCGACCTCGTCATGTCGGAGCACTGGCGCCTCCTCGGGCCGCAGGAAGCAGCGAGCGGCACGCTGGCCTTCGGCTGGTCGACCGCCGCGATCGTGACCATCGTGATCCGGCTGTTCCGTTACCGACGCCGAGCCCAGGTCCGAGAGGAAAGTCGCGGCCCTTCGTAAGAAACTCGCGAACCCAAGCCGCCTCTCAATAGAACCAACCGTTTAGGCTTGGCCCCCACGTTGCTCTCTCCGGTGCGTGATGACGGCAATCAGAACCCGGATGCGTGATCCCGGCCTCATTGCCGCGCCGTCCGTCGACCCCGCCACGGTGCGGGTGACGTTCGAGTATGTGGCGTGCGCGACGGTCTGGCTGCTGGTGGGCACCCTCGCCGGGCTCATCGCCTCGATCAAGCTGCACTGGCCCGAGTTCCTGCCGTACGCCTGGCTCTCGTTTGGCCGAGTGCGGCCCGCGCACACAAATCTTGTATTGTTCGGCTGGGCCTCGCTCGTGCTGGTCGGCCTCGCCCTCTACGTCGTGGCCCGCACCTCGCGTGTCCCCCTCTGGAGTCCACGCCTGGCCAGGGTCGCGCTCGGGCTCTGGAACCTCGCCCTGCTTGGCGGCCTCGTGACCCTGCTGGCCGGCGTGAACCGCGGCCCCCAGGAGTACCGCGAGTGGGTATGGCCGTTGGCGGTCGTCCTGGCCGCCGCCGTCTTGATCGACGGGTACGTGGCGTACAGGACAGTGGCCGCTCGAACGCTGCCCGAGGTCTACGTGTCCAACTGGTACATCCTCGGCGGGTTCTGCTACCTCCCGATTCTGTACGTCACGAGCTACCTGCCGTTCTACCAGGGGGGCATCGGCAACACGGTCGTCCAGGGCTACTACATGCACAACGCGATGGGCATGTGGTTCACGCAGCTCGCGCTCGGCGTCAGCTACTACGCGATCCCGCGGCTGCTCGGCCGGCCCGTGTACTCCTACGCGCTCGGCGTTCTCGGGTTCTGGACGAATCTCCTCTTTTATCCGCTGATCGGCGCGCATCACTTCATCTTCAGCCCGGTGGCATGGTGGCTCCAGACGACGGCCATTCTCTTCAGCGTCGGGATGATGGTGCCGGTGTGGGCCGGGACGGGAAACCTGCTCCTGACCTTCAAGGGCGGGAGCGGCATGGTGCGCCGCAGCTATGCGTTGCCATTCTTCGTCGTCGGGCTGATCGGGTACGGCCTCGCCTCGACGCAAGGAACGATCGAGGCCTTCCGCACCGCCAACATCTACCTTCACTTCACGAACTTCACGGTGGGTCACTCGCACGCGACGATGTACGGATTCATCGTCTTCATCGCCTGGGGCGCGGTCTACGGGCTGGTGCCGCGCCTCACCGGACGAGAGCCGAGTCCGCTCGCGGTGGGCGTTCACTTCTGGCTCGCCCTGGTCGGGATCCTGACGTACGTGATCGCGATCTCGACGGCGGGGATTCTCCAGGGCCTCGCGTGGGTGGCCGGTCAATCGTTCATCGCCTCGGTGATCGCGGCCGAGCCGATGTGGCTCTGGAGAACGGTCGGCGGTCTCCTGATGGCTGGCGGCCACGTCGTCTTCGCCGTCAACGTCTGGGCCATGCGCCCGCAGCGCGTCGTGGTGCCCGCGCCTGCCCCGAACGCGGTGGGGATGCCGGCGTGAGCTTCGGTGGGCTGCATACGAATCATCGCGCGATCGTCGCGGTGGCGATCATCGTGTTCTTCGTGCTCACGCTCGTGATGGCGATCCTGCCGGCGCTGCGAGAGCAGGCCTTCTCCGCCTCGGCCGTCGCGACGCCGCGAGACGGCGAGGCGGAGCGCGGACGCCACGTCTTCATGCGCGAGGGCTGCGGATTCTGTCACACGCAGTTCGTGCGTGACTTGCCGATGGACCGCCCGTATGGCCGCCCGTCGCGGCCCGGCGACTACGTGGGCGAGAATCCGCCGATGCTCGGCACGCAGCGCACGGGACCCGATCTCGCCGATGTGGGGACGCGCCAGCCGAGCGAGACCTGGCATCTGATCCACCTCTATGATCCGCGCGCCGTCGTGCCCCAATCGGTGATGCCGGCCTATCGCTGGTATTTCGTCGAGAAGAACCAGGCGGGACCGGGCGACGTGGTCGCACCCATACCCGCGGGCAGCGCCCCGTCGGGCAAGGTGATCGTCGCGGGCCCGGAGGCGAGAGCGCTGGTCCGGTACCTGTTGTCGCTGAAGCAGCCCAAGGTGTCGCCGTGACGATGGAGCACGCGGCCGGTGCATCGCACGCATCCGTCCTCGAGTGGGCGCTCGTGATCGCGGCGGCGATCGTGCTCGTATGGTCGCTCGGTCTCGCGCTGCGCTACACCGTGAGTCCACGAGAGACCGATCCCGGCCACATCAAGCGCCGGATCCTCCTCGACGAGATGGACGAGACGGAGGAGGCGCGACGCCGGTGAGGATCGAGATCTTCATCGATGACGAGTCCGTTCCGAGACAGACGCTCGAGCCGCCGGCAACGCTCGACCTCGACACCGAGGGACTCGCGGACGGACCGCATCGCCTGCGCGTGCGCGCGATCGATGACTCCGGAACGGTCGGCGTCGAAGAGATCCCGTTCACTGTTCGCAACGGACCGGGCATCGCGGTGGTGGGTCTGTCGGACGGCGAAACGGTCCGGGGACGCATTTCACTCCTCGTCAACGCCTTCGCGAGCCGACCCGGTGACACGTTCGAGCCCACGCGGGCAGAGACGCCCGCGCCCATTCCGACGTGGGCCTGGGTGCTCTTTCTCGTCGTGGTGGCCTGGGGCATGTGGTACGTGGCCACCGAGTTCAGAGCGTATCGAGCGGCGGCCGCGACGGCCCAGGCTTCGAGCCAGACGGCTTCCACTCCGGGCGCAGCCGCACCCGCCGGCCAGCCGTCATGGGCCGCGCTCGGTGAACAGGTCTTCGGCAACAAGTGTGCGGCGTGCCATCAGCTCACCGGGCAGGGCTTGCCCGGCGTGTTTCCCCCACTCAAAGGCAGCCCGGTGGTGACGGCGGCCGATCCGACCGAGCACATCCGCACCGTGCTGCGCGGACTGACCGGCAAGACCATCGGCGGCGTCGCCTACGCGACCCCCATGCCCGCGTTCGCCGACCAGCTCAGCGACGAGGAGGTGGCGGCGGTCCTCAGCTATGAGCGCAACAGCTGGGGAAACCGGGCGCCGCCGGTCAAACCGGAAGACGTGCTCGCCCGACGCTGACGCCATGAGAATCGCGACGCTTCGCAAAAAACTCGCGACTCACGACGATGAACCCAATAAAACCAGCGAATTAGAATTGGCCCTCGCCTTGCTCTCTGAGCCACGTGCGAGAAGACGCGATGAACGGAGCACGCAAGTGACCTATAGAATCCATCATTCCGTGCAACCCGGCGCGAACGTCTTCGTCCTGAGCGGAGTCCTCGACACCGAGCATGCGGCGAGACTGCAGGAGTTGCTCGCGACCGCGGCAGCCGGTCGCATCGTTCTCGATCTGAAGGACATCACGCTCGTCGATCGCACAGCCGTGCGGTTTCTCGCGAGTGTCGAGTCGGCGGGGACCGAGATCGTCAACTGCCCCGAGTACGTGCGCAGCTGGATCGCGGCGGAGAGCGAAAGCCGATGATGCAGACATTTACTCCGCGGCACGCAGAGTCGTCGAGGACGGCGGACATGAACGCCTGCGCAAGGCCGATGCCGAGGGGACGAACCGACCGCGATGGCCAGCTGGTGGACGCGTTGCGGCGCCGCGACGCCGACGCCGCGGAGCGCCTCGTCGCGACGTACCAGAGTCGGGCCTTTCGTCTGGCCGTCGGCATCACAGCCAATGCCGAGGACGCCGAGGAAGTCGTCCAGGATGCATTCCTGAACGCGATCCGCAAGATCGACAGGTTCCGCAGCGAGTCGGCCTTCGGAACGTGGTTCTATCGGATCGTCGCCAACGCCGCCCTCCAGAAGGCCCGGCGCCGACAAGGCCGGCGCATCGACCTCGCGCTGGACGACGTGCTCCCGGCATTCGACGGGACTGGACGACATGCCGCCGCGGTCGTCGACTGGTCCGCTGCCGTCGACGATCCCTCGCGGCATCTCGAAGTCCGGCTCGCGGTGAGATCGGCAATGGAGGCGCTGCCCGCCCACTATCGCGCTGCCCTGGTCATGCGGGACGTCGAGGGTTTATCGTGTGCCGAAGTCGCCGAGGCATTGCGCCTCACCGTCGGCGGGGTGAAGACGCGGGTGCACCGCGCCAGATTGTTCATTCGGAAGCGGTTGACGGAGTCCCTGCTGGGGCGCGGTGGCCTCGGGCCTGCCGTCGAACCGCCTGACCAGCGAGGAACACGGCAATGGTGATGGGCTTGCCCAGCTCTCGGCACACCGTGATGAGCGTGGCAGCGATCGTGGGCGGGGTGCTTCTCATGTCCAGCGTGCAATCCCCTTGCGCCCAGGAATCGCGTCCGGAAGCACCGGCCCCCCGGGACATCCCCGAGCGGTATAGCCGTCAGGTCGCGCCCACGCCGAGCACGTACTGGCGGTCTCCCGATCTCCGCGACTACACGCGCGTGCTTAAACAAACCGAGGCTCCGCTCATCGATCCGAACAAGCGCTACGACCTGCCCGAGCTGATCGATCTCGCGCAACGCACCAACCCCGAGACGCGCGTGGCGTGGGAGGCGGCTCGTCGAGCCGCGCTGGCGGTCGGGCTCGTGGAGAGCGAGTACTTTCCCCTGCTCGCGGTCACCGCTCTGGGCGGCTACAAGAGTGTGGGCGTCCCCATTCCTCGAAATCTCGTCTCCGATGGCTTCTTCCGCTTCGACCTGGCCCAGGCCGTCCCTACCTTGAATCTGCGCTGGCTGCTCATCGACTTCGGCCGTCGCGGCAACGCTTGGGACGCCGCGAAAGAGCGGCTGATGGCCGCGAACCTCGGATTCAATCGCAAGCATCAGCAGATCGCCTTTGCCGTGCAGCGGGCGTTCTATGGCCTCACGAGCCTTCGGGCGCGGATCGCCGTCGCCCAGAGCTCACTCGATGCCGCCAGGACGGTCCAGGACGCGACGGAGCGACGTCTGCAGGCGGGCCTCGCCACCCGTCCCGAGCTCGCCCAGGCCCGACAACAGTCCGCCCAGGCCTTTTTCGAGCTGGAAGAGGTCGTCGACAAAGAGCGAGACGCCCAGGTGACACTCGCGGAGAGTCTCGGCGTCACTCCCACGACGCCGATCCAGCTGACAGACTTTGCGGCGCTGCCGCCACCCGCTGAACTTCAAGATACCGTCGAGAAGACGATCGATCGCGCGCTCGAGAAGCGGCCGGACCTGATCGCCAAGGTCGCCGCGCTTCGAGCGTCCGAGGCCGACGTCGGACGGGCGCGCGCCGCCTACTGGCCGACGCTGTCGCTGGTCGGCGACGTCGGCTCGATCCTCGGCAGCGCGCGATTCATCACCGACGGAAAGTCCTCCGGGTGGTTCGGGGCGACCCAACCCAGCTACGGAATCGGACTGTTTTTCGAATGGGAGGTTTTCGACGGCGGAGCGCGCCGGCGCAAGGTAGAGATGGCCGAATCGGCGCGTCGGTCCGCCCAGGATGAGATCACGGCCACCCGCGATCGCGCCATCAGCGACGTCTGGAAGGCGTACACCGACGTCAAGCTGGCATTCCGGCGCCTCGATGTTGCCGCCGCCCTGCTCGAGGCATCACAACAGTCATACGAGGATTCGCTGAAATCCTATCGTGTCGGCCTGGGCACCCTGACCGACCTGCTGGCCGCCCGGCGCGAGCTGAGCCGCGCGCGGTTCGTCGAGCTCGACACGAAAGTCCAGCTGTTGGAGTCTTCGGCGGCCCTCGCGTTCACGACGGGCGAGATCTCCGACGCCCGCCTGGCGCCGGATCAGTAGGGGAAAGCCTTGGGACCGCAAATCAACATCATCGGCTCGTTCTTCCCGTCGTGGATGCTCTGCGCCGCGATCGGCATCGGTGTCGCCGTCCTGGCGCGGCGACTGTTCCTGCTCTTCGGCGTGGATCCCTATCTCGGCCCGCGCGCGCTCGTCTATCCGAGCCTCGCGCTGCTCGTCACCCTCGTCCTCTGGGTGGCGCTGTTCAGGGTCTAGCCGATGGCTGACGGGCTCGGCGGTCCGAACACACAGCGCTTCGCAGGGCGGCTGCTCGGCGCGTTGATCATTGCCGGCGCCGCCGTCGCGGTGATCGTCACTCTGTTGCAGTGGGAGATTCGCCCGCAGACCGACGACGCCACCGTGCGCGCCAACTTCGTGGGCATCGCACCCCAGGTGAGCGGTCACATCGTGGAGCTCCGTGTCCGGGACAACCAGCTCGTCCAGGAAGGCGAGCTGCTGTTCGTGGTCGATCCGCGGCCATACGAGATCGCCCTCGCTCGCGCGCGGGCGAACCTTGCGCTGACGCGGAAGGAGGTCGAGGGCCTGCGCAACGGCCTCTCCACCGCCGAGGCCGGCGTCGCGAAGGCGAGCGCGCAGCTGGACGCCTCGGCGGCCGACATCGTGCGCCGCGAAACCGATCCGGTGGCTGCCGATGCCGAGATCGCACGCCTGCAGGCGCAGCGCGCCGCATCGGAGGCCGCGCTGTATCGTGCAAAGTCAGATCTGAAGTACGCCGAGGACTACCTCGCGCGTGTCGAGCAGCTGCTGCCCGAGAAGTTCATCACAGAGGACAAGGTCGAGGACGCGCGCACGAAGCGAGTCTCGGCGGCGATGGCGGCCGAGCAGGCGCGGACCTCCGTGTTGGCCATCGACGCCGCGCTCGACGAAGCACGCGCCAAAAAGCGGGCCGCCGTGGCCACCCTGACGGCGACCCGCGCTCAGCACGTCGCCACCGAAGCCGCGCTCCGTCAGTCCAAGAGCGACCGAGCCAAGGCGGAGGACTCCATCGGCCAGCTGGCAAACACGAACGCCCGCATCGCGGCGGCGGAGGCCGCGGTGCACTCGGCCGAGCTCGATCTCGAGTACACCCGCGTGCGCGCGCCATTCAGCGGACGCGTGGTCAACCTCAACATCTCCCCTGGCGCCTTCGCGCGGGCCGGGACGGAGGTGTTCACGCTCGTCGACACGGGCAACTGGTACGTGATGGCGAACTTCCGGGAGACGCAGCTGCGGCATATTCCCGCCGGCGCGCCCGTCGATCTCTATCTCCAGTCGCAGCCCAGCCGACGCTTCCGAGGCACGGTCGTGGGGCTCGGCTGGGCCGTGCTGCCCGAGAACGGAACCAGCGTGGGTGGACTGCCTCGCGTCGAGCGCTCGCTCGACTGGATCCGGCTGGCGGCGCGCTTCCCGGTGCGCATCAAGGTCGAGGATCCCGACGACTCGTTCCGCATCGGCGCATCGGCGGTCGCCACCGTGCACGGCACGCTCAAGAGCGTCCGGTGACGGCAGCCGCGCTCGTCGGCTTCCTGCGCCGCGAGCTCGCGCCGACGCCCGGGCGTGGCGCCGCGACCTTTCGGCTGACGCTGGCCTGCCTGATCGCCACCATCCCGATCCTGACCCATCGCATCCCGCATGCGCTCATCGTGCTGATCGTCATGTATCTCATCACTCGGGAGGACACCGCGGCCACGCTGCTCGGCTCCATTCTCGGCGTGGCCGGCGTCACGATCGGCCTCGGCGCGGCGCTGCTGGCGTGGATGGTCGTCCTCGACATCGCCTGGCTGCGCATCCTGTGCTTCGTCGCGTTCAACCTCGTCGGCTTATGGCTCAAGCGCGTGCTGGTGGTCGGCGCGCTCGGATCCGCGATCGGTGTGCCCTCGTCTGTCGTGATGATCCTTCCGGACGTGGCGCCGCTGCCGACCGAGAGTCTTATAGAGTTCGTGCTGTGGCTCTGGTGGTGCGTGACGCTCGGGCTCGCCGTCAACCTCGGCGTGCAGCTCCTGCTGTCGCCCGGCGACCCCTTGACGCTGCTGCAACGCGCGCTCGACGAGAGGTTACGCGCGGTCGAGAAGGCGCTTCGCGAGATCGCCAGCGCGGGCGACGTCGCGCCCTCGGCCCCCGCGACCTCACTCGATGCGTTCGCCACGGCGGGGATGACGGGGCCACTGGCCCTGCTCAAGAGCGCCTCGCTCACCAACGCCTGGGCCCGGCAACGGCACGAAACGCTCGCGGCGGCGATCACGACCGTCGACCGGCTGGTGACCGACGCGGGCGCGCTGCGACTGCTCGCGTCATCCACGTCGAGCGCGCTCTCGCCCGAGTCGCTCTTGCGTGTGGCGGACGGCTGCGCGCGTACGCGACAGGCATTCGCCGAATTGCGGTTGCCCGAGTCGGTGCGGGGCGCGGCGTACTCCCTGTGGCCCGACGCCCGCGGCACCACGCCGCCGCCGCTGGCGGACATGGAGCGCACGCTCGAGCAGCTGTCGGCGATGGCCCGCATCCCGGCCCCGAGCCCGGCGGCGAAGAAGACGGGGCCGCAGCTCCTGATCGCCGACGCCACCACGAATCCCGAGTACGTGCAATTCGCCGTCAAGGGCGCGCTCGCCGCGCTGATCTGCTACATCCTGTTCATCGGCTTCGATTATCCGGGGATCTACACCTCCGTGATCACCGTCTTCGTCGTGTCGCTGTCGACGATCGGCTCGAGCAACCAGAAGGGGCTCCTGCGGTTCGGGGGCGCAGCCATCGGCGGGGTGATGGGTCTGTTCGCCCTCGTCTACGCGTTTCCCAACATCGACGGCGTCGGCGGGTTCTGGCTCGTCTTCGCGGCCGGCACCGCGGTGGCCGCGTGGATCAACTTCGGCACGCCGCGCATCTCGTACGGCGGGTATCAGACGGGGCTCGCCTTCTACAAAGCGACGCTGCAGAACCTCGGACCATCGATCAGTGGCACCGTCGTTCGTGACCGGCTCATCGGAGTCGCCTTCGGCCTGATAGTGTTCGGCATCGTGGAGCATCTGCTGTGGCCGGTGCGGGCGGCGGATCGTATGCACGCGCGGCTGGCCGACGTCTTCCGCTCACTGGCCGCACTCGCCCGCGTGGCCTCACAACCGCCGGATAACGTGGATGCGCGTCGCCAGTTGATCTCGCAGCAGGTGGCGGACGTGCAGGGGTTCATCGAGTCGTCGAAGTTCGAGCCCGGCGCGGACGGCGCGGATGCGCAGGCTGTCGAGCGGCGTACCGCCGATGCCCAGTCGGTGTTCCTTGTCCTGCTGGCCATCGCCCGCGACGCGGCGTCAACCGCCAGGCGTCCCGACGCCCTGCGGGCGGCGATGATTCGCGTCGACGAGGACGTGGCGGCGATTCTCGAGGGGCACGCGGAGATCGATGTCAATGACTCGCTGGCCGCCTTCGAGCGGTCGATTGCTGCTCAGGTCGAGGGTAGCGGAACGCTTGCGCTGTACCGCGAGCTCGCCGTGGCCGTGAATCGCGTCGCCTTGGGCGACAGACGCTCAATCACTGCCGTCGCGCTTTCTCCGGTGGCTCGTTGAGCGCTGAGCTCCGTACGACGGAGTAAAGGATTCGACAATGAAAAGCTCCGAACATTTGTGGGCGGTCGGGTTCGACGACATGGAGCGCGCCAATCAGGTCCGCGACGAAATCGTCCGCCTGGGATGGGTCGACAACAAACTGATCCTCCAGGATGTCGCGGTCGTCGTGCGGCACCTCGACGGGTCGTTCACGCTCGACCGAGAGCGCTTTCCGACCGGCTACAACATCGTGGGGGCCTCGGCGGTGGGCTTCCTCGCGGGTCTGGTGATCGGCGTGCCAATCGTCGGCGCGGCGATCGGGGCGATGGTCGGCGGCGCGGGCACGGCCATGAGCGTGATGTCGACCGGTATCGCCGACGATTTCGTCAAGGACGTGCAGCGACTGATGAAACCCGGAACGTCCGCGCTATTCGTGCTGGACCGCGCGGGAGACATGGACGTGATCCTGCACGGGATTCGCGGCCTGGGTGGGACGGTGTTGAAGACCAACGTGGATGTGGAGCGGGCACGGCTGATCCAGTCCACGCTGGCCGCGGCCCCGCGCTAAAGGAGAGTCACCATGATCGACCTCGACAAGAATGTGGTGTTCCTCGACACCTGATGCTGACGGATCATGCGATCCTCGAACCCGCGAACTATTTGTGAAGCGCTGGAGGCCGCACGGCCCGGTGCCCGAGCAGCGTTCCAGCAGTATCTCGATGGGAAGTGGACGTTCGTGGACGAGTGTGCAGTAGTCACGCTGAGCACCGCGGACCGGCCGGTCTGAGAGCGGATCCGTGTCGCCGGTGCCTGATCTCCTGATGCAGCACGGTCTGGTGGTGCTCTGCGCCTGGGCGTTTGCGGTGCAGGCCGGCGTGCCGGCTCCGGCCGTTCCGGTGCTACTCGGCGCCGGCGCCTTGTCCGGCTCCGGTCGGATGAGCCTCGCGATGGCAGTTGGCGCGGCGATGGCCGCCACGGTCGGCGCCGACGTGCTCTGGTATTTGCTCGGCCGCTCCCACGGGACTCGAGTGCTCGGAATCCTGTGCCGGTTCTCCCTGGACCCGGACTCCCTCATCCGGCACGCCAAGCAACGATTCGCGGCACATGGGCTGCGGTATCTGATCCTGGCCAAGTTTCTGCCGGGCGTGAACCCGCTCGCCGCCGGCCTCGCCGGCGTGGTCCCGATTCGGCCCGAACGCTTTCTCCTCTATGGCGCGGCCGGTGCCTTGCTGTGGGCCGGAGCCTGGATCACGCTTGGCTATCTCTTCGCGGACGTCATCGGTCTGATCGCGACGCGGGCCGCCAGCGTCGGCACGCCTCTGGTCATCGTCGTCGCCGCGGCGCTCGTCGCCTACCTTCTATACAAGTACGCCAGACGGCAGCGCTTCCTGCGTCATCTTCGGAAGGCTCGTATGACCCCGATCGAGCTCAAGCGACGGCTGGAAGCCGGCGACCGCCTGGTGATCGTCGACCTGAGGACGTCGCTGGACATCGAGACGATTTCGTACGGAATCCCGGGCGCCCGCTGGATTTCTCCGGAAGCGCTGGACGATCCACATCAGCTGATCCGGAAAGACAGCGAGGTGGTGTTCTACTGCGCGGAGCCGAGAGAGGCGACGAGCGCTCGGATGGCCCTCCTTCTGAACCGCCACGGTTACAGGAACGTCCACCCTTTGAGCGGGGGACTCGAGGCATGGCGCCTGGCCGGATTCGTTGTTGAGCCGCTGCGTCTCGAAGCGCCGCCTGAGGCGACGCCTCGATGAGCTCGGGAGCGAGGAGCTTCCCGCAGCGCGGATCACGGGGGAGAAAAACGAGCGCGGCGAGCGTGCTCGAGACGCGAAGCCGCCGAAAGCGACGCGCGACGGCAGCGCGGCGGCGCAGCACGGCTGTGCGGCCTTCGCGAGCGGCAGCCCCACTTCCGCATCCCCGCCTTGGCTGGTATGTCGGCGTCGCCGTGATGGCAGCCATTGAGATCATCGAATGGCCGCTGGCGATCATGATGATGCTGGGGCATGAGATTGCCCACCGTGCACACAGCAAAGCGCTGCGCGACTTCGCCGAAGGTGTCGAAGCCGGGGCGTGACAAGGACGACGCCGAGGCTTCAACGCTCCAGGGATGGTTCGCAGCGACCCTCCATAAGTCGTCATCGTCGATGATAAATCTCACGTTGTAAGACGTCAGGACGCGATCGTCGCCGCGGCTCGGACCACCGTCAACGGGCGGTCGTCCGTTGTTCGTTGGCATCGCCCTTGCCTCAGGCAGAAACTCTGGCCGACAAGCGCTGTCGACGTGACCGCCTGCGTGGTGGGTTGGTTGCAACCCGACCGGAGCTTCTCGTGACTTCCGTCGGCGACGCGACG
>Ga0207646_10005206_pt1 | contig 13744 bp, 8 predicted proteins | sample KBSK5502metaG_FD_184343 | JGI IMG/M metagenome (GOLD analysis project Ga0207646, IMG submission 184343) | Corn, switchgrass and miscanthus rhizosphere microbial communities from Kellogg Biological Station, Michigan, USA - KBS K5-50-2 metaG... | ecosystem: Host-associated > Plants > Roots >... | reverse complement strand
AGGAACTGGCCGGTCGCGCGGTCGAGCACATAGAAGTATCCGTTTCGATTTGCCCAGAACATGAGCTTGCGGGGACTGCCTTGCCACTGCATGTCCGCGAGGACGGGAACCTGCGTCGAGTCGAAATCGAATTCATCGTGGGGTGAAAATTGGTAATGCCACTTCAGCTTGCCCGTGTCCGCGTCAAGCGCAACGACGGAACAGGCGTAGAGATTGTCGCCGGTGCGATCGTCGCCATTCCGGTCGGGCCCCGGGTTTCCAATTCCCCAGTACGTCAGGTTGAGGTCGGGATCGTAAGATCCTGTGACCCAGACGGAAGCACCACCGTGTTGCCAGGCATCGCTGTTGGCCGGCCAGGTTTCGTGGCCCGGTTCACCGGGGCCGGGGATCGTATAGAAGCGCCACGCTTCTTTTCCGGTCTTTGCATCATAGGCCGCGATGAAGCCACGGATACCAAATTCACCGCCGGCCGTGCCGACAATGACCTTGTCCTTCACCACCAGCGGAGCAAGAGTCATCGCATATCCCGATTCCGGTTTCGCCACAGCGACATTCCACAGCGGGCGGCCGTTCTTCGCATCGACAGCGATTAGGCGTGCATCGATGGTCGCCATGAACAAGGTGTCACCGAGAATCGCCAGGCCCCGATTCACACGTCCGCAGCATGGCCGCGCGGTTTGCGCGGGAGTATGGGTGAACGTCCAGAAGACGCGGCCCGTCGCGGCGTCCAGCGCGACGATGTTGTTCGGAGCCTCGACGGTGTACATGATGCCGTCGACGACAATGGGCGTCGCTTCGAACTTTTCGAGGGAGCGTGCCTGGTAGATCCACTGCACTTCGAGGTTCTTCACATTCTCCGGAGTGATCTGCGACAGCGTGCTATAACGCTGGCTGTTGTAATTTCCGGAATAGGTGAGCCAGTTCTGGGGTTCCTGGCCGGAGTGAACGATCCGCTCGTACGGCACCTGCGCCTGAAGCGCGAGCGATCCGCCGACAATGAGCATGACGAACAGAATTGGTCGATTCATAAGTCAGTCATCGTATACCTTAATTGGACAAGAGCCAACGAAGGTCGAAGGGAGATCTATGAGGAATAGAATGCTGTTTCTGGTAGTGAACTTTGCGTGGGGATCGGTGGCGCTCGCCCAGAACGTGCGTCTGACAAATGATACAGGCGGTGGCTATACCAGCGTTTACACGTTAGCCACGGGAATACCCTACACGGATACGGTTATCGCTGAATGTTCCATCGCGCGAGGCAGGCAGAACGAGCCTGCGGTGGCGGTCGATCCTCGGGATACGAGGGTTTTGATCGGCAGTTCGAACGACTATTGCGGTGTATATGCAGGGTCAACGACCACATTCGTGCCGGCCGGTCCGATCTGGTTAGGTTATTACCGTTCCGAGAACAGCGGTAAGAGTTTCCAGAGTTCTCTTGTACCTGGATATCCGGGCGATGTTTCGCCATATGCGGCGTTGGCGCAGATCCGTACGGCCTCAGCAGGCGATCCCGTCATCGCGTGGGACGGGCATGGACGGGTGTTTATGGGATCGGAAAGCTCAGGTGATCCCGCAGGCACCGCCAAAACATTCGGTGACGAGTGGGTGGCCCGATTCGATAACCCGATGGGCGAAAGCGGTCCAACACGTCTCGACGGCAAACGGTTTTTAGGCTCAACCATTGTCGCGAAGGGTTCTTCAGCGCCGAATCTGCTCGGAAAATTTAACGACAAAACGGCGATCGAAGCGGACCGTACGGGTGGTGCCTGCGACGGGAACGTGTACTTCGCGTGGTCGCGTTTCACGGGTGTCGGAACATCCAACATCTATATCTCCCGCTCCATCGACCATGGCGCAACGTGGTCGACACCGAGGCTCTTGACCAATAACATCTCCAATGTGCAGGACCCCAGTATTGCGGTGACGGGTAATGGGCATGTTTACATCACGTTCGATATGGGTGCCCGCAAGAATGGACAGCCCGACGGCATCGGTGTGGCGAAGTCGACGGATTGTGGCGCCACGTTTTCGGACGCCACGGTTCTCACAACGTACATTCCGTACAATGCACAGGACATTCAGTCGCCCCAGCCGATCCCTTCGCCGGGTAGTGCCATCGACGATCCCCTGGATTCCGATGCCAGTGCACCGGGAGCGCTGGCGCGCGACTGCGGAGACTTCAGCGACGCGTGCCAGTCCGGATACACCTTCTTCCGCCGTGGCACTTCAACCATGTCCAGAGCCGATCAGCACGAGAAGGTCAATGAATTCATCTACGCTGTCTTCGACGCCACCATTCCCGGAACCGTGGTGTCCAGCGGAACCAGCTATGGTTCCCTTGCTCCCGGCGTCGCGAGCCAGTCGGGCGCATATTTCGTCCGTTATGACGGCGCGACCGGAGCGGTGACCCCAGCGAAGTTGATCGATGCACAGCCTGCGGGTCATCAACTCTTCGCAGCTATTTCTGCTGACGGCGGTGTTCTGCACGCGTTGTGGTGGGATAGCCGGAACGATCGAAGTTACTCGCCGCAGCGCCCTGTCGGAAACGACGCCGCCGGCAACGTCGGCCCTTCCCTGGACGTCTTCGCGTCGAAGTCGATCGACGGCGGCAACACCTGGACGACGGCGGTCCGCCTGACCGACACAACCTCAAACCCCAACTTTGAGCAATTCGCGAACCGTACGGCTCCATTCGCCGGTGACTATCTTTGGGTCACATCGATCGGCCAATTCGCATTCGGTGCCTGGACGGACTGGCGCAACACAGTCGCTGGAAATGATCCGCGTGAAACAGGAGGGCCGAACGAGGGAGCCGATGTGAAACAGTGCCGAACATTTAGTCCGGTGTCGGGCTGGAGCGGAGATCAGTGTCCACACGACGGCGGACTGGACCAGAATATTTACGGCAGCCAGGCCCCTTAGTGTCACGAAACCGCTTCCTTTTCTCAGTCTTCTTTATTTCGGGCTTTTGCGGGCTGCTCTACCAGATCGTCTGGCTGCGCATGGCGCTGGCCGCGTTTGGCCTGATCACGCCGGTGGTTTCGGTTGTCGTTTCCGTGTTCATGCTGGGACTGTCGCTGGGATCGTGGCTTGGCGGAAAATGGGTCGAGCGCGCGGTCGCGTGGAGCGAGCGTTCTGCGCTGGTTTATTACGGCGTCATCGAGTTGATGATTGGAGCCGGGGCGTTTGTCGTTCCGTTTCTGTTCTCACTTGGAGAGAAGATCCTCCTGAGATTGGGCGAAACCGGCAGCGTCGCATACCTGCTGGGCTCCGCGGTAGCGATCGCGATTTCCCTCCTTCCCTGGTGCATCTTCATGGGCGCGACATTCCCGGCCATGATGGCGTTTGTGAGGCAACTCGGGGGTGAAACCTCGAGCTTCAGCTTTTTGTATGTCGCCAACGTGCTGGGCGCGGCGTTTGGCGCAGCGTCGACGGCGATCGCTCTCGTGGAGATGTTGGGGTTCAGCACGACGTTGCGCCTGGGTGCCGCGCTGAATCTGGGAATTGCGTTGACATGTGTGTTGGTGGGGAAAGAAATTCCCCTCCTCGCAGAGGAGGGTGGCGCCGCGAGGCGCCGGGGTGGTCAGCGCGGCGAAACGTTGCGGCCGAACTGACCACCCCGTCTGCGCCTACGGCGCAGCCACCCCTCCTCTGCGAGGAGGGGAATGGTTCGCGTCTGACAGTAATCGTTCTATTCCTCACCGGTTTCAGCTCGATGGCGTTGGAGGTCGTCTGGACGCGCGCCTTCACACCTGTCATGACGACCACCATCTACGCTTTTGCTGCCCTGCTCGTGACCTATCTCATCTCGACGTGGCTCGGGTCGGTGCGGTATCGGAAGCACCTTCGCCGTGGCGACACGATGCCTGTCGGACAAGTTCTTGGATACATCGCGGCAGCTTCATTCCTGCCGATCGTGCTGAACGACCCCCGCTTCTCGCCGCACCCCTTCATCGTCTGCATCAGCATTGCTCCGCTCTGCGGCCTTCTCGGCTACCTGATTCCTGGATTAATCGATGAATCCTCCGGAGGCCATCCCGAGCAAGCCGGCAAGCTCTACGCTCTGAACATTGCCGGATGCGTCCTTGGCCTGCTGGTCGCCGGCTATCTCATGCTGCCGCAAATCGGCGCCAGGCAATCCATGGTTCTCTTAAACGCTCCCTTCGTCATTCTGTTCTTCATCACATTCAAGTCGTGGGCCAATGACAACCTTCAGCGCAACCTGATCGCGGCCGCTTCAGTAATGTTGCTGGCGCTCTCGATCGGCTGGAGCAAATCGATGGAGGACAAGCAATTTTATAAGAATGCTGAAGTGCGCCGCGATTACACCGCGACAGTCATCTCGGCCGGCGAGGGCATGGGGCGGGAGTTGATCGTGAATGGAGTCGGCATGATGAAGCTGACTCCCATCTGCAAGATCATGGCTCACTGGCCGGCAGTACATTTGCTCCACAGGCCAGGGAACGCTCTTGTGATCTGCTTCGGTATGGGCACGACATTTCGTTCCGCGATGAGCTGGGACGACGACGTCTATGCCGCCGAACTCGTGCCCAGCATTCGCGACGCTTTCGGATTTTACTTTGACGATGCTGACGATCTTTTGAACAGCCCGAAGGCCCACGTGAATATCGATGACGGCCGGCGGTTTCTCAAGCGAACCACGCAGAAGTTCGACATCATCACGATCGATCCTCCTCCACCAGTCGAAGCCGCGGGATCAAGCCTGTTGTACAGCGATGAGTTTTACGATGCGATCAAAGCGCGGCTCAATGACGACGGCATACTGCAGCAGTGGTTTCCAACGGACGACAATGAGGACGTTCAACTGATCGGAACGGTTGCCGCGCGATCCATCGCGAAGGCGTTTCCGTATGTGCGCGTGTTCCGCGGCCTGGAAGGATGGGGCTTGCATTTCCTCGCCTCGATGAAGCCGATCCCGTTTCGTACCGCAGACGATCTCGCCGCCCGCCTGCCGGATTCGGCCCGAGCGGATCTCGTGGAATGGTATCGGACGGGGACTCATCCGAGACAGGTCTTCGAGGCCATGCTCGCCCGCGAATACGACATCACTAAGCTCGTGCATCCCGATAAAAATCTCCACCTGAGCGACGACCAGCCGTTCAACGAATATTTCCTGCTGCGCCGCTATTTCCATTATCCCTATCGTTCCACGCTTGCGCCGGCGATCATCGCCATGTGGGTTTGTGCCGTTATTGGCGTTCTGATTGTTTTCCGGCCGCGCCTGGCCGTCAGCGGCCCCGCCCAGCGGCTTGACGAGCGAAGCCCATCTTGATACCGTCACGCGAAGTCTTAATACGAGGAGGACCTTTCATGGCAACCAGATGGCGCGCCCTGTTGATAACAGTAGCGATACTGTTCGCGACAGCAGCGAACGCGCAGCAAGCGGCGCCCCAGGCGAAGAAGATCCAGCCGCCCCCGGGGACCCAGCCGCTCCCGGTGGACCTGTTCACCACAAAGAATTTTTATCTCGACCGGCAATACTGGACAGACAGGCGCTACACCCGCTGCAATACTCCGCGTCAATTGACGGATATGTGGACAAACGGCCGGTCGGGCGAATGGGGCGATTGCAAGCTCGATCGCGACGTCTCGAAAATCGTCAGTCCTTATGCATACAAGACCGCAGAAGAGCATTACAACGCCTTGCTCGCGGAGGCCAGGGCGAAAGGCGGCCCGACGATCCATACCCGGCAAACCATGCCGAACTGGGATGGCTGGTATCGCCGCGGCGCGCGAGAAGAGCAGTGGACGTACGGCCGCAATTTGCAGACGGCCACGATGCTGTCGCTGCTCACGCCCGAGTATCAGACGCGCATGACGCAAATGAACTTTCATGAAGCGGTCAGCAATGCGCCGCAATGGATGGCCGCGTTCTGCTATCCCGAAGGATTCATGCGCTGGTGGGCGGAAGCGTCATTGAATGATATCGAGGTCCTCGTAACGCCAAACCAGGTCCAGTTCCTGACCGGCGTTGCGGACAATTTCCTGCGCAAGGTCCTTATCGGTCAGAAGCACGTCCAGCAGGTTCCCCAGTGGTACGGCGAGACGGTTGGATTCTGGAACGGCAACACCCTGGTCGCGTGGACGAAGAATGTGATCCCCTGGACCCTCTCCCACTCCATGTTTGAGTTCAGCGATAAGCTGCAGACCATCGAAGTCTTTACGCCGAGCGCCGACGGCAAGCAAATCATTGTCGACTCCACGCTTTACGATCCGCAGGCGTTCAAGCGGCCATTTCACGAAGTGACGCCGTGGAATCGGCAGTCCGGCATCGAGGATAAAGACGCGAGATATACATTGATCGAGTGCCGCGTCCAGAGCACCATCGTTAACGGTCCCGACGGGAGACCGACGCAACTCATCCCCACCGACGAAGGATTCATCGATTACTTCGGGCGGCCGTGGGCCGACAATTGGGAGAAGCACTTCGAACAGGGCTGGAAGAAGCCCGAAGAGACTAAATAGGAGATCGTCCGATGAAGAAAATATTAACTGCATTCATTCTTACAGCAGTGCTCGCCACGCCTCTGCTGGCGCATCACTCATTCGCGATGTACGACCAGACGAAGACGCTGACGATGACCGGAAAGCTCACGCGCTTCGTTCTGGGAGCAAACCACGCGCAACTTCTGTTCGAGGTTCTGGGACCGGATGGGAAATCACAGCTCGATGCGAATGGAAAGCCTGTCATCTGGGGCGTCGAGACCGGTTCCGCAAAGCAACTCGCCGGCCAGGGCATCACGGTTGAGACCTTTCCCTTCGGCACGATCTTCACCGTGAGTTTGTGGCCGCTGAGAGATGGGCGGAATTTCGGCGCGATGACACTCACGGGTGGAACGCTCATCGGTTGTGGAACGACGTTCCCGCAGGGTGGTTGCACGGAGAAGACCGGAAAGATCTATCTGCACGGGCGGGATAATCAGGTTAACGAATTCAGGAGACAGGGACCGTAGAAATTGGAAATTGGAGGTTGGAGGTTTCTGGATTTCTAAATTTAGAAATCCAGAAATTTCCAGTCTCCAATTTCCAATGTCTTAGTTTGGCAGCCTGAACGCCCGCAATTCCGCCGTAACGCCCAACCCGCCAATCGCTACGACAATGTACTGCTTCCCATTCAGCATGTACGTCATCGGCGTGCCGGTCTGCTGCGTCGGCATGTAAACGGCACCGACTTCCTTGCCCGTGGCTTTGTCATAAGCACGCAGCATGGCGCCGCGCTGACCGTTCGGCGTTGTAAAGACGCCCGGCTCGCCGGAAATGAGCAGCGACTTCGTCACAAGCGTTCCCACCGTGCCGGGACGTCCGGTGCGCGGAATGTTCAGTCCCTTCAAAGCAGGGTGATTTTTGATGTTGTCCGGAGTTTCCCCGTGCGCAATCTGCCAGAGGATCTCACCCTTGTTCAGGTCGATCGCGCTGATTCGGCCATAAGGCGGCTTCGCCAGAGGGAGGCCTTGAACGCTCAATCCGCCGCCGGCGCCCGCGTCTTCAGCAGCACCTCCGCCCGGCGCGCGATCCGCGCTGGCATCCGCGCCCGCGCCGCCGCGAGTGCGGATACCGCTGGTCGCCACACCCTGAACGTATGCGAAATCGCCGGAAACCTGAGCATTGCCGGGCACGAGACCGAGTGAACCCATCTGAGTTTGGGAATACACATAAAGGATGTGGGTTTCCGGATCGTAAGAACCGCCCGGCCAGTTGGTGCCGCCGCCTGCAGCCGCCATGACGAGCGTTCCGAGCGGACCTTCCACTTTGCTCACCACGGGCGGTGTGAAGACCGGGCCCATCTTGTATCGCGAAACGATCTTCAGAGCCTCAGCGCGCAGCTCCGGAGTGAAATCGATGAGATCGTCCACAGATGAACCTTGACGATCGTACGCCTGAGGCTTTGTCGGAAAGGGCTGCGTTGCGGCATACCACTCTCCGGGGACATCACCTTTCGGGACAGCACGCTCCTCGAACGGCCAGATGGGCTGGCCGGTGACGCGATTGAACACATAAAGAAAAGCCTGCTTCGTCGGTTGAGCGACGGCTTTCACCGTCTGGCCATTGATCGTGATGTCGGCCAGGATTGGCGCGCACGGAATGTCCATGTCCCAGACGCCGTGGTGCACCAGCTGGTAATGCCACTTGCGGGCGCCCGTGTGAAGATCCACAGCGACCAGACTTTCACCGAAGAGTCCATTGCCGGGACGATGACCGCCGTAGTAATCGCCGGTAGGCAATTCGACAGGGAGGTAAACCGTCTCGAGTTCTTCGTCGACGCTGATCTGTCCCCACACGCCGGTGTTGCCGGTGTATGCGGCCGAACCGTTCTCCCACGTCTCCGCCCCATATTCATTCGGAAGTGGAATGGTATGGAAAATCCAGAGACGTTTGCCGGTCCGCACGTCGAAGCCGCGGACGTAACCCTTCACGTTCTTCTTGCCTCTCGGTACGCCGCCGGATCGGTGCGCGGCGCCGACGATGAGAACGTCCTTTGCAACGACAGGAGCCGAGTGCAATCCGACTTCGCCTGTGACGAGATCGATCTCCTGATCGTCGTCTTGTTTGAGATCGACGATGCCGTTCCTGCCGAAACCCGGAACCGGCGTTCCCGTCTTCGCATCCAGCGCGATGAGGAGATAGCCCGGCGTCACGTAGAGAATGCGTTCTTCACGGCCGTCGGTCCAGTACGCCAGACCGCGTCCCGATAACTGACGGGGCGCATTCTGACCGCGTGCGCCTTCGCGCTCGCTGTGCGTCCAGAGTAATTCGCCGGTAGCGGCATCCAGAGCAAACACTGCGCGACGCGTTCCGCCTGTGGAGTAAACGATGCCATTGGCCATGACGGGTGTGCCTTCGTACTGGAATTCCGGCCGCGGTCCAAGGTTGTCCGTCTTGAAGTGCCACGCCATCTCGAGCTTATTGAAGTTCGACGCGTTGATCTGATCGAGCGGCGAGTAGTGGGTGTTTCCGACGTCGGCACCATACGATCGCCACTCGCCATTCTTCGCGCCGGTTTGCGCGAGCAACGACACACTGCACAACAAAACGCAGCCTATGAACGTCAGTCGTTTCATGGTTCCCCCTTGCTCTGTAAAGAATCTGTGAACGAATTGCAGGCGAGGCATATTCCCCTCCTTGCATCACCGCAAGGAGGGGTGGCTGCGCGGTCGAATAAGAAGTCGCGAAGCCACCTTGTTCCGCGCAGACGGGGTGGTTTTCCTTTTTGTCCTCAATCGGAAAACCACCCCGGCCTCGCAATCAGCGGACGCTTCGCGAAATCTTTTTAATCGCTCGGCCACCCCTCCTTGCGGTGATGCAAGGAGGGGAATGACGCTCGATTCCAGATTCGTTCACAGGTTCTAAAGCCGGCGCCTCCTTTAGTTCGGCAGCTTGTACGCAATGAACTCGGCAGGAAAGCCCTGACCGCCGATAGCGACGACAATGTATTGCTTGCCGTTCAGCATGTAGGTCATGGCTGTGCCCGTCTCGCCTGCCGGCATGTATACTTCGCCCTCATCTTTGCCTGTCGCCTTGTTGTATGCGCGCAGCATGGCGCCGACTTTTCCGTTCGGTGTTGTGAATGTGCCGCGCTCACCGGAGATCACCAGAGTTTTCGTCACAAGCACGCCGAAGACGCCGGGCCGTCCTGTTCGCGGAAAGGTTTTGCCTTTGAGTGCCGGATGATTCTTGATGTTGTCCGGAGTTTCGCCGTGCGGAATCTGCCACACGATGTCGCCTTTGTTGAGATCGATCGCCGTGATACTCGCGTATGGCGGTTTCACGAGCGGCAATCCTTGTACAGTGAGACCAGGCCCCCCGCCCTCGCCACCACCGCCGCCCCCGCCGGCAGGCCGCGCGGCAGCGTTGGGATCTCTCGCCTGACCCTGCATCCAGGCGAAGTCGCCGGTTCGATTCGGATCACCGGGAACAAGACCCAGCACTCCTATTGAGCGTTGTGACGGCAGGTACGCAATGTGCGTCTCGGGATCATATGAGCCGCCTGCCCAGTTCGTACCGCCGGCGTTTGTTGCCAACGCAAGCGTGGCAAGGGGACCTTCCCACTTGCTCACGACAGGCGGCGTGAAGACCGGTCCAAGCTTGTATCGCGAGGCAACCTTCAAACCCTCTGCTCGCAGTTCCGGAGTGAAATCGATGATGTCATCTTCGACGAATCCGTGCCGATCATAAGCCGGAGGCTTCGTCGGGAATGGCTGCGTGGCGGCGTACCACTCACCCGGAACGTTGCCCTTTTCCACCGGCCGCTCTTCAAAGGGCCAGATGGGCTGACCGGTCTGGCGATTGAAAACGTAGAGCCATGCCTGTTTCGTCGGTTGCGCAAGCGCCTTGATGGTCTGTCCGTTGATGGTGATGTCGACCAGCATCGGCGCATCCGGAATGTCCATATCCCAGATACCGTGGTGCACCAGCTGGTAATGCCATTTGCGTGCACCCGTCTTCAAGTCGAGAGCAACGACGCTTTCACCGAACAGTCCGTTGCCCGGGCGATGGCCGCCATAGTAATCGCCGGTTGGCAGTTCAACCGGAATGTACACCATGCCGAGTTCTTCATCGATGCTGATCTGACCCCACACGCCGGCGTTGCCGGTGTAAGAAGCCGAGCCGCCTTCCCATGTTTCGGCGCCATACTCGTTCGGCAGCGGAATGGTGTGGAAGATCCATAGACGCTTTCCGGTGCGGACATCGAATCCACGAACGAAGCCTTTCACATTCTTCTTGCCGCGCGGCGCTCCACCCGGCCGATGCGCGGCGCCGACGATCACGGTGTTGCCCGCCACGACGGGCGTTGCATGGAGACCGACTTCGCCGGTGACGAGGTCGATTTCCTGATCGTCATCCTGCTTCAAATCCACCATGCCGTCTTTGCCGAAGGTGCGAATCGGCGCGCCGGTCTTCGCATCGAGTGCGATGAGGCGATATCCGGGAGTAACGTAGAGGATTCTTTCTTCGCGCCCATCGCTCCAATACGCGAGTCCCCGGCCGGAGAGCTGACGGGGCGCATTCTGACCTCGGGGGCCTTCACGTTCACCATGGGTCCAGATCAGCTCACCGGTCCCCGCGTCGACAGCAACGACGGCGCGTCGCGTGCCTGCCGTTGAGTACAGAATGCCGTTGGCGACGAGCGGCGTCGACTCCAGGTTGTATTCCGGCGATGGCCCGAGATTATCGGTCTTGAGTCGCCACGCGATTTCGAGCTTGTTGAAATTCGCCGCGGTGATCTGATCGAGCGGCGAATAGTGTGTATTTCCGAGGTCGCCGCCATACGTCCGCCACTCTCCGTTTTTCGCTCCCGTTTGCGCGATCAGCGTGGTCGCGGCCAAAAGGAGAAATAGAATCGCTCGCTTCATGTGTTCCTCCGACTACCGGTCGTTGAAGTAGCAGGGAATCTAACACACGATCGCCCCATTGTGCACGGAGAAGGCTGGTGTGGTGTCCCGCGTAATTGTTGACAACAATCCGAAGCGCCGGCTGAGCGAAAATTCCCCTCCTCAGCCGAGGAGGGGTGGCTGCGCGGATCAAGAAAAAACTGCGAAGCCACCTAAGCCCGCGCAGACGGGGTGGTGTTGGTCAACAACCAGACATTTCTTGACCAACACCACCCCGTCCGCTCCATCAATGGAGGCCTCGCGATATTTTTATTAATGTCGCGTCCTCCCCTCCTCGGCTGAGGAGGGGAGTCTTTGCAAAGTCCGTCAGTGTGTCGCTCTGTCAACAATTACGCGGGACACCACACTGTGCACCTGGACCCGCTGCCCGAGTTCTTCGAACCAGTTGAGGGTGCGCTATAATCCGCGCCACAGGGGGACATTATGCGGCGACTTTTGATCATCGCAGGGCTGCTCGGTTTTGCGATTTCAGCCTACGGGCAGGGTGACGCGCCGGGCGGGCGGCTCGGCACGCGTGACGCTCAAGAAGCGATCCGCAGGGCTTCTGCAGAACCCACTCCCCGTCTGCCGGATGGCACGCCCAATCTCGGAAGAGTCGGGACAGAGAAGGGCATCTGGGGCTTGCCGGGAATTCTCAACTTCGCGCAAGTGGCGGTTGGCGGGCCCGAAAAACCCGACCCACGATTGGCAGGGCCCGAAACCGGCGGCGCAGCAAAAGAGCCGTGGATTCCTTTTCAGCCGTGGGCGGCTGCTGTTTACAACTACAACACGATGAACGATTCGAAGTATGACCCGGAAGGCTATTGCCTTCCTCCAGGCGGTCCGCGTTCGATGGGAACGCCGTTTCCGGCCGAGATCTTTCAATTTCCGGATCAGAAACGCATCGTGATCATCTTCGAAGGTGGCGCACACATCTGGCGCGAGATCTATATGGACGGCCGCCCGCATCCTCCGAAGGACAGGCTCAACGGCTCATCGTGGCTGGGCCACTCCGTGGGACGCTGGGAAGGTGACACGCTCGTTGTCGATAGTGTGGGCTTCAATGAAGGCACGTGGCTCGATCGAGCAGGCCATCCGCATACCGATCAACTCCACGTGATCGAGCGATTCACGCGGCCCAACAAAAACACGCTGCACTTCGAAGCTACCGTCGATGACCCCGGAGCCTACACGAAGTCCTGGACGTTTTCGTGGGATATACCGTGGCGCGCCGGACAGGAACTGCAGGAGTACATTTGCCAGGAAAATAACCAATACCTGCAGCGCCTGACCGACGACTTCGGCCAGCCGATCTTCTCCGATCCCCGGGCGGGAAAGAAGTAAGACCAGCCGCAACGTATAATGACGCTATGAGCGCTCGAACCGCAGAGTATCTCGAGGCCATTGAACACCTGCCCGCTGGGGGCATGCTCGTGTTTCATCAAGTGAGCTGGGAAGAGTACGAAAGTCTTGTAGAAGACCTTCAGGAATCGTGGCCCGGCGTGCGCGTCACGTATGACGAAGGAAGATTGGAAATCATGAGTCCAACGCCGGAACACGAGCGGTATAAGGAATTCGTCTTTCGATTAGCGGTCGCTCTTGCTGAGGAACTCGATATCCCGCTTGAATCATTTGGGGCGACGACGTGGAAGCGGCGCGAGCTGCGCAGGGGGACGGAACCCGACACGTGCTTCTACCTGACCAATATCGAAAAGATTATTCAAACGCGTCGAATCACCCTTGAAACCGATCCACCGCCCGACATTGTGGTGGAGATCGATATCACGACTGAATCCCGCAGCAAGTTTGCGATCTACGCGATATTTGGAATCCCGGAGATTTGGATTTACGACGGAGAGCACGTCCAGTTCTTTCAACGGACAGACGGCGGCTCGTACGCCGAGATCTCGGCAAGCCGCTTCTTGCCCCATCTTACTCGCACCGCTCTGGAAGAGGCACTCGAGGCCAGCAAAACTCAAGGTCATACGGCAGCTCTCAAGGCGTTTCGACAAAAGATTCGCGCCGCAAAGAAGAATTAACCGCAAAAAGGCACAAGAACTCAAAAGTGTTTTGTGACTTTTGTGCCTCTTTGTGGCTCAGGTCAGTTCGACAATATTCACATCGATGGCACGTGTCTGCCTTTCCGCAGACTGCCACTGAACCAGGATGGGACTTTGATAGCAGCCTCGAACGAGCTGAGGCCGGCATGCGCCGTCATTAGATGTGGCGAGGAAACTGACGCGGCGCGAACGGAAGAAGCATCGCGCGGGAAGCGACAGCATCTTCGCCACGAGCCGTTCGAAGGACGATTGATCGAGACGCAGCGCCTCCATCAGCGAGTTCAGCATCCGCAC
>Ga0207646_10005204_pt1 | contig 13746 bp, 12 predicted proteins | sample KBSK5502metaG_FD_184343 | JGI IMG/M metagenome (GOLD analysis project Ga0207646, IMG submission 184343) | Corn, switchgrass and miscanthus rhizosphere microbial communities from Kellogg Biological Station, Michigan, USA - KBS K5-50-2 metaG... | ecosystem: Host-associated > Plants > Roots >... | reverse complement strand
GCAGCTACATCGGCGCGCGCGGCATCGACGTCGGCGATCCCCAGCGGATCGACCTGACGCGGCTTACCGCCACCGGACGCGTGCTCTCGGCGCGGATCGTGGGCTCGAGAGGCAGCCGCGACATCGGTAAGGACGCCTCGCGCTATTACTTCGGCCTTCGCAGCACGCTCTTCAGCGTGGAGACGCGTCCAGAGGAAACGGAATTCGTCGACGCCTCGAACGTCGAGCGCACCAGACAGCTCGAGTTCCTTGGAGCTTCCGTCGAGCGGACGTTCACGGTGAGCGTCAAGGACCCCGACCGGACGATCCACACCCTCCGTGTCCTGGGGTGGCAGTACCAGCTACCAGCGCGTTTTGTGTTCACCGGCAGGGGATACGGGCATGGTGTTGGAATGTCGCAGTGGGGCGCACAGGGAATGGCACTCGGCGGGAAGTCGGCGGAGGAGATCCTGAAGCACTACTACCAGGGGATCGAGATCACGACCCTCGGGGGCGCGTAGCCCGCATCGCTCTGGCGGCCACCTTGGCCGCCGCCGCGTGGCTCATCGCGTTCGTGACCTGGTCGATCGAACCCGCCGGTTATGACTTCGTCGCGTTTTACGCGGCCGCGCGCCTCGCGGCGACGGGCCACGCCTCATCCGTCGCCGATCCCGAGGCGCTGCTCGCGATGGAACACGCGGCGGTGCCGCAGCGAACCATCCTGCTCCCCGACGCAAACCTGCCGGCGCTCGCCGTCGTCATGGCGCCCCTCGGTGCGCTTCCGATCGGGGTCGCGTTCGCGATTTGGACGGCCGCGGGCGTTCTCGCGCTCCTCTGGGCGGCCCGCCTGCTCGGACCGCTTGCTCCGGCAGCGCAGCGCTTCAGGCTGTTCCCCTTCGCGCTCCTCGCCCCTCCTTCGCTGATCGCGCTCGTCGAGGGCCAGACCACGCCGTTCGTATTGCTCGCTGTCGCGGGTTCGCTGCGCGTGCCGCCACTCGCGTCGGGAGTACTGCTCGGCCTCGTGGCATTCCGCCCGCAGCTCCTTCCGGTCTTTGCGATCGTGGCTCTTATCGAACGGCGGCGCGCGGTCGGCTTCATCGCGACGGCTCTGGTGATCGGCGTCGTCTCGCTCCTCACCCTCGGTCTGGAGGGCTTGACGGATTACCCCACGCAGTTCGCGATCGCAGCGACCGAACTTCGCCCGGGCGAGCTCGGCCTCATCCCGCTCGTCCGGCGGGTGATCGGTGGTAATGACGTCGTTCTGAACCTGTCACTCGCGGCGGTGGCAGCGATCCTGGGTGCGGCCGCGGTGCTGCTCCGATCGCGAATGTTCAGGACACGCATGGTCGACGCTTCGATCTGGTCGATCCTCGCCGCACCCCATGCATTGCTACACGACGGCGTCATGGCATATCCAGCGGTCGCTCGAGCCGCGACGACGAGAGGCGCGACGGCGCTCTGGGTTGGCTCGGGACTCGCGGTCGCGCTGATACAGCAGGCAGGGATACCGATAGCACCCATTTGGCTCGTCGCGCTTTGGATTGCTGGACGCCGCTAAGGGGCCCGGCGGGGTGGCATGGGGGCGCGTTACCAGTGGGGCGGCAGGATTACTCGCCCTTGAACTTCTGAGAGTTCCCCATGTGCGGCCAGGCTCGTTCTTGCGAGATCGCGAGCAGCTGCTTGGTGTGATTGCGGTCGTGATGAATCCACTCGTGCAGAAGGTCGCGCACCATGAGGCGGCCCGCCTTCGGATGCTCGATCCCCTTGCCGAAATCCGCGGGCTTGAGCGACCGCACGAGGTTGATGCTGTCGTTGCGGACGCCCATGAACTCCATCCAAAGACTCTGGCCGAGCCGAGCGCAGTCGTTCCGCGCTTTCGCGACGAGCTGCTGATCCCATGAGCTCGTCTTTTCCTTGCCGGCCAGGATTTCGCGGATGCGGCCGGCGAAGCCGCGCTTTTCCGCCTCGACGAGGTGACCCACGACCTCATTGGCGCACCATTCTTTGGGATCGAAATGCCAGCCGCTGTCATCACCAAGGGCCGTGAGCTCTGACTCGATGAGGGCGCAGGTGGCTTCGAGGTACTCGGCGACCTGATCGGTCGTGACCTCCGCTGTCGTGGTCATGTGACGAGTTGCGGAGCGCTCCGGATGGGGATCTTCACTTTCAACACGACGTTGCCGTCGGCGCGCGTCTCGTGTGTCGAGTCGCCGTGGAGGAGCTCGAGACGTTCGCTCCGCCGGATGCCGGACTGGAGCTCGCCGTCTGGCGGCAGCTCCTTGCCGTCGCTCTGCAGCAGCACGTCGAGCGTGTCTTCCTTCCACTGGAGGCCGAGGACGATGCCCTTGGCCTGCGCCTTGTCGATGCGCTCGACGAGCGAGTCCTGGATCAGACGGAAGATCGCGACCTCGTCGTCGGAGGGCAAGCGCCGGTCGCGGCCGGTGCTCGAGAAATCGATGCGCACCCCGTGCTTGTCGATGAGCGTCTGCACGTAGCGGCGGAGCGTCGGCACAAGGCCGAGGTCGTCGAGGATCATCGGCCGCAGCTCGAAGATGAAGCCACGCAGCTCCTGCAGGGTCTTGTTCACCATCTGCCGGAGCGACGCGAGCTCACCACGCGATTTCTGGGCATCGACGTCGAAGAGGCGCTCGCTAATCTCCGACTGGAGCACGACGTTCGCCATGGCTTGCGCCGGGCCGTCATGGACCTGCCGGGCGATCCGCTTGCGTTCCTCTTCCTGCGTGTCCACCACGGCCTGAAGGAGACGGCTTTCGTCGATCAGTGGCGCGGTGTCCGGCGGAAGCGGCGGGGCGGTGTACTCAGCAAGCTGACGCTGCGCCGTGGCGAGGATCTGCGCGCTACGGTCGATGAGCTTGCGCTTCGACTGAAGCGAGTTGAGCTGACCTTCCATGGTCATGCGCCGCGCCATCGCGGCCGCGTGCTCGTCCGTCGCACCAAAGATCTCCTCGCGCTGGTAATTGCCTGGGTTTCTCCGGACCTCCTCGACCTTCGCCTTCATTTGGTCCTCGCGAGACTTGAGGCGGTTCACCTCGGTCTGCGTCGACTCGACGAGGAGGTCGAGCTCGCGGATCTCGGCCGTGACCTTCTGCTGCTCGGTCGCGATCTCCGCGAGAACGCTCGGGGGCGCCATCGTCAATTTCCGATCTCCGGTCCTTTGATCCAGCCTTGCCGGATCGCGTAGACGACCGCCTGCGTACGGTCGTTCACCGACAGCTTGCGAAGAATGCTCGACATGTGATTCTTCACCGTCTGCTCGGAGATGGCCAGTGCGTAGGCGACCTCTTTGTTCGTCATTCCCTGAGCGATGTTGTCCAGGATCTGCACCTCACGCGGCGAAAGCGGCGCGAAGACGTGCGTCGACCCAGGACCATACACGGAAAGCTCGCGGAACTCAGCGAGGACCTTAGACGCCACCGCGGGCCGGCTGAAGATCTTCTCGTTGATGATGAACTGGCCGGCCCGCACCTTGCGGATCGCGTCGATCAGCTCGGTGGGCTCACAATCCTTGTGCAGGTACGCCGCCGCACCCGCTCGGATCGCCTCGAACAGGATCTGCTCCTGATCCTGCGCGGTGAGGATGATCACGCCGACGGCCGGCAGCTCACGGCGCACGCGCTGCGTCGCCTTGATGCCCGAGAGGCGCGGAAGTTCGACCTCGATGACCAGCACGTCCGGCTCCAGCTCGTTGGTCTTCGCGACGGCCTCTTCGCCGTCGGATGCCACGCCGATGATCTCCATGTCCGACTCTTTCTCGATGACCTGTCGGATGCCCATGGTGGTGATGCGACTCGCATCGGCGAGCAGGATCCGGATCGCGCGTTCGGGCCTATCGCTCATGAATGCTCCTCACGAGCTCGCTCGTTGCGACGCGCGCGGAGCGGCTCAACCTTCATTTCGACGGGTAGGAGCAGCGTGACCGCCGTTCCCTTGCCCGGTGTTGACTGGATCTGAAGCGAGCCGCCGATGAGCTCGGCGCGCTCGCGCATGGAGAGAAGTCCGACCGACTTCTTGTGGCGTGCGGCTTTCACGAGATCGAAGCCCATCCCGTCGTCGGTCACGTGCAGCACCCAGCCGTCGTTCGCGCGTGACCACGCGATACCGACGGCGCTCGCGTGCGCGTGCTTGTGCACGTTCTGGAGTGCCTCTTGCATGATCCGATAGACCGCGAGCTCATCCGTGGGACTGAGCCGGGTGTCCGTCAGATCGAGCTGACTTCCGACCTTGATCCCGCAGCGCAGCTCCCACTCCGACGCGTAGTTGCGCATCGCCTCGGCGAGACCCAGTTCGGTGAGCTCCGGCGGCCGGAGGTCGTAGATCATGGCGCGCACCGAGTCGAGCGACCCGCGGAACTGGCCCTTGAGGTTCGAGAGCTCGGTGCGGAGGGTCTGGCGGACTTCGGCCGGGGCGCGCTCGGCGATGCGCTCGAGGTACTCGACCTCGAAGATCGCGTTGGCGAGGACCTGCGCGGGTCCGTCGTGAACGTCGCGGTAGAGTCGTTCGCGCTCGGCCTCGAGGCTTCCGAGCACTCGCTGTGCGGCCTCGACCGACTCGTCTTTGGCGTCGGAGGATGGATCGATGCCCGAGCCGAGCAGGTAAGCGGCGCTCGATTCGATGTGCTGCACCACGAGCTGCAGCTGCTTCAGCCGTCGGTAGTCGCGCTGCGTTTCCTCGTCGAGCTCGGCGTTGGTCGTGTTGCGCCCATGGTCCTCGGCATGTTTCTGATACGTGCGCGCGTATTTCTCGACCTGCTGTCGCAAGTTGCGCACCTCGAGCCGCAGGGCGTCGACGATGACGTCAAATTGCGCGTCGAGATCGTTGGCTTGGCGCACGACGCGAGTGGACTCTTTCGTGAGTCGAAGTATCGCTCAGGGCACTCGCAACAACACCCATTCCGGGGTTCGCGCGAGTATCGGCCAGCCAAGCGCGGCGCCCTGGACAGCGATCGCGTCGGAGGGAGCAACGAGCACCGTGCGAATGCCGCGCTTCGCTAGCACCTGCCGCCAATCGGGGTGAAGTCCGATCACCGCGCGATAGTCATCGAGCGCTTCACCGACGTACGGGAAGAGCCTTCCATCGACGAAGACGGGAGTTGCAGGGGCGTACCAAATGAGGAAGCCGCCCCACTCGTAGCGGTTCAAGAGGCCTGGACCGGCCGGTAGCTGGGGCAGTGCGGCGATCGGAAATCCGGAGAGATCGGGGTCGCGTGGAGCGGTCGCGATGCCGCCGATGAGCAGTGCGAACGCAACGAGTGCCGCGATTACGTTTGCGATGAGGACGCGGGGTCGGCCGTGCTCGGGGGGCCCTCCCTCGGCCACTGACCGGCCTCGGCTTTCGCCTTCGCCGGCCGCTTCGCGGTAGGGCCTCGGGTCCCACTGCGCCGTGAGGGCCCGCGCCACCGTGCTCGCCTCCTGGGCCGCGCCGCTCCTCGTCCGTCTCGCAGACGGCAACGCATCGCCCCACGCATCGCTCAAAGTCCGTACCCCTTCCGCAAACGCCTCCGGTCCCCACAAAGAAAGGAATGGAGCCGCGGCGATCGGGAAGAACACGAGATGGCGGGTCGCGGTCAGCGAGACGAACGCGACCGGGACCAGGACCGCGATCTCAAAGAGGACAGCACGGGAGCGGGCGCGAGGCGCGAGCATTGCGGTCGCGAGGGTCGCCAGGAGCGCGATCGAGAAGAGAAGGCCGGGCAGAGACGTGACATCGGGCGTCCCTTCCTCCTGAACATAGCGCGGTGGCGCGAGGAAGTGTCCGCCGGACGACGTCCACGTCGCGATGCCAGCGGGCGTGACGAACGTCGCGAGGACGCACGCAAGCGCGACGGCGGCGTAGCGGCGCCGGCGCGACGGATCGACCAGAGCGCGCTCCAGCGCCACGACGAGCACCAGTCCGAGACCGAGGGCGTACGACCCGTGAAGATTCGTCCAGAGGAGAACGAGGGGGACACACAGCGCGAACGCGGTGAATGAGCCACGACGGACGGAGCGCAGGAGCGCGATGAGGATCGCGAAGCAAAGAAGCCCGAAGAGCTCGGGCCGATCTGTCCACGCGAAGCGAGAGACTGCGACAGCCGGCAGCGACGCAATCACCGCGATGAATGGCCGGCGCGGCCGCTCGGCGAGCGCGGTCCACATGACCACACCGATGAGCGCGCCGACGGTGAGGGCGCGGAGCGCGATCGCGCCGGTCCAGGAGCCGATCGCGTATGCCGCGTACAGCACCACCTCGCCGAGCCACTGATCCGGAAGGACCGCGCGTCCTGGGACCGTCCACGAATAGACGTCGACGCCCGGCACGCCGTGAGCCACGATGTCGCGACCGATCGCGAGGTGCCAGAAGAAGTCGCTGTCCGAGACGGGCGCGCCCGTGGCCGCGAACGCAGCGAGCCCGGCGACCGCGAATGGAACGACGAGGAGCGGTCTCATCGCGAAGGCCGCTGCAGCAGGAGCGCAGTCGCATCTTCCGAGACGACGGTCCATCCGAGATCGCGTAGCGCCGCGGCCAGAGGTCGATCGGGACGAAGCAGCACCTGCGCGATGGCATGCCGATCGAGTTGGTCGCGCCATCCCGGGCGCATGAAGACCATCTCCTCGTAGTCGGTCAGCACGTCCGGCAGGAACAGGAAGAGGCGACCGTCGATGAAGACCGGACGCTCAGGAACCCGCCAGATCAGATAGCCGCCCCAGTCGTATTCGTTCAGGAGATTCCCGCTCGAGCCGGCGAGCTTCGCGCGGGCCGCGGAGGGGTATTGCGTTTCCACAGGAGCGAACGGCGCTGTCGCGACGCTCGCGGCGACCATGGCGGCAAGACCCACACCGATGCCGACGATGGCCGGGCGCGGCAACCCGAAGCGCGACGTCGGACGCCAGCGCCACCAGAGCTCGGAGAGCCTTCCGGCGATATACGGAGTCGCGGCGAGGGCGAAGTACGGCATGTGTCGCTGTGCCGATAGACCCAGCCAGAAGAGCGGGACGAGGAGGAGGGCGTCGAGAAGGGTTCCACCGCGAGCGATGGCCAGACCGAGAGTCGCGAGCCCGAACAGCGCGAATACAAAGCCCGCGGGCCGAAGCACGTCAGGCGGAGCTTCCTCGACGATGAAACGCGGCGGAGAGGCCGCGTGTGTGGCCGCCGCGCCGAGACCCAGCGAGCCGGGATCGATAAGCGACGCCACGACCGCGAGGACCGCGGCGGCCGCGAAGGGCATCGCGTTTCGGCGCGTCACGACGGCTTCCGCCGCGAAGATCGCCACGAGGGCGAGGCCGAGCGCGTAACCGCCGTGAAGATTGGTCCACACGAGAATGAGCGGCGGTACCGCCAGGAGAAGTCGCATCCTGCCGGCGCGCGCCGCGATGAGAAGCTCGAGCAGAAGCGGGAAGAGCGCGAAGGTGAAGAGCTGCGGGCGATCGGTCCAGCTGATCTCCGATAGCCCGAGCGCGAGGGCGGTGACCGCGAGCGCGAACGGCGCAGGTGCCGAGCGCAGTGCCACTCGGGTGATGAAGAAAGCGCCGACCGCGATGAGCGTCGCCCGCAGCAGCGCGATCCCCGCCCAGCCGCCAAGAACGTACGCGCCGTAGATGGCGAGCTCGCCAAGCCACTCGCCGACGCTGTACGGGGCGCCGTTCGCGGTGCTCGAGAACACGTCGGCCCGAAGAAGCTGGCCGTGCTCGACCATCCACTTCCCCGACGCGAGGTGCCAGTACGTGTCCGGGTCGCCGCCGGGGAGCGAGACCGCGATCGCGAACGCCGCTGCGGCCACGTAAAGCGGAGCGAGCCGCCAGGCCGTCATCAGCGGATGAGCCGATTGGGCGAAAGACAGCCCGGATTGAGCGAGTACACGCGTATCCCGCCGTGCTCGGCACACCGATCGAACCAGAAGACGGCGCTCGCGACCGCGAGCGGATACGCGTTCTTGGACAAGGCCGAACTCACCGGCCGCGACGCAGGAGCCATCGGACCGTGAATGCCGCGACGTCGCGCATCGCGAGGAGCGCCCCGGCCGGCGTGACGCCCTCCGCGATACCCGCGATCCGCGGCCGGTGCGGAATATCGACCTCGCGGAGCTCGCGGCCGCGCGCGTGGAGCGTGATGAGTATCTCGGCTTCGAAGAAGTTCGTATCGCTTCGCGGTGGAGCGGACCGCAGGTCCTCGGCCCGGTAGAGCTTCACGCTGTCGATGTCGTGCACCGGCAGCTGGAAGATCCGCCGCAGCAGTCCTGAATACAGCTGCGCGATGACGACGCGGCTCGCTGGGTCACGGCGTGGAACGCGGCGACCGACGACGATCGCGGCGCCCTCGCGTACAGCCCACATCGGCTCGAGAGCGACGGCTGGCACCTGGCCGTCGGCCGGCGCGAAATAGATCCAGTCGCCGCGCGCCTCGGCGTAGAGGCGCTTCATCGTCGCCGGGATCCCCTGCCGCAAGGGGTTGCGAAGGAGCCGGAGCTCGGCGATCTCAGCGCAGGAACGCTGGAGCTCGGCCCACGTACCGTCGGTGCTTCCGTCGTCGCACACGATCACCTCGACGGTCGACGCAAGAGCGCGCGCGACGTCGCGATGGCCTCTCACGACCCCGGCCACCGTGACCTCCTCGTTGTGGGCTGGGATCACGATCGAGAGCTGGATTGCGTCACCCTAGGGCACGCCGGCCTCGCGGTCGGTGTCCGGCGAGGCGCGAACCGAGAAGGCACGGGGCCGATCAGCGGATGAGCTGGTCCGGCGAAAGACAGCCCGGACTCCCGCTGAGTGAGTACACGTGTATCCCACCTTGCTCCGCGCGCCGGCCGAACCAGCCAGAAAGGTCCCCATCGTAGAGAGCCTGATAGGCGGAGAAGTGGGCGGGCTCGAGCACAAGAGTTTGAACGCGATAGGCGATCGCGACGCACGCCGCCTCATTCGGACCGTCGGCGGGCGTGAGGATGACGCTTCGGTCAGAGATCCACCGCCAAGCCGCGGCGTCGATCGCCAGGAATGGCCCTGGCGGAATGAGGTCGAGGGCGGCCACGCGTGCGCGATACCCCTCGTTGAACGACGCGTCCCAATTCGTGAGTCCGAACACTGCCAGGGCCAGCACGGCGAGGAGGGTTCCAGACGTCGCCAACCGCCGCGCGGTCAGGTCGAGTCGAGCGAGCCACGTCTCGCCGCCGAGCGCCACGAGGGCCATGGCGAATGGGAAGAAGGCGGCGAGAGAGTGGAAGTACGAGCCACGCGTGGCATGAAGGGGCCAGACCACTCCTTCCGCGACATAGATAAGGAGTGCGAGAGTGGCGAAGGCCCGCACCGCGGGAAGGCGCCAGCCGGCACGAAGCCCGAGGAAGAGCGGCACGACCAGGAAGAGCAGCAGGGCGACGAGCGCAACGACGAGGTCTGACCCGAGCGCCGCGAGACGGAGGCCGATCAATGTCGCAAGATCGGCGGTGCCGCTTGGCGTCAGGGCGAAGAAGTCCTCGTATCGGACGAGGAAGACACCTTTCACCAGCGCGATCGCGGGCGAACCGGGGAGCGCAAGACCGCGGGCGAGCCAGGCAAGGCCTATGGCCAGCGCGACGGCGCTGCCGGCGAGGCCGGACGCGCGCGACGAACGGCGCAGGGCGAGCGCCACCAACGCCACGCCGAAGAGCGCTCCCTCGGCGCGCGCGAGGAAGAGCAGTCCGACGAGGCCGCCCGCGATCGCGCCGGCGCGGACATCGCCGACCGCCGCACGCGCGAAGGCGACGAAGAACAACGTGCCGATGAGCGCCGCGATCGCGAATGAATCGAGGGTCACCCACGCCGGTGCGAACGCGAACCCGCCGAGCCCGGCGAGGGCCGCCGCAACGAGCGCCGCGCGTGACGACGCTCCGATCGAGCGCGCCGCGAGATACGCGGCCGCCGGAACGAATGCTGCGACCGCGATGATCGCGGCCTGCGCCGACCGGAATGTTCCCAGGACCGGCTCGAGCGCGGCGATCCCGGTCGCTTGGACGACCGTCGCGAGCGGCATCCAGAAGCGATGGCTCGCGACCGGCAGCGCGTCGAAGCGCGGCGCCTCGAGAAAGTTCCAGATGAAATCGGCGGTGAGGCCCTGACCGTGCGCCAGTCGCCGCGCGACGTCCACGTAGTAGTACGCGTCGGTGAAGCCGGGCTGCGTCACGACGAACGCCGCGGACAGGACGCGGAACACGACGAGCGCGAGCGACAGGACGATGAGCTCGCGGCTCACGGTGCGGCGCCGATCCGTTCGGTCCGCTGCGTCCGGAGATACAGCACGCCGCCGACGACGATCACTGAGAAGACGCTGACGGCGCGGTCAAGGACGGCGACGGCGACGGCGTCGTTCTGGGCGAGGCCGAATCCGGCCGTCAGCACGTAGACCATCGCGATCTCGACAAAGCCGAAGCCGGCCGGCGTTAGTGGGACGGTCGTGAGCATCGAAGAGGCGACAGCGACGAAGATCACCTGCGACGGCGGAAGGTAGAGACCGAGCGCGAAGAGGACGAGGAAAAGGCGGCTCGTCTCGAGGATCCACACGAGGAGCGTCAACGGCCCGGCGACCGGCAGGGCGCGAAAGCTGTGGAGCACCCCTTCGCGGAACAGCCGGCCGATGCGCCGGACCTCCGCTGGAAAGAACCGCCCCAGCCGCGGACCGATCGCATAGAGGACGACCAGACCGATGAGGATCAGCAGGCCGAGGGCGCCGCCCGTGACGTAGAGGATGTTGAGGTCGGGCAGGATCGTGCGTCCGAATGCCACGTAGCCGTCGACGACGAGCAGCCCGAATACGACGAACAGGTCGAGCAGCCGCTCCGCGACCACGACCCCGACGGTGCGCGACAGCGATATCCCAAAGCGGCGCTTCACGAGGTAGCTGCGGTACAGGTCACCGAGCTTCGCCGGGACGAGGCAGTTCACGAACCATCCGAGGAGAAGGATCTCGAGAAGGTCGCGGCCGAATATGCGCGTGCCGCCCTCCCGAATGAGACGCGCCCATCGAATGGCACGGACCGGGAAGGACAGGTAGTACACGAAGAGCGCGGCCAACACGAAGACGGGATCCGCGCGGCGCAACGTGCCGAACGCCTGCGCCCAATCAACGTTGCGCGCGAAGAACGCGATAAGCGCGATCGGGATCACGGTGGAGATGAGCTCGCGCCAACCAAACAGCTGGCGCCGAACGGCAAGCTCGTCGGTGCGCTCCGCCGCCGCGGCAAGCTGCTCGATCGTCGGGTCCTCGACATGCGTCGAGGCCCGGAACTTCAGCGAGTCTCGGTCCGGGTCTTTCGTCCCAGCCACTTCCGAAACCGGTCGTATCGGGTGTACACGTGTACCGCGCTGCCCGAGAGCCGTCCCCGCGCGACGCCCTGTTTGAGCGAGGTCAGGAAATCGGCCCGCCCGGCGAAGTCGGGCATCTCGACGAAGGCGCGGCCGATCTCGGCCGCGCGATGCGCGTCGCTCCCGGCGGTGCCGACGAGGTCGTGCTCCCTCGCGTACGCGGCGGCCGAGCGGTTGTTCAGGAAGATCGCCTCGCGAGCGTTGAAGATCTCGAGCGCGTCGATGTGCGAGCGCAGGCGATCGAGAGCGGCGCGACGCATGTGGTAGCGCCGATTGAAGCTGAAGGGGTGCGGGACGACGGCGAGCCCGCCCTGGTCATGGATGCGCGCGATCGTCTCTTCTCCGGTCAGGTCGCGCGGTACAGCGCGCTCGAGAAAGAGCCCGATGATCTCGCCGTCGCGCGAGCTGATCTCCTCACCGATGACCACACGGAAGCCGTCGGCGAGCTCGCGCAGGCGTAGCGCGCCGTCGATGGTGTTGTGGTCGGTCGCGCAGATGACGTCGATACGCGCGGCACGCACTGCATGAGCCTGCTCGGCGATCGGCGTGCGGCTGTCGGGCGAAGCCTCGCAGTGGGTATGCATGTCGACACGAACACGCTTCGCCTCGGTTTCTATGGGGCCCTTCCTTTTCCATGCGCGTCGTCGACGACGGCGCGCACGCGCTCGCGAAATCGTGACACATCGAACCGGCGCGCCGAGTCGCGAAGCGCTTTCGGTTGGAAGCGCAATCGCTCCGCGCGCAGCACACCCTCGGCGAAGGCGCGGGCTTCGGGGACGTCCACCAGCACCCCCTCCTCGCCGTCACGGACGATGTCGAAGACACCACCAGCCGCGAGGGCCACGATCGGCGCGCCGGAGGCGAGTGCCTCCACGCAGACGATCCCAAAGTCGTCCTCGGCCGGGAAGACGAGGCCGCGCGCCGACGCGAGCAGCGTTCGGAGCGTGGCGTCGTCGGTGCGGCCGGCGAAAACGACGTTCTCGCTCGCCATGCGCTCGAGGGCTCCGCGCTCGCGGCCTTCTCCTACGACGAGAAGGCGAAGCCCGATGTCGTTGAACGCGCGCACCGCGACGTCCGCGCGCTTGTATGCCGAGAGGCGCCCGACGAAGAGCCAGAAGTCACCGCGCTCTTCGTTCGCGGCGAACGAATCGACGTCGACCGGCGGATGCACGATGTCGATCGCGGCGGCTGGCACCCCGTAGTACTTCTGTATGCGACCCCGGACCGTGGTCGAGTTGGCCATCCATCGATCGAACCGTTCGGCGGCTTTCTGATCATCGTCGCGAAGACGGCCGAGGAGATCCCGCACCAGCGGAACGAGTGGTGCGGGAACTTCCTCCTGTAGGTAGCGATCGCTCCAGTCGTAGAGGTAGCGCGTTGGTGAGTGGCAATACGCGACCGCGACCGTGCGGTCAGGTAGGCCGATGCCTTTGATGAACGCGCTCGTCGAGACGAGCGCGACGTCCGTCTCGGGCGGCACGCGAAGGGCCCGCGCCGCGTTGGGGTAGAGCGGGAGCAGAAGGCGATGACTCTCGCCGATGAGAAGGTGCTGGAGATAGCTCGTACGAAGCGTCCATCCGGGAAGCTCGCCGTAGCGGCGGCGATCGTGGAAGAAGGTGTAGACGGGGGCCTCGGGCCACATCTGGTGGAGCGTCTCGACGACGCGCTCGGCGCCGCCATGCACGACGAAGTACTCGTGCGCGAGCGCGAGCTTCATCGACCAAGAATGCGCTGGCGCGCGACGAGGGCGGCAAAGACCGGGAGGACGCGCTGGCGCCGCCACCGGCTCGGTTCGAACGCGAGCCGCCAGAGCCACTCGAGGCCGACGGCGTGGACGAAGCGGGGTGGAAGCCGCACGCGTCCAGCGAGCTGATCGAAAACGCCACCGACCCCGATCGCCGTGCGGACCGACGGAAGCAACGGCAGGTTCCGGGCGATCCACCGCTCCTGCGCGGGCATCCCATAGGCAACGAGGAGAACACGCGCGCCGGTCGCCTCGATCCGCCCGCGTGTCGCCTCCTCGTCCTCGGGCGCAGGCGAGCCGGAGTGCGTACCGGCGACCTGCAGCGACGGGATCCGTCGCACGAGCGTCGCGGCAGCGCGCTCGGCGACGCCCGGCCCGGCGCCGAGCAGAAAGACCGGACCGCTCGCCAGCTGGAGGAACGCGGGCACGAGCAGACGACCCGGCACGCGGCCGGGCAGCGGATCGCGAAGCACACGGGACGCGACGAGCACGCCGGTGCCGTCGGCAACGACCAGATCGGCGGCTCGCGCGATCTTTGCGAGATCGGCGGCGCGGCGGGCGAGCATCACGAACTCGGGATTCGCCGTGATGACGAAGGTCCGTTTCCCCGCGGCGTGACGCTCGATGATCCGTTCGGCGGCGGCGGCGAGGTCGATGCGGTCAAACCCGACGCCGAGGATGTCGACGCGCGCCGGC
>Ga0207646_10005203_pt1 | contig 13747 bp, 7 predicted proteins | sample KBSK5502metaG_FD_184343 | JGI IMG/M metagenome (GOLD analysis project Ga0207646, IMG submission 184343) | Corn, switchgrass and miscanthus rhizosphere microbial communities from Kellogg Biological Station, Michigan, USA - KBS K5-50-2 metaG... | ecosystem: Host-associated > Plants > Roots >... | reverse complement strand
GGCATAGCGATCGGGAGTTTTGGCCACCATCCAGCGCACCGTCGAGAGATCGACCGCCGCCGCGTCGGCGCGCTTCGATTCGAGCGCCTGGATCACATTGGCCTGTGTGTCCACTTGCAGGACCTGGGCTTCAGGAAGCACCTGATGCACGGTTCCTTCGGCATCGACATTCTGAAGGACCGACACCTTGGTGTCCTTGCCGCCCTTGATTAGCGCATCAAAGGTCTTGTTCGCCGCGTCGGGGCGCGTGAGCAACGCTATGCCTTCGACATAATAGGGCCGGGAGAAATTGATGAGCTGGGCGCGCGCCGCCGAAATCGTCATGAACTGGATGACGATATCGACCTTGCCGGTGGTGATATTGGGAATGCGCTGGGCCGGGTCCTCCTGCACGAACTCGACCTTGCTCTCATCATCGAAAAGCCCCTTGGCGAGGATCCTGGCCATGGTGATGTCCATGCCGACAAGCTCGCCCTTGTCATTTTCGAAATGCCACGGTGCATTGGTGCTGCCCGTGCCGACGATGAGTTTGCCGCGATCCAAAATCGTGCGCAGCTGGCTCGTTGACGCCGCCTGCGCATAGGCCTCTCCGGTTTTGAGCGACGCGCTCGTGAGTACGGCAGCGCCTGCCAAGGCTGCTCCCATCGAGCCGAATTTCAGAAAATTACGACGTTCGATATCCTGGTCCATCGCTTCCCTCACTGGCATCATGTTGTTTCGACTTCTGGAGCCGGATGCCGGGAGCCTCAGAAATCCGAAATATGTCCAATATACTGGACATCTTTCTTATATTCTGTACATGCTATCACATAAGCCGACACAAACAAGACCAACTTTGCGAAAGGAAGCCCGCTTGGACCAGACTCCCTCCGGCAAGATCGCCCCGCCCGCCGGCTCGAGCCGGGAGCGCGGCCTCGATCGCGTCATCGCTTTGCTCGCCCATCTGCATCATGTCGGGCAGCCCGTTCGCATCGGCGACCTGGCGCGGGCACTCTCGGCCCCGCGCTCGACGGTCTATTCGCTGGTCAAAAGCCTGACGGATGCCTCGCTGCTCGAAAGCACGGGGCCGAATGGCGAGATCTTTTTCGGCAAGGCGATTTATTTCTACGGGATGAGCTATCTGCGCGCCCATGATCTGTTCGACCGCGCTCGCGCCGAGGTCGACCGGCTGGCGCGCGAAACCGGAGAGACGACACAATTCTGTCTGCTGCATGAAGGCAAATATACCGTCGCCCATATGAGCTCGGGGCAGCGGCCGTTCCGCGTCAGCTCGGAAGTCGGCGTGCCGATTCCCCTGCCCTGGACGGCGTCAGGCCGGCTGCTGCTGGCCGACTTTTCGGATGCAGAGATCCGCGCGATGATGTCGCCGGGCGACCTTCACCCGCCACGCTGTGCGGCCATGACGATCGAGGATTTCCTGGCAGCTGTCGCAACCGCGCGCCGGGAAGGATCGTGCATCACGTCCGGCATGATCGATCCCTATACGCATTGCATCGCTGCGCCCATCAAGGACCAGACGGGGCGGGTGAGCGCTACCTTGTGCTTCGTCGTGCTGGTCAACACGCCGCCCGAGCGGATCGCCGCCTTGCGCGACATGCTGATCGCCAGCGCGCAATCGCTCTCGCTGGCACCAATTGATGGACGGGGTTGAGTGCCGCCCCGATCGATATCGGGACGGCCCAAATCAATTCAGTTTTTGCAGATCAGGCGATTGACTGCTCGATCCAGGACTGGAGCTGTCCCTTGGGTGCCGCACCGACCTTGGTCGAAGCGACCTTGCCGCCCTTGAACAGCATGAGGGTCGGGATGCCGCGCACGCCATATTGCGAGGGCGTCTTCGGATTGTCGTCGATATTGATCTTGACGACCTTGACCTTGGTTCCAAGCTCCTTGGCGATCTCTTCGAGCGCCGGCGCAATCATCTTGCACGGCCCGCACCATTCGGCCCAGAAATCGACAACCACCGGGCCGTCCGCTTTCAGGACGTCGGCATCGAAGGAAGAGTCAGAAGACCGGTTGGGTAGCCATGGAGACCTCGTGGGGAAAGTAGGAATCGGGTGATGGAAAGGTAGGGACCAACACCTTGAGGGTCAAGGCTCGCCGCATCACATGGCTGGCATGAGCCGTAAGCGTGATGCTTAAGATCCGCGCCTACAGACAAATCCTTCATGCATTTGAAATTACTGAACAATCCGACCCTTGAGATCTAACTCCCGGCGAGCAGATCGGCGGGAATGATCATCAGCCTCGGGATCTCTGTCCACAGCAGCGCTGCGGTCACGGATTTTTCCGGGAACATCCAGGCAAGGCCTGAGCGATAGGCGGCGAGCTGGGCGATATAGGCCGGCGGGACGCCACTCACCTCCTTGGGCGGCGAGCGATCGCTCTTGTAGTCGAGGATGAGAACCTCCGTGTCGGTCACGACGATGCGGTCGACCTGGCCCGCGAGCAGGCCTTTCTCGCCGAGATCCGCGACCATGGGGATTTCCGCAAGCCCGGTTTCGCCGAAATAGGCGGCATAGTCCGGATGCTCGATGATCCCTATCACGCGATCGGCAAGAGCCTTCGCCTTGCTCCCGGTGATGCTGCGCCTTTCCAGAAGCTGAAGTGCTGCCGCACGCCGCCGCTCGGCCGGCATGTCCGGCAGGAGCTGGAACAGCCGGTGCAAGGCCTTGCCCTGCTCCATGGCGGCAGCCGAGCCCGCGGTCTTGCGCAGAAGCCGCGAGGGATTGACCCAGTCGCCGCCGGTCAATTCGCGTGGCGGCCTCTGCCTGAGCCAGGCCGGGACCTCCTCGCTGCCCGCAGCGTCATCGGAACCCACGGAGGAAACCGGCAGCGGTGCCGCCGTCTGCTCGCCCACGCGGCGCAACAGGCCTTGCGCATCGCGTGGCCCTACGAGGCTCTGATCAATGAGCGCGTACCAGCTCTGAGGCTTGGGCGACTCCTCGGTCGTGTAGCCGCAAATATAGAGTTCATCTCGGGCCCGGGTCAGCGCCACATAGAGCTGGCGGCGATATTCGTCCATGCGCTGATCGCGCAGCAGATCGCGCAGGGCCGTCACTTCCGGAGCCTCGACACCACGGCCGAAACGCCAGAAGGGAATAAGCTTGCCCTCGGGCGCCGGAATCATCAAAGGCTGCACCTCATTGCGGTCATCGGGCGGCGAGCACGTGTCGGGCAGGAAGACGATCGGCGCCTCGAGGCCCTTGGCGCCATGCACGGTCATGATGCGCACCACATCGCTCGCCTGGTCCATGTCGCGGCGAATCTCGGTGTCGGCCGAGGTGAACCAGTGCAGGAAACCCTCGAGGCTCGGCGTCTCGCGGTGCTCATAGTCGAGCGCCAGATTGAGGAAGGCATCGATGAGATCGACCGCCTCGGGGCCGAGGCGCGACAGGATATTCTGCCGGACACTCGGCATGTCCTCGCCCAGAACTCGGGCGTAGAAGCCGAAGGGTGATTCGCCTGCGCTGATCGCCATCCATTTGCGCAAACGCTCGCAAACCGGCCGTAGCGCCTCAGTCTCTTCGAGCCGCCGCCGCAGGCTTTGGCGGCCGCGGCCATGGGCCAGTGCAAACAGATCATCGTCCTTGAAGGCGCGGCCATCGGGATGCGTGATCAAGGGCGATTTGAGCAGGCAGGCCAGCGCATGATCGTCTTCCGGCAGCACGATGAACTGGCCGAGCGCCAGAAGGTCCTGAATGACGATGTGATCATTGAGCGTCACCCGATCGGCGCCTGCGACCGGCACGCGCAAGCGGTTGAGCTCGCGCAGCATGCTGGAAAAGAAGTCATTGCGGCTTCTGACCAGGATCAGAATGTCGCCCGGGCGGACCGCCCGACCCAGGGCTGCGATCTCCCGCCTTTCCGTGAGCCAGCCCGTAATGGTCTCGGCGATCTTGCGCGCAAGCTTGCGGGCCGGATGATTGCGATCGACACGGTCAACCGGCACCAGCCAGGGATCATGCTCGGGCTTCTCGTCCTTGAGCATCACCGGCCAGAGCTCGAAAAGGCCCGCATAGCCCCGGCGCACCGCCTCATGAACGATGTCCTTATCGTTTCCGATGACGAGGCCGCGGCGCGCCATCTCATTTTCGAAGACCGCATCGACGGCCTCGAGCACGGTCATGGTCGAGCGATAGGAGACGTTGAGCGCCACATTGCCCAAGCCTCCCTTGTCCTCGTTGATGCGCGCCTTGAAATAAAGGCGAGCCTCCTCAAAGGCCTGCGGGTCGGCGCCCTGGAAGGAGAAGATCGACTGCTTGCGATCACCGACCACGAAGATCGTGCGCGCGACGTCGCTGCGCGCACCCGTTCCGGCAAAGAATTCTTCCGCCAGCGCCTTCACGATCTCCCATTGCGGAGGGCTGGTGTCCTGCGCCTCATCGACGAGAATGTGATCGATGCCGCCATCGAGCTTGTAGAGCACCCAGGCGGAGGACACCTGCTCGATGAGCAAACGCCTGGTTCGCAAGATGAGATCCTCGAAATCATAACGGCCATAGAGGCGCTTCAGCCTCTCATAGTCGTTGATGATGCGGGCGGCGAGAGCGACCAGCGCCTCCGTCGCCTCCACCATGTCAAGTGCCCTGCGCCGGCCCAAAAGCGCGATAATGCGCGTCACTTCAATGTCAGCTGCTTCCGCCAGCCAAGGTTCAGCCTTTTGCAGCCTCTTGGTGACGATGGACCCAAGAGTCTTGGGCTTACGGTCCTTTTTAAGGACAAGTTCCTCAAAGGCATCGAAATCTCCAGCCTTGATGCGCCGGAGGGCTTGCGCCGATTTCCGATCGGCTGCGGCACTGGATTGATCGAGCACAGTGATCATCCGGTCATAAAGAACACCATCGATGGCGAAGAACTCGTCCTCGATCGTTTCAAGCGTCTCCTTCAGCCCAAGCCCCAATTGCCGGCGCAAATACTCCATGTCGGCTGAGAGATCCGAGCGCTTGGTGAGAATGGTGCGCAGCAATTCATCGAATGCCTCAGCCTGGGTGCGGGCCACGATCCGCCTCAACGCCGGATCCCCGGCTTTCTCGGCCGCGGTGATGATGCTGCGGCGCGCCTGGTCGAGAAGCTCCGCAGAACTCCGCTCGTCCATCACCTCGAAGCCTGGAACGACGCCAGCCTCGACGGGGAAGAGCTGCAGCAGCCTTTCGCAGAAGGCATGGATCGTCTGGATCTTCAGGCCCCCCGGCGTCTCGAGAGCCAAGGTGAAAAGCTCGCGCGCCCGTTTGATTGTTTCGACCGTCACCTCATACTGGCCCAGCGCTCTTATATATTGGGCAAGCTCGACATCCGTGAGCGTGACCCAGCCGGCAAGGCGCGCATGCAGCCGGCTCGCCATCTCGGCCGCCGCCGCCTTGGTGAAGGTGATGCAGAGGATCTTGTCGGGCGGTGTTCCCGAAAGCATCAGCCGGATGACGCGATCGACCAGCACGTGGGTCTTGCCGGAGCCGGCATTGGCTGCGACCCATACCGATTGGAAAGGATTGGAGGCAAGGCGCTGCTCATCGCTCGCGACATTGAGGCGGAGATTCATGACTCCTCCTCGGCCAGCGACCATTCGCGCCAGCGTGAGAGATGATCGAAGGGCGTCGTGTCCTGCTCCTTCTCCATGATGGCGCGCGGAATATAGCCATGGGTTACATCATCATAGGCCCGCATCAGCGTCTTGAATTTTTCGAGATGCTCGTGCGCATGCGCCATGACGTCGATGTCGATGACTTCAATATGCCCTGCCGGCTCGCCGCCCGAGAGCTTGATATAGAGAAGCTCCGCCGTTTCGCAGGGTGTGACCCCACCGAAGCCGCCTTCGGCCAGCATCGCGGCTTCGAGGGTCAGTTGCGGCGCGAGACCGGATTTGACCTGTGAGCCCGACGGGATTCGTCCCGTCTTGTAGTCGACGAGCCTCGCTTTCCCGGAACCGAGAATGTCGATGCGGTCGGCGCGGCCGGTCAGGACGAAATCGTCAAAGCGATAGGCGCCCAAAACTTCGGCATGCGTGCGGATGACAGCTTCCCGCAACCGCCGCTCCTCTTCGACGAACCACGGCACGATGCGCTCGAAACGCGGCCACCAGAAACCCGCGACATCGGCATCGGCGAAATAGGGCGCAAACACCTCCCGCCCGAATTTGAGAAGCTGCTCGGCAGCGTCTTCGGGCAAGGTGACGGGATGCGCGCTGGCGAAGAGATTGAAAGCGTTGTGAATGAGATTGCCCTTGAGACCGAGATCGGCCGTGGCTCCAATGGGCGACACGGGCTGAAGCCTGAGGATCTTTTCCGCATAGATGCGATAGGGATCGCGCATCAGCTTCTCGACCTGGGTAATGGAGAGGTTCCGGGGCCGCGACGATACAGGCGGCTTGGGCCTCGGCATCATCACGCGGCGGTCGCCTCTGGCATCATCGAAGCTTCTCGCCCAGGCGAGCCACCGGGCGCCCGTATCATAGGAGACCTCCGTCGCCTGAAGGATCATCTCGAGCCGCAAGACCCAGCGCGAGGCCACGGCCGGCTGATCCTTGACGCGCTTCGACCAGGTGAGGACGAGCTCTTTGGCGCCGAAGCCTTGGGCAAAGTCATGGGCGGTGAGGCCGATGCTGCGCTCCGGCTGCATCAGCTCCAGCAGCGTGCGCATCGGCCGGTTGATCCAAGGGCCCGGATCAGGCTGCGCCGGCCAGCTTCCCTCGGTGAGCGCGCCCATGATGACGAGATCGGGATTGATCAGGCGCGCTTCGAGAAGGCCCAATATGGTGAGGCGCGGATGATGCAACGGCAGGCGCACCGGCAGGCGGCGCAGCCAGCTCGCCAGGAACATCAGAGCGCGTTGCCGGTCGCAATGGGGGAGGAAATGCTCCGCAGTGCCCATCGACTGCACGAGCTGACCCAAGGCCTCTGCCGAATAAGGGTCCTTCGTCTCATCGACCGTCACGGCAAGCACGGTCACGAGCACAGCGATATGCCGGCCAAGCGGCGCGGGTGCGGTCTTGTCGGCCGTCAGTCCGGCGAGGCCTTCGGCCATCTTGAACGCATAAGCACGCGCCAGCGTCCAGTCGTCATCGCTGAGGCGCTTCAGCGTCATATGGGCATGCTCATCCGTCTGCGCGTTCGCGCGCGCGCGCTCGAGCGCCTCCACGATCATCGCAGGCTCGAGACGGTCGCGCCCGTCGCGCAGCAAGGCCAAATCGATGATGGATTGCGCTTTTTGTGCCTTCCGCGCCTCCCAGCCGAAATGCGCCAAGGGGTGATGCAAGAGCTTGGCGAATTCGTGAACGGCGAAATCGCTGAGCGTGTAGTCGATGAGCGCTGCGACAGCCGAGCCCAGCGGTCGGCGGATCAGTGGCTCGCCCGCCGAATCATCGATCTCGATACCCCAGCGCTTGAGCGTGCTGATGACGCGGCGCGCGAGATCGCGATCGGGCGTCACCAGAGCCGCGGTCTTCGCCGGATCCTCAAGCGCCTCGCGCATCGCCAGAGCGATGACCTGGGCCTCCTGATGATGATCGCGCGTCTCGACCAGGCTCACCTTCTCCATGCCCTGGACAACATGCGCCCGGCCGGACACCAGGGCCTCGCGCCAGGCGGAAGCCGCAGGTGTTGGACGCATGATCTCGGAAGCGAGCCACATGCGCGCTTCATTGCGCCGTTCTCGCTCGACGCCCGGCAGCAGCGCTACTTCCTCACGCTTCACATGCCAGCTGTCGAGGAGGCGCTTCAGGCCGAATTGCGGATGCTGGGGACCCGCATGGCGCCAGCTTTCCTCGCTCATCGTCTGGTCAAGGCCGGGCAGGACGACGGCACCCTGAGGCAATGAGGCGATTGTCTTCAGAAGCTCGGCGGCAGCCGGTATCGAGCCCGTCGAGCCTGCGGCGATGAAAGGTGTCGCGGGCTTCGCCTCGCCCAGGCGGCGCGCTTCGAGCCTGAGCAGCCGGCTGCGCCTTTCCATGGGCCCAAGGCGACCCAGCATGAAGAGCTCGACCGGCAGTTTCTCGCGAATGATCGCCAGGAAGCTCAGAATCGAATTGCGGTGCTCGGCGAGATCGGCGGTGAACAGCTCACCCAGGCGATTGAGATCGACCTCCTCGGTCTCGAAAGTGTCGAGAAGCTCGGCAAGGCTTTTCGCCAGGGCGATCGCCTGCGAAGGGGAGCCTGCGATCTCGAAAGCCAGCTTTTCCTCAGGATGCGCCGCAGCCCATTCATCGATCAGGCGAATGAGCAGCGCCTCGCGCTCGAGGCTCGATATCGCCGGCGCCAGAAGATCCTCATTGGGCGATGCGTCCGGGAGGCCCGGATCGAGCAAATCCTCATCGACATCGCCAATGGGCCGGATGCGCGGCAGCAGCATCGCTTCGCGCCCGGAGGCTGCGAGGAGGCTGCGCCCAAAGCTGCGCACGGCGCGCCGCGTCGGCAGAAGGATGGTCCAGCGCGGCAGGTCCTCAATGTGCGGCGGTGCCGCGCTCGAGGGGATACTTCCCGACAATATCGCGCGCGTCAGCGCCGGCAGGAAGGCAACGTCGGTTGGAATAGTGAACAGCCTGAGGCTCACGCCTCACCTCGACAAAGCGCGCTCGGCCAAGGGGATCGCCTCGGGCGTGCCGACATGCAGCCACAGTCCCTCATGCTCGATCCCGAAAAGACGTCCCTGTGCAATGGCCTTGTCCCACAGAAGATTCATGGAGAATTTCGACAGGCGTACATTGGCGAACAGCCGCGGATGCACGAGATAGGCGCCGATATAGGCGAGGCCTTTCTCGCCATGCCTAGCCCTGCCGATAATCCGGCCGGTGGCATCCTTGAGGAAATCGCCAGTGCCATCATAGCCGACAGTGCGCTCGGGAGGACAGAGCAAAAGCAGGCAGTCCATGCGCGTCTCGTCCCAGGCGGCATGCAGACGCTCGAGGGCTGGGCGGCCCTTGTCGATCCAGATCGAATCGCTGTTGACGACGAAGAAGGGCTCGCTGCCCAGAAGCGGCAGAGCCTTGACGATGCCGCCGCCGGTATCGAGCAGTTCCTGGCGCTCATCGGAAATGATGATCTTCGGCGATGCGTGCCGCTTCGCCCAGGCTTCGATCTGATCGGCGAGATAATGGACATTGACGACGATCGTGTCGCAACCTGCTTCGCAAAGCCGCGCGAAACCATAATCGATGAGCGGCATGCCCTTGACGGGCACCAGAGGCTTCGGCTTGCCATTGGTCAAAGGCTGCATGCGCTGGCCGAAGCCCGCCGCCAGAACGATGGCTCGTTTTCCCACACCCGTCATTGCGGCAGCGACTCCCGTAAACCCTGCGGCAGATGACGGTCATACCAGCTTCGCAAGCCGGCAAGCTTCGGATGGCCGAGATTGCGCTCGAGATAGCGCGACACGCGCGGGATGTGGCGCAAATAGCCGCGCTTGCCGTCGCGCTTGGCGAGACGCGCGAAGATGCCGAGGATCTTGGTGGCACGCTGCGCGCCGAAAAAGGCGAAGGCCGAGCGGAAAGACTCCTCATCGAAACCCGGATCGTTCTTTCGCAACATGCAATAGCGCTCGAGCAGCCGGTCGGCCAAGGCGAAGTCGATATCGACGCGCGCATCCTGGAGGAGCGACGCCAGGTCGAAGGCCGGATGGCCCAGGACGCAGTCCTGCGTATCGATGAGGCCGACCCGCTGGATGCCGGAGCGTTCCGGCAGCCACATCAGATTGGGCGAATGATAGTCGCGCATGATCCAGACCGGGGGCTCGTGATCGGCGAGCGGAAAGAGCTCGGTCCAGGCCTTGAGAAACTCGGCCCTGTCCTTGTCCGACGGCACCGAGGCCTTGGCGAAGGGCCAGAACCAGTCGAGCACCAGCTCGACCTCGATGGTCATGGCTTCGCGGTCATAGGCGGAAACCTGATGCCAGCCATTATCGGGAATGGGGGCTTTCGTCGGCCAATCCTGCCTCGCCATGTCGACAAGGACGCGCACGGCCTCTTCGAGCGGTTCCGCCATGTCATCGCCGCGCAGGATCTTCTTTCCGTAGACATCGCAGCCCAGGTCTTCGATGACGGCGAGACCGTCTTTGGCGCGGGCGGCGAAAATCCTGGGCGCGCTGAAACCGCGCCTGGTGAGGCAGGCATTCACCGCCAGCACCGCATTGATGTTCTCGGCCAGATGGGCAATGGCGCTATAGGGCTTGCCGTTCTTGACGATCGGACCGTCCGGCCGTTCCGCCATGTCCATGAGGACGGCGGTCTTCGATCCCATCACCAGGCGTTCATAGCGGCGGAAGGAGGCATCGCCTTCAAGGAACAACCGCGTTGCCTTGGCCCAGTCCGTATCTTTCAGGAAATCGGCAATGACGGAGAGCCGCTTCAAGGCGAGCGACCAGGCGCCATGGCCGGTCAGCTGCACGGCGCGCGCCTTGCCTTCGGTCACCAGCCTCACATCGAGCCGGTCGGCCGGCAGAGCCTTGGCCAGGCGCTCGGGCCATTCCACGATCACCTGGTGGGTCGCCAGAAGGTCGTCCAGGCCAAGCTCGTCCAGCTCCGCGTCCGACGTCAGGCGATAGAGATCGACATGGGCGACCGGCAGGCGCGTCGTGTCATAGGTCTGCACCAAAGTGAAGGTCGGTGAGGGAACCTCTATATCGTCCCCCGCCAAGGCCTGGATGAAACTCCTCGCCAGGCTCGTCTTGCCGGCACCCAGGTCGCCAAAGAGGCAAATGACGCTCCCGGCTCTCGCCATCAGCGCCAGCTCGGCCCCCAGGGCCTGGGTCGCTTCAGCGTCTTTCAAGTGTCTTTGCAATGAGGCCATGCTGTCCGAACTGATTACGCCGCAACCGAGCCGCGACGGTGCTCCTGCAGGGAGCCGCGGTCCTGCGCATGGGGGCCACGCATCGGGAAGCGGCAAATGACGGTGGTGCCCTTGTTGACCTGCGAACGCAGGGTGACACGCCCGCCATGTAATTCCACGAAACTCTTGACGATGGCAAGGCCAAGGCCGGGCCCCCTATGGCCGCCCGGCATGGGTTTCGACTGGAACCGGTCGAAGACCCGTTTCTGGAATTCGGGATCGATGCCGCGTCCGGTATCGGCAACCCAGAGCTGGATATCATCGCCGTCATGGGCCGCTCCCATGCGGATGATGCCTCCCTCGGAGGAAAAGCCGATGGCATTGGCAAGCAGGTTATGCAGGATCTGCAGCACGCGCTTGGGATCGCCGACAAAGCGTGACGCATCGTCGGCAACTTCGATATTGAGGGTGAGATCGCGCTTGGTGATCCACTGGCCAAGCGCCTCGCCCGATTCCCGCATGATGTCGATGACATCGATCTCGGCCAGCTTCAATTCCATGGCGCCAGCATCGATCGTCGTCAGATCGAGTATGGCGTCGATGATCACCAGCAGGTCGTGCGATGAATCCTGGATGTCGCGGAGATATTCCTGCTGCTTGGGCTTGAGTTCGCCGGCGATGCCGAGCGACAGGCTTTCGGCAAAACCCAATATGTTGGTCAGGGGCGTGCGCAATTCATAGGAGACATTCGACATGAAGCCGGTCTTGAGCCGGTCGGCCGCTTCGAGTGCCTCGGCGCGCTCGCGCAGCGCGTTCTCGATGCGCGATGAATCGGTGACGTCGACATAGGTCAGAAGCATATTGCCGTCGGGCAGCGGAACGAAGGCATATTCGAGCGCCAGCCCATCGGGCCGATTGAGACGTCCCTTCAGCGCCTTGCGGCCGGTATCGAGGCTGGTCATGCCATATTTGAGCTCATCCCATACGATGTCGTCGGCGAGCAACTTGCGGCATTCGTCGATGACCGGGTCGATATGCGGCTGGCGGTCGAGGAAGATCGGATCGAGCGCCCAGAATCTGGCAAAGGCCGGGTTATGCAGCTTGAGACGCCCATCGGTGCCGAACAGAGCCACACCCTCATGCAGATTGTCGAGGGTTTCGCGCTGCACACCGATCAATTCATTGTAGCGGCTCTCGAGCTGGATTTCCTTGGTGACATTTTCATAGAGGTAGGTGGTGCCGCCGAAAGGATGCTGCTCGCATATCACGCGCAGCGACCGGCCATCGGGCAGATACCACCAGCTTTCACGCGTTTCGAGCGTGGTATAGGCCTGCAGCTGCTTGGCCTTCCAGTCGCGGTAATTGGCCTGTTCCGGCAGGCGGCGCAATTCGCGCAAGCGATCGAGGATCTCGCCATCGGTGGGGCCGAGCGACAGCCAGTCGGGATCGAGCGCCCAGAGTTCGGCATAGGCCGAATTGTGGAAGCGCAGCCTCTGGTCGGGGCCGAAGATCGCAATCGCGGTGTCGAGCTTGTCCAGCGTGTTGGCATGGCCCTGGATGTGGCGGCGCAATTCCTTGCGCGCATTCTCGATCGGCGTGACGTCGATGGCGAAGCGGGCGGAGCCATCGGCAAGCTTGATCTCATGGACATCGAGCGCGCATTTGGTGCCGCCGATCACCGCATGGGTGCGGCCTTTGAGGCTCGCCGCCTTGTCGCCTTCCGGCGCTTCGATCTTCGCATCATCGACGATCTCGATCTTGCCGTTGATGACGGCATCGACATCGCGCGCTTCGACCGCCTTGATATAGCTGTCATTGACCCAGATCGTCTCGCCCGACATATCCTTCAGCCAGATCGGAAAGGGAGCCGCATCGAGCACGGCGCTCAGGCGCTCCACCTGCTTGCCGAGACGGCGCGCATCATAGGCGAATTCGGTAACCTGGCGGCGTTCGCCGGCCAGGGGCCTGAGGCGCAAGGTGGTGAAGCCGCCTGCGGTGCGGCCGTCGGCTTCGAGAAGCTCGCCTTCCGCGGTGCGGATTCCGATATTGAAGGGAGCCCCCTGATCGCGCATGACGGTCACCGCTTGATGGAGCGCGTCGGCCGATTCGGGATCGAGCCAGGAGGGGAAATCGAGAAGCTCAGCCTTGTCGGCGGGAAGCTTGACCACGCCCTTCATATCGCCGGTGATCCGGCTGGGCTGGCCTTCCCTGCCATGCCAGATGACGAGGATCGTCGGCTCGGCCGTCAGTATCGCCTCGCTCTCGTTGAGGGCCGATTCCAGTTCACGGGCGCGTTTCTCGGCCGCCTGTTCTTCCCGGGTCAATTTGCGAATGACGAAATAGGCCCAGAAGAAGACGACCACCGCGGCAAACATGCCGGCGAAGGTCAAAGGATCATTGGCAAAATTTACGGCGATCCGGCTTCCGACGAAATCCTCGCCAGCGGCCGGCGCCGAAACCGCGCCGATGATCATGAGGAACGCGCCGAGCCTGATCGTCCACAAACGGACAGCTGTGCATATAGAAGCACCGTCTCTGCGCATCACGATCCCGAATATCCTTCTTGGGACGGCGCGTCCCGAGCCCAAACCCGCCTGTGACGCATGCCCAACTGACCCAGCGCGTGATCAGGAAAAGTGGGTACCGGTTTTCCTCACCGTCACGCGCTAAACCTAAGATTCCGATCACATTTATCACTTCAGGCCGGTTCGGTCTGAAGTGATGGTGATCCAGGCAGCCGAATCACCGGCCGCCCGTCTTCCAGGAGATATACAAGCAAAGTCGGGGCGCCGGAATCCTATGCCCTTCTATTTAGGTCGTCGCGAGCACTTCCGCTCGTATTCACACATCTTAGCGCAGAAGCACTGAGCTCTTCCCCTCCCCCTTGCGGGGAGGGTCGGCCCACGGGGCCGGGGTGGGGGTCGGGTGGTGCTGATCATTGGGCTCATATGCATTCTGCCTGAGGCAGTGCCCCCATCCGGCGCCCCCGGCTC
>Ga0207646_10005202_pt1 | contig 13748 bp, 12 predicted proteins | sample KBSK5502metaG_FD_184343 | JGI IMG/M metagenome (GOLD analysis project Ga0207646, IMG submission 184343) | Corn, switchgrass and miscanthus rhizosphere microbial communities from Kellogg Biological Station, Michigan, USA - KBS K5-50-2 metaG... | ecosystem: Host-associated > Plants > Roots >... | reverse complement strand
CAATGGTATCTAATGGCGGCGGTCTTTTGGTTCCCCTGGCTGTACCTCACGGCGCAGGTGCTCTTGCTTTGGTTCCCGATCGCGGCCCCAGCGATGGCTCCGGTAAACTGGTGGTATGCGCACAACATCCTCGGTCTCTGGTTCACACCGGTTGGCCTCGCGGCTGCGTATTATTTCATCCCGAAGATCATCGGGCAGCCGATTCACAGTTATTACCTGTCGCTGATTGGCTTTTGGTCGTTGGCGTTTTTCTATGCCTGGAATGGAATGCATCATTTGATCGGGGGGCCATATCCCGGGTGGCTGGTGGGCATGAGCGTGGCGGCCAGCGTAATGATGCTGGTGCCGGTGATCACCGTGGGAGTGAATCATCATTTAACGATGGTCGGATATTTCTCGCGCCTGCGCACGAGTCCGACGCTGCGGTTCGTGGTTTTCGCCGCGATGTCCTACACGGCGGTTAGCATTCAGGGCAGCTTCACAGCGGTGCCGGCGGTGAACCACATTACGCACTTTACTCATTACACCATAGCGCACGCGCATCTCGGCATGTATGCGTTTGTGACCATGATGCTCTTTGGCTCGATGTATTACATCGTGCCGCGGCTCACGAATCGCGAATGGCCTTCGGCGCGGCTCATCCGCTGGCATTTCTGGCTTACGGCCGTGGGCGTGCTGGTCTATTGGGGCGCGCTCACGGTGGGCGGCGTCGAGCAGGGAATCGAGCTGGCGAATCCTAATATCGCTTTCCTCGACATCGTTAGGAGTACCATTCCATGGCTACGCATCCGCTCTTTCGCCGGCGTTTCGATGACCCTCGGGCACATAGCGTTTTTTACTTCGATCCTCTGGTTGCTGGCGCGTCGTCCGGGTGCGCAGACCGGGCCAACCTTGCTGGGCTCCGAGCGAAGTTCGCCGGGAAGCAGCGTATTCGAGACTAGTTGAAGAACGACTCGTGACAAACTTCAAACGCATTTTCGTTGGTTTTTTCCTCACGTTTCTCACGGCGTGGATTGGGCTGGTTGTTTTGCCGGTCCGACATTTCGCACAAGAAAAAAAGGAAACGGCACCCACGATCATCACGAATGAAGCGCTGGTGCGAGAAGGCGAGCGCGTTTATGCCGCCAACGGCTGCATCTATTGCCATTCACAGCAGGTGCGACCGTCCCCTTTCTCCGACGACATCGAGCGCGGCTGGGGCGACCGACGAACCACGCCCCAGGATTACCTGAACGATCAACGCATCTTTTTGGGCACATCACGCACCGGTCCTGATCTCAGCAACATCGGTGCGCGCCAGTCTTCGCGCTCATGGCACTACCAGCACCTCTACGATCCGCGCAGCGTGAGTCCCGGTTCCGTGATGCCGCCGTTCCGCTTTCTTTTTGAAAAAAGACCGCTCACCGGCCAGCCCGACCCGGACGCGTTGGTTTTCAATGGCAGCAAGATCGTCGGCGGCAATTCGCAAATCGTTCCGAACCGCGACGCGCACGCTCTCGTGGCTTATCTTACTTCGCTTCGTCGCGCAACGTCACCTCCAACCACGGCCCAAAACCAAACCAATCCATGAATGAAAAAAATGAACCAAATGAAGACATGAACGTTCGGCGCGTGCACGGCATTATCTGGCGCGAATATCCCGAGCCGCGCGAGCTTTGGCGGCGCACGCCGAAGATCCTGCGGCACTTCTATGTCATCATGGCGATTTGGCTGATCCTGTATCTCATCGGGTGGTTCCCGCATTGGTCATGGAAAAGCCTCGACCATGCCGCACCTCAAACAGCGCAACCGGCCGCCGCCCCAACCGCCCCTTGAGCGCGTGTTGCGATTGCCACTCCGTCACCGCTGCGGCGGACGATGGCGCATCTTCGCCGAAACGCGGCCGCGAATGGCTGCGCTTTGCCGTGCTGGCGTTAATTGCTGGGTTGGGAATGACGCTGAGTCTCGGCGTAAATTCCGATCCACCCACGGGCGCAACGCGAGTCGTTCTGCACGCGCTGCTCGCTTTGATGGCGCTCGGTCCTTTGCTTTGGCTGGGCGGCCCGCTCCTGACCAACGCCATCGCCGCATTGCGACAACGGCGGATCGTCACGGATCATCTTTTTCTTCTCGCGCTGTCCGGCGCACTGGCCGCTTCGCTGCACGCCACGTGGGGAGGTCGCGGCTTTGTTTTTTACGAACTGGTACCGCTTCTCCTCGCCATTCATCGGTTAGGCGCTTTGCTGCTGGCTTCGCCGCACGAGCGGCTCGAAGCGGCGTGGCGCGGATTGACGGAGCAACTCGACCTCGTGCATCTGGTTACACCTCAGGGCATACGCGAAGTTGCCTCCGCTAGTCTCCAGCCAGGCGACCTCGTGCAGGTCGACCCAGGCGAAATTATTCCCGTGGATGGCCGCATCGCCAGCGGCTCAGCGTTTGTGCGCGAGAGCACGCTCACGGGTGAGCCGTTTCCTGTGTCGCGTGCTACCGGGGAGGAAGTTTGCGCGGGTGGCGTCGTGCTTGATACACCGCTCACCGTCGCTACCACGCGGCCCGGAGGCGGGCGCAGGCTCGATGCACTCCGGGCGAGCGTGGAAGCGCTCCTGGAAAAACCGACGTCGGTGGTCAGCGTCGCCGATCGGTTGGTGCGCTGGTTTCTGCCGTTCGTGGTTATCGCGAGTCTGGCCGCGTTCGTATTTTGGTATCGCGCCTTCGGCTTGAACGCCGCACTCAACGCCTCGCTAGCAGTGTTACTCGTAGCTTGTCCGTGCGCCATCGGTGTCGCATTGCCGATGTTGTTTCGCCTCGGCCTCACACGGTTGGTGCAAGCCGGGTTGGTGGTTAGCTCACCACTGCTGCTCGAACGCCTAGCCGGTATTCGCCGTGTCGTTTTCGACAAAACGGGCAGTCTCGCCGAACCCGAATTGACGCTGGCATCATTTGCGGTGAAGCCGTCCACCGCTTCCGCTTTCGTGCGGGCGATTCTCGGAGCAATGCAGAGCCGGAGCGATCATCCGGTAGCCGCGCCCTTTGCCGCCTGGACCGGAGAAGGTCGCGGCATCGCGGTGAAAAATCTTCGAACGATTCCCGCGGTCGGTCTCGCTGGCGAAGTGATACACGCAGGTCACAGACACGCTGTTGAAGTCGGCAACGATCGACTGCTCAACGGATCTGCGTTTTGGGCGGAGCACGTCTCGAGCAAACGCACCATCGCGATGAAGCTCGACGGTGAGGTTGTTGCTATTGCCACGCTCGAAGAAGAACTCCGTCCTGGTGCCCTGGACTCTCTGCACGCGCTCGGCGAGTCGGGTTATCTCGTTACTGTCCTGACGGGCGATAACCGTGCGCCCCCCACTCTGGCCGGCACGGACGTGGAGATCCGCAACGGCTTGTCGCCGGAAGAAAAATGCACCCTCGTGCAAACATGGGAGCAGCAGGGCGAAACCGTTCTCTATCTCGGTGACGGGCTAAACGATGCCTCAGCCAGCGCCACGGCGAGCGCCTCGCTCGCACTGGGCGCGGCACATCCAGTCACTGCCGCTGTAAGCCAGGCCGTCTGGCCGCGCCCGCACCTCGATCAATTGCCTGGTTTGCTGCGAACCGCTCGTGTGCTCGTGCGTCAAGGCCGGCGCATCGTTGCTCTCGCAATTACCTACAACACCCTAGGCATCGCCGCCGCCGCGACCGGCCATTTGCATCCCGTGCTCGCGGCGATCCTCATGCTCGCCTCAAGCCTCAGCGTTACGACCCTTGCTGCCCGCGCGGGCGCGGCGATCAGCGGGAACGCCCTCAAGCCATGATCGCTGCCACGAGCGACCGCCGGAAGAACTTTCCACGCGCGCGCCCGCGAGGGAGTTCGGCGCCTTGGCCGACAAAATAAGGAGGAGTGGTGGACCGAGGAAGTGTCCGCTTTAAAGGCGAACCTCGATGAAAAAGACGTTCATGCCGCGCTTGTCTATGGTGCCGACTCACGGAAAAGGGCGGAGCTGAACTCAATTGCCGATGGCAACTTCACCAAGCCAACTAAAAATATTAGCTTCTATGAAAATAGGGACGCAGCGTAGACTGGTTTTAAAGTGCAACGCGTTTCGATCCTTGTGATGATGATAGCGGGGATGGTTACGCTGTTTTTCGGTTGTGAGCGTTCGGCCAAAAGAGCGAGCTCGAAACTACCACCAACTCCAGAAACGGATCCCTTAGCGCAGCCGAAATCGCTTCAACAAGTTGGTCTGCCGGTTGAGATGACTCGTGAGAGAATCCCGGCGGACAATCCGCAGACCCCTGAGAAAATTTCCCTGGGCCAGAAACTTTTTTTCGAACGCCGCCTGTCGGCTGACGGTACTGTCTCGTGCAGCACATGCCATGATCCAGCGCTAGCTTTCACGGACAAGAAGCCGGCCTCCATCGGTATCAAAGGCCGCGTCGGCCAACGCAATGCACCGACCATTCTGAATGCCCTCTACAATAAGACGCAGTTCTGGGACGGCCGGGTAGACACGCTCGAGGAGCAGGCGGCGAACCCGATTGTCAATGCCTTTGAGATGGGTCACCCAAACCTGGATGCGGCTGTGGCGCAGATCGCGAGTGTCGAGGAATACCAGCAGGCATTCCAGCGTGTATTTGGCCGCCCGCCCAATGGTCCCGACCTTCTGCGAGCCATCGCGTCCTACGAACGCACACAATTGTCTTTTGATTCTCCGTTTGACCACTTCATCGCCGGCGACAACAATGCGATTGACGCTTCCGCCAAGCGCGGCTGGAAGCTCTTCAACACTCAGGCCCGCTGCAATAAATGTCATGCGTTGACGGATACCCAACGGGACGTCACGGTCTTCACGGACAACGATTTTCACAACATCGGCATCGGCATTATCCGACACAACGTCGTCGCGCTGGCGCGCCAGGCCGAGCAGCTCATCAAATCGGGCGATACGGCGGCTATCGATCGCGCCGCCATTCAGACCGACATGTCGGCGCTGGGCCGCTTTCTCGTCACCAAGAAGGAGAAAGACATTGCCTCCTTCAAGACGCCCGACATCAGAAATGTGCTGGTGACCGGGCCTTACTTTCACGACGGCTCGCAAGAGACGCTTTGGGACGTGATCGACCACTACAACAAAGGCGACGGCTTGCAGAATCCGCATCTCGACGAAGACATCCAGCCGCTCGCCCTGACCGAGTGTGATATCGACGATCTCGTCGCTTTCATGGCGTCGCTCACGAGCGCAAACTACAAGGAACAAGGCGCGGCAGAGTTGGCGCGCCAGCGCGCACTTTCCCAGACGAATCGGCCCCAGCGTGACACAGCTCGGGCGTTTGGCCCGAAACCACCGCGGCCCGAGCCACCGAAGTAGGCTTGGGAAGCAGCTTTAGTTTTCGTGACCGATGTGCTCATCGGCAATTTCATCATGTTACCCGCAAAACGCGAGGTGATTTGGGGTCATCGTTCTATTGCGTTAAGGCAAAGCATTCTTATCGCTGGCAGCCCCATTTTCGTCGCAAGTCGCTGGCGTTATGTGGTCCGGTACCGAGACACTGGTATCGCCCAGCTCGGCCGGCGGCTGCTGCGGCTGGTAGGCCAGTAGCTCGTTGCGGTTGTAGTCCATCAGGATGTGCCGCTGTTCCTCGGTTAGAACGAACACGTCGCCCTTGGTCGCCAGGTTGATACTTGTTCCAGGTGTCTTGAAGCGATCGGGGCGATACGCTCGGAGAAGTTCGATCTGTAATCTCGAATCGAATTGACGGATGTGGCATTCGTTTAGAGGCTGAGAAGCATCACGTTTTTTTTATTCCGTTGCGCCCATGCGGTCATTATTCCGTTTCGCCACGGCTCGTATTCTTCCCGAATTTTCTTGATCGTCTTGAGCGAGTAGGGCGGAGGAGGCGACCACTCGCAATTCAGCTCTGCGGTCTCTTCGTTGAAAGTCATTTCCACGGTGACACCGCAACTCATGCGCAAAATGTGTTTGCTCGTGGGCATTTGCGTCATTGGTTGTGGCGGTGACGCCGCCCGCGATGACGGATCGATTCCGCACGCGATAACGCTGAGGACACAGAACGATTTTAATGTCGCTCTCATTTTCCTATTTCCTTTCCAGTTAGCGTGCGCCGTTCCTCGGCGAAACGCACTATGATTCCGCAGCCTTCTTCGCCAGTGTTTCGATCACTGCGATGTTTGGTAAGAAATCGGAAGGAACATTGTGCCGTTCCTGTAAATAGGCGGTACTATTGTGAGTGATCCAGACCTTCCCTTGAGCGTCTTCCCAGATCAGAACCTTGAGGGGAAGATCGATGGCGCTGCTCGGCGCCGCCAGCATCACGGGTGTGCCGGCATTTGGATTGCCAAAGATTAAGAGCTTGGTAGGGCGCATTTTCATTCCTACTTTCGCCGCTTCGCCACTGTGATCGACCAGCGCAAACAAGGTAATTCCCTTCTCCTGTAAAATCCTCTTCAACTTCTCGACCGTTTCGACCACCGAGTGATTACTCGGTATTTCGACCAGTCCGCTGCTTTTATCGGCCGCCATAGCTAATTATAAGTATTTGCAAGTTACGGGAGGAGCGCAACTTTCGCGAAATCCGCGTATTAACCGACAAAAGCCGCAACTGTTCGAAATGAATACATACCGTTCGACCGGCAGCGGCAGCCGCCGTAGACGCGCCAGACTTACACTTGCCGCTCTTCCACGGAATCCGACAAAGGAACGGAGCTTAAATCGGTCCAACTGTTTTTGTTATATTCGGCTCAATTTCAAAGGAAACCCCTCTCCCCGAGAAGATGATTTCTCGAAGGATTCAGACGGTTAAGAGCTTCCGATCCAGATCCCAACGAGAAACACCAACACTCCTCCGACAATCACTTGAAATGCGGCGCGGAGAAACGGCGTGTCCATATATCGGTTTCGAATCCAGCTAATGGCCAGAAGTTCGATTGCCACAATCACCACGGCAATCGCCGTCGCAGTTCGAAAAGATGGAATCAGATATGGCAACGTGTGACCGATTCCTCCGGCGGTGGTCATCAATCCGCAAACGACTCCGCGCAGCAGAGGTTTCCCGCGGCCGGTCAGGCTGCCGTCATCAGAGGCTGCCTCGGCGAACCCCATTGAAATTCCCGCTCCGACGCTGGCGGCGAGGCCGACCAGGAACGCTGCGTGACTGTTGTGGGTGGCAAACGCGGCCGCAAAAACCGGCGCAAGAGTTGAGACCGAACCATCCATCAGCCCCGCCAGTCCCGGCTGAACGATTTGCAGAACGAACAACCGGCGGTGGGCTTTTTCTTCTTGAGCCTTAGTTTCCGGAGTCAGGTACTCCTGCTGGAGATTGTCGGCCAACGTGACATGCTTTCGCTCCGCTTCCGCCAGGTCTCCGAGTAGTTTGCGCGTTGACGCGTCGCTGACTTTACTTGCAGCACGCTCGTAGAAACGCTGGGTCTCTGTTTCCATGATCTCGGCTTGGCGCCGAACCGTGTTGATTCCCAACGGACGGATCATCCAGACCGGTTTACGGTGCACGAACCCCTCTACGTCTTCGCGACGGATTAGCGGGATGTGTTCTCCAAAGCGGCGGCGATAATCCTCAAGCAGTTTGCGGCGATGCTCATCTTCTTCCGCCTCCATTTCCTTAAAGATTTGCGAGGTGGCCGGATAATCCGCTTTCAATCCGGCGGCGAAGTCGGCGTAAATGCGCGCATCCGTTTCCTCGGACGAAATCGCGAGCGCGAGGATTTCCTGTTCAGACAGCTCTTTAAAATTTTTCGCCACAGCATTTCCTCCGATGCGAGGCTATCTTTGCGTCGGCGAAGGAATGGGCCTGGCCGAGAGAGCAGGTGTCGCGGACGAACCAGGCGTTGCAGAAGCAGTAGGTGCCGAGGAAACGGCCGGTGCTGCGGAAGGAGCCGCTGTTACGGAAGCCATCGGCGCCGCGGAAGCATCGGGCTTCGCGGAGCCAGCGGGCGTCGCAGAAGGAGCTGAGGTTGCGGCGACGCGGACTGTTGTTCCGGTGGTGAGAGAGTCGGAGGGGTTGACGATTACTTTGTCGGATTCGGTGACGCCGCTCAGGATTTCGGACTGAACGCCAAAGTCCCGCCCGACCTTGACGTCATGGAGTTGCACAACGCCTTTGGCGTCCACGACGCCAACTTGGACACTCTTCTCGCGAAATATGAGTGTGTTATCAGGCAAAGTAACCAATTTCCCTAAAGCAACCTGTGGCACCCGGACGGTAGCATAGCTGCCAGGCAGAACCTCATTCTTCGAGTTATCGACTTGTAACTCAACCAGCATGGTCCGGGAATCCGGTGACACCGCTCCCGAGGTCGAGATCACTTTTCCCGGATATGTTTTCGCGCTCTGCGCCCCGACCTGAACGTCGAAAGTTTGTCCCGCCGCGATATTTGATGCGTCCTCCTGCGGAACGCGGAAATAAATGCGCAGGGGATCGGTCTGTTGGATATGGAACATCTCCAGATTCGTATTATTGGCGGTGATCAGGTCGCCTACGTTCACGTTGCGGATCGTGATGATGCCAGGAAAGGGCGCGGTCACCCGTTTGAAGGCGACTTCCTGTTCAAGGAAGCGGAGATTGGCAGCAAACGCCTCGGTATTGGCCTGGTTAGTGCCTTGCGAGGTGGCCTGATTCTCGGCATCGAGTTGGGAGACGACGCCTTGTTTGTATAACTCCTGCCATTTGGTGTTAGTGCTTTTGGCTTGGTCTAAATTTCTTTTTGCCAGCACAGCCTGCGAGTTGGCCTGCGCGAGCTGCTGATCCAGATCCGGTGTGTCGATGTCGGCGAGCAACTGATCTTTCTCAACGTGCGCGCCAATGTCCACAAGCCAGTCTTTAAGGTAGCCGTTGACCCGGGCAAAGATAGATGCTTCCTGCCACGGTTTGACTTCCGCTGGTAAGTTAAGCCCGCTCCCAGGCGTGGTAACGGTCGGTGAAACAACCGCCACGGTGGGAATCGCCAATTGCTTGGTATCGGCCACTGCCGTTTGCCGCTGTCGCAACTGAGGAATAAATCCTACGACCAATGCGATTGCGAGTACCGCGCCACCCACGATTAAAATGCGACGGAATCGTGGGCGGACCTGAATCCGGGCAGCTTTATGTTCGTTGGAGTCAACGCTGTCGGTAGGGGTAGTTGTGCTCATATAATATAGAGATTTGCTTAGGTTGTGGAAACGGCCTCCTCAAGGACCGTTGATGGAACATTGTCTTTCGGCTCAGCCTTGGCAGTGTCGGCTGGTTGGCGGTGCAACAGGCTGAACACCACCGGCACAAAAAGTAGCGTGGCCACGGTAGCGAGCATGAGACCTCCGATGACCGCGCGGCCGAGTGGCGCGTTCTGCTCGCCGCCCTCCCCAAGACCAAGCGCCATTGGTAACATTCCGATGATCATCGCCGACGCCGTCATGATCACTGGACGCAAGCGGCCAGTGCCGGCTTCCCATGCTGCTTTCAGTGAATCCATTCCTTCCTGAAGGTGGGTGCGCGCAAAGGTTACGACCAAAACAGAGTTCGCCGTGGCGACGCCGAGGCACATGATCCCGCCCATCATTGCCGGGACGCTTAAGGTTGTGCTCGTAACATGAAGTCCCCAAATCACGCCGGCCAGCGCACCGGTGAGGGCAGTCAGAATAATGAAAGGATCGAGCCAGCTCTGGAAATTCACCACGAGTAGCAGATAGATGAGCGCAATCGCCACTAACATTCCAATGCCCAGTCCGAGAAAGCTCGAGCTCATCGTCGATGCTTGTCCGCGCAGAACAATGCTGACGCCTTGCGGCGCGGTCTTTTGGGCCTGCGCGATGATCGGCTTAATGTCACTCAGCACTCCGCCGAGGTCTCTGCCCCCAACTCCGCCGTAAACATCGACAACCGGGATTACGTTGTAGTGCGTGTAAATGGGTTGGCTCGTGATCCGTGACACGTCAGTCACATTACTAAGGATCTGACCGTTGCCCGTTCCAGGTTTAGAGGCGCTAAGAGGCATCGACCTCAACTCCGACAGCGTAGTCGTTTGACGTTCCGGGACCCTGACATTGACGAGATATTGGACGCCGCTGGTGGAATCGAGCCAGTAGGTCGGCGTTACCTGGCTGCTGCCGCTCAATGAGAGCAGGACGGAACCGGCCACATCTCTCTCGGTTAGCCCGAGCTCGGCCGCTTTCGTTCGATCGACGTTGAACTCGAATCTTTGCAAGTCGTTGGGTTGTTGAACCCGCACATCAACGGCCCCGCGAACTTGCCGGATTTTTTGCGCGATAGAATTGGCCACCTGCTGATCTACTGTTTGATTTCGTCCGACAACTTGAATGTCAAGGGGAGCTGGAAGTCCGAAGTTAATTGTCTCGCTGACGATGTCGGCCGGCAGAAAGTAAAAGGTTATCCCGGGGAAGTCGCGGTTCAAACTAAGACGGAGGTTGCGGACATAATTCGCCGTCGGCTTATGGTTGGGTTTTAATGAGACCAGGATATCGGCGTCGGCCGGCCCTGATATTCCGCTGTCGTTGTAGCTCAAGTTAATGCCAGAAACCGGAAGCCCAATGTTGTCGAGCATACCCTCGAGCTCGTTCGCGGGCACTTGACGGCGAACAGCAGCTTCTACTTCGTCGACCAGCTTGGCAGTTTGCTCGATCCGCGTGCCGGTAGCGGCCCGCACGTGCAATCGAAACGTTCCTGCGTCCACCGCCGGAAAGAAATTTTGGCCGAGGAAGGGAACGAGGAGCCACGATGCAGCGCAAAAGGAGAGAAATCCAACGGCGAAAGCCGCTCTATGTTCGAGGACTGTGCCTAACAAGTTTGCATAAACATCCCTAAAGCGATCGAACGCTTTTTCAAAATGTTGCTGCAAAGCCACCAGCGGCCGGACCCAAAACGCGATACGCGTCTCTTGGCCCGTTGCCTGTTTGTGGTGATGGCGCTCGAAAAACATGATCATCGTTGGCACTAGCGTGCGCGAAAGCACGTAGGAGGAGATGACGGCGAACATGACCGCTTCGGCCAACGGCACGAAAAGATAGCGTGCCACCCCAGCCAGCGAAAACATCGGCACGAAAACGATGCAGATGCAGAAGGTGGAAACCATCGCCGGCAACGCGATTTCACCGGCGCCTTTCAGAATTCCATCTTCCAATTTTTCACCTGACGCCAAATGGCGCTCGACGTTTTCGATCGTCACCGTGGCGTCATCCACCAGGATGCCAACGGCGAGCGCCAGACCGCCAAGTGTCATGATGTTGATCGTCTGACCGAGCACACTCAGGATTGCCAGAGACGACAACACCGAAAGCGGAATGGACACCGCAATGATAAGTGTGCTTCTCCACGAACCGAGAAAGAGCAAAATCATGAGCGCGGTCAAAGCGGCTGCGATCACGCCTTCCCTAACAACACCGCTGACCGCGGCCTTCACGAATACGGATTGATCGGCGAACTGCTTAACTTGGATATCACTCGTCACAGTCTTGAGAATGTTGGCCATGGCAGCCTTCACTCCCGCCGCAACCGAGATCGTTGATGCGCTGCCGTTCTTGAAAACTTGAAGCAGCGTACTACGGACACCATCCTGCCGAACGATGTTTTCCTGCGGGAAATAGCCGTCGCGCACTTGCGCCACGTCGCTTATGTGAATCACGGTCCCGCCGACACTCTTTATCGGCAGATTGTTCAACATATCGATCCGCAGCGGATTGACGTTAAGATCAATCGGTACTTCTTTCCCGCCGATCTTCGCCGTGCCGCTTGGATAAGTTAGAGAGCCGTTGCTGATGGCAGTGACCACATCCGATTCGACAAGGTTGTTTGCCTCCAAGGCCTTAAGATCGAGATCGACCGAAACCACCCTTTGCTTTCCACCATATGGGTACGGAATACTCACGCCAGGAACACTTATCAGCCCGACTCGAATCTGGTTTAAGGCGATGTCAAAAACCTGCTGCTCGGAAAGCTTGGTGCTGCTAATTCCGAACTGGAGAATGGAAACGGTGGACGCGCTGTATTGCAGGATTAGCGGCGGAGTGGTTCCCGGAGGGAGCTGTTTCAAAATCGTTTGTGAAACGGCCGTCAATTGGGCTACCGCGGTCGAAGGGTTCACCCCCTGCTGAAAGAAAACCTTGATCACGCCGAAGCTGTCATAGGAGGTCGATTCAATGTGTTCGATGTTGTCGACGGTGGTGGTAAGCGCTCGTTCCTCGCTGTAAACAAGTCGTTGGGCGATTTGGTCGGCCGGCAGTCCTGTGTAACTCCAAATCACACTGACCACCGGAATATTAATCGCGGGAAAAATATCGGTCGGCGTTTTGGTCAGGACAAAAGGCGTCATCAAAAGCAGCAGCAACGCTGCTACGACAAACGTGTAGGGCCGACTAAGAGCTAAACGAACGATCCACATAGCGTGTTATCCTTCGTAGAAAAGAAGGGCCTGCATAAGAAGATCGGTTGTCGGAACGACTTCGGTCCTATATTCACGGCCTCCCGCCTTAGGGAAAGTGTTGACACGCTGAGAGCGTTCCCAAGTCTTTCCCGAGATAAATACGCTCGTCAGAAATCTGTTCGTTTTCACGCCTCAATTTACGCTGCGCGATAAACAAGCCGCTATGGCGCGTGGGTGGGATTTTCTGTTCCTGCCGCCGAGGTGATCGGTACTCCCTCGTTCGAGGCAGCCCTCGAAGACGTCCGCCGCCGCGGACGCCCTACAAACGACGCTATTGCAGGCCATCTTTGTGAGACGACGGGATTGTTAAATCCATTGATTAGATCCCGGCGCGTGCCTTCACTTCGACGCCCGCTTCTTTTTCGAGCGCCTTGATAAGGGCAGAGGCGTTTTCTGTTCCGGAGCCAAGGTCAACGGCCGAGGCGAGATTTTTTTCGACGACGCGCAACGCCGGAATGGGTGACTCCAGACTTTTAGCAAATTTCTCTATGAGGCCCGCGTCCTTGAGCATGAACTTGAGCGCGAAGTTAGTAGAGAAATCGCGTTTCAAAATGTTTTGGCCATTGCTCACGAGAAGCGGTGAGCGGAAGTCTGCCACCTTCACGACTTCCATCACCGTGTTCAGATCGAGGCCCGCCTTTTGTGCGAGGACCAGGCCTTCCGCGAGCGCTTCCATTTCCAAGGCAACGATCAGGTTTCCAACCAGCTTCATCGCTGCGGCATTTCCATTCTTCCCAAAGTAATGAACGGTCTGCCCCAAATGCGCCAGGACCGGCCTCACTTTTTCAAAGATGGCCTTGCTGCCCGCGGCCATAATCCAAAGCTTGGCCTCCGCGGATTCTTGTTTGCTGCCAAAGACAGGTGCGTCGAGAAAATCGACCCCGCGCTTCGCGTAAGCTTCTTGTTCTCGCAAACTCGTCGCCGGAAGGACCGTGCTCATGTCAATCGCGATCTGGCCTTCTTTGATTCCGCTAAGAATTCCCTCCCCGCTGAAGATGACTTGTTCGACGGCCTCGTCGTTACTCAAGCTATACATGACAAGATCGACATCGCGGACGGCGTCGGCTGGAGTATCGGCAACGCGTGCGCCTTTGCGGGCGAATGGTACACATTTTTCAGCGCTGCGATTCCAAACGGTAAGTTTGTACCCCGCCTTGAGAAGGTTCGACGCCATGCCGCTGCCCATGGTTCCGAGACCGAGATACGAGATTTTCTTTATCATAACCCTTACTTTTCTTGCTTGTTCACCGGGCTTGGATCAATCAGCGTTAAATCCGTGTCCGGATCAAAACGCTTCTGCATTGTGACCGAATCGACGGTGACCATTACTTCG
>Ga0207646_10005201_pt1 | contig 13749 bp, 10 predicted proteins | sample KBSK5502metaG_FD_184343 | JGI IMG/M metagenome (GOLD analysis project Ga0207646, IMG submission 184343) | Corn, switchgrass and miscanthus rhizosphere microbial communities from Kellogg Biological Station, Michigan, USA - KBS K5-50-2 metaG... | ecosystem: Host-associated > Plants > Roots >... | reverse complement strand
GGTCAACCTGGCCGAGCTGGAACGCCAGGCGCGATCGGTCCAGGAGAGCGGGGACGAGCGGGGAGAGTTCGATCGGTTGCTGGCCGCCTGTGTGGCGCAGCATGTCCCCGCCGAGCGCATCGCCCGAATGCTCGGGCAACTTGAAGTCCGCCCGGTACTGACGGCGCATCCCACCGAGGCCGTCCGCCGCAGCATCCTCGACCACCAGGATCGCATCGGCGAGGAGCTGGCGCGCCTGCGGGCGCCGCTCTCGACCCGAGAGCGCAACCGCGTTCGGGAACGGGTCGCGACCCAGGTCGAAATCCTGTGGCATACGGACGAAGTGCGATCGGTTCGGCCGCGAGTCCTGGACGAAGTTGGGAATGCGCTCTTCTACCTGGAGCGCACTTTCTTCGATGCCATTCCCGACGTGCACGAGCAATTGGCTGAGGCGTTGGCAGCACATTACCCGGGCATCGGCGTGCCGCTGGACCCGCCGATTCGCCTCGGCTCCTGGGTCGGCAGCGACCAGGATGGCAACCCGAACGCCAACGCCGCGATGCTGACGGAGACGCTGCGCCTGCAACGGCGAACGCTATTGACCCGCTATCGGGAACGGGTTCGCGAGTTAGCGCGGGATCTGAGTCAGTCGACACGCCTCACGCAGGTCAGCGAGGTGCTGGCCGCCTCGATCGCGCGCGATGAGGGTGAGCTGGAGGCATATGCGAGTACGCTCTTCGCTCGGACGCAGGACGAACCCTATCGCCGCAAGCTCTCCTTCGTTTGGCGCCGCCTGGGCGCGACGCTGGACGGGGAACTCGGAGACTACGCGTCCGTCGACGACCTCGCAGCGGACCTGGACCTGGTGGACGCAAGCCTTCGCCGTCACGGGGGCGCGGCCGTCGCCGACGGCGATCTCCTGCGCTTGCGCCGGCAGGTGCGTGTGTTCGGATTCATCGGCGCCCGGCTCGATGTTCGGCAGCACCGCGCCGTCGTTCGGGCCGCGGCGCGCGAGGTGGTCAACCGCCTTGGCGCCGGGCCGGGTCAGCGCGAAACCGCGACGCTCAGTCCACCGCCGATTTCGCTCGATGCGAGCCGCTGGTCGCCCGCAACCGGCAATCTGCTCGCGACGTTGTCGGCGATGGCGGCGGCGCAGAAGGTGGCACCCGGCTCAGCCCAGACCTTCATTCTGAGCATGACCGAAAACGGCGACGACATCCTGCAAACCCTGTTCCTCGCCGGCCTCGCCGGACTCCACAACCTGACGACCGACCCACCACGAAGCGACGTCGACATCGTGCCGCTGTTCGAGACCTCCGACGCGCTGGAGCACGCGCCCGCGATCATCGAGAGCCTGTTGAGCGACCCCGTGTATGCCCGCCAGCTCGACGGCCGCGGGGGAATCCAGGAAGTGATGCTCGGCTACTCCGACAGCAACAAAGAGGTCGGCTACCTTTCCGCGGCCTGGGCACTCGACCGCGCGCACGAAGCCATCGCCACGGTCGTCGCCCGACACGGGCGGCGGCTACGGATCTTCCATGGCCGCGGTGGAACGGTAGGCCGCGGTGGCGGACCGACCCACGAAGCGATTCTTGCCCAGCCGGCGGGCGCGCCCGAGCCGATGATCAAGATCACCGAACAGGGCGAGGTGATCCACCGAAAGTACGCGCGCCCAGAAACAGCCCGCCACAACCTGGAGCTGGTGCTGGGCGCGATGCTGGAGCACGTCTTGATGCCCGCCGAGCTCCGCGAGCCTCATGCAGCATGGCGTGCGGCGATGGACGCGATGTCGGAGGCGAGCCGAAAGCGGTATCGCGCGCTGGTCTATGAGGATGCCGGCTTCCAGGCCTACTTCCAGCAAGCGACGCCCATCGAGGAGATCGCCCAGCTCAATACCGGCTCGCGACCGGTGAGTCGTGGCGGCACGTTCGCAGTCGAAGATTTGCGCGCGATCCCCTGGGTCTTCGCCTGGATGCAGAACCGTCACCTGCTGCCGGCCTGGTACGGCGCCGGCTCGGCCTTTGCGGACTTCGCGCAGCGACCTGGCGGGCTTGAATGCCTGCGCGACATGTACCAGCACTGGCTGTTCTTCCGATCGCTGGTGGATAACCTTCAGATGGTGCTGGCCAAGGCGGACATGCGGATCGCTAGGCAGTACGCGACGCTCGTCAGCGATGGGCGAGAGCGCGATCGGCTCTTTTCGATCATTGAGGCCGAGTTCCAGCGGGCTCACGATGCGGTGCTCCAGATCACGGGTCAGGCGTCCGTGCTCGAGCGGCAGCCCCAACTCCTGGCGAGCCTGCGGCTCAGGGATCCGTACATCGACCCGATGAGCTACTTCCAGGTTCGTCTATTGCGCGAGCTGCGCCGCCTCCCGGCCGGCGATCCACGCCGCGCCGCCCACCTTCAGACCGTGTTGCGAACCATCAATGGCATTGCGGCCGGTTTGCAAAACACCGGCTGACCTAGGGTTCGGCCGGCGAGCGTCGCTTGCGGCTGCGGCGTTTCGGCGGAGCGGAGGGCGGAAGCGCGCGGGTATACGTGCCCAGCACCTGCAGGAAGGTGGTGGCGCGGTGCGCTGCACGGAGCGAGGCCGCGACCGGCTTTTCCGACCGGCCGCCGTCGAGATCCAGGTAGAAGAGGTATTCCCAGGGTGGGTCGCGCCGCGGCCGCGACTCCAGCTTGGTCAGGTTGACACCGAACTCCTCGAAGCACTTAAGCAAACGAAAGAGGGCGCCTGGCTCGTTGTCGACGGCGCAGACGAGCGAGGTCTTCTTGCCGTAGCGCGGTCGCTTGATGGCCGGTGGCTTGGGGCGGCGGGGTCCGCGCCGGGTGATCAAGAAGAAGCGAGTGATGTTCTCCTGCACCGTCTGGATGCGTTCGGCCACGATTTCCAGGTCGTAGAGCTCGGCCGCGCGGCGTCCAGCGATCGCCGCCTGGTCGTGACGCTTCTCTTGCTGGATCTGCTTCGCCGCCCCCGCGGTGTCATACGCGGGCACGGGCTCCAGGTGTTCACGGACGATGAACGCCTCGCACTGCGCCAGTGCCTGTGGGTGTGACAGGACCCGCTTGAGCTGGTCACGATGGGTGCCCGGAATCGCCAGCAAGCAGTGGTCAACCTGCAGCGCGACCTCGGCAACCACCAGCGCTCGATACTCGAGCAAGAGATCGTAAGTCTCGAGCACGCTGCCCCCCTGCGAGTTCTCGACCGGGACCAGCGCGAAGTCGACCGACTGGTCGGCGACCCGGTGAAAGGCATGCCGCAGCGTGCGAAAGGCCTCTGCGGTCGCTAGGGGGAAGGTGGCGTGAAGCGCCTCTTCGGAGTAGGCGCCCGGTTCCCCCTGGTAGCCGATGGTGAGCTCGCGTGCGATGGTCGAACTCTATCGAACGAGAGCCCCCACCCTGCCCTCCCCCGCTGGTCGACCGCGTCATGTGCGCCGGCGCCCAGTAATAGTAAGTAAGGTGTGCCGACACCGCAGAGTCCGCTGCGCCCGCCGCCGTCACGACGCGCGTCGGGCTTGTTACAGATCGGTCAAGCTACCCCGACTCGGAGTGACGCCTGGGCTACGAAACGACGGTAGCCGTACGGACAAGGCGTTCCGCAACGTGGCCGGAGCAATCTGGGTCGCAGGCGTTGTGGATGGTTACTGGAATTGCCGACCGGCTGGTCAGATGGTTCAGTCGCAATGACCAACGGGGTCAGGCGATGGTCGAGTACTCGCTGATCATGGTGCTCGTGGTCATCGTGGTCCTCGTGATCCTGATCATCATGGGCAACACCGTCAAGAACATGTTTTGCAACGTCACCGGCTCGCTCGGCTCTCCCTAAGTCCGCGCGAGCGGGGTTTCCTTAAGTGGCGGCCGCGGGATGCGGCCGTGGACGATCTCGAATCCGGTCGTATTGCTCACCACCTCCACCTCGTCACGCCGCATGCGCACCTCGACAGCGCCTTTGCCGGCGCGCAGATTCTTCAATGTCAGATCCGGCAGCCAATCGGGCAGATCGGGATTGACGTAAATCACCTTCGCGTGGCCGGCGGTGTGGATGCCGCAGAGGATCCCGATCAGGCGGAAGACGGAGGCGGCGGCCCACGCCTGGGGAACGTTGGTCCCAAGGTAGGGGACCGGATAAGCGCCCGGCTCCCGCGCCACCCCCGCCCACAGCTCGGGAAGGCTGTAGTTCTCGAAGCGTTCGGCGGCTGCGAAGATGCCTTCTGCGATCTGCTGGGCTTCGGTGTGCCGGCCGGCCCGCCGAAACCCGCCGGCGATGGTGGCGTTGTCGTGGGGCCAGACCGATCCCAGGTGATAGGAATACGGATTGTAGGAAGGGTGCTTGGTCGAGAGCGTACGGATACCCCACCCGCTCCACATGTCGGGCTGCATCAAGCGATCGACCACTCGGTTGGCGCGATCCGGCGGCACGATGCCACTGGCCAGGCAATGCCCGGCGTTCGACGCCACCGAACGGATCGGCCGCTTCAGCCCGTCGAGACCCAAATAGTAGGTGCCCTCTTCCTCCCACCAGAACCGCTCGTTGAAGGTTTCATAGAGGTGGATGGCCCGCTGCCGCAATTCCGCGGCCCGCTCGGCATCGCCCCAGATTCCATAGGCTTCGGACATGCGAAGCAGCGCGTCGAAGGCATACCCCTGGAGCTCGCACAGCGCAATCGGTAAGTGCGCGATGGTGCCGTCCTCGTGCTGGATGGCGTCGTGCGAATCCTTCCAGCCCTGGTTGTAGAAGCCAACCGGCGAGCGCGTTTTGTATTCCTGAAAGCCGTCCTGGTCGCGGTCCCCGTACTCGAGCATCCATTTGAGCGCGGCCTCCGCGTTTGGCCGGTAGCGGTCGAGGATCTCCCTGTCTCCCGACCATTGGTAGGCGTAGGAGAACACGATCAGGAAGAGCAAAGTGGCGTCCGCCGTGCCGTAGTAGGGCGTGAACGGGAGGAGTCCGAGGCTGGCTAGCTCGCCGTAGCGGACTTCGTGCGGGATCTTGCCCGGCTCCTTGTCTTGGGTGGCGTTATCGTCGGTCGCCTGCACCCGCGACAGCCGGTCCAGCGCGCCGAAGGCAAACTCGGGAAAGCCGCTGATACTCTCCATCGCCACAACCAGCGAGTCCCGACCGAAGAGCGTGACGTACCACGGGATGCCGGCGGCAGGGACAAAGACGCCGCGACGTACTGCGAAGTCCGACATCCGCAGGGCCTCCATGTCGGCGACCGCCTGGCGCCAGATGCGCGGCAGGGTGGAGTGGCCGGTGGCAACGGCAACCGCCGGCAGTACCCCAGTCGCCATCTCCGGGTCGCGGTTCTGAACCGCATAGCAGGGGAGCACGCGGGCGCGCTTGCCATCGATCACAGGCAACCATTCGACGCAGGTGTGCCAGGTCTGTTTGGGGGAAAGATTGATCACGAACTGCAGGCGGCCGTTCGCGAACTCCGGGGGCGAGTCTTCGCGCTCGACGCCAACTATGAGCTCCCGCTTGAAGGAGCCGTTAGTGTAGGTGGTGCGCAGTTCGCCGGCCTTCTCGTGCCATGAGCTCTGCAGGTCGCCGCGGCGCACCAGTCGCCGGCGGCGCACGTCGAAGATGTCGGCGAAGTCCGACTCGATCGCGACCTCCAGGATGAGCCGCACCGGGTCGCGAGCAAAACTGACCAGGTCGTAGTCCTCGTGGACCCCCTCGAAAATCGTGCGGTCGAGGCGGAAGCCGATGGCGCGCTCCTCGAGGACGATGTCGTGCTCGGCGCCGTCGCGTGTCCCAGCGAGCGGGAGCTCAGGGGTGGTGAACTCATAGCGTGCGGAAAAGTGGTCGATGGTGCTGGCGTCGAGCAGCAGTGGCTGCCGCCCGTTGATGGTCACCGAGTAGCTCGAGACGAAACGCGTGTCACGGGCGAAGAAGCCGACGCCGCTGGTCGGCACCATGGTGGCGTTGGGATCGCTGACCAGGAATTGGTGGTCGTGGTTGATGGTGATGGTCGGCGTGCCATGCGTAACCGGCATCGGGGCTCAGCGCAATCTTAGTGATGGCCGCCGATCACCGGGGTGGCAGCACGCTTGTTTATTGGTTGGAAGTACCTTAAGTTGAGTTTGCGAATCGCCGTCCACTGACTATGGGACTTCCTAGGAGGGGCCAATGAGAAGGCTGCTTACCGTCGCCGCGACCGTTTCGATGCTCGCCATGCTGGGCCTGTCTTCTATAACCGCAAGCGCGGCCTCGTCGTGTGCGCCGAACCCTGGTGGCACGACGACCTGCACTATGAACCTGCACGGTGCGACATTTCCTGTCGGGCCGCCGAACCCGCCGTGCATCCCGCCGGATGCCACGGGTGTCGTAAGCAATGTGAATGCCGTCTTCCATTTCACGATCAACGGCGCGGGCGACGCATGGTTCACCGGCACCATCGAGGGTGATGTCACCCTGACGGTTCCGAGCACTGGCATTACGTACACGGGGCACTTCAGCCAGTGGTTCGGGAGCGAATTCAACAATAAGAACAGCGTCAACAACGCCACCTTCAACGCTCACCTAACGGCGCCGAATGGATCGACGATCGATTCACACGTGTCGTTCGGCTTCGGCGTCTCGGCGAGCGGCCAGCCGATTATGCATATGAATATGGTTTGCTGACCCGCCAATCGGTCTCTCGAGGGGCGGCCATCGTGGCCGCCTTTTTTGTTTGCCCTGAAGCGGTCGGGCTGCCTTACCGTGGCGGCATGATCGGCGGCGGCGCGAGAGCCTCATCGCCGGGATCGGCATGCTGGAGGACGTACGACTCGCTCACCTCGACCTGGGTCTTGAGCCGTGCCAACCTGGCTACGCTGTCGCCGAGGCCGCACCGAGCATAGTGATGCTTGCTGTCGTCCCAATAGGTGCCGATCCCGAGATTGGCGCACGTGATCAGCATCTGCGGTGGCACGTCATCCGAGGCCGCGTTGAACTCAACCGGCTGGAACACGCTGCAGTCGGCAAAGTCCTTGGGAAAAGGACGCGAATATGGACAAGCGTCAAGCGGCAGCTTTCCGATTACTTCTATGCGACCACCAAAACGACGTCTCTGTCAATGCGCCGAATTCGCTGGCCGCCTAATGGCTGAGCTTGGTGCCTGCCAGTTGCCGCGATGAAGCTGGCTTCTATCCGACGTTAGCGGGGCGCGCCACCAGGTGGTAGAGATGCTCAGGGCGTCCCGGTGACCCGTAGCGCATGACAACTTCGGCCCGGCCCAGCTGCACGAGGTGATCGACGTAGCGCCGGGCCGTGACTCGGCTGAGATTGGCGAGCTCCGCCACCTCGATCGCGGTCAGGTCGCCCTCCGCCTCCTGCAGGATCCGTGTGACAAGGTCCAACGTCGGACGCGAGAGTCCCTTTGGCAGGGCATCCTCCGGGCCCCCGTGCCGGAGGATGTTGTACAGCGTGTCGACCGCGTGCTGGTCCGCCTCGGAAAGCTGCTTGAGGCGCTCATGCATCGCCGCGTAGCTCTGCAGCTTCTCGTGGAGCGCGGCGAATCGAAATGGCTTGATCAAGTAGTGGACGACACCGCCCTGCATGGCCGCGCGCAAGCTCTCGACGTCACGCGCGGCGGTGATAGCGATCACGTCGACGCGCGAGGCACCGCCTTCGCGAATCGTCCGCATCACCTCCAACCCTGAGATGTCCGGTAAGTAGATGTCGAGCAGGACCAGGTCTGGCTTGGCGGAGTTGACGAGACGCAGCGCCTCGGCGCCGGTCGCCGCCTCACCCACGACCGTAAAGCCCGCGACCTTCTCGACATACGCGCGGTGCAAAGCGGCGACGCGAAAGTCGTCATCGACGATGAGCGTGCGAATCATGCCGTCGCCACCGGCTGCGGCTTGGCCGCCAACGGCAGCCGCACGGTAAACAGCGCCCCACCCTGGTTGAGCACGGTCACCTCGCCGCCGCGGCGCGCTGCCACCTGCTTGACGAGCGCCAGGCCGAGCCCGCGGCGTGAGCCGGGACTCGCCACCTTGCTGGTATAGCCCTCGGAGAAGATCCGCTCGGTCTCACCGAGGCCGATGCCCGGGCCCGAGTCGTGCACCTGGATCAAGACGTCGCCGTCCTCTTTGCGGATCGACACCTCCACCCAGCGCGGGCCGCCGTTCGGCGAGGTGGCCGCCGCGTCGAGCGCATTGTCGATCAGGTTGCCGACGACCGTAATCAAGTCGCGTGGGTGCCCGGCATCGCCGTCGAGCTTGCTGTCTGGCGATAGCCGGAACTGGATCCCGCGCTCGGCCGCCACCGCGGACTTGCCGAGCAGCAGCGCCCCGAGCACCGGGTCGCCGACTCGCTCCAGCAGTGATTCGGTGAGCTCCTGTGACACAGACGATGACTCGGTCGTCAGCTGGATCGCCTCCTCGTGCCGCCCCAGCTCGATCAACCCGGCGATGGTATGAAGACGGTTGGAAAAGTCATGCGCCTGGGCGCGTAGCGCTTCACTGACACTGCGGGCGTTGTCGAGCTCGCGCAGCAAGCTCTCGAGCTCGGTCCGATCGCGGAAAGTCGCGACATAGCCAATGCTGCGGCCGCGCACGACCACGGGCATCCGGCTCACCACCAGCACACGATCGGCGGCGAGCACGACCTCGTCGGCGCCGGTGACTTCGCCAATCAGCAAGTCGCGGACGCGGCCCGGAGGGAGGACCTCAGTCAGCGGCCGCCCGACGCTGTCGCTCGAAAGGCGCAGCAGCCGGCGGGCCTCGTCGTTGATCAGGGTGATACGCCCGTCGACATCGGTTGCGACGGTACCCTCGCGAATCCCGTGCAGGCTCGCCTCGCGCGTTTCCAGCAGCCTCGCAATCTCGCCCGGCTCCAGGCCAAAGGTCTGCCGCTTGAGTCGCCGTGCCAGCAAGGCCGAACCGGCGACGCCCAGGCCCAGGGCCACCAGCACATAGAAAGCAAGCTGGGGGAGCATGGCGGCAAGTTGCTGCGACAGCGTCCCTTCGAGGAAGCCAACCGAGACGATCCCGATGACGCGGTTCTGCCCGTCGAAGATAGGTGCTTTGCCGCGCGCCGACACGCCCAGGGTGCCGTGTTCGACGCCGATCCAGGTGTGTCCGGCGAGGACGGTATGGAAGTCCTCATCGATCGGCTTGCCGATCATCGCCGGGTTTGGATGCGAGTAGCGGATCCCGTTCGCGCCCGCGATGACGACGAAGCTGGCGCCCGAAGCTTTGCGGATCCCTTCGGCCAGCGGTTGCAGCGTTCGGGGCGGATCCGAGTCGCGAAGCCCATCGCCAACCGATGGCATCCCAGCCACCGACCTGGCGATGGTCAACGAACGTTGCTCATAGCGCTGGTCGAGTTGCCGGCTTTCGTTGATGTAGGAGGCCGCGGCGCCAATAACGAGCGCTCCCAGCACGATCGCGAGCTGGAAGATCAGAATCTGCGACGCCAGGCTGAGGCGAGGTCGGCGCACCGACCTCATCGTATCCGGTGCCAGCCTCGACAGGAAGCGACCACAATGACCACAACGGTCGCAAATTCCGCAAGGCTAGTCAGCGGCCGCCTGGCCCATTTACGGTTGCGGCAATGGCCAGTCCGGCGATCGAACTGCGAGGTGTTACCAAGCGGTTCGCCACCCCTAACGGCGGCATTTACACCGCGCTTCACGACCTGACGATGGAGGTCGGACCCGGGGAGTTCTGCGCCGTGGTGGGGCCCACCGGCTGCGGCAAATCGACGACCCTGGCGCTGATCTCCGGGCTCGAGCGGGCGAGCGCCGGCGAGGTGGCGGTGATGGGTCAACGGGTCGAGGGCATACCGGACGGGATCGGCTATGTCTTCCAGACCGACGCGGTCTTTCCCTGGAAGACCGTGCTCGAGAACGTGGCCGCGGGACCCCGCTATCGCGGTGCACCGGGCGGCGATGCCCGGGCGCGGGCGAGGGAGTGGATCACCCGGGTCGGGCTGGCGGGATTCGAGGATCGCTATCCCCATCAGCTTTCCGGAGGCATGCGCAAGCGGGTCGGCCTTGCCCAGAGCCTGATCAATGGCCCTCGCATCTTGCTCATGGATGAGCCCTTTTCCGCGCTCGACGTGCAGACCCGCACGCTGATGGAAAACGAACTGCTGTCCCTCTGGTCGTCGACCTCGGCATCAGTGGTGTTCGTCACCCACGACCTGGAGGAGGCGATCGCCCTGGCCGATAGGGTGGTCCTTCTTACCGCCGGGCCCGGAACGGTCAAGGGCACTTTCGAGGTCGACCTGCCGCGGCCTCGCAACGTCGCCGAAATCCGCTTCCAGCCGCGCTTCGCGCAAATCTACGAGGCCATCTGGAACCAGTTGCGTGACGAGGTGTTGGTGAGCTATGAGCGTCAGAAGCACGCTGCCGCCGTCTAGCGTGTCGACGCAGGGCGGCGCGCCGCCATTCTCCAGCGCGGACGTCCGCCGTCAGGATGGGGCGCCGCTTGGCCCTATTGGCGCCACGCCACAAACGCAAGGCATCGATGCCGACCTGCTGGCCCGTCGCTCCCGGTCGGCGCGCCGGCGGCGGCTGACAATCTATGTGCTGCGGCTGGCGTTTGCCGTGCTCTGGCTTGGCAGTTGGGAGCTGACGACGCGCCTCAACTGGGTCGACCCCTTCTTCGTGGGGCAACCATCGGGCGTCATGGTGCGGCTCTGGACCTGGATTTCGGAGGGAACGGCGTTGGGGCCGCTCTGGCTCCAGGCCGCCGTCACTATGGAAGAGGCCGTACTGGGCTTTCTCGTCGGCTCGGCCCTGGGCGTCGTGCTCGGCATCCTGCTGGGGCGCATCGAGCTGATTGCCGAAGTTCTTTCGCCCTTCATCAAAGGCGCGAACGCGATCCCGAGGGTCGTGCTCGGCTCGCTCTTCGCCATCATGTTCGGTCTGTCCGTCTGGGGCAAGGCGTCGACGGCTGTCGTACTCGTCTTCTTCGTCGTCTTCTTCAATGCGTTCCAGGGCGTCCGCGAAGTAGATCGCAACCTGATCGCCAACGCACGGATCCTCGGGGCCAATAACCGGCGCCTAACGACCGAGATCATCATCCCGTCCGCGATGTCGTGGATCCTGGCCAGCCTCCACATCAGCTTCGGGCTGGCCATTGTCGGCGCCGTGGTCGGGGAACTATTCGGGGCCACCGCCGGCCTCGGCCAGCTCATCTACAACGCCGGGCACACCTTCGACGTCAACGGCGTGTTCGCCGGCATGTTCGTGTTGGCCGTCCTTGCCCTGATCGCGGAGGGCCTGATCACTGCCCTCGAAAACCGGCTCATCAAATGGCGACCCAGTCGAGTCAGCGGCGAAATACCAATTTAGGGAGGAGAAACGATTGATACACGGATCTAAACGTCGGGCGTTCTTGGCGGTGGGAGGGACGGTGGCGGTGGCCATCGCTCTGGCCGCATGCGGTGGGACCTCGAACAACGCTGGCTCAGGCAGCTCGCCGGCCGCGATGACGCCGGTGGACCTCAAGCTGATGGTCGGCGGTCTCAACAAGCAGATCTACCTGCCGAACATGCTCGCCAAGCAGCTCGGCTACTTCGATGATCAGAAGATCAACGTGACCCTGGTGGATGAGGGGTCGGGGCAGGGAACCGAGCTCGAGGTGGTCGCGGGCAACGTCGATGCCGGCTCGGGCGCTTATAGCCACCCTGTCGAGCTCAACGCGCTGGGGAAGAAGATCGAGACCATCTGCCAGTTCGGGATCGCACCGGGTGAGGCGGAGATGGTCGCGAGCAGCAAGGCGGGCTCGATCACGTCGGCTGCGGACCTCAAGGGCAAAAAGCTGGGGGTCACGGACATCGGTTCGGGCACGCACACGATCACGCTGGCACTCCTGGGCAAGGCCGGCTACAAGGGATCGGACGCGAGTTTCGTCGCGGTCGGCGCCGGCAACACGTTCATCGCAGCCATCAAGAACGGCACGATCGACGCCGGCATGACGACCGAGCCAACCATCACGCGCCTGTTGCAGACCGGGGATGCCAAGGTCCTGATCGATCTCCGCACGCCCGAATCGACCCGCGCGGCGCTCGGTGGCGACTACCCCTTCATTGGCATCTTCGCCAAGAACGATTGGGTCAACAGCCACAAGGACGTCGCCCAGCGGCTGGTCAACGTCTACGTCAAGACTCTGAAGTGGATGAAGGCGCACACTGCCGAGGAGATCGCCGCCAAGATGCCGGCCGACTACCTGGTTCCGAGCAAGGACCTCTATGTCGCCGCGCTCAAGAACCAGCTGTCCATCTTCGGCACCGACTGCAAGATGCCGGCGGCCGGCCCGCAGACCGTACTCAGCGTTCTCCAGAACTACGTCTCGAGCGACAAGGGCATCAACGTCAAGCTCAGCGAGACCTATACGAACGACTTCGCCAACAAGGCCAGTTAACTCGCTCCAGCAAAGGAGGTCCGGGACAGTCCCGGGCCTCCTGGTTGTTAACGCCCCCCACCCTGCCCTCCCCCGCCAGCGGGGGAGGGGGAACTTGGGGAAGTGGGATATGCCTCGAGCGCATCGTGAAGGGCCGGCAGGTGTTCCACGAGGGCGGCGAAATCCTGGCGCGCCAGGCTGAGCACGCTGGTGGGGGTGAGCGACCGGACGGTCGCCGTGCGGCGCCGGTTGCCGAGGGCCGCGATCTCGCCAAAGTGATCGCCGGGCCCGAGCTTTCGAATCACACGCTCCTCACCGTCGACGCGCTGCAGCACCTCGACATCGCCCGCGGTCACGATGTAGAAGCGGCCACTCAGCTCGCCCTCGCGGACAATCGTCTCCCCGGCGGCGAACCGCATCGGGATCACCGTGTTGCTCCGACCAATCGGCAGCGGCGTCAAGCGGTCGGACAGCAGCGCGCTTCCCATCCAGTGCAGCGCGAGCGCCAACCGGCGGCGCCAGGTCGGCATGAAGGAAAGAAAGAGGGCACGCGAAACGAGTGAGGCGGGCCACCCGTGCAGCGCGATGCCTCGCACTTGCGCCACACCATACGACCGGCTCAACAACGCCACCTCGCCGAAACGCGCCGGGCGGCACGGTTCGGGCGGTTGCCCACGGAGATCGGCGAGGATGTTACGGGCCGCTTGCTTACCTTCACCGAAGGCGACCATGACCATGGCCCCATACACTTGCCCACTGGACGGGTCGGGCACGGCCGCGTTGTCGCCGGCCGCGTAGGCACCAGGCCAGCCGGGTACCCGGCAGAAGGCATCGCATGGGATGCGGCCGCGCTGCAGTTCGATCGGCAACGCTCGCACCAGTGGGTTGGTCCCGATGCCGACGGTGGCGATGATGCTGCGTGTCTCGATCCGTGAGCCGTCGGCGAGCACGATCGTCCCGGCGGTCGCTTCCTTGACCCCCACGCCGAGCCGCACCTCGATCCCGCGCATCCGCATTCGGTCGACCACGCGCTGGGCCAGGCGATCGTTGAAGGTGGGCAGTACCCGCGTCAGGATGTCCACCGTGATCACCCGCAGCTCCGTGGCCGCGATCATCGGGTAGGCACGCAGCGAGGCTCGGAGGAACTCGTTGGCTTCCGATGCGATCTCGACGCCCGCGTAACCGGCGCCGACGACCACGAAGGTCAGCCGCCGCTGCCGCTCTGCGGCATCAGTCGTCACGCTCGCTGCCTCCAGCATCTCGATCAGGTGGTTACGCAGGTGGATGAAGTCGCCGATCGTCTTCGTTTGCAGGGCGTGCTCGGATAGCCCTGGAAAACGAGAGAGATCCGTGACCGAGCCCAGCGCGATCACGAGATAGTCCGCCTCGAGCGTAACCTCGTCACTCTCGCCGCCAAGGCTGAGCACCGCC
>Ga0207646_10005196_pt1 | contig 13756 bp, 10 predicted proteins | sample KBSK5502metaG_FD_184343 | JGI IMG/M metagenome (GOLD analysis project Ga0207646, IMG submission 184343) | Corn, switchgrass and miscanthus rhizosphere microbial communities from Kellogg Biological Station, Michigan, USA - KBS K5-50-2 metaG... | ecosystem: Host-associated > Plants > Roots >... | reverse complement strand
CCGCCAGCACGATCGCATCGGCTCCAGTGCACGCCTCGCCGATCGACCCGGCGACGTCGATGCCTTCGGCCGCCGCGGCATGTCGGGCATCTGCCGATCGGGTCCAGCCGGCGACGCGCCAGGGATCGCCCGCCGCGACCAGGGCCCGACCGACGGACCCGCCGATCTGACCGAGACCGAGGATCGCGACGCGCATCCCGGGAGTATGTCAGCCGTGAGGTCCGGGCTGCTATCCTCGATGCCGACCGCGGTCCCGGTCCCTTGTTCCGCGCGTACATGGGGTGGTGGCAGGGTGAACTCCGACGCCAAACGCATCCGGGTACTGTTCGTCGAGGACCACCAGCTACTGGCAGACGCCCTGTCGGCGATGCTCGCTCGCGAGCCCGACATCGAGGTCGTCGGCGTCGCCGGCACCGTGGCCGACGCGAAGCTCATGGCCCGGGAACGCCTCGACGTCGTCCTGATGGACTATCGCCTGCCCGACGGGACCGGGGCCGAGGCAACCCGCGCGATCAAGGCCCGCTGGCCGGCGGCGCGGGTCGTGATGGTGACGGCGCTGACCGACGACGAGACGGTCCTCGAATCGATCCAGGCCGGGGCTGATGGCTATCTCACGAAGGACCGGGCGGCAGACGACGTCGTCCAGGCGGTCCGCGCCGCGTACGCCGGGGAGACGCTGCTTCCACGCTCGGTGATCGTCGAGATCGCCCGTCGGGTGGCGGCGGCCCGGGAGCGCGGCGACGACCGGCGGATCGTCGAGCCGTTGACGCCGCGCGAGCTCGAGGTCCTGCGGGCCCTGACCGAAGGCCTCTCGACGCCGGAGATCTGCGATCGGCTGTTCATCGCGCCGAACACGCTTCGGACCCACGTCCAGAACATCATGGGCAAGCTCCGGGTCCACTCGAAGCTCGAGGCGGTCGCGTTCGCTCTCCGCTACCGGCTCGTGGAGCCGCCCCGCCCCGACGACGCCGCGTCGGCCGGCTGAACCTGGGTCAGCGACCCGTTCCGTCCTGGGGCTTGCGGCGCCGGCCCTTCCGTCGTTCCTCGAGCCGCCGCTCCTCGTCCTCGGCCGGCGGGCCGGGATCTGCGACCGGGTTCTGCCGGCGGAGGTAGAACCGTCGATCGGCATCGCGCCGCTCGTCGTTCAGGAACGCACCGCAGCGCGGGCACCGACGCTCTTCGGTGAAGAGAGACTCGAGCGGCGCGACGGTGTAGATCTGCCGGCCACACGACCAGCAGGCGAGCCTGGGCATGGGCCCATCGTAGCCGACGGTTCACCGCCCGTCGGCATTCCGTCTGCCATGGGCGGCCGCCCGACCAGGGGATCGGCGATTACGCCAGTCAGCCGCGCCGTCGGGACGTGTGGCGGTTGAGCCGGCGAACCGCGTCCGCGAGCCGCCGCCGGCCGCCGGTCGCAACCCCGGCGAGCGCAAGCGGCAGGACAACCACGATCCCGTTCGATCCGTGGTGCGAGCCGCCCTTCGAGCTGCACGGTCGCGACGGCGGCGGCGCGGTCTTGTTGTGACCGGGCGGCCCGGCATCGGCCCCCGGGCACGGCGGATGGGGCTTCTTCACGTTGCCGACCCTCGGCGTCGGTGCGGGCGTCGCCGTGGGTCGTGGCGTCGGGTTCGGGCTGGCCGTCGGCTTCGTGGTCGGCGTCGGCTTGGGAGTCGGCGTGGGGCCGCCGCCGTGCGCGAGGGGCGGGCTGCTCGCGCCCGTCGGCGGGGTCGGCGTCGGGCCCTCCGCGACGATGGGGCCGCTCGGCGTCGCGCTCGCGGAGGGCTCGACCGACGGCGAGGGCGCCGACGAACCCGGTGGGGTCGATTCCGGCGGGGTCGAGCCCGTCGGGCCGGGCGTCGCGGATGCCGGCGCCGTGGACTCGGTCGGGCTCGACGGCACGACATTCGAGGCGCCGGGCGTCGTTGTCGCACGAGCGACATCCGGGCCGGTCGGGCTCGGCGTGATCAGTCCCGCGGTCAACGCAACCGTCGCGAGGATGAGGTTCAGGAGGCCGAGAGCCACGACGAGACGAGCGCGTTGAGCGGAGGTCACGACGACCGATGGGCTCCTTCCGACCGGGTCCACGGCGTCCATTTCGTGGACGTCTCGATGGTAGCACCCGGACTGCCCCGCAGCCGGAGGCGGCCCACGGGACGCGGCAATCGCGGTGCATGCACCGCCGCGGACGAGCTCAGCGGGAACGGCGCTCCATGGTCATCCGAGCTCGGCGGCGGCCCGCTCCACGTACCGGGCACGTCCCGTCCCCGTGATGCTCTCGAACAGGATCACCCGGTCGATCGGCGACTCGATCGCCAGGTCCGCGGCGGCCGCGGTCAGCGCGGCGACAGTCGCCGGGCCGGCACGGACGCCGTCGGCCCGGGCGAGGGTCAGGTGGGCCCGGAAGGGTCGATGCTCGCGCTCCCAGCCGGCCTCCGCGAGGTGGTCGTCGAGGCGGGTGGCGAGGCGAGCGAGCTGGTCGACGCCGTCGCGGACGTCGAGCCAGATCGTCCGCGGCCGCCCGCTCGGCGGAAAGGACCCGGCGCCCCGGATCGTGACGCTGAACGGCGCGCCGTCGCGAGCCACCGCCGCGATGGCGGCCGCGAGGTCGGCGACGCGGGCCTCCGGCGTCGGACCGAGGAACCGCAGGGTGAGGTGGAGGCCGTCCAGGCGGACCCAGCGGACGCCGCGACCCTCGGGCTCGCCGGCCCGGATGCGCTCGACGATGTCGGCCACGGCCTTCGACGCGTCCTCGGTGAGGGGCACCGCGACGAAGAGGCGCGGCTCGTCGGTCAAGGGTGGGGCCGGCCCGGCGGGGCCGAACGTGGCTCCGCCTGCCACGTCGCCCGGTCCGCCACGAGGACCTCCCGGGCGCGCGCGGCGTTGCGCCAGCCGACGACGTCCGTCGCCTTGGCCTCGAGCTCCTTGTAGGTGTTGAAGAAGTGCTCGATCTCGACGAGGCGATGGGGCCGGACATGATCGAGGTCCTCGACATGCGCCTGGTGCGGGTCGGCGACGGCCACGCAGAGGACCTTGAAGTCCTCGCCCTTGTCGTCGCGCATCTCGAGGCCGCCGATCGGGCGCGCCCAGACGCGGCAGCCGGGGAAGGTCGGCTCGTCGATCAGGAGCAGCGCGTCGGTGTGATCACCGTCGCCCGATCGGGTCTCGCTGATGAACCCGTAGTCGAAGTTGTAATGGACGGCCGACGCGAGCACGCGATCGAGGCGGAAGACGTCGGCCGACTCGTCGTACTCGTACTTGTTGCGGCTGCCCCGGGGGATTTCGACGACGACCTCGACGATCGCCGGGAAGTCCGCCGCGCTGGGGCTCATCGGGCTGACCGGGCGAGCATCGTCGGAGTGTAGTGCGAGCGGCGCGCGGGGCGTTTCGCTCGTAGCTCGTGCGCGGCCTCGTCGATCCGGGCGCACGAAAACGCCCGAAGGAACCGATCGCGAGCGGTGTCAATCCGTGGGAACGACGAGCCTTGATGTGATCGCGGCCGGCCACTCCCGGATCGGCGGTCCCGCCAGGCGAACCTTGCGGCTCGTCCGACCGGACCGGCGGCGCTGCGCGGATCGCTCCTCGCCTCGCCTGTCCGTTGCGTTGGCCCCTTCGGGCAAACCAACCATAGGTGGCAGGCCCGGGCCCGGCAACGGCCTTATCCACGAACTTCGCCTGGCCGGCCATCCATTCGTCCACCAATCTGGAGCCTCTGTGGACGGAATGTGGACGACGTCGGTCGGCGGATGTGTTAGGGACCGTCTAGAACGCTGCGCACGTGCTGTGTCGAGCTAGCCGATACCGGCACGACCGGAGGCGCGGCCAGGGCGCGGCCTGGCAAGGCGTCGGCGAGGACCGGAGCGAGCGGACTCCGAGGTCCGTGAGCGAGGACCGCAGACGACAACGCCGCCAGGACGGGCCCTGGCCGCGCCGTCAGTCGTTGTAGAGGCGTGTCCTCGGGCCGATGGCCTCGCGGAGCTCCGCCTCGGACCTCGGAGGGCTAATCGTTGTAAAGACGTTCCTCGATCAGCTTCTCCTGGACGGTTCGACCGTTCGGGTCGAAGCAGGAGAACTCGAAGTGCTTCTCGAACTCGAGGTCCACGTTGTCCTGGCCGCCGCGGTTCTTCTCGACCGAGACCACGACCCAGTCGCGGAAGCGCTGCGCCTGGTACGGGTTGAACTCGATGTTGACCTTCGCGACGATGTGGTACTTCTCGTTCAGGATCAGGATGATGTCGGCCTCGTAATTGATCGCCGACGATCCACGCAGGTGGTAGTTCCGGAGGCGCGACGCCTTCAGCCCTTCCTTGTCCGCGGCGACGATCGCGATCATCGGCACGTCCTCGGACAGGGCGACGTCCTTGAGGCCGTTGACGACGTAGGTGACCTTCTCCGTCTCGTTCGTCGGCTCCGGGATCTGGGGGACCTTCTGGAGGTAGTCGACGAACACGACCAGCCGGCGGTCGCCGGACAGCACGCGGTGTTGCTGGACGAGCTTGCGGATGTTCTCGACCGTGCTCGCCGTCTGAGAGCCGCGGAGGAGGAACAGGTTCTGGCCGTAGCGGGCGATGCGGTCGAGCGAGGGCCGGAGGCGTGGGTTGCTCGCCAGCTGGGCGGCCCCGCCGCCCTCGGCCATCCACGTGCCGAGGATCTCCTTGCGGACGTCCTGGATCTTGATCGCCCCGGTCTTGTGGGGCAGGTGGGCGAGCGCGGACTCCATCGCGATCAGGCGGTTGAGGAGGTACTGCTCGTCGTGCTCGAAGCAGATGTACAGGACGTTCGCCTGGCCGCCCGAGGCCACGTTCCGGGCCATCTGGAGGGCCATCGTCGTCTTGCCGGTGCCCTGCGCGCCGCCGATCAGCAGGAGCTCGCCGGCGCGGAGACCCGTCCCGATCGTCTTGTCCATCGGGGTGAACCCGAGGGGGACCGGCTGGTATTCGCCGACCTTGCCGGTCGTGACCTTGTCGTTCAGGTCGACGAGCACGTCGAGCGCCGACCGGGGCGCCATGCTCCCGGTGTCGGAGTCCAGCCGCCAGCTCTGGTTCGGGGCGGTCTTCTCGGCCGTATCGGTCACGCTCGCTGGTCCTCCCGGGTCACGAAGTCGGGTGCATCGTAGCACCGCGTTCCGGCGTGACAGCCGCCCGAAGCGTTAGCAAGGCATGGCCCGAAGGTACCGCCGACGAACCCGGCCCAGAGACCTCGCGAGCGGGCCCGGGGAGCGGCTCTCGACCCAGCGGTCAGCGGGCGAACGCGTCCCGACCCAGCGCCGCGACCTCGTCCCACATCCGGGCGACGGTCCGGATGCCGGTCTCGTAGTTGCGCAGGTCCATCCACTCGTTCGGGGCATGGGCCTGCTGGTCGGGCGGATCGAACCCGAGTAGCACGACCGGCAGATCCAGCTCGTTCTCGAAGCTGGCACACACGGGAATCGAGCCGCCTTCGCGGATGTACAGCGGTTCGCGACCGAACGTCGCCTCGAGGGCCCGCGCGGCCGCCCGGGTTGCCGGATGGTCGATCGGGGTCACGCTCGGGTGGCCGCCGCCGAGGCTCTGGACCTCGGTTCGGACGCCGGGCGGCGCGATCGCCAGGACGTAGGCCCGGAACGCCTCGAAGATCCGGTCGGGATCCTGGTCGGGGACGAGGCGGCAGCTGATCTTGGCGTGCGCGTGGGCCGGGATGATCGTCTTGCCGCCCTCGCCCTGGAAGCCGCTCCACAGGCCGTTCACGTCAAGCGTCGGCCGGGCGCCTCGGCGCTCGAGCGTCGTATAACCCTCCTCGCCGAAGAGTGCTGGCAGCCCGAGCCGCTCGAGATAGGCGGCCTCGTCGAACGGCAGCGCCGCAAACGCGTCGCGATCGACCTGGGTCATCGCGACGACATCGTCGTAGAAGCCGGGCACGAGGATCCGGCCGTCGGGGCCTTTGAGGCCGGCGATGATCGTGGCGAGGGCGTTCGCCGGGTTCTGGACGGCCCCGCCGTAGCCGCCCGAGTGGAGGTCGACGGCCGTCCCGGTGACATCGACCTGCGCGTACATCATGCCCCGCAGGCCGATGGTGATCGCGGGCAGGTTGCCCTCGAAGAACCCGGTGTCACTGATCACGGCGAAGTCCGCCGAGAGCCGGTCGCGGTTCGCGTTCAGCCACGGGTCGAGATGGACCGAGCTCGACTCCTCTTCGCCCTCGAACGCGAACTTCAGGTTGACCGGCAGGCTGCCACGCGTCGCGAGCAGCGCCTCGGTGGCGCGGAGATGGAGGTGGAGCTGGCCCTTGTCGTCGGCGACGCCCCGGCCGAGGATCCGATGACCCTCGACGACGGGCTCGAAGGGCGGCGACGTCCAGAGGTCGAGCGGGTCGACCGGCTGCACGTCGTAATGGCAGTAGACGAGGACCGTTGGCGCGCCGGGCGCATGGAGCCAGTCGGCATAGACGATCGGGTGCCCGCCCGTCTCGGAAACGTCGACATGCTCCATGCCGATGTGCCGGAGGTCCGCGGCGATCCACTCGGCCGTCCGCCGGCAATCGGGCGCGTGCTGCGGCAGGGCCGAGATGCTCGGAATGCGGACGAGCTCCTTGTACGACTCGAGACGCTCTGCGGCGTGCTCGTCCAGGTAGCGCTCGAACGCCTCGTCGATGGCGGTGCTGGCGGTCGTGGTGGTCATGGCCTCGATGGTAGCGGCGCGGACCTGATCGGTCCGAGCGGAGCTCATGCAACGACCCCGGGCCGTCGGCCCGGGGTCGGATGGTGGCTCGGGGACGCCCGACGGATCAGGCGGGCGAGGGGGTGGGTGCCGGCTGCGCGCCGGGTGTGGGCTGGCTCGGGCCGACGACGGTCGGCGGGGTCTCGCGGGAGTTCCGCTTGGGGGGCAGATCGCTGAACAGGGCCTCGAAGCCGTCGCCGTCGACGGTCTCCTCCGCGACGAGCTTCTCGGCGAGCGCCGTCAGCTTGTCTCGGTGGGTGACGAGGACGTCCATCGCCCGCTCGTAGGCGTGGTCGATGATCGCTCGGACCTCCTCGTCGATCTGCTTCGCGACCTCGTCGGAGTAGTTGCGCTGCTCGCCGATCTCCCGGCCGAGGAACACGAGCTCGTCGCGCTTCCCGAACGAGAGCGGGCCGAGCTTGTCGCTCATCCCGAACTCGGTGACCATCCGTCGGGCGAGGTCGGTCGCCTTCTCGATGTCGTTGCTGGCACCGGTCGTGGTGTCGCCGAAGATCAGGCGTTCCGCGGCGTTGCCGCCGAGGAGGCCGGCGATCTTGTCCTCGAATTCGGTCTTGCTCTGGAGGTAGCGGTCCTCCGAGGGCAGGGCCATCGTGTAGCCGAGGGCCATGCCGCGGCTGATGATCGTGACCTTGTGGACCGGGTCGCACTTCGGGAGGATCCGCTGGACGACGGCGTGACCGCCCTCGTGGTAGGCGATGATCGCCTTCTCGGCGTCCGAGATAATCCGGGACTTGCGCTCCGGTCCGGCGACGATCCGCTCGAGCGCCTCCTGGAACTCGGACATCCCGATGACCTTCTTGTTGCGGCGAGCCGCGAGGATCGCCGCCTCGTTGACGAGGTTGGCGAGATCCGCGCCGGAGAAGCCGGGCGACTGCTTCGCGATGTCCTCGACGGCGATCGCCTTGTCGAGCGGCTTGCCCTTCGTATGGACCTTGAGGATCGCGGTGCGGCCCTTCATGTCCGGCCGGTCGAGGATGACCTGGCGGTCGAACCGGCCGGGGCGAAGGAGGGCCGGATCGAGGACGTCGGGGCGGTTGGTGGCGGCGACGACGATCACGTTCGTGTTCGTGTCGAAGCCGTCCATCTCGACGAGGATCTGGTTCAGGGTCTGCTCGCGCTCGTCGTGGCTGCCGCCGAGGCCGGCGCCGCGCTGGCGGCCGACCGCGTCGATCTCGTCCACGAAGACGATGCACGGGCTGTTGCGCTTCGCCTGGTCGAAGAGGTCGCGGACGCGGCTGGCGCCGACGCCGACGAACATCTCGACGAACTCGGAGCCGGAGATGCTGAAGAACGGCACGCCGGCCTCACCGGCGACGGCCCGGGCCATCAGCGTCTTGCCGGTTCCCGGAGGGCCGACGAGCAGCACGCCGCGCGGGATCCGGGCGCCGAGCGAGTTGAACTTCTCGGGGTACTTCAGGAACTCGACGACTTCCTGGAGCTCGGTCTTCGCCTCGTCGACCCCGGCGACGTCGGCGAACGTGACGACGGTCTTGTTGCCGAGGAACATCCGGGCCCGGCTCTTGCCGAAGCTCAGGGCCTGGTTGTTGGTGCCCTGGGCCTGTCTCATCATGAAGAAGATGAACCCGCCGATGATCAGGATCGGCAGGAGACCGGTGATCAGGATGCTGATCCAGCCGTTGTCCGGCGCGGCCTTCGCGCTGAACAGCGGGACGGATTTGCCGGCGCCGACCGCCGATTGCATGTCCGGCAGGACCTGGTTGGCAAGGAGCCCCGGGACGACGACCGTGTAGACGGGCGCATCCGGCTTGGGGGTCACCGTAAGGGTCGAGCCTTCCTGGACGACCTTGGAGACCTTGTCGTTTTTGACATTGTCCAGGAACGAGGAATACGGGGTGTCCGCGTTCGACGAGGTGTTATTGACGACCGTGAAGACGACGGCGAGGGCGACGATCACCAACGCCAGCATCACGATGCCGTTACGGAAGAACCTGGGATTCAACGGAGCCTCCGGAAGTGGGTCGCCGCCGCGCGGCGTCCAGCCGATCGAGTATAGCGTCGGTTCGTGACGCTCCCATGAGACGAGAGTCCGGGGATCGCGCGTCGGGCGCCCGCCATCGGATTCGTCGGGAGCCGATCGCCGGATGCACCACCTGATCGCGCCGACGGCCGGCGAGGCGCTGATGCCACCACGCGGCCATCGAGGGGTGCCGGGTTGGTAGCGGAGGGCGGATTCGAACCACCGACCAAGGGCTTATGAGTCCCCTGCTCTACCACTGAGCTACTCCGCCGCAGGTTGCAAGGTTACCGACGGGTGGTCGATGCCCGCAACCGTCACGTCGAGCCTCGAGCCCAGGAATCGACCCGAGACGGAAGTGACTGTCACCCCGTTGGTCGATGGCGGGTCGGTGATGCCGCTGTGACGAACGGGTGACGGGGCGCGGACAGTTTGACCCGATCGTCGGAGGCGCCCGTGGCCAAGGACATCGCTGGACCCGTCTCGCCCCGAACGAGGTCGACCAGCCCGTCGGTGACCTATCCGGACGCGGGCCGGCCGGCCACGTCTCCGGGTTCAGCCACCAAGATGGAGCGTGGCGTCGCCCTGCGCTTTGTGCGGCCATCAAGCGGCGGGACTCCGGTCGCGCGCGCCCTCGACGAGGGCCTCAGCGAGCCGAGCCAGCCGCTCGACGTGCGCGAGCGCCGCTCCCTCGAGCGGCGCGTGGGCTTCAGCTTTGGCGACATCCGGATCCACGCAGGAGCACGCGCCGCGGCGTCGGCCGCGGCGCTCGGGGCCGAGGCCTACACCGTGCGTCGCGACATCGTCTTCGGCGCTGGCCGCTTCGCCCCGCAGACGAGCGCTGGCCGGCGCCTCCTCGACCACGAGTTGGCCCACGTCGCCCAGCAGCGATTCATCCCGGGCGGCGGCTCGGTCCGATTGCGTCGCGGATCGGAGGGGCTCGAGCGCGAGGCCGAGCTGTTCGCGATGCATGGGACGGCGGGCCGGCTCGCCGATCGCCGCGATGAGCATCTCACCGCCGTGCCCAGCGGCCCGCTCCTCCAGGGTGCGTTCTTTCGGATCGGGCCCCTGACGATCCTGGTGAACTACGGGAACGTCACGAACGCCCTCGGGGGACAGGTCGAGACCGCGATCCGGGCCTACGTCGACCGGTGGGCGGGTGCCGCTGCTCTGACGCCGGCGCGCCTCGCCGCCATCGCCGCGTTGAACCAGGTACAGCAGCAGTGGGTGCTGTTCGGGATCGACCTGCTCAACGACAACCGGGCCGCCGCAGCAGGGCTCGCCCGCGCGACCGCTCTGGACCGTCTCCTCGCCCGTGCGCCGGCGTCAGCGACCAGCCCCAGGAGCCCAGACTTCGGGTTCGAGACCGAGGTCCTGCGGGTCAGCGGATGGCTCGAGGTGGCCCTCGCGAGCCGGTTGAGTCCGCCCACGGGTCAGACCCTGGCCGACATCGGTCAGATCTACAACCCGCCGGCGACGGCCGCGACGGTCAGCCAGCCGACCCTCGGCACCTGGGACCCGGTTCGCTTTGCGACGCTCCTCGAGCCGCTCTTGCGGGCCTGGGTGCGCGGATTCGACCCGGCCCTGCATCCGCTGGCCGGGACTCATTCGATCGCCACGCTCCAGACGATCGGTGACGAGATCCTGGACGAGGCTCGGACCTTCTTCGCACCGTACGCCGACGCCGCGATGCGCAACCCGATCTCCGCAGGATGGCGCTACTCCGCGAACCTCACCAGCACGCAGGCGACGGTCGTCACGACGGCCATGCGCCTCGCGTTCCTCCGGAACCGAGCCAACACGGTCGCGGGCCTGAGCCGCTCCGCGCTCCAAGCTCGCCTGAGCAGCCTGGGCGTGTCGCCCATCCCGACGCTGCCCCAGAACTCGGTGTTCGAGGACGTCAACTTCAGCGGAGCGGATCCCGCGCACCGTGCTGCGCTCGAACAGCTGGTCACGACGCTGGAAGCCGATCCCGTGATCCAGCCGATCGTCGATCGACTCCTGAGGAATACCGGGCGGACGTCGCGCGCCGGAGGCGACGTCGCGGTTTCGATCCAGTACGACGACGTGGCCCTGAGCGAGTGCGCAGCTCGCTGGAAGGTGATCCAGACGCTCTGTCACGAGCTGTGCCACGTCCTCGCCCACCCGAGCTTCAGTAGCCGGGCGTCGGCGGTGCAGCAGGGCCAGGTCATCGGGGAGGGATTCACGGAGGTCCTCGGGGTTCAGCTCCACACCCGCCTGCGCCAGCGAGCGGCCGCGGACGCCGCGTTCCGGGGTCGCATGGAAGCAGGACTCTCGGGAGCATGTCCTGCGCCGACGCCGTCGTCGATCGGCTATGGTGCCGCCGGGGCCGGGGCCGAGCAGATCCGGCAGCGCGTCGGCGACGGCAACTTCCGCGCGGCCTACTTCCTGGGCGCCGTGAACCTGGTTGGTCTGTGATGACGAACGACGCGACGTCGGAGCAGCTGGCGGATCCGCATGCGATCCAGGCCGTCTTCGAGCGCTTCATCGCCGGGGACGCCACGGCCTGGCTGGGCCTGCCAGCCGTCAGCGAGGTCGACCTCGACGCAGCGCTGGGACCCGCGGAGGAAGCGAGCGACGCGATGCTCGGGTGGTATCCGGCACGCCGCGCGGTGTATCGACTGGCTGGGTCGGCCGGCCCCGCGGACGTGGCGATCTACAGTCGCGATGGAACGGTCGTGATGGCCGAGGCCCTGAGCCTGCCGCCCCTTCCTCCGTTGGACGCCCTTGGTCAGCCCTCTGACATCAAACCGCACGAGCTGCTCGCCACCGACGCCTACGTCCACGAATACGTGTACGCGGATCGAGGATTGGTCCTGAGCGTCGCGCAGCCCTTTGCGCCGGACGGCGCCTGGCGCGTCGTCCGCTACCGGACGATCCAACGAGGCACGGAGTTCGGGCCCGACCTCCACCGCTCGGCCGACGACGACATCCGCTTCCGGCTCGACCGCGGCGACTAGCGGACCACGCCACGCGCCTCGGCGATGTCATCGCCTGACATCGCTGACGGGACGCCGAAGTCCCGACTGTCGCCGGCGTCCCGCACGGCCCGCCGACGCGGTCTCCGTTGATCGGGGAAGATGTCCCGGACCAGCCGACACGAGGAGCGGGCCCGTGGCCGTCAGTGCGACAACGTCCCCGGCGCGATCGGCCGCGATCCCTTGACCGCCGCGCCTCGCTTCGCCGGACGGTGCGAGCGGTCGTCGCGATCCCTGCCCCGGCCCGGCACGGGCGCGCTGGCGGCAAGCGGTGTGTTCACCCTCGCGCTCCTCGTCTACGTCCGGACGCTCGTGCCCGGCCCCACGTTCGGCGACTGGGCCGAGATGCAGTTCGTGCCGGCCGAGCTGGGGATCCCCCACCCGACCGGCTACCCGCTGTACATCCTCCTGGGCAAGCTCTTCAGCTACCTGCCGTTCGGCACGCTGGCCATCCGCGCGGAGCTCCTGTCGGCGGCCTCCGCGGCAGCCGCCTCCGGCGCGTGCGTCCTGATCGCGATGCGGCTCGGGGTCCGACCGGTGATCGCGATCGCCGCCGGCCTGGCCCTGGCCGTGACGGGCACCCTGTGGCTCGAGGCCACCTACTCGGAGATGAACAGCCTCCATCTGCTCCTGATGGCGGCCGTCATCCACCGGGCACTCGTGTGGCGCGACGAGCGCCGGGATCGCGACCTGCTCCTGGGCGCGCTCATCGCCGGGCTCTCGTTCTCGAACCATCTCCTGGCCGTGACGTGCGTGCCGATCGTGATCCTGTTCGTGCTCTTCGACGCGCGATCGCGTCTGGCGGAGCGCCCGGTCCTGCTCCTCCAGGCGGCGCTCCTGTTCGTCGCCGGGCTCCTGCCGTACCTCTTCATCCCGATTCGGGCCCTCTTCGGCCCGGCCTCGATCTATGGCCGGTTCCTGACCTGGGATGGCTTCTCGACGCTCGTGACGGGAGCCGAATTCCGGGGGGACATGCACTTCACATCGGGCGAGAGCCTGGCAAAGGCCTGGCGCGACGTGCCCGCCGTCCTCGCCCAGCTTCAGGCGCGCTCCGACCTCGTCTACGTGATCGGCGGGCTCGTCGGGCTGGTCGTCCTGCTCCTGCGCGATCGGTGGGTGGCGCTGATGCTCGGGCTCGTCGTCGCCGCCAACATCTTCATCTTCGCCAACTACGTCGGCGACCTCGAGCACTACCTGCTGGTGACGTGGCTCGTGTTCGCGATCGGGGCGGCGGTCGCCGGCGAGGCGATCGTCGGCTGGCTGGAACGGCGTCTTCCGAACCTCGCCGAGGCACCCGGACCGGCGGTGATCGCCCTCGTCCTGCCGATCGTGATCGGCGCAACCAACTGGTCGACGTACGACGAAAGCCAGAACCACACGGGCGATCAGTTCGCCGAGGTCGTCCTCGGTCAGCTGCCGCCCAACGCCGTTCTGCTCAGCTACTGGGATGCGCTGACGAACCTCAGCTATGTCCACTGCGTCGAGGGCGAGCGGCCGGATGTCTCCCTGCGGGCCTTCGACGATGCCGCGCGGATGGTCTGCGATCCCGTGACGGCAACGCTCGATGAGACCGCCCGGGAACGGCCGCTCTACGCGCTGTTCGTGACCGGCGGGGAGATCGACCAGCTGCGGGCGTCCTTCGACGTGGTCGCCGGCCCGCGCCTGCCGCTCCCATACGGGCGGCGCGAGCTCGATCACTCCGGGATCCTCTATCGCGTGCTGCCGAAGGGCACCGCCGCGACCTGGTCTCCGGCGGGCGGCTGAGGGCGCAGCCGCAACCGCAGGATCGGACTCCGTTCCGCCAGCCGGATCTGGTACCGGCAAACTTTCGGGCCATGGTGCGGTGGCGCAACTGAATGCACGGTTTGGGCACCTGTGGCGATTCCCGAGGTGGGGTCCCAGGACGCTTCGCGGGAGTGCCGTCAGTGACGCCCAACCTGCCGCTCCGGTCGGATCGTGGATTCGACGCCCGGCGCAGCCTCGCGCGCCCCTGACCAGCCCATGGACGAGCCGACCGTGAGCGAGGGCCCCGTGGCTGCCACCGGCCTCGGCCGCCGCGTGCGCGGCCT
>Ga0207646_10005195_pt1 | contig 13758 bp, 11 predicted proteins | sample KBSK5502metaG_FD_184343 | JGI IMG/M metagenome (GOLD analysis project Ga0207646, IMG submission 184343) | Corn, switchgrass and miscanthus rhizosphere microbial communities from Kellogg Biological Station, Michigan, USA - KBS K5-50-2 metaG... | ecosystem: Host-associated > Plants > Roots >... | reverse complement strand
GGCAACCGCAGGTTGGCGTCGGGCGCGGCGCTCGCGAATCTCGGCATCGTTGTGTACGACGCGCTCGTCCTCGTCGCGAACGGCCGCGGCCACCTGAACGCGATCGCGTTCCTGCGAGGCCCGGATGGCTACCCGGTCGGGCAGGAGTGGCTCGCACCGGCGGTCCTGCTCGTGCTCGCAACGGTGGTGGCGCCACTGCGCCGGCACTCGCTTGCGCGCGTCCTGCCGCCCGCTGTCGCCGCCGCGGTGCTCGTCGTGCTTGCGCGACATGACTCGGGTGGCTTCATATTTCTGCAGTGGCCGTTCGGGGCGGTCGTCGTGCTGGCGGCGACGCTCGGGTGGCTTGCGCCGCGGCTCGCGGTGGTGGCCGTCGGCGTCTCGCTTGTCCTCGTTCCGTCCGTGGTCGAGTATCTGTCAGGGCCGTCGTGGGCGTACAGGGCTCCCGCCGTGACCTGGGTAGCAGCTCCCGGGCTCGCGCTCGGCATTCTTCTGCCGCTCGCGTACTTGGCTCGCCGCCGCCTGACATAGCCTCCGCCCCGTGCGGATCCTGCTCTGGCACGGCTACCTGCTCGGCGGCACCGGGTCGAACGTCTACACCCGGGCGCTCGCGCGCGAGTGGAGTCTCGCCGGCCACGACGTCACCGTCGTCTGCCAAGAGCGGCACCCGGAGCGCTATGACCTCTGCGGTGCGAGTGTTGTTGTGCCGGGGCTACCCGACGGCTTGCTGCCCGTATTCGTCCTCGACCGTTACGAGGGTCTCGAGGCACGGCTGCTCGTGGACTTCTCCGACGCGGAGCGGGAGGCCTACGTCGAGGCGAACGCCGCTGCGCTGCGCGAGCTCGGACCCGCGGGTCTCGTGTTCGCGAACCATGTACTCCTCGGCGGCCCGGTCGGCGCCGCAAGCGGGATGCGCTTCCGCGTCAAGGCGCATGGGTCGGAGCTCGAGTACGCGATGCGCGGGCGACCCGACCTCGCGCGCTGGGGAGCCGAGACGCTTGCCGGCGCGGAGGTCGTCTACGCCGGCTCCGAGCACGTCCGCGACGTGCTCGAAGAGGTCGTCGGCCACGTCGATCGCGTGGAGATCGTTCCTCCGGGAGTCGACGTCGACGAGTTCCGGCCGGAGTCACGCGAGAAGGCGCTCGCCGCCTTGGTCGAAGAGGCGCGGGCCGATCCGCCGAACCCGGGCGGCCGCGAGGAGCGGCTTCCCGACGAGGGCAACGCCGCGCGCTTCGCCCGCTTCTTCGCCGAGGAGCAGCCCACGGTCGTCTACTTCGGGAAGCTGATCGAGAACAAGGGCGTCCACGTCGTGCTGGAGGCGATCGCCGGCCTCGACGCGCGTGCTGTTGTCGTGGGCTTCGGGGACTTCCGCGAGCAGCTCGAGGCGCTCGCTCCGGTCGGCTCGCTCTTCACCGGCGCGCTCGAGCATCGCCATCTCCGGCATCTGTTGCCGCTGTGCGACGTCGCCGTCGTGCCTTCGATCTTCCCGGAGGCATTCGGGATGGTCGCGGCCGAGGCGGCGTCGACCGGCGTGCTGCCCGTGGTCTCGGCGCACTCCGGCCTCGCCGAGGTGGCTGCGGGTATCGGCGAGGAGGTCGGGCCGGAATCGAGCGCGTTTCTCACTTTCCCTGCGGGAGATGCCGCCGCACTGCGCGAGCGCCTCGCCGCGATCCTCGCGCTGCGGATCGAGCGCCGGCGCGAGCTCGGCCTCGCCGCTCGCCGCGCAGTCGAGCTTCGCTGGAGCTGGAAGGTCATCGCGGCCCGTCTGTTGGATTGAGTTCGTGAACTGGATGCGGACAGTCGGTGTGGCCGTACTTGCCTCGGCTCTCACTGCCGGCTGCGGCGGAGGTCAGAGGAAGCTCGGCAACGGCAGCTGGTACGGCAAGCTCCTGTCCGTCGACGTCGCGGATCGGAAGCTGGACTTCGCGCCTGCGTGCGAGCTCCAGTCCGACCGCTGGGCCACGGCCGGCAGCGACGAACGAGTCACCGTCGAGCTGGCGGCGCACCCGAGCCTATCGATCTACTTCCGGCCCGACGGCAACGCCTCGGAGGGCCACGTGCAGAGTTCGTATCTTCGCCAGGCCGCAGGTATCGCGGCTCACGGCCCCGACCCGGATTCCCCGCCCGGTTGGTTCGTCACCGTTCGAGGCGGCGACGTCACCTCGGTCGCAGAAGACTCCCGCCTCCAGTCATCCGACCCTGCTGACAGACGGGCGAACGCCTGCATCTGGAGCAAGCGAACGCAAGCCTTCGTCAAGTGACGCTTCAGTAGGCTTTCGCGCGTGGGCGAGGGGCAACGGCTCGGCTATGAGGAAATGCTTGCGCTCTCGCGCGAGTCGTTCGACGCGGTCCCCGACTTCACGGTCGCCGTCGAGGAGGAATTCGCGCTCGTCGACCCCGAAACGCTCGACCTCGTCAACCGCTTCGAAGAGCTCCAGGAGGCGGGGCAGGGGACCGAGCTCGAGTCGCACCTCGTCGGCGAGCTCATCGCGTCGGAGATCGAGATCCGCACCGGCCGCTGCGACTCCTTCGCCGATGCCGCCGCGTCCCTCGGCGAACGAAGGGAGCAGCTCCGTGCGCTCGTGGCCTCGCGCGGAGTCGCGCTCGCCGCGACCGGCACGCACCCCTGGAGCCCGTGGCAGGAGCAGCGGATCATCGACACGCCGCACTACCGCCTCAACGACCAGGTGCTCCGCTACGTCGTCTGGCGCAACAACTCCTTCGGCCAGCACGTCCACGTCGGCATCCATGGCGCCGACCGCGCGATTCGCGTGTGTGCCGTCCTCCGCAACTACCTGCCCGAACTGCTTGCGGTTTCCGCGAGCTCGCCGTTCGTGGAGGGCGTCTTCAGCGGCCTCCATTCGGCGCGTACGCAGATCTTCACGCGCATGTTCCCGCGCTGCGGCATCCCGGACGCGCTCGGGAGCTGGGACGAGTGGGAGACGTACGTGCGCTTCCTCTACGAGACCGGCTCGATCAGCGAGCACACGCAGATCTGGTGGAGCGTGCGGCCACACCTCGCGTTTCCGACGGTCGAGATCCGGATCTGCGACGCGCAGCCGGACCTCGGGGAGTCGCGCTCGCTCGCCGCGCTCGGCTATGCGCTGACGGCGCGGATCGCGCGCGCCCTCGACGAAGGCGAGCCGTTGCCCAACCTGCCGCACCGCCTGCTCGAGGAAAACCTCTGGCGGGCGATTCGGCACGGACTTTCGGGCGAGCTGATCGACTTCGGGAGCGGTGAATCCGTGCCCGCCCGCGCGCGGCTCGAGCGACTCCTCGAGTGGGTGCGGCCGGTCGCCGACGAGCTCGGCGCCGCGGAGTGGCTCGCGATCCCCGAGCAGAACGCGGCCGAGCGCCAGATCGCACGCCACGAGGAAGGCGCGTCGGCCCGCGAGATCTTCGAAGAACAGGTGCGCTGGCACCTCCGCACGCCCACTTCGTGACACGGTCGATCCGGCCTGTGTGGTAAAAAACGGGCCGCGCCGGGGTGTCTCGGCGCTTACTTTGTGACGCCCGGAGGGAGCTCTCATCGATGAGTTGGTTCATGGATCACGCCGTGCTGTTCGCGCTGCTGTGCGCGGGCGCAGCAGTCGTCTACGGCGCTTACCTCACGGTCTGGCTGCTGCGGCAGCCGGCCGGCAACGAGCGGATGCAGGAGATCGCGCGCGCCGTGCAGGAGGGCGCCGCCGCGTACTTGCGTCGCCAGTACCAGACGATCGCGATCGTCGCGATCGCGCCGTTCCTGCTGCTCGGCTTCTACCACTCGCTCGGCTGGGCGACGGCGATCGGCTTTCTCATCGGCGCAGTTCTGTCGGCTGCGGCCGGCTTTATCGGGATGAACGTCGCGGTGCGCTCGAACGTGCGGACCGCGGAGGCTGCGCGGCACGGGTTGCCTCCGGCGCTCAACGTCGCGTTCCGGGCCGGCTCGGTGACGGGGCTCCTCGTCGTCGGGCTCGGCCTGTTCGGTGTCGCGGGCTACTACGGCATCCTCACCGGTTGGATCGGTGACACACCGAGCCAGGCCATCCATCACCTCGTCGGTCTCGCCTTCGGCGGCTCGCTCATCTCCGTCTTCGCGCGGCTCGGCGGCGGCATCTACACGAAGGCCGCCGACGTCGGGGCAGACCTCGTCGGCAAGATCGAGGCCGGAATCCCGGAGGACGACCCGCGCAATCCGGCCGTGATCGCCGACAACGTCGGCGACAACGTCGGGGACTGCGCCGGGATGGCGGCCGATCTCTTCGAGACGTACGCGGTGACCGCCGTCGCCGTGATGCTGCTCGGCGTCACGGCCCCGGCTGCGCTCGCGGGCAAGAGCCTCTGGCTCTACCCGCTCGCGATCGGCGGAGTCTCGATCATCGCCTCGATCATCGGCGTCCAGTTCGCGCGTGTGAAGGCCGGCGGCAACATCATGAACGCGCTCTACCGCGCGGTCATCGTCGCATCGGTCATCTCGGCGCTCATCTTCATCCCGGTCACGAAGGCCTTCGTCGGAAGCCCGCCGAACTACCTGCTCAACCCGCTCCAGTTCCACCCCTACTCCTTCGGCGCCCTGTACGGCTCGGCGTTGATCGGGCTCGCGATCACCGCGCTGCTCGTCGGGATCACCGAGTACTACACCGGCACGCGCTGGAACCCGGTCAAGTCGATCGCGCGCGCCTCGCAGACCGGCCACGCCACGAACATCATCGAGGGCCTCGCCGTCGGCATGCAGGCGACGGCGCTGCCGGTGATCGTGATCGCGATCGGGATCCTGCTCGCGAACCACTTGGCGGGTCTGTTCGGGATCGGCGTGGCCGTGATGGCGCAGCTCTCGATGACCGGCCTCATCGTCGCGCTTGACGCCTACGGCCCGGTCACAGACAACGCGGGCGGCATCGCCGAGATGGCCGACCTCCCGCCTGAGGTACGCGCGATCACCGACCCGCTCGACGCGGTCGGCAACACGACGAAGGCCGTGACCAAGGGCTATGCGATCGGCTCGGCTGCGCTCGCCGCGCTCGTACTCTTCGGGTCGTACTCGGACGGGCTCGCCCAGGCGGGTCTGCCGACGCTCTTCCGGCTGAACGACGCGTGGGTGATCGCCGGCCTCCTGATCGGCGGCCTCATGCCGTTCCTGTTCGCCTCGCTCGCCATGCAGGCGGTCGGGCGCGTCGGCGGCGAGGTCGTCGAGGAGGTGCGCCGGCAGTTCCGCGAGCACCCAGGGATCATGGAAGGCACCGAGCGGCCGCAGTACGGGCCGGCGATCGACATCGTCACCGGGTCGGCGATCAAGTCCATGATCCTGCCCGCGATGGTGCCGATCCTAATTCCGATCGTGGTCGGCCTGATCAACGTGAAGATGCTCGGCGGCCTTCTGATCGGCACGATCGTGACCGGTCTCTTCCTCGCGATCGCGATGACGGCGGGCGGCGGCGCCTGGGACAACGCGAAGAAGTTGATCGAGGACGGGGAGTACGGCGGCAAGGGTTCGGAGGCTCATGCGGCCGCGGTCACCGGCGACACGGTCGGTGATCCCTACAAGGACACGGCCGGCCCGGCGATCAACCCGATGATCAAGATCGCCAACATCGTCGCGATCCTCCTGATCCCGATTCTCGTCTCGATCCACGGCTAGCCCCACGGTTGGCGGAGTACCGTTGCCCGGGTGAGAACGCTCACCCGGGTTGCGGCTTCGGCCGGCGCGCTCGCGCTCGTCACGGGCGCGATCGAGCTGCTGAAGGGCCATGTGCCCGTGCTCAGCCTGGCGGTGCTCTACCTGCTGGCGATCATCCCGGTCGCGGTCGCCTGGGGGATCGTCTACGCCGTCGGCACGGCGATCGGGAGCATGCTCGCCTTCAACTTCTTCTTTCTGCCGCCGCTCTACACGCTGACGATCGCCGACTCGCGAAACTGGTTCGCGCTGCTCGTCTTCCTGGTCACCGCCGTCGTCGTCAGCGAGCTTGCGACGCGGTCGCGCCGGCGCGCCGAGGAGGCTGAGGCTGCGCTCGTCGCCTTGCGCGAGCTGACCGAGGAGCGGGAGCGCCTGGCGGCGGAGGCTCTCGAGGCCGAGGCGTTGCGGCGGAGCGACGCAATGAAGACGGCGCTGCTGCGCACGGTCAGCCACGACCTGCGCTCGCCGCTGATGGCAATCCTCACGGCCGCCGGCGCACTCGCCCACGGCGAACTCTCGCTCGATCCGGACGACCGTCGTGAACTCACCGAGACGATCCTCGGCGAAGCCGGTCGGCTCGACCGGCTCGTGGACAACCTTCTCGACCTGTCGCGCCTGCAGGCCGGCGCAGCGGCTCCGGAGCCTGGCGACTGGCCGGTCGACGATCTCGTTTTGCAGGCACTCGACGGCGTCGAGGGAGGCAGTCGCGTCGAGGTCGTGCTGCCGGATGACGACCCGCCGCTCGTTCACGCCGACCTCCACCAGGCCGAGCGCGTCGTCGCCAACCTGGTCGAGAACGCGCTCCGCTACTCGCCACCCGACGAGCCGGTTCGTGTCGCGATACGGGCAACCGGTTCAGACGTCCTGGTCCGCGTCGTCGATCACGGGCCGGGGATCCCGTCCGGCGAAGCCGACCGGATCTTCGAGCCGTTCCAGCGCGGATCCCTGCGGGTTCCGACGCGCGGTGCGGGCCTTGGTCTGGCGATCGCCCGCGGCTTTGCCGAGGCGAACGGCGGGAAGGTCTGGGTCGAGTCGCACCAGGGTCAAGGCGCGACGTTCGTATTTGCCCTGCCAGTGGTGCACAGCAGGCGCGTCGAGGTTCCGGCGTGACCGGGGCTCGCGTCCTGGTCGTCGACGACGAACCGCAGATCCTGCGCGCGCTGCGCACGAGCCTCCGCGGCGCGGGGTACGAGGTCGATACCGCCGAGACGGCCGAAGCCGCACTCGCGGCGGCAGCGCTGCGGCCGCCCGAAGCGGTCGTCCTCGACCTCGTCCTCCCGGACGGGAGCGGGACGGATGTCGCCCGCGAGCTTCGCAACTGGAGCAGCGCGCCGATCATCGTCCTCTCGGCGGTGGGGGAGGAGCGCGAGAAGGTCGCCGCCCTCGACGCCGGCGCCGACGACTATGTGACGAAGCCCGTCGGTATCGACGAGCTGCTTGCCCGGCTTCGCGCCGTCCTTCGCCGCACCGCGCCGAGCGGCGAGCCCGTGATCGAGATCGGCGAGCTCGTCGTCGACCTCCCGAAGCGGGAGGTGCTGATGACCGGGAGGCCGGTGCATCTGACTCCGCACCAGTACGACCTGCTGCGCGTGCTCGCCCTCAACCTCGGCAAGCTCCTCACCCAGCGGCAACTGCTGCAGGAGGTCTGGGGTCCAGGCTACACCGACGCGGCGAACCTGCTCCAGGTGAACGTCTCTCAACTGCGTCGAAAGATCGAGCCGGATCGCGCGCATCCGCGGTACCTCCTCACCGAGCCAGGGGCGGGATACCGGCTCGTCGAGCCCGCGTAGCTCCTTCAGGAAATCGTCAGGCCGCCGCCTCGAATCGTCAGGCGGCTTTCAGTGAGGACCGCCTAGCGTCGTCTCCATGGCGAATTTGAGGGCGGTTAGCTGATGTACGACCTCGCTGCGGTCTCGGTCTTCGTGGCCGTGTTCGCGCTTCTGTTCGTCATTCTCTGGGGGCTCGCGCGCCTGTGAGCGCTGCCGACGCCTTCGGCCTGGCTATCTCAGTCGCCGTTCTGGTGTACCTGGTCTACGCGCTGTTCCGCGGCGAACGGTTCTAGCGATGGGCCAGGGCATCGCCCAGATCCTCGTCTTCGTCGCGATCCTGATCGCTGCGAGCTATGTGTTCAGCGCGTACCTGATCCGGGTCTTCGCGGACGACAACGGCTTTCTCACCCGCGGCCGGCTCAGCTTCCTCGGCGGCGTCGAGCGCGGCTTTTTGCGTGTGATCGGCGACCGCACCGCGAAGGAGCAGACGTGGAAGGAGTACGCCGCGCACCTGCTCGGCTTCAGCTTCCTCTTCGTGCTGCTGCTCTACGCGATCCAGCGCCTGCAAGGGCATCTGTTCCTGAACCCGCAGCACTTCCCAGGCGTCTCGGACTACATCTCGTTCAACACGGCTGCCAGCTTCCTCACCAACACGAACTGGCAGTACTACGCCGGCGAGTCGACGATGTCGTACCTGACCCAGATGGCCGGACTCGCGGTGCAGAACTTCGTCTCGGCCGCGGTCGGCATTGCCGCGATGATCGCGCTCTTCCGCGGGTTTACCCGCCGCTCGTCGGGGACCGTCGGGAACTTCTGGCGCGACCTCTATCGCGTCCTCGTCTACGTCCTCCTGCCTCTTGCGATCGTCGGCACGGTGATCCTCATCGCCGCCGGCGTGCCGCAGACCTTCCACGCCTACGCGACCGCGACGACCCTGCAGGGCGGACACCAGACGATTGCGCGCGGCCCGGTCGCCTCGCAGATCGCAATCAAGCACCTCGGTACGAACGGCGGCGGCTTCTACAACTCGAACTCGGCTGTGCCGTTCGAGGGACCCGGCAGCTTCGGCGGCTACTTCGAGCTCTTCATGGAACTGTTGATTCCGTTCGCCTTGGTCTTCATGTTCGGCCGCTGGATCCGCAGTATGCGAAACGCACTGGCGATCTTCGCGGCAATGTTCATCCTCTTCTCGGTCGGGGTCGGCACCGTCTACGCGGCCGAGCAGCACGGCTCCTCCGTCCTGCGTTCGTCCGGCGTGAACATCACGAACAGCGGCTCGCAGAGCGGCGGCAACATGACCGACAAGGAGGTCCGCTTCGGCATCGCCGAGAGTGCCCTGTTCGAGAACGGGACGACGGTGACGTCGACCGGAGCCGTTATCTCCGGCCATGACGCGTACACGCCGCTCGGCGGAGGGGTTCTGCTCACAAACATCTTCCTGGGAGAGATCATCTTCGGCGGCGTCGGCTCCGGGATGTACGGGATCCTCTTCATCATCGTGCTCGCCGTCTTCGTCGCGGGGCTGATGGTCGGCCGAACGCCCGAATACCTCGGCAAGAAGATCGAGGCGAGAGAGGTGAAGCTCGCCGCCGTCGGCGCGCTCTTCTCGGCGGTCCTGATCCTCACGCTGACGGCGCCCGCGGTGGTGACGCATGCAGGCCTCGCCTCGGTCTTCAACCCGGGCGCGCACGGCTTCACCGAGGCGCTCTACGCCTATACCTCGCAGGGCGGCAACAACGGCAGCGCCTTCGCCGGCTACGGCGGCACGCCGTTCTCCTCCTACCTGGGCGGCATCGACATGCTCTTCGCGCGCTTCGTTCCCATGCTCGCCGCACTGGCGCTCGCCGGATCGCTCGCCGGCAAGAGGATCATCCCCGCCTCGGCGGGAACGTTCCGGACCGACGGAGGCACGTTCGTGGTCGTCCTGATCGGGATGATCATCTTCACGGCCGGGTTGATGCTCTTCCCGGCGTTGACGCTCGGCCCGATCGTCGAGGGGTTGATGCACTGATGATCAGGCGGATCGTTGTTGCCTCGGTCGTCTCGATCGTCCTGATGACGGCGCTCTTCGGTTTCGCCTATCCGGCCCTGATGACCGGCTTCGGCCAGGTCGCATTTCCGTCTCAGGCGAACGGGAGCTTGATCAAGTACCACGGAGAGATCGTGGGCTCGACGCTCGCGGCACAGGGATTCTCGTCGGCTGCCGCATTCCACGAGCGTCCCTCAGCCACGACGCCCTCTTACAACGCCGCATTCACGACCTTCTCGAACCTCGGGCCGACCAACCCGGCCCTCGCGCAACTGGTCAAGCAGAACGCCGACGCAGTCCTCAAGCTCGAAGGCCCGTACAACCCGGGGCTGACGATCCATCAAGTCCCGGTCGACGCGGTCACGCCCTCGGCGTCCGGCATCGATCCGGACATCTCGCTCGCCTATGCGCACCTGCAGGCCCATCGCGTGGCCGCCGTGCGGCACCTGCCGCTCGCGACCGTCGAGAACCTGATCTCGCAGAACACGGACGGGCGCTGGCTCGGCCTGTTCGGGGAGCCCGGCGTCAACGTGCTCACGCTCAATCTCGCTCTCGTCAAGCTGGGAGGAAAGTAGATGTCGGCCGAGGCTGCGACGCCCGCACAGACCCGTAGGCGCTCGAGCGTGTTCTCGCGCGAGCTCGTGCTGCAGGCAATCGCGGGGTCGTTCCCGAAGCTCGACCCGCGGCTGCAGCTGAAGAACCCGGTGATGTTCATCGTCGAGCTCGGCAGCTTGATCACAACTGTCATCTTCTTCAAGGACCTCTTCCAGGGACATCACAGCCAGCTCGGGTTCGTCGGCACGATTGCGATCTGGCTGTGGCTCACCGTCCTGTTCGCAAATTTCGCCGAGGCTCTCGCCGAGGGGCGCGGGAAGGCGCAGGCCAACGCCCTGCGGGCGACCCGGACGACGACCACCGCGTTGCGCCGCTCGCACGACGGCCACCTGGAAGAGGTGGCAGGGCCGGACCTGCAGAAGGGCGACGTTGTCGTCGTCGAGGCGGGAATGGTCATCCCTGCCGACGGCGAGATCGTCGAGGGTGTGGGCTCGGTCGACGAGTCGGCGATCACCGGCGAGTCGGCGCCTGTGGTCCGCGAGGCCGGTGGAGACCGCTCGGCTGTGACGGGCGGCACGAAGCTTCTCTCCGACCGTCTCGTGATCGAGGTGACGCAGGAGCCGGGCAAGTCGTTCCTCGACCGCATGATCGCGCTCGTCGAGGGTGCCGAGCGCCGTAAGACGCCGAACGAGATCGCGCTCAACATCCTCCTCGCCGGCCTGACGATCACTTTCCTCGCCGCCGTGGTGACGCTGCGGCCCTTCGCGCTCTACGCCGGGACGGCGGTGTCGGAGACGGTTCTGATCGCGCTGCTCGTCGCGCTCATCCCGACGACGATCGGCGCGCTGCTGTCTGCGATCGGAATCGCGGGGATGGACCGGCTCGTGCAACGGAACGTGCTCGCCATGTCGGGGCGCGCCGTGGAGGCTGCCGGCGACGTCGACGTCCTCCTCCTCGACAAGACCGGCACCATCACCCTCGGCAACAGGCAGGCGGCGGAGTTCATCCCGGCGCCAGGGGTGGAGGAGAAGGAACTGGCCGAGGTGGCGCAGCTCGCGTCGCTTGCGGACGAGACGCCCGAGGGGCGCTCCATCGTTGTCCTCGCGAAGGACAAGTTCGGCCTGCGTGAGGAGGTGCGCGGCGAGCATGAGTTCGTGCCGTTCACCGCAGCGACGCGGATGAGCGGTGTCAATCTCAACGGCACCGAGATCCGCAAGGGCGCAGCCGATGCCGTGAAGGCCTTCATCGCCGAGAACGGCGGCCGCACGCCGCCCGAGGTCGACTCAGCCGTACAGCACGTCGCCGAGCAGGGAGGAACGCCTCTCGTGGTGGCGCGCGACAACTTCGCGCTCGGCGTCGTCTATCTCAAGGACATCGTCAAGGGCGGCATGGGCGAGCGCTTCGACGAGTTGCGACGCATGGGTATCCGCACTGTGATGATCACGGGCGACAACCGCGTCACTGCCTCGGTGATCGCCCAGGAGTCGGGCGTCGACGACTTCCTCGCCGAGGCAACCCCGGAGGCCAAGCTCGCGCTCATCAAGGACGAGCAGGAGAAGGGGCGGATGGTCGCGATGACCGGCGACGGCACCAACGACGCTCCCGCACTCGCCCAGTCGGATGTCGGCGTGGCGATGAACACGGGAACGAGCGCAGCGAAGGAGGCCGGCAACATGGTCGACCTCGACTCGAACCCGACGAAGCTGATCGAGATCGTCGAGGTCGCGAAGCAGCAGCTCATCACCCGCGGAGCGCTGACCACGTTCTCGATCGCCAACGACGTTGCGAAGTACTTCGCGATCCTGCCGGCGATGTTCGCCACCACCTACGCAACGGCTCCCGGCAAGAACGGACCGCTTGAGGCGCTGAACATCATGCATCTCGGCTCCCCGGAGAGCGCGATCATCTCCGCGATCATTTTCAACGCCTTGATCATCCCGGCCCTCATCCCGCTCGCGCTGCGCGGCGTCAAGTACCGGGCCATCGGTGCGACCGCGCTCCTGCAGCGCAATCTCGTCATCTACGGGCTCGGCGGTGTGCTTCTTCCGTTTATCGGGATCAAGCTGATCGACCTGATCGTCTTCAACGTGTTCGGGGCGTGAGCCTCTGGACCGCGGCCACTATCGGATCCTCCTCGGAATGGCGGCCGGAGTGGGCAAGACGTACCGGATACTCCTCGAAGGCCGACAGGCACAGGAGGAGGGGAGGGACGTCGTGATCGGCTACCTCGAGCCGCATGACCGCCCCGCGACGACGGCCCTCGCCGAGGGTCTCGAAGTCGTTCCGCGCTTGCAAGCGCAGCACGGCGCGCTCGAGCTCGAGGAGATGGACGTGGACGCTGTGATCGCCCGCGCGCCTGCGCTCGCGCTCATCGACGAACTCGCTCATACGAACTCCGGAGGAATGCGAAACGAGAAGCGCTGGCAGGACATCGAGGAGGTGATCGGCGCCGGCATCGACGTCATCTCCACCGTCAACGTCCAGCACCTCGAGAGCCTGAACGACGCGATCTTCGAGCTCACCGAGATCCGAGTGCGTGAGACGTTTCCCGACCGGATCCTCGACGACGCCGACGAGGTCGTTCTCGTCGATCTGTCGCCGGAGGAGCTGCAGGAGCGTCTGCGAGCCGGCAAGGTCTATCCCAAGGAGCGGGCGCAGGTCGCGCTCGAGAACTTCTTTCGCGCAGACAAGCTCGCTGTGCTGCGCGAGCTCGCGTTGCGCGAGGTGGCGGAGGACGTCGAAGCCCGCCGCGTCGCGCAAACGCTCGAGCCGCTCAGCAAGCGGGCCGTCGCCGAGCGAGTCCTTGCTCTCATCGAGCCGCAGCCGAAGTCGCAGCGGATCATGCGGCGCGCCTGGCGCTCCGCGCAGCGGCTCGGGACTGAGATGGACGCCGTCTGGGTGCGCCCCTCCGGTAGGTCGCCGACCGAGGAGGAGGCGACGCAGCTGGCAGCTCTGCGACGTCTCGCGGGAATCCTCGGCGCGCACTTTCTCGAGGAGGAGGGAGACGACCTTGTCGCCACGGTGCGGCGCGTTGCTGCGCAGCGCGGTTCCACGTACATCTTCGTCGGGACGCCCGACGAGTCACGGCGACGCGAGATCTTCGGCGGCTCACTCCTCTCGCGGATGGTGCGGGAATTACCCGGCCTCGACATCCGCGTCGTCGCGAACCGGGCCGACCGGGATCAGTTGACCGAGCGATGATCGCGGCGGTCATCGCACTCGCAGCTCTCGCGGCCGTTCTGGGCGCAGCCCTCGTGGCGCGCAGCGGCTTCCGGCTGCGCAGGCCGCGGCCCCGCGACCGTCGGATCCTCGTTCCGTTCACCGGCGGCACGCTCGACTCCACGGTGCTCTCGGCCGCGATCAGGCTGGCTCAGGCTGAGAACGCGACCCTCGTGCCTGCCTACCTCCTGCTCGTCCCGCTCCGCTACGCGGAGGACTCGCCGCTACGCGAGGAGGTCGCGGTCGCGCTGCCGCTGCTCGAGGCCGTCGAGCACGCCGCGCTACGGGCAGGAGTTCCGGTCGACGCACGGATCGAGAAGGGCCGCAGTCCGACGCACGCGCTGCAGCGACTGTGGGACGAGGAGGGCTTCGACCGGATCGTGGTACCCGCGCCGAACGGACGTGGAGGCGGATTCACGGCCAAGGACGTGACCTGGATCCTTGCCCGCGCGCCGAGCGAGACGATCGTGCTCAAGCCGAGCCCGAACGGCGCGCAGCAGGCCGCCTGAGTACCGTTTCCCAGGTGAGAACGCGGG
>Ga0207646_10005193_pt1 | contig 13760 bp, 16 predicted proteins | sample KBSK5502metaG_FD_184343 | JGI IMG/M metagenome (GOLD analysis project Ga0207646, IMG submission 184343) | Corn, switchgrass and miscanthus rhizosphere microbial communities from Kellogg Biological Station, Michigan, USA - KBS K5-50-2 metaG... | ecosystem: Host-associated > Plants > Roots >... | reverse complement strand
ATCCCTTCTTCCAGAGTGCGGTCGCGGTCTCGGCCCGGGCCCCCGTGTCACCGGAGATGGCAACGATGGCATCCGCTTTCGCGAGCGGATCCGCGACATCGAGCCAATGCCCGAGCCCGACAAGAACCGCGACGATCGACATGGCCCCCAGGAGAAAACCGAGAAGGAAGCGCCTCATGAGGGGTGCGGATGCAGAAAAGCGGCCGGTAACTTCAAGGGTCGTCACATTCTGGGGTGCGCCGGTGCTCAAGAAAGGTGAGGACAGTATCGCTGCGGCCTCCGCCTGCGCGATGAGGCTCGTGGCGGCCGCCGTGGCCGGTACGACGCTCGGCATCCTGGCGGCCGAGGCGCTATTTGTCGGGATCGCGTGACGTTCGCGTTGTGGGGCCTCGCCGCTTTCGCGCTCGGCGCTGCGGCGCCGAGCGTTCGCTCCGCGCTTGTGACGGGTGCGTTCTTCGGCTTCCCGCTGACGTCGGTGTTGAGCGCCTTCGCGCGGACCGGCGGGGATGCGGCCGCGATGACGGCGGGCGCGCTCGCCGCCGGAGCGGTCGGCGCGGTCAGCTGTGTCGGTTTAGCTGCTGTGGGCTTCTACGCCTGGCACCGAGTGAGAGGACGCGCCTGATCGGAGGCTAGTTCGGCGACGACAGGGAGGAGGTGCGCCGCACTTCGAAGCATTCCGAGCAGTACACGGGTCGATCGGTCCGCGGCGCGAACGGCACCTGGCCCGCGCGCCCGCAGTTAGAGCAGACGATGTCGTGCATGCTCTGGGCTCTCGCGGCGGCGCGCTCGGCCTTGGCGCGGCGTCGACAATCGGGACAGCGCTGCGGCTCATGGAGCAGGCCTTTCTGAGCGTAGAACTCCTGCTCACCGGCGGTCCACACGAAAGGATTGCCGCACTCGCGGCAGACCAGGTCCTTGTCGGTCAACGCCATCGCCATTCGCGCGCTCCCCCGGCGAAATCCTATGCCGAGGCGTCAAGCGCTCCCTCGGCGATGGCGGTGCGGCGAAGGCCCTCGACGAGCGCGGTCTTGGGCCGCCAGAGCGCTTCGTGGGCGGCCTTCGCGGGATCGACGCAGCCACGTAGGACCTCGCCCGGTCGGGCCGGCGCCATGCGGATGCCGGGCGGGGGCCCGAGGACCGAGGTCAGTGCCGACACGAGCTCGTTCACGCTCGTCGCGACCCCGGTGCCGATGTTGAACACGCCGGCGTGGGTTCCGCTGAGCGCGCCCAAAACGGACTCGACGACGTCGGCGACATACACGTAATCGCGCTCGTAGCTCCCATCGCCGAACACGGTTATGGGCTCGCCGCGTTTCCAGCAGCCGATGAAGATCGCGATCACACCGCCTTCGAGGTCGGTGCGCTGACGCGGGCCGTAGATGTTCGCCAAACGGAGCGTCACCGCGCGGAGGTCCGACGATTCGACGAGCTTTTCAGCTTTCGCTTTGAATCGGCCGTAGTTCGACTGCGGATCGACCGGGACGGTCTCGTCCGCGCATGTCGGCGTTTCGCCATAGATCGCGCCGCCCGTGGAGATGTTCACGAAGATCGAGGCGCCCAGGCGCCGCGATGTCTCGACCACGTTGCGCGTACCGCCGACGATGACGCGCTCGTAGAGGTCTTTCTTGGTCATCGACTCGACGACCTTCGTTTTTGCCGCGCAATGGACGACCCCATCGATCCGTCGGCTCCCGATGCCGCGCTGGAGGGCCGAGAGGTCAGCGACGTCGGCAACGCTGAAATCGGCTTGGCGATCGACATTCGCACGACTGCCGGTGGAGAGATCGTCCACGACCATGACGTCGTCACCGCGTGCGATCAGCGCGTCGATGACGTGGCTGCCAAGGAAACCGGCGCCGCCGGTCACGAGAACACGCAACTCCTGGCCGCTCCTTTACCGATGCATCGAAGTACTTCATACGCTCGCCAGCTTCGCCGGCTCGTTGTGGACGAACTGGTGGAGGAGATGGTGGACAAAAGGGCTACGCGCCTCTCCGCCTCGACGCTAGCGTTTCGGAGCCGCGGAGGCGCTTCCGCCGCGCATCAGATCGCGCGACGGAGGGCTTCTTCTGCTTAGAACGTCCGTTCTAGAATACCACGCGTGACGCTCGAGACACGCGCACCCGACCGCCAGGTCCCCTTCGACGAGGCCGCCGAGCAGCAGGTAATCGGAAGCCTCCTCATCGATCGCGACGCGATCTTCAAGGTCGCGGACCTCCTCCGCGTCGACGACTTCTACATCGCGCGCCATCAGCGCGTCTACGACGCGGCGCAGGCGCTGCTCGAGCGGCGCGAACGGATCGACCCGCTCACCATCCAAATGGAGCTGGCGCGACGTGAAGAGCTCGATCGCGCCGGCGGGCAGGCCTATCTCCGTACGCTCGCCGAAGGCGTCGCCACCGCGGCTGAGATCGACCATTACGGCCGCATCGTCCGCGACCGCGCGATCCTGCGCCGCCTCCTCGGCGCAGCCACGTCGATCGCTGCGGATGCCTACGACGAGCCCACCGACATTCCGCTCGCGCTCGACCGCGCGGAGCAGCGCCTCTTCGCGCTCCGCGACGAATCGGCGAATGCGCAGCTCCGCCACATCACCGCATCGCTCCAATCCAACTACGAGCACCTCACCGAGCGGATGGAGCGTCCGTTCGAGCTCAGCGGGATCCCGTCGGGCTTCCGCGAGATCGACTACTACACCGAGGGCTTCACCGTCGGCGATCTCATCGTCATGGCGGCGCGGCCGTCGGTCGGGAAGACGAGCCTGGCTCTCGGGGTGAGCTTCAATGTCGCGCGGCGCGGGCATCCGGTGCTGCTTTTCTCGCTCGAGATGGATGCAAAGCAGATCGTCTCGCGGTACCTCGCGCTGAACTCGCGCATGGACCTGCTCGCGCTTCGGACCGGGAACATCATCGACACGGAGGCCGCGGCGGCGCTCCATGGCCTGCCGGTGTTCATCGACGACACGCCGGGCATCTCGATCATGGAGCTGCGAACGAAGGCACGCCGTGCGAGCACGCACGAAAAGATCGAAGTCATCATCGTCGATTACATCCAGCTCATTCGCACCGGTGAAGACGACGAAAACCGCGTGCAGGAGATCGCGACGATCACGCGGAACCTCAAGTCGCTCGCGCGCGAGCTCGGCGTCGTGGTGATCGGACTGTCGCAGCTGTCGCGCGCCGCGGGCGATTCCGGCGGCGAGCCGAAGCTCTCGACCCTTCGCGAAGGCGGATCGCTCGAGCAAGATGCAGACATCGTGATCATGCTTTGGCGCGACCGCGAGGACACGCCCGCCGGCGCGCCGCGGCTCATCAACGGCGCTGTAGCGAAAAACCGGAACGGACCCACGGGCGGATTCCAACTCCTCTTCGAGAGCGAGCAGGCGAAGTTCTTCTCAAAGGCGTCCGACGATGGCGGTCCGCCGGCGTGACGGTGCAGACCGACCGGGGCATCAAGCCGCCCCCCGAGAAGCCCGAGGCTGAGGCGTCGCTCCTCGGGGCGATGCTCATGGACGGCGCGCTCTACAACGAGGTCGCGCGCGGGCGTCTCGGACCGGCCGACCTATCGCGCGAGCAGCACCGCATCGTCCTCGGGGCCATCGCCCGCGTCGCCGAGCGCAGCGAGCAGGTCGGGTTCGCGAGCGTGCAGGCCGAGCTCCTGGCGCACGAGGAGCTCGACGCGATCGGCGGCTCGCAGTTCCTCGTCGGTCTCATGCAGAACGTGCCTACCGTCGCACACGCCTCCAGCTACGCCGCGATCGTCGAGCGGACCGCGCTCCTTCGCCGGCTGATCGGCGTCGCGAACGAGATCGCGCGTCTCGCCCTCACCCGCGAGGAGTCGACCGCCGCCGTGGCGGACGCGCAGGAGCTGCTCTTCGCAGTGAGCGAATCGACGCTGCATCGCGACATCGTTCCTCTTGATCTCGCCCTGCGCCGCTACGCCGAGCAGATCGACGCCCGCGGCGACCTCCGCGTCGGGGTACGCACCGGGATCGAGTCGGTCGACAAGAAGACCGGCGGGCTCCAGCCCTCGGACCTCATCCTGATCGCGGGACGTCCGGGCCTCGGCAAGACGAGTCTGGCGCTCAACATCGTCGAGCACGCCGCTGTCGTGCAGCGGAAGACCTGCGCGTTCTTCTCGATGGAGATGAGCGAGATGCAGGTCGTGCAGCGTCTCGTCTCGATGCTCGCCGAGATCGACGGCAACCGCATGCGCCGCGGCCGACTCTCGACGCAGGAGTTCACCGCGATCTCCGCCGCGTCGAGCGAGCTGCAGCAGGCGCCGATCTTCGTCGAGGAGTCGAGCCGCCTCAACGTGACCGACATCCTCGCGAAGTCGCGACGCCTTCAGGCCGAACGCGGTCTCGACCTCGTGGTGATCGACTACCTGCAGCTCATCGAAGGCGCCGAGAACGAGGAGAGCCGCGTTTTGGAGGTCGCCCGCATCAGCCGGGCCCTCAAAGCGATCGCGCGCGAGCTCGAGGTACCGGTCGTCGCCCTCTCGCAGCTCTCGCGTCAGATCGAGCAGCGGGGCACCGAGCCGATGCTTTCAGATCTTCGGGAGTCGGGCGCCTTAGAGGCGGACGCCGATCTCGTTCTCTTTCTCTGGCAGAAGGACCGCAAGGACCGCGAAGAAGGTGTCGTTCGGCTCAAGCTCGCGAAACATCGCAACGGCCCGACCGGTGACTTCGATCTGCACTTCCAGTCCGACCTCACGCGGTTCCGCGATCTCGGGGAGACGCGCGAGGGCGCCTAGGCCGGCTCGGCGACGACCAGGCGGCGATCCGCGAAGAGGCGAACGCGGGACGCGGCGAGGTACGCCACGGCATACAGCGCAGCGACGATGATCAAGAGGGCTTGATACCCGGTGACGAGCGCGGCGTACTCGAGCACACCTCCGACCATGGCCCCGATGAGATTCGAGGCGAAGGCCATGTCCGCGGTTTGCGTGTCTCGGAATGAGGCCGTGAAGACGAGGTTCGCGAAGAACACCGGGGCGAACGCGATGACCGCGGCTGCGAGGTAGCGGAGCCACGCCGGATCCAAGAGGAGCGCCGACGGCGGGAGCAGGTACGCAATGAGGAGGGCGGCGGCGAGCCCGGAATAGAGGACCACTCGCGGCGGCCTCGTCACCGCGTTGACCGCTATCGCGAGCAGGACGCTCACGAGGATCGCAGCGAACGCCATCGCGTTGACCGTCCACGTCGTCCCGAACAGGAGGCTGAAGATCGTGAGGCTCCGCGTCTCGAGCAGGAGGAACGCCGCGCCAAGCAGAAAGAAATGGGGACTGAAGGCCGCGATCGGGGCCGCCGTCACGCGAGCCGCGAGGAGTGTCCCGACGCCGGCGACCAACAGAACGAACGCGAGCGCGATCAAGTAGTAGGGCGCGATCGCGCGATCGCGTAGATAAAGGAATGGCCAATCGTCCGTCGCCGCCGATGGGGGTTCGTTCGGACTTCTGGCGCTCACCAGCGCGGGCTGGGCAGACACCGGAAACGCGGTCGGGCTCGCGGCGAGCACGGCAGCCGAGCCGATCGGCGCGTCGTACTGGCGCACGAGGACCCGCGTCTGAAAAACGTCTTGGAGCATCCCTTCGATCTTCTCGAGTAGCCACGGCTGCCGGTAGTAGTTGTAGAGAACGAACACGCCGTCCGGCGCGAGATGGTCGCGCGCGCTCGCGAACGCCTCACGCGTGAAAAGGAACGATTCGAGGCGGATGTTCGCGCTCGTGCTCACGAGCGTCAGCGAATCGGGGAGCGCGAACACGATCAAGTCATAGCGGTCGGAGCTCGCCCGCAGGAACGCGCGCCCATCGTCGACGTACTCGTGGACGCGTGGATCCGAGTAGGGATGATCGGGATGCTCGCGCTCGCCGAGTTGGAGGATGCGTGGGTCGATCTCAACCGCATCGACCGCCTGCACCCGGTTGGCGAGCGCGTACGCCGTATCGGTTCCGCTGCCGGCACCGACCACCAGGGCGTGCCCGAAGGTCCGGCCCGGGAACCACTGGTAGATCTGGTCGTAGAAGGGCTCGGTGGCGCCCGCCCCTATCAGAGCCGCGTGCATCGCCTGATGCGGAACCCCATTGACCGAGATCGTCGTGTCCGATCCGGCCGGGCGCTGCACGGTGATCCGGTAGTAGGGCGACCACAGATCGCCGCTCGCCGTTGCGCCGATAACGAGAGCGCACGTAGCGATGACGAACGCGGCGTTGATCACCGAGAACCGGGTTACCCCACGCGCCACCGCGAGGCTGGCCAGCAGGAGCGCGAGGACGGCGAACCAGACCGGCGGCTGCAAGCTCAACACCGAGAGAGCGGCGAAGAGGGCGATGCCCGCGATCGAACCGACGATGTCGAGCGCGTACGCGTGCAGCGGCGGCATCGATCGGAGGAGCGATCCGAGCGGGAGCGCGAGGGCGGCCATGACCGCGGCGACGAGGACGAAGACGAGAGGCAGCACCACGAAGTTCGCGTCGGCCGCGTGGCTCTCGGAGAGCCCGAAGAAGATCTCGTTGCTCGCGCGGATCTGCACGTCAAGCTTCGCCCCGAGGATGAGGCCGACCACGAGCAGGAGCAGACCAGGGAATGGAGACCACGCGACGTTCCCGAAGCGCCTGCCCAATAGGATCCCGACGCCGATGCCGAGAAAGCTGCCCATCAGGAGGAAGTTCGAGAAGAACGCGATGTACGTGACGTTCGCTGGGATCCATCGCAAGAGCACCAGCTCGACGAAGAGGAGCGTCCCGCTTGTCAGCACCAGGCGCACGCCTGGTGCGCGGAGGATCGGGCCCACGCTCTAAGCCGGCTCGATCGCGACGGTCACGTTCGCTCGCACGTCGGACAGGAGGCGCACCTCGACCTTGTGGACGCCGAGCGACCGCAGCGGCTCGTGCAACACGATCTTCGTCTTGTCGATCTCCGCCTTGGCCTCTTTCTTCAGCGCGTCGGCGACCTCCTTCGCGGTGACGCTGCCGAAGGTCTTGCCCTGCTCCCCCGCTTTCAGCTTGAACACGAGCGTGACCTCACCGAGGCGTGAGGCGAGCTCTTCGGCGTCCCGATGGGCGCGATCCTTCTTCGTCTTCTCGCTCTGGCGTTCCTGCGCAAGGAGCTTGAGCTCGCCGCCGGTCGCCTCGATCGCGAGGCCTTTCGGTAGGAGGTAGTTGCGCGCGTAGCCGTCGGCGACGTCCTTGACCTCACCGGCGCGACCCAACCCGCGGACTTCCGCTTTGAGGATGACGCGCACGCGGGTCTAGGAGGAGGTGGACGCCTCGTCGAGCGCGGTGTCCTGCTCGCTGCGCCGCAACTCCATTTCCCAGGCGAGCACCGACGCCGCGACGGCGACGACGCCCATCACAGTGAGAGCGCCGACGATCGCGAGGAGTGCCTCGATGACGCCGAAGAAGCCCGGACCGGAGTCACGGTCGCTCATGTGCTCCCCCCTTACGACCAGTCGTTTTTCTATCGCGAGTGCGCAACTTCTCCACAGTATCGCGGACGTCGTCCAAACCGTCCCCGAGGAGGCGCTCCGCAGTAGCGATGTCGCGCCTCAGCTGATCTTTGTCCTGCGAGATCTTCGCGAGGTGCTCCGCGACGATGTCTTCGGGTGCGCTGCGGATGAAGAGGTCGAGACCGAGGAGCACGACGGCGAGATCGTCCAGCTGCCCGAGCACCGGCACGAAGTCGGGGATGAGATCGATGGGAAAGAAAAGGTACGCGCCGATCCCCGCGAGAATGAGCTTCTGTCGCGCCGGGACGCGGCCGTCGCGAAGAAGCGCCCACACCAGGCGCATGTATGTCGGCAGGCGCCGGATCAGGTCCACCACCTCGCCCATGTCCTTCGGCGCGCGGATGCGATTAGCCAATACGGACATCCCCCTGCGGGAAGCGTGCCCGAAGCGCGCGCAGCGCCTGAGCCAGGGCCGCCTCGCGATTCGCGGCCCAGAACGTGACCAGATACTGGGCCTTGCCGTCCGCCACGCCGCGAAGTTCGACCGCTGGAGCCGGCTCGGACGCGACTCCATCCGTTTTTTCGAGGGCGGTGCGAAGGTCCTCCGTGGTCACGGCCTTCTCGTCCGCGGGCAGGACGAGCCATGCGGCCGCTCGCCGCGTCGGGAACCGGGTCAGGTTCACCACCGCCGACGTCATGAACGTGCCGTTCGGGACGATGACCTCACGACCGTCGTCGGTCCGTAGCTGTGTCGTGCGGAACGAGATCTCTTCGACCGTCCCGCTGTACCCGGTGACCTCGATGGTGTCGCCGATGCGGAACGGTCGCTCGACGAGGACCCAGACACCGGCAAAGAAGTTCTTGAGGATGTCCTGGAGCGAGAGACCGATGACGAGCCCAACCACGCTGAAGGACGTGAGAATCCAGCCGAAGGCGTCTCGCGTGTAGATCGCCACGATCGCGAGGACACCGATGGTGATGATCACCAGCTGCGCGATGTTGCCGAGGAGGATCGTGACGTTCGCCTGGGCGCGATTGCGGGCGAGCATGCGCATCGTCCCGCCTCGTACTGCCCTCCCGATAAGGAGGGTGATGGCCGCCACGACGAGCGCCCAGAAGGTCCGCGCTCCGTAATCCAGGAGGTTGTCGCGAATAACGGTCGGATCGAGGGGCATCCGCCGGAGAATACGAGTGCGCTTGACAACTGAACATCCGTTCGGTTAACCTCGAGCGCAAGTGTGACGAAGCAAGACCAGCAGCGGGCGGACCGGATCCTGGCGTTTATCCGTGAGGCCGTGGCCGAGCGGGGTTATCCCCCGAGCGTCCGCGAGATCGCAGAGGCGGTGGGCCTCGCGTCAACGTCGGCTGTTCATCACCACCTCACCAAGCTCGAGAAGGACGGGCGGCTGAACAAAGAGGCCACCCGGTCGCGAGCGCTCAGCCTCCCCGGAATGAACGGCGGTCGCGTGGTCCAGGCGCCCGTCATCGGCGAGATCGCCGCCGGCCAGCCGATCCACGCGTACGAGGACCGTTCCGAAACAATGGGACTCCCGAGCGAGCTCGCTGCGGGCCGCGGACGTGAGACCTTCGTGCTCCGGGTTCGCGGCAAGTCGATGATCGACGACCACATCGACGACGGAGACTTTGTCGTGGTGCAAGAGCAGAACACCGCGCGCGATGGAGACATCGTGGTCGCGGTGCTCGAGGACAACGTCGCGACGCTGAAGCGCTTCTACAAAGAGAAGGACCGCATCCGGCTGCAGCCTGCGAACGGCGCGATGTCGCCGATCTACGCGCGGGACGTGCAGATCCAAGGGAAGGTCATCGGCGTAATCCGCAAGCTGTCCTAGCTACGGCGACCGATCTCGATGCCCGCTCGCGTTCCCGCGCTCACCGTCCGTGAGCTGAATCGCGCATTGCTGGCGCGCCAGTTCCTGCTGAGGCGCCAGAGGCTTGACGTGGTCGACGCGGTCGAGCGTCTCGCGTGCCTTCAAGGGCAGTGGGCGCCATCGCCATACGTCGCGCTGTGGTCACGCCTTTCAGGATTCGAGCAAGAGCGGCTGACCCGACCGCTCGACCGTGGGGAAATCGTGAAGGCGACCCTGATGCGCGCGACGCTCCACCTCGTCTCGGCGCGCGAGTACCCGGCGTACTCGCTCGCCACGATGGAGGGGCGGTTCGGAGCGTGGCGCCCGCCCGGCGGGCCGGCGCTCGCCGACCTCGACAAGCTCCATCGCTCCGTCATGGCGTTCGCCGCCAAGACTCCGCGCACCCGCGCCGAGATCCAGGAGTACATCGCCGACCACCTCCCCTCGAGCGCCGCGAAGAACGAGCGGCTCCGCAACTGGCTCAGCTGGGCCGCGGTCGCCACGAGCGGACTCGTGTGGGAATCCGCCGGAGCGCACTTCGATCATCGGCAGCTCGGCCGTCACATCGCGCCGCGGGCGGCCCTGCGGAAGGCGCCGAAGCCCGAGATCGCGTACGAGCTGGTCGTCCGGCGGCATCTAGGGGCGTTCGGGCCCGCGACGGTCGCCGACACCGCGACCTGGAGCAGCGTCAGGGTGCCCAATATCCGTGCGGTGCTCGCGCGAATGACGGACCTGCGACGATTCAGCGACGACCGTGGGCGCGAGCTCATCGACCTCTCGCGGGCCCCGCGCCCGTCGACGGACGTCGCTGCGCCGCCGCGGTTCCTCGCGCGATTCGACGCCGCGATCCTCGGCCACGCGGCCCCCGAGCGAACGCGCATCCTGCCGGATGAATACCACAAGGCGGTGATCTTCTCGGCGGAGGTCTGGCCGACATTCCTCATCGACGGAATGGTCGCCGGTCGATGGACGATCGCGGTGCGGCCGAAGGAGGCAGTGCTGGAGCTCAAGCCGTTCAAACCCCTCGCCCGTGCGGATCGCACGGCGCTTGTGGAGGAGGCCGAAAAGCTCGTTCGTTTCTACGCGCCCGAGTCGAAGACCCACGGGGTGCGCGGATGACAAAGACCTCCGGCGAACGGCAGGTCCTCACGCTTCGCGAGCTCAACCGCGCGATGCTCGCGCGACAGCTGCTCCTCGAGCGCGAGCGGATCGGCGTGGTCGCTGCGATCGAGCGGCTTGCGGCACTGCAGGCGCAGTGGTCGCCGTCTCCCTACATCGCGCTCTGGTCGCGCCTCAGAGGCTTTCGCCGCGAGACGCTCTGGTCGGCGATCGAACGCCACGCCGTGATCCGGGCGAGGCTGATGCGCGGCACGCTTCATCTTGTCTCCGCCCGGGACTTCTACGCGTACGCGGTCGCGACGCAGGACCTCCAGCGCGGCGCGTGGAATCGCCTCCAGGTTGGCCGAGGTGTGGACCCAAAGAAGGTCGCGGCCCTGGCGATCGCCTTCGCGCGTGAGCCGCGCCCGAAAGAAGAGGTCCTCGACCACATCCAGGAGCGCATCGGCGGAGCGCTCGGCGGTCCTTTCAAGTGGCTCGTTTGGCGGTTCGTGAGCGCGCACGCCGATCTCGTGACCGCCCCACCGGGAGGGCACTGGGAGTACGGCGGCACCGACGCCCCGTACGTCGCGGCACGGCACTGGATCACACGCGGCGAGCGACCATCGGAAGAGGACGCGGTCGAGGCCTTGGTCCGCAGGTGCCTGGCCGCCTTCGGGCCCATGACGCTCGCCGACGTCGCGAAGTTCGCGGGCCAGGTGCCTGCGCGTGTCCGACCGACTCTCGAGCGGCTCACCCCGAAGCTCCGCGCTTTCAGCGATGAAGACGGCCGGCTGCTCTACGACCTTCCGCGTGCCCCGCGCCCCGACGGCGAGCTGGCCGCTCCGGTCCGGTTCCTTCCGCGGTACGACGAGCTCCTGATCAGCTATCAGCACCGCGATCGTGTGATCGCGCCGGCGCACCGGCGCGCCGTCTACACGAAGAACGCGATCATCGAGGCGGTGGTCATGGTGGACGGATTCGCGGCCGCCACGTGGAGCCTCGTCCGCGCGAAGAATGAAGCGGTGCTCCGCATAGCGCCCTTCTCGCGCCTCGCACCGCGCGACCGGGTGGCCATCGAAGTCGAGGCGGACGCGCTCCTCGAATTCCTCGCGCCGGACGCGACGACCTCCGGAATGCGGATCACATGACGCGCGCCATCCTTCACTGCGACCTCGACGCTTTCTACGCCTCCGTCGAGCAGCGGGACCATCCCGAGTACCGCGGCAAACCAGTGATCGTCGGCGGAGATGGTCCGAACGAGCGAGGAGTCGTGATGGCGGCCTCGTACGAGGCTCGTGTCTTCGGCGTGCGCTCAGCTATGCCCCTCGCGATCGCCGGACGGCTCTGCCCGGACGGAATCTACGTGCCGGGTAACTTCGATCGCTACCTCGAAGCGTCCGATGCCGTCATGGCGATCTTCGACGAGCGCACACCGCTGGTCGAACCGATCTCCCTGGACGAGGCCTTCCTCGACGTGACCGCGACCGAGCATCTGTTCGGAGGCTCGGTCGCGATGGCCAAAGAGATCAAGCGAGCGGTGCGAGAAAGCTGCGGCCTCGTCGTCTCGGTCGGCGTCGCCACGAACAAGCTCTGTGCGAAGGTCGGGTCGGATCTGCGCAAGCCGGACGGTCTCGTCATCGTCCCGGCCGGGGGCGAGGCGGCGTTCCTGGCGCCGCTACCACTCGAGCGCCTCTGGGGCGTCGGGCCGCGAACGCGTGAGGTACTCGCCGGTTGGGGCCTTCGAACGATCGGTCAGCTCGCTGCGTTCAGCCGCTCGGTCCTCGAAACCCGCTTGGGCGAGCACGGAACGGACATCTGGGAGCGCGCGAACGGGATCGACGAGGGCGAGGTCCAGAGCGAGCACGTCCCGAAGTCGGTGGGCCATTCGCACACCTTCGACAAGAACACCCTCGATCCTGCGAAAATCGAAGCGACTCTCCTTCGCCTTGCGGAAGGCGTCGGCCGGCGGCTTCGCAATCACACGCTCCGCGGCAGAACGATCACGATGACCCTCCGCGTCGCTCCCTTCGAGACCCGGACCCGGCAACGCACCCTTCGCGAACCGACGGACGACGACGTCACGATCTTCCGCATCGCGCGACAGCTTCTTCGCGACGCGCTAGCGGAGGACCGCGAAGGCGGCCGCACCAGCCCGGTCAGGCTTGTCGGCGTTTCCGTCTCGGGGGTCAGTGAAGGGCAGCAGCTCGGACTGTTCGATGCCGCTCGTCACACGAGGCTCAACGCCGCTTTGGATGCGGTTCGCGCTCGCTTTGGAGACGGTGCGCTCGACCGCGCGAGTGCACGCGAGGTAAAAGAACGTCGTCGCTTGAGCGGACAGAGGTACCGATGAGAATCACTTCTGTGGATATCGCTGTGATTTCGAGATGAAGCGCTGTGGAGAAGTCTGTGGAGAAGTTGGTGGACAGATCGTCTTGTTCGGGGACGGTGACGTGACGATGATGCGCGAAGCCATCAAGGCGAAGGGGAAGGAAGGGGTGCCCGAAGATCGTGTCGCTCAGGTCGCGATCGATTTCATCTCGTTCTGCTTGTCCCGGCGCGCGGTCGACTGGCCGTTCCTGTACGACGAGATGTGCTACGTCGCTTCGAACAGGCTGTATCGGGGACTCGGTTACGAGGAGCTTCGCGAGGTTGGCCTCGATCTCGCGCTCAGCGGCCTCGTGAAGACGAGCCGGATCGCGAACGAGGTCGTGCGGCAAATGCGCATTGGGGATCGGACGCTGCAGGGAGGCCTTCTCGTAGCCAGCTGACCATCAGTTTGGCCACACCGGCGGGGCGGCGAGTGAAAGGAAGCGCACTCGCCGCCTCTTTTTCTTCATAATGGAGTGAGGGGAGAGCGCCAAATCGCGCTTTCTTCGGACATGGTCCCGTGGTGCAGCGGCCTAGCATACGTCCCTGTCAAGGACGAGATCGCCGGTTCGAATCCGGTCGGGACCGCAGTATCGAACTTCTCAAATGCGAACAGCGGCGCGACCGAGGGTTTCCGCCGCACACTCACAATTCTTTCGTCGCGGATTCGAATGACCTCGAAGATCGACCAGACGAATCGGCGGCTGATGATCCGGCCCTCACGGATCGCGACGCTGAATTGGCGCTTCCGCCGCAGCCGCCGGGCCGTAGTCGCTGCAGACGGCGCGCTCGCATGACTGGGAAAGAGTTCGCGAAGAAAGTCCGTGCATGGCGGCCGGCGGGACTCTGGCAGCACCACGATTTCGTGCGGCTGTGGACCGCCGCAGGGATCAGTGCTGCGGGCACTCAGGTGACCCTCCTTGCGCTCCCGCTGACGGCGATTCTGGTGCTTCACGCGAGCGCATTCGAGGTCGCGGCG
>Ga0207646_10005192_pt1 | contig 13768 bp, 10 predicted proteins | sample KBSK5502metaG_FD_184343 | JGI IMG/M metagenome (GOLD analysis project Ga0207646, IMG submission 184343) | Corn, switchgrass and miscanthus rhizosphere microbial communities from Kellogg Biological Station, Michigan, USA - KBS K5-50-2 metaG... | ecosystem: Host-associated > Plants > Roots >... | reverse complement strand
GGTATAGTACGTGACCGATTCCGGTGTTGATCGAGTAAGATAAGGGATCTAGAGTCAGAGCCTTCTTCATCTCTCCTAGTGCTTCATCGAATCTTCCGAATGATTTGACAAAGTCCGCGTAATACTGGTGGGCTTGGGCGTATCCTGGGTTCAGTTCGATAGCTTTCTTGAATTCTGCTTCGGCGCCGTTCCAGTCCCATTCGTAGTAGAACTTGACTAGGCCGAGAGATGCGTGGGCCTCGGCGAGGTGATCGTCCAATGAGAGTGCTTTCTCTGCCGCTGTCTTCGCTTTGGGGAAACCCTCCTTTGGTGGAACGTATTCTAGGGAGTAGGAAGCGAGGATCGAGTAGGCGTCAGCCAAACCAGTATACGGGAGTGGGAACTTTGGATCGCGTTTTATCGAGTTCTCGAATTTCTGAATCGCGTCTTTCAGCCCTTTCTCTGTCCTCGTGTTTAGCGAATGTCGACCCTTGAGATAGAGAGAGTAAGCGTCGGGTATTCCGGTTGCTTTCTTCTCAAGCCGGAGTGTTTCGTTCTGTAGAACTTGGACCTTCAGGGCTTTTGTGATTCTCTTCGCGAGGTCGGTCTGGATTGCGAACGCGTCTTCGAGATTGCGGTCATAGGTCTCTGCCCATAGGTGTTCTTCCGTAACTGCGTCTATCAGTTGTGCTGTTATCCGGAGCTTCTTGCCTGCGACCCGAACACTGCCTTCCAATACGGTTCCGACGTTGAGTTCTCGGCCGATCTCTACGACAGGCTTTGTCAGGCCCTTGTATCTGATTATTGATGTTCGTGCGATTACGCCTAAATTCTTGATTCTTGAGAGTGCGGCGATTAGTTCCTCGGTCATGCCATCGGAGAAATATTCGTCGCTGGGACTGGGACTAATATTCGCAAATGGGAGGACTGCTATCCGTTTCTTATCGGGCTGGGTCGGCGAAGAGATTCTCTCTTCTTGCCAGGGTAGCGCGACCTTGTAGAGCTCGATCGGCGTTGCGACGTTCTTGAGGCTCTTGGTGCCGAGGCTTGTGAGCGGTAGTTCGAACTTGTTCTGGACTTGGTCGTAGACTTGTCTGTTCAGGCAGATGCCTCCGTTCTCTGAGAAAGGTCCGATTCTGGAAGCGACATTCACGGCGTCGCCTGAGATGTCTCCTCCCGATTCGACTACGTCGCCGAGGTGGATTCCTATTCTGAGATGGACCCGTCTCTCTTCGGGCATCGAGACGTTGAGCGCTCTAGCCATTCTCTGAATATCGTAGGCGCATCTGACAGCATCGAGGGCGCTGGGAAATTTGATGAGGAAAGCGTCTCCGATAGTCTTTACTTCTCTCCCGTTGTTGCGATCCAGATTTTGTCTAACCAGTTTTCTCTGCTCTTCTAATAGCGCCAGCGAGAGTGATTCGTTCTTCTGTCCCAGTAGCGTGTACCCAACTAAGTCTGTGAACATTATTGCAGCGAGTCTGCGTGTGCCCTCTGGCAAGAGGCCCTGTTCAAGTTTGTGCTCTGTTGAAGATAAACCGTTTATCACTAGATGGAGCGGATCATGTGGTCTTCTTAATTGGCTATCCCAAGGCCCATTTTCATGTAAATCTGTTTGAATCGAGGGTCATCTCGAAGGAATTCGAACATTGGAAAGAAGTGGATGTACGGGATTCCCGCAGACTTTTCGTTCACTGCCTTCTCCAGCCACTCAAGAGCCTTAGCCTCGTTTCTTAGAGCGGCGTAGATCATTGCAATCTCGGAGGGGTCTACGTAATGCGTGTCGCTCTGCTTGAGTAACGTATTCAGGATAGCAACCGCCTCTTCCGTTTCTCCCGCTTCGGCGTATACGCAGGCCGCGAGCGCTGGATAATCAGCCTCTATGGTAAGGTCCATCATCTTCTTGGCCTCCTTCACCGCTTCGGCTTTCATTCCAGCAACAATGCAGGCGAAGGCGAGCAACTGATGACCAGCAACAAATCCGTCGTTCAACTCTATGACTGATCGCAGCATTGCCAATCCTTCTTCCTTATGACCTTGCCAGACTAGGAAGTAGCCGAAGGCTGAGCCGATTATGAGTGAAAGTGGATCTAGCTCTTTGGCCTTCCTCCACTCCTGCATGGCATTCTCCTTCCTCTTGAAGGATAGGTGGAGAGCGTACCAGTGATGTGCTGTTGCATTGTTCGGGTTTAGTTTGATTGCGAGCTTGTACTCGTTCTCAGCCTCGGCCCAGCGGAAACTTCTTTCATGCTCGGTTCCGAGGGCTGCGTGAGGCTGAGATAAACTAGGGTCTACCTCCAGCGCCTTTGTGGCATATTCTCGAACCTTGGCATAAGCTTCGGGCCCCCTCATGATGCCGTAGTCAGCCATGATAACGTGAACGTCTGCCAGGTCGGAGTACGCCACGGCCAGATTAGGATCCGCTTGTAACGCTTTCTGTAGGTATGCGATGCCCTTTTCCAAGGAAGGCTTGGTCCTTTCGCTCCAGTAGTATCGTCCCTTCAGGTAGAGCATGTATGCATCAGTATTTTCGGTCGGTCTTCTCTCCAATAGACGCTTTTCCGAGTCTAGAAGACGCACCCTGAGTTCATTCGTGACTCTTTCTGAGATCTCGCTCTGAATTGCAAATACGTCGTCGAGGTCCTTGTCGTATCTCGATGACCAGAGGTGTTCCTCGGTCTCAGTGTCAACTAGCTGCACGGTGATCCGGATCTTGTTTCCAGCTTTTCTGATGCTGCCTTCAACGAGTGTTCCTATCGCAAGTTCCTTTGCGATCTCTGACACCTTCATTTCCTTCTTCTTGTAGCCCATTACCGAGGTTCGCGCGATAACCCTCAGCTCTCTAACTTGGGAGAGTCTATCGATTAACTCCTCGGTCATTCCATCGGCAAAATACTCGTCCCCAAGGTCGGGGCTCATGTTCGCAAAGGGCAGAACGGCGATTCGCAACTTGTTCAGCTGCGTCGGCTGACTTGCTCTATCTTCGTCCCAAGGCATTCTCATCCTATACACTTCTATTGGCGTATCCACGTTTTTCAGGGACTTTGGCCCGAGACTCTTCAGAGGCAGATCGAATTTGTTCTGTATGTGATCATAGACCTGACGAGTCAGACACACACCGCCGTCTTCGGCAAGGTGTTCTATCCTTGACGCCACGTTTACTGCATCACCTGAGATGTCTCCTTGGGATTCTAGCACGTCGCCTAAGTGGACGCCTATTCGCAGGTGGACCCTCCTCTCCTCGGGAAGAGAGATGTTGAATTCTCTCGTAGCTCTCTGTATGTCGTATGCGCACCTTGTCGCGTCTAGTGCGCTTGGAAATTCGACGAGGAATGCGTCCCCGATGGTCTTGACCTCTCTTCCGTTGTGTTTGTTGAGAATTGGTCTTATGAGCTTCCTCTGTTCTTCGACCAAGGCGATCGAGAGTGATTCGTTTCTCTGTCCCAGCAATGTGTAGCCGACCATGTCTGTGAACATGATTGCGGCCAGCCTCCGCCGCTTCTGGGACGACACGTTCCTGCGACTCTGGCTCTCGTTGCTCGCTGATAAATCGGTTACGAAGCTTGGGTTGACGAATTCCTCAGAATGCTAGTCGGAATCGTGCCTCTTCTGCTCGCACTCTCGCTTTTGCTAATGCTCTAACGTACTTCTCCGCCGAAGGTGTGACGACGGTACGGTCCCTGCTTGCGCGGGCGATAGATCGGTTTCTGGGTGGGAGACCCTTCGAGATTAGGTCAGCACACTTAGAACACATGACCCAGGTGCAGTAAGCTTTGCAGAAGCAGCATTTCGACACTTGCCCCCGAGAGTTGTCCCATGGAAAAACGTCGGCTGGATGTTCCTTTGTGTATTTGCTGACCATTCCATATGGCAACACGAAGATTAGCGCTTATGGGCTCTTACATTTCTTTATCCTGCATGAGGTGGATGGAAGTTACTGTTTTCCCAATTCGTAAGTGGCAGCGTGAGACACGGCTTTGAGGGGTCCGATCTTGAGGTCTTGGGACCCTAAGAAGTGCCGTTCAGTTGGTGATGACTGGACTGTCGTTAATCTACCTAATAGAGTAGAAAACGTAGGTTTGAAGTCTGTCTATCGCCCTATTAGACGATAGACTAAAATACAGCCAAACGCCTTTAAAATGGCGATAGCAAGATGAGCCTAAACTCGACAGTAGGCGTAGCTAAGGAAGGAACCAAGTCCCTGAGAGCAACCGTTCCAGAGGGAATTGTCGCTTTTCTGGATCTCAAGCCAGGGGAAAAACTGGATTGGAGAATGGATATCATAGACGGGCAGAAAGTAGTCATCGTACGAAAATCTATTCGGAGAAAGAATTGACACAGGAACAAATCCCACCGGTAGAGGATAGAAAACAGCAACCAAGAGAGATTCAGAAAGAGCCTCTAGGTCCCCTATCGCGAGCTCCACCCAATTACGATCCTGATTCGTGGGAAGCTACCAAACAAGTTGAAGAGTTCAACAAGCGAATACGAGATTTTGAGCTAGAGTTTACTGAAGGAGCCAAGAATTTCACTTACGAGGCTAAAGATGTTGAAATGAACGATGAGGAGAGGAGGCTTCCATTCCTACCTAAGAGAAGAGTAAATTTTCCAAATCGATACGCGTTCTCATACGTCGCGTATCAACGGGCAAGAGTAGCCGGAGCTACATATCAGACGATGTTCGAAAGAGTACATGAAGTCTGGATTTACATTCAGCAAGCCTACACGGCAGGATTTGTAAGACCGGGTCCGGCCTTATTGTCCAAAATCGAAAAACTGAATGGAGAAAAGGAAAGACTCCAACAAGACATAAACGACCTCACCCGAAAATTACAGGAATGTGAGACGAAGAGGAAATGGGGAATAACAGATTCCTCACTCTCGGGTGGAGTTACCACATGATTCAGAATGCAGGAAGGGTGTCCTCGATGCAAACGATTCTTAATGGCTGAACAGATTCACAATCATTCATGCAAGATCGCCCTGAAGGAAGAGATCCCTTCTGATCAATCACTACTTCGAGACGAGAGAAGAGAACGGAGACAATCTTGTCATCGCTAAGGGAATGGACGGATATTTCATCGACTAAATCAATGCCCTCATATCCTTGTCCACAAGGCATCCGACGACAGTTACCACCGTAAATCGTCCGACGAAGAAGTAACAGAACCCTATCTTCGTATGGTCCATGGTTGGTTGTTCGCAATAGTCCACGGAGGGTCTCCCGGCCTCGACATGCTGAATGGTCCCGCTCCCAGTCTAAAGTGTCGCAAGTCGAACCTGGGTCCGATATAGTTCGGGTTTCTGCCAAGGGCGGCTACTGGATGGTATGGAGGGATTTCGTTCCTTGCTGCGTAGACTGCCAGTGCGACTGCCCATAGTCTGTCGTCGTGGGTCCCGGCCGGATGTGAGAACTGTAGCTGGCCGGTCTTTGAGAGCTGGACTCGCTCGTTGCTCATCTCGTTCATCAGCTCTGGATCGCGTGGGATGTGCAGGGTTCCGTCCTGCATCGAGCGTTTGAGAACGTCCATCATCTTCTGCTTCTCCGGCAGGGATAGAGTGATTCCGAGCGCGTTCTTCAATCCTGATTTGATCGCGTCCTGTACGAAGAATCCGCCGAGACCCGTCTCGTCGATATAGATCCGGGAAAGGGTCTGGAGCCTCTGATTCAAGAGATTGAGATATCCAGTTACGTTCGAGAAGATCGTGGCTTGTGGGAAGGCTGTGACGTGGGTCACGTAGATGTGTGGTGCCTGTTTGTCGACCACTGCGACCGCTGAGAGGTCAATCTTGAGAGCGGGATCACAGCCTGCAAAGAACTTCCCGGTGCGTGACAGTCTTCCATCGATCACATCTTCTCTAGTGAACGTCTCAATGTCATCCATGACACAGCTCTCAATCAATTCCCGAGGCAAGTAGGCGTCCTCGTCGTCCGCAAACTCAGCCTCCATCTCCCTCCTCCACCGTCCCGGGTCCGTCTGGTACTGTTTCCTGATCCTCTCAAGAAATTCTGGGTCGATGGGTCCGTTCGGTTTCAACGCTTCTCTGTAGTTGACATGGTGGCGTGAGAAGTCGCCGAAGATCTCGTCGTCCGTGGCCATGCCGTAGAAGAGGGTGTCACGGGACCCGGGAGTGCTGGTTGCAAAGAATGGTCCGTTCGTGGTGCCTAGTGTGAAGATGATGGCATCATACAATTCCTTGTCATGTTCAATGTATGCAAACTCGTCGGCCACGACCATGTTCAACGTCTCTCCCCTGATCGTGGCAGGATTGTTCGGCAAGGCTTCTATCACGGACCCGTTTCGAAATGCGAGCTTCCCCTTCCGAGGCAGACCCTCAAGGACGTCGTTTCCTAGGAGGGGGATGAGCCGGTCGATCTTGTCAATCAGCTTCCTGCTCTGTCTGAGGCTCGGCGCGACTATTGCGGCTCTGAATACTCTCTGTGTTAGAGCGTTGAATAATACAACTCCGGCCATGACGAGACTCTTTCCGCTTTGCCTGGACCATCGGGCTAGGATGAGCTTGCTCTTGTCACGAAGCAACTTTTCTTGATAGGCTGTCGGTCGGAACCCTAGTCGCTTGAAGAACTCGACAACATCGGTCTCTTCGGTTAGCGGTCTCTTGCCTGCTTCCTCTCTTTCGTGTTCCTTCTCGAGGTCTCTGTGATAACGGTCTATTCTTCCGCGAACCGATTCTGGCATATCTGATCTATCGACCTGTCTTTCGTGGGATGTGGCCTGAGACTTCTAGATCCTTGAGCCGTTTCTCCCATTCCCTGTACTGCTTGTCTTTCAATACCTGGTTCAGGACTTGAGATGTGTTAGTGTGAAGTTGGGTCCATCGTTCGCGGCTCTTTGGGTCCAACTTGAGGTTCGTCATCATCGCGCGAGACATTTCGAGGCTCTGCTGAAGCTGCTCGATTATGCGGGACCTAAGCTCGTTTTCGTCCTGGTCCACTTCTCGGATCAGGACCCACCCTCCTTCTCCTGCATCATTTCGCGGAACATCCGGTCTATGTCGTCGTGAAGGTCCCTTCCGAATCGTCTTCTAGGTCTTGGGTTTCGTGCTTCCAGCCATAGGCAGAGGGCTCTTGTGGCGATGCTGCCGTAGAGTCTGGCTTGTGCTGGATCGAGCGATCCTTCCTTGGACCCTTCTTCCAACTTGTCAAGTACGATCCTTGTCAGTCTCTTGATGTTGGCCAGGAGTTCTTTGCTGTCGGGGTCCGCTCCGCTATCAGTTTGCATATTCATCCTACTCACTGGTCTACATATGTGAAAGCTAAGGCTTGTATCCGGTCGTATGCGCATTTGACCTCAGAGAAAGAGCGAGTCGATGCAGAGCCACAAAGTGTTCACATTCCGATTTTTGAATCGAAGCTGATCAAAGTCATTAGAATCGAGCCAGCAGATGATGACAGGCTCATAGCCCTAGTCGCTCAGGCAGAGAAGGAGGCAGCGTTTTCAAAGAAAGATCCGCCCAGCGAGAGCTCGATCATTCGTCAAGCAATTAGGCTCGGATTTGACGAGCTCGAGAGAAGAAACGCACAAAAACGGTGAGCCCATGAGACCCTGCCCGTCTTCCATTGTTTGATCAAGGGCCTCAGGGGATAGTCAGAGAACGAGAGCTGAACACATACCTGAGAAAGGGATTGCGGAACATCGCAATGCTGCCATCGCAGAAGATATTGATCGATATTGCCCATTTTCCCATAACGATTTATCGCTGATAAGAAGAGAATTTGCTTAGAAATCTTGTCCCGAGCGCAACGTAGACTTGCCGCTATCATGTTCACCGACATTGTCGGCTACACATCGCTTTCTCAGAGCGACGAAGCCCTTGCGCTGGATTTGCTTGAGGAGCATCGAACGCTCGTCAGACCTTTCTTCGAAAAGCACAACGGCAGAGAGATCAAAACGATGGGTGACGCTTTTCTGGTGGAGTTCGCCAGTGCCTTGGAGGCCGTCAATTGTGCCCTCGAAATTCAACAAGCGTTGCGAGACCTGAATTTTAATCGTCTTTCCGAGAGGAAGATCCTTCTTCGTGTAGGAATCCACGTGGGAGATGTCGTTCGCAGCAAAGACGATGTCTACGGGGACGCCGTCAATGTGGCGTCGAGGATAGAGTCCTTGGCCGAGGATGGAGGCGTCTGCTTAACCCGTCAGGTCTACGATCATGTACACAACAAGTTCAAGTTGCCATTGCTAAGCCTCGGGCCTCAGCTTCTGAAGAATGTGGGTACACCTGTAGAAGTGTACAAGATGGTGATGCCTTGGAATGGAGAGAAGGTCCTAGGGTCGACCCGCTTCGACAGGAGGCGAATCGCGGTGCTACCATTTGCTAATATCAGTCGGGACACGACCGACGAGTACTTCGCTGATGGGATGACGGAGGAATTGATTGCTACTATGTCGAGGCTCCAAGGTTTGAAAGTAATCGCCCGGACATCCGTTATGGGCTACAAGACTGGGCAGAAAAAGATCAACGAAGTTGCAAACGAGCTTGCTGTTGGTACCGTGCTGGAAGGCAGCGTCAGGAAAGTGGGAGATAGAGTTCGAATAACCGTACAACTGATTGATTCCGCGTCGAGCGAACATCTATGGGCTGAAAGCTACGACAGAGAATTGAAGGATATACTTGCGATTCAGACCGAGATCGCGAAGACAGTAGCCGAGCAACTCAAGGTTCAGCTCCTCTCTCAAGAGAAGGCTGTGATCGAGAGCAGACAGACGGTGAATCCGGAGGCCTACACGCTCTACCTGAAGGGTCGATTCTACTGGAACGAGAGGACTGAGGAGAGTATGAACAAAGCAGTAAAGTGCTTCCAAGAGGCAATCAGTATCGCTCCAGAGTTCGCTCACGCATATTCTGGGCTCGCTGACTGCTACAATAGTATGGCAGACTACGAGTGGATGGCACCTAGCCAAGCCGGCCCCCTTGCCAAGGAGTTCTCAACGAAAGCACTGGAAATCGACCAATCTCTCGCGGAAGCGCACGCATCCTTAGGCTCCACGCTGATGAACCACTTCTGGGACTTCGCCGGTGCGGAAAAAGAATTCAAACTTGCAACAGAGCTGAGGCCGAGCTACGCCCCAGCCTATCACTGGTATGCGTTGTTGTTGTTCTATCTCCGCAGGTTCGAAGACGCCCACTCGCAGGAAGAGCGAGCCCTTGACATCGACCCATATTCGCGAGCAGCAAATACCGGATTATCTCTCTACTTAGCCATTCTTGGAAAGAATGACGAGGCGATGGACCGATTCCGGCAGGTGATCAAGTTGAACCCAGAATTCGCGACTGTCCACGCTTGGAAGTCCATGGTTCATGCGTGGCTCTCAGAATACGACTCGGCAATCGAAGAAGCAAAGAAGGCACTTGAGGCCGACAAGAGCGGCTTTCACGAACTGGCTCTCGGCTGGGCCTATGCCGTAGCGGGGAATAGAGTCGAAGCCCAGAGAATTCTCAGCGATTTGATCGCTACTGCGAGTAAAAAGTACGTATCTCCGGTCTGGATTGCCCCGGTCGAATTCGCCCTCGGCAGAAAAGATGAAGCCTTCAGATGGCTCCAAAAAGCACTGACAGAACGAGATCCAGACCTGCTATACTTTCGCAGTCTTCCATGGTTCAAGGAGTATCGTTCAGACCCAAGGTGGGAGAAGATAGATGCGAAACTGGGCATTCCACCACCGGGGCTCCCCAACCCAGAGAGACCCGAAAGCCATTTCGGGGACGTCGTCTAGCTCTGAGTATGATGATACATTCTTGACGTCGCAGAAGAAGTTTACGGGGTTGAAATTGCCAAACCGCAAACATCTCGTGAGTGACCAATATTGACCGTTTGACAAAGGTCGGTTTGGTAAGGTTACCATTTCCGCAACGCGTGTCTGCACACGCGGGCAACCAATTTTGCTTAGCCTTCTCAGATTCATCACCTCTTCGCAGGCTGAGCCTAGCCTGAGTATTTCGGGGTTGATGCGGGGCCCGGCGCCGCTTCAACTGAACCCATGAAGCTTGACCTAGTTTAGTCAACAAGACTCGACCCAAAGCGCTATTAGTAAAACGGCCGGAATATCCAAGGAACATTCTTGAGAGCCACGATAGTATCAGCTCTACTCCTCATAGTCATCAGCCTGCTGGCTGTTTCTGCGCACGCCCAGCCTATAGCGGGTCAGAACGTTGACGTGACAACCGGTAACGATACTGCAGAACGCCAACAGGTTGAACCAACGATAGCGGTCGATCCGCATAACCCGAGCATCGTTGTAGCTGGTGCCCAGGACTATAGACTTCTCAGCGTCGGAGCACACAGGTGGCATGGATTCTACCGTTCCATCGACGGAGGCCAGACCTGGTCGGTCGGCCTAGTACCGGGCTTCCCTGGAGACAACTCCCCTCAGGGACTCTCCTCGCCCCTACGGGCATTCCAGTGCACCTCCGATCCAGTGCTAGCTTTCGACCGAAACGGAAACCTCTACTACGTTGGCATATCATGCCTCCCAGCCTTCATACTTTTCGTCGTCAAATACACCAACGACGGAGCGACCTACTCTTCTGCTACAGTATTCAACCCGTCAATCTACAACTACGCCGACAAGCCTTGGATCGTCGTGGACACATCCGGCGGACCGAATGCGGGAAGTGTTTACATAAGCTACGATGCCATAGGCTTCGCGCCCTTCGGGGCCACTGTAGTACACTCGGCCGACGGAGGTTTGACTTGGTCCGGGCCGCAGCTTGCACTAAACAACGGCTTCCTCTCCGGGGCCACGGTCGACTCGCAAGGAAGGCTATTCGTCACGGCCCTGCTGGCCCCGGGAAGAACTCACTCAACAATCTTCAATCTTATCGTAGCGGTCTCCGCCGACGGAGGGAACTCATTCACGGGTCACGAAACTATTGCCACTGTGGCATTATTGCCCAGCCCTCTGCCAGGCAACTTCTTCCGGACCTTCACGATACCCCAGATCACCTCAGACAGTAACGGTGTCTACGTCGTCTGGGACGACTACTCGCTGAACAATAGCAACGTAATGTTTGCCAAGTCAACAGATGGAGGAGCTGCTTGGACAAGACCGACTATGGTCAACGATGTCCTTACAGGCCAACACTTCTTCTCAAGCATCGCCGCCAGCGGCGGAGTGATCAGCATAATCTGGTACGATAGCCGGAATGGCCAACTCTCCAGTGGCTATATCACAAACCTAGACGTGTACTACGCAGAATCGACAAACGCTGGCGCTACCTTCTCGGCCAACATCCGGGTAACCTCTACCAGCTTCAATCCGAACAATGTCGAACGAGCAGACGGTGGAGACACAGAGATATTCATGGGCGACTACATCCAAGTCGCAGCCAGTCCAGGTACGGCCCACGCAGTGTGGGCAGACAACAGAAACGCTTGCGACAACATCGTCCAACCCTTCGGCTGTACAGACCAAGACGCCTTCACAGCAACGATCACAACCTGATTGAACCGAGACCGCTTCTTTTCAGCGCTCTCATCAGTGAGAAACATGAGCCCCTCGCCGACTAGATGGGTAGATGGTTGATCACAGAAATGAAGGACGTTAAGATCTTCGAGGATAGCGAATTCGGAAAAACTATCGGGTTTACCAAAGACAAGCTCACGGGAGTATTTTGGAGGGGAAATCAATATGTCTGGATCGGTTTCTGGGATGAAGCATCGATGGTCAAGTATTCTCTAGAATTTTCGGAGCTCTACGACTGACTCACCGAGTTGAAGATATCTTCGAAAAAGTCAATTAGTCGGCTGACGCTTCATCTGAGGGTTTCACTGGGGAGTTGGTTTGAACTGGCTCGGGAACCTTCAGTGGGACAGACGAATACACTCCATAAAGTTCAGGGTAAAGAATAGGGCCTTTGCCAAGCAAAGAGGAGAAACTCTACGAGCCAATAAGGGCACTTCTGGAGAGCAAATTCACAGAGAGCCTCGGGGCGTGTCTTATCTGGAGAACCGATTATAGAAGCGGAATTAGTTTTCTTTTTTCTTGTTAACTATTCTAGACCCCCCCGGGGGGTACGGTTTTCTCGCGAGACGCCGCGTAAGATCTAGCCTGTTCTTGGTGGACCGGGCGGGATTTGAACCCGCGGCCTTTCGGTCATCCCAGGCAGAACGCCTATGCGAACCGAACGTTCTACGGCCCGACATCTAGTCAGTATACCAGGCTGAACTACCGGCCCCAAAAACGCCCATCTGGTAAACACATCTTAAGACTTTAGCCAATCCGGCCTGAATCCCGGAAATGTTAATACCCGTCTGAGCCCCAGCCGCGAAAACCAGTGGGCCCGTAGCTCAGCACGGTTATGTTGCAGGAAGCAACGCCAAGGAGCACACGACTGATAATCGTGGGGTCGTGAACCCGGACGACGTCCAGTCGACAGAGTTCAAATCTCTCCGGGCCCACCACCAAGCCCACCTACAACTTCACACCCATCTCAGCAAACGCCGCCTCCAACAACTGATCAGGACGAGGATCAAACGCGGGAACACCACTCCGCTTCAACAACCCCGGAACCGTCCGGATGTTGAAATCCGCGGGCTGAAACCGAGTATTCAGCCGCGACGGATCCAGCGGAAACGAAACCGGTGCACCAGGCTCGGGCCGGAGAGTAAAGGGAGCCGCCACAGTCTTCTGGAGACCATTCTGGAAGAAGTCGACATAGACCTTCCCTATCCTTTGAGCGCGATTCCGTGACGTAGACACCTTCCTCGGGACAAGATCCTCCAGCAAGATTCCTAGCAGGAGTGCAAACCTTCGAATCGTCTCAATCGAATACTTTGGAACCACTGGGATCAGGAAGTGGAAGCCATCAGCACCTGAAGTCTTGATCATGTGACGCAGCCGCATCTCGACCAGCGCAGAGTGAACCGCTCGGGCAATCTCCACGGCATCTTCAAACTCCGCCGGCGGATACGGATCAAGATCGACCAATACCAGATCATGCCAATCAGTCTTCGGAGCAGACGACAGAAACTGGTTAATCTCCAAACACGCCATGTCCGCCAGCCAGATCAAGGTCGCCTTGTCATTACAGACGACATGCCGGACAGACTTGTTGAGACTCTCTGAGCGGACCTTTACGATCTCTACCCAGCCGGGATGATTAGGCCAGTCTTTCTGTACGAATGACTTTCCAGGAACCCCGTGAGGAAAACGGTTCAGCATCAAGGGACGGTTCTTGATGAGAGGAATCATCTTCTCAGCTACGCCTAAATAATATTGGATAACGTCAGCCTTCGTTATTCCCTCCTTCTTCCACATCAGCTTGTCGAGATTTGAGAGAGTAATCTTTCGACCGTCAACCTCGACAATCTCCTCCACCTTCTTCAAAGAAACCCTCTGGTCTCGCGACGCCTCTAGCAATACTCTTATCCGAGTAGACTAGAAAAGCCATGTTCTCCGCGACCCGCAGAAGATGACAAGTTGCCTCCCAGACCAATATGGAAAGGCGCAATCAGCTTCGGCCTAGTCAGCATCCCAGTCAAGACCTACGGGGCGATCTCAGAACACAAGACGGGCCTCCGCCTGATGTGCCCGAAAGACAAGGTCCCGCTCTCGTTCAGGCGCATATGCCCCAAGGAAAACCGCGAGATACAGTGGGACGAGGTAGTGCGGGGATACGAGGTCCAGAAAGGAAAATACATAATCATCACACCAAAAGAACTCGAAGCCCTAGAACTACAATCGGGTCGGCTCGTCGAAGTCTTCCAGTTCGTAGACGCCGACAAGCTCGACGCCGTGTACTTCGACAACAGCTACTATTTGATCCC
>Ga0207646_10005191_pt1 | contig 13771 bp, 14 predicted proteins | sample KBSK5502metaG_FD_184343 | JGI IMG/M metagenome (GOLD analysis project Ga0207646, IMG submission 184343) | Corn, switchgrass and miscanthus rhizosphere microbial communities from Kellogg Biological Station, Michigan, USA - KBS K5-50-2 metaG... | ecosystem: Host-associated > Plants > Roots >... | reverse complement strand
CACGGTCACCTTTCCCTCCCTGCTTCATATGGTCTCAAGCCGCTCCACAGGCCCCATTTCGCACCGCATACTAGTACTAAGCCATCTGTTGCTGATGCCTTAGCTGGACGAGTCCCTCTCGAACAGGGACTGACAGTGGGACAGCAACGACTCTGGCAGGTTCTCCAAGACCCTGAAAATCGGAAGCTTTCCCGCCGGGAATTGTGTCGCAAGGCTGGATACACATCAGATCACATTTGGTATCAAGCAGTGCAAGATTCAGATTTCCGTGCCTGGGTGCGAAGTCTGGGTATCAAATGTACCATGATGCCCAAGCGAGCAGTGCGACTCGATACTGGACCAATACCACTTACTGAAGACATTGATGCGGAATGGGCGCAGGACCGCATTGACATTCGTAGGATCACAACTGACTATCCCAAGCACAAAAACGCGGGCGAGTATATGATTGATTTCTCATGCATCCAGAATCCCGCCCTCAAAGCCCTCATCAAGCGGTATTTTCGAGCGCGATCCGGCACCTGGTCCGGCTATACCATGGTGGTCGCTCTCTCTACCCTTAAACCTTTGCTCATTGAGTTGGAGCAGCGCTATCCTGATCTCACTTCCTTCGCTTCCCTCACACGAGACATGCTTGAGCCAGTGCTGTCCATGACAGGATGGATCGATACGATGGAGCGCTACCATGCGTTCACACGAGAACGGAGGCACAGAAGCGCTATTACCTTGAGAAATATGTTTACCTACATGCAGCGCCATCAGTGGCCTGAAGCCCCTCAGCAACTTCTCATTTACGATGAGGATATCCCAAAGCGTGTTCGACCCAAGCCGCGCCCCATCCCAGCTACGGTCATGGAGCAATTGTTGAAACATTGCGATGCCTTACCACCCTACAGTCAGCACCTGCTACAGATCATGAGTGTGATGGGACTCAGGACAGTTGACGCACTGCATCTCACAGAGGATTGCCTCGAATATGATGCCACTGGTGATCCACGGGTGCGATGGTACAACGTGAAAATGAAGCGTGAGGTGCGTCCATTGCCTGTCACGAAAGAGGTGGAGGTCGCCATTTTGGCCCAGCGCGAGCTGGTCAAAGAGGTTCCTGATGTGCATGGCAAGCGCTATCTGTTTCGCACAGCCAAAGGGTTGTACACGTACAAGCGCTTCTGTGTGGATCTGAACTGGCTCGCCAGGCAGGTGCCCATTGTGGGATCGGATGGACGGATCTTCTGGTTTCGAGCTCATGAGATCCGCCACACGGTGGGCACGGACATGATCAACAACGGCATGGGCCTGGCCGATGTGATGACCTACCTCGACCACCAGAGCCCTGAGATGACGCGCAATTACACGCTCATCTACGATGAGACCCTTAAACACAAGTTCAAGGAACTGGTCCTCTCCGGGCGAGCTGTTGGGGGCCTGGCGCTGCACGCTCTCCATGAGCAAATCACCAATGGCGATGAGAGTGAGTTGGATTGGGTAGTGGCCAATCTTCGTAAGCTGTCGTTGCCTTGGGGACAATGTTTGCATCACGCCAAGGCCCCTAAATGTCCCTACGGGCAGAATGCGTGCTTCACCAAAGACCACGGTCCCTGCCACAAGTTGGTCACCACGCCAGAACATGCTCCGGTGATTGTAGCAACGCTTGAGGACTTGCGGAAAAGCAAAAAGATTGCTGAGGAACAAGGGTGGGAAATGTACTCCAACGATCTCGGTGACCAGATTCGTGGTATGGAACAGGTACTCGAAGAACTTGCTTTGCCCCCGAGTGAGCGTCCCATAAATCGAGGCGGGAAGAAGGAAAATGACAATGAAACGAAATACTGAAGCCATCGTTCGGTTAGCGGCAGAAAAGAGCCACAAAGCTCGAAACCGTGTACTTGTTGCCTTGCAAGAACTTCAGCAGCAAAAAATCCCCATCACGTTCGCAGCGGTCTGCCAAGCAGCGCGCGTCTCTAAAACGTTCCTGTATGATGAACGCCAGGCTGATTTGGCCGCCGAAATTCGGCGATTACGCGATCTGCCTCCATCTTCTGGGAAAGAGGCACCCACAACGACACGCCCAGGAAAGAGCGACTCAGCAAAGGATGCGCAAATTGCACGCCTACAGGAGCGGGTACGTACATTGGAGCGTGAGGTGCAGCGCTTTCGCGAAGAAAACGCTTTACTCTATGGACGATTAGCAGAACGAATGTAAGGAATGGTGAGGGGCAAAGGGGCAGTTTACCACCAACCTTTTTGCCCCTCACCCTCGGCAATGATCTGTACCGATAAAAAGGGGTCTTGCTCACATGCGATAGTGCCCGCTTGCTTGCACTCATGTGTGGGATTGGCCCCATTGAGGTGAAAGCTCTTCGTTGTGCGCGATTTGACAGCACGTCAGGCTCGGTTGTACAACGGAGGGGCAGTGTGTTATTGAAAGGAAAGAGGAAAGATGTCTTCCACATGGTTCATCACTGGTGCGTCGCGTGGCCTTGGCCGCGAACTGACCGAACAGGCACTCGCTCGTGGGGATCTCGTCGCAGCGACCCTGCGCCATCCTGAGCAGTTGGATGACCTCGCCGAAGTTGCCGGCGACCACTTATGGGTGCGCCAGCTTGATGTTACGGATACCATGCAGATGAGTCGCGTCGTCAGAGAGGCCTTCACCGATCACAAGCGGATTGATGTGGTGGTATCGAACGCTGGCTTCGGGGTCTTCGGCGCGGCAGAGGACTTGACCAACGACCAGGTGGAGCAAATGATTGCGACCAACTTGACCGCTGCGATTCAACTGACTCGTCTGGTCGTCCCCTATCTGCGTCGTCAGGGTAGTGGTCGGCTCATGCAGTTGTCTAGCATGGGGGGGCACATGGCGTTCCCAGCCTTCTCGCTCTACCATGCCACCAAGTGGGGCATTGAGGGCTTTTATGAAGCCTTGGCTCAGGAGGTCGAACCGTTCGGCATTCACACGACATTGGTCGAGCCAGGCATGATCCGCACCAGCTTTTACGAAGCCGCCACACGCGTTCCCGTGAGCGAGCCGTATCAAGCTGGCCCGGCTGATCGCAGACCGATCCCTCTCGAACAGATGCCAGGGAGTCAGACCAAAGTCGCCGCCGCTATGATCGAGGCGGCACTATCCGAGAACCCACCGCGCCGCCTCTTGCTCGGTTCAGACGCCTACCGCCTGGTAACTAATGCACTCAACGAGAGACTGTCTACCTTCGAGCGGCAAAAGGCCGTCGCATTCTCGACTGACATTGACCAGGACGAAGACGTATCATGACCGCTTTGTCCTCTGAGATTTGTTGAGGTTTTCCACCGAAAGTGAGCAAGACCCGTAAAAAGCGCTCACTCTTCGCGCCTTTCTACATGCATCGGGAAAGTCTCCAAAACTGTAAATCCCAGGATTCTGCGGGAGAAACCAATGCAGTGATCAGGGTGGGCGAAGGCCAGCAAATGGCCTGAAAATGAGGGGCGGCATGGGAACGGCCCGCAGATTTATACGATTTTCTCCCGCAGAATCCTGGGATTTACAGCAAAACGGCTTACCGAGGACTTGGCAATTGGCATAGCTTCGTGTACAATATGCAAGAAGCAGAGTAAGGTTCCTTACGTTGCGTACACAATGACTCCTGAATTTACCTGGCTTCATCGTACCTTACTCCCCGAAAGCCTGGACAGCGGCTCCACCAGGTCGGTGAAGGTATGGAAGATCTGCATGATGTGAGCGGAGATGGCGCGATAGACCTCGAAACGCGCCGGGAGAAAAACCGCTTGGGGGCACAACCTGAAGGCCGTCCTGGAAGGCATAGCGGAGTGAATCCCGAACTGCCTGGCTTCGTAGGAACAGCTTGCAACGACGCCTCGCCGATCGGGAGACCCACCGATGATCACTGCTCGACCGCGCAATTCCGGGTGATCCCGCTGTTCGATCGCCGCATAATAGGCATCCATGTCGATATGTATGATAGTACGGTCCTGTGGCATTTTTGTCATTCCAACGCAGTGCATGCTCTCGTACGATTGCGTAGTCGGTTGCCGCTCGTATGCTGCCAGACGGATGCTCCATTCCTTCTCTACTTTGCGTGAGAAAACGCGCGTGCCTGTGGAGCCAATCCACCTACGCTCTTTCCTCCGTGTTTGTTATTACACGTAGATTGAACGAATGGAACACTCTTTCATCCCTATCCGTTCCTCTGGGTGACCTCAAGCAGGGTTGCAAGAATCTCGTTCCAGGGAACCATAAGTGGTGATGGGTAGCGCTCCGGCTCGTGCAGAACACGAACGCCACACTCGCGCAGTAAAGCAATACTTCTGGAGAAGGCTGGATGGTGTACCAGATCCATCTTGAGACAAGGGACGGTGACGATCGGAGGGGTTCCACGTCCAAGCGCTTCGCACAAGATACTAGTCACTAGCGTATCGCCAATGCCCTGAACCCATTTGTTGATGGTGTTGAAAGTTGCCGGCATAACTAACATCGCATCGGCTTTGGGCAATGGGTCTGCCTCCCCTGGAAGCTTGTAGTCTGTCCGGACGAGGTGTCCCGAAAGTTCGGCAAGGACCTCACTATTCATCCAGCGAGAGGCTTGAGGCGTGGCAATGACACACACATCCCATCCAGCCGCTTGGAGCAACGGCACAACCTCTTGTGTCTGTTGTGCTGGAGGTGCTGCACACACCATCAGATAGAGTACGGGGAGAGATGCCAGTTCACTCATGAACGTCCTTCTTCACGTGGCGATACGTACAGATGTTGTTTCAAGGTGCCTCTCCAGGACTTTTACATCCTCAGTTTCCTTCCACGGCTCCAGCTCACTACGCACCTGGCGCACACGCTCCAGCACGCTCAGGGACTTGGTCTGCATGGTGATGGCCAGGGCCTGCATAGCAAATTGACAGGCCTGCTGAACGTTTCCCTGTTGGGCGTGGGCGATTCCCATATCGGTGAAGAGCGTTGACTGTCTGCGAATGGACTGCGGATCAAGAAGGGCCAGGGCTTGTTGGAGCGCAGGCAATGCGCGGCCTGGTTGACGCAGCCGCACAAAACACGCGCCTTCATACCCGGCCAAGCGAGAGGGATTGAAGCCCTTGGCGTAGCGGTCTTCTCCTAAAGATGTCTGCGACGCGAGCATTCTGGCGATATTCAGCGCTGCGTCGCAGGCGCCGGGGTCACCAAGGTGCGCATAGACTTCGGCTTTCACGGCTGCAAGCCAACATTGAATCCTGGGACTCTGGACAGCTAACTGCTGCGACTCTTGCAAGAGAGGAAGCGCCTCGTGAGGTTGATCCCAGTAGATGAGCAGCAAACTCATGCGCCCGAGGCCAACTGCCCACAGCTCATGGTTGAAGGCAGCCTGAGCCGCCTTGAGCGAAAACGTGTAGTAGGACCAGGCCAGCGTATATTCGTGTAAGTCAAACAACGTTTTCCCAAGTATTTGCGCGATTTCCCCAGCAAGAGAACAGAGGCGTTGTACGGCATCGTGCGTCTGTACCTGTTTGAGTAGGTGGATAATGGTCCGAAAGTGTTCTAACACGTTGCCCAGCAGATCAAGTGAGGTATTTGCACATAGCCGCCAGAAACTCTCGGTAATGCGTTCCAGTTCATCAATCGCAGTATTGATGAGGGTGAGAGATGATCGTTCACCTTCACCGATAGACCAGTGTGCGTAGGGTGAGAGCACCAGCACAGTGCTTGCGAGCATAAGCAAGTCGTGCAGCATCTGTCGGTGCGTTTTCACCAGATCCAATGTGTTCTCCTGGCTTGAGGGGAGTGCGGCAAATGCTGTGGAAGCGGCAGGGAAAACATCCTGGGCCCGAGTAAGGGAAAAAGTTGTATCTCTATGTAAGCCCTCTACAAGGGGTTCGTGAGGCTGCACCTGCAAGGGGGGAACGATCTGCTTGACTGCCAGTGTAGCTTTCTGCAGATGCTCATAATATGCTCTTACGTGAGCGGCTGGCTGTTTCCCTACGGCTCCCAGCGCGTGATTGGCTCGCTGATAGAGCACGCAGGCCTCCTCAATGCATCCCTGCCGTTCCAGAAGCAGGAGTAAGCGATAGAGTGCGTCCTGGTCCGTGGGGAAGCGGATGATATGCTGCTCTAAGACCTCTTCCGTCAGGCTGACCTGCCCTTGCTGGAGATAGAGATCTGCCAGGTGGCGCACCATGCGACCACGAGCCATGCGCAGCGCCTGCTGCCGCATTTTGATCCAGCGGTGCCGCATCCACTCGCACCCCTGGTCATCTGCCAGAAACTCGCCGCGCAGCAAGGCCTTCGCCTGTTGCCAGAGCGCAAGCGCCTCATCAGGGGTCGTCGCTCGCCCGGCCTGGGAGATCAGGTCTTCAAAGGCGTCAGCATCTACCCACAGACGGGACTGCTCTGCCAGTCTGAGGGTAGCGCTCTGGTTGCGCTGCTCGAGTAGTTCCTCACCGCTCTCAGTACGCAGGACCTTGCGCAGCACTTTGCTCGCCGAGCGCAGGGACTCGCGGGCCTTTTCCTCGTCAGTATCGGGCCACAGGATGCCCGCCAGCTGGCTCCTGGAAGCCTGCCGTTCAGGCGCGCATAGTAACAACTTGAACAGGGTACGAGCCGAAGTACGGCTCTTCCACACTGCTTCGGTCGTAAAGGGGGGCACCTGCCAGTCGAGGTGAAACGCACCAAAGGTGTACACGCGCAGGAGCGGAACCTGGGCATCGACGCCCCTCGACACGTCCACAACACTGCTCTTTTGGCTGATGACCGGCCTGTTCACGTACTCCTCCCAAATAGAAGTAGCTCATACAAAGGACTCGCTTTCCCGCATTATAACACAACCTGTCCCGGCCTCGACTAGCCGCGTCCCGCTCCCGTCCCTCTTGTGTCCGGTGTCTTCCGCCCCGCGTCCAGCGCTGCCACAGAACCGCCCCTTTGGGGTTGGTATGCTCGACAGGAATGAAAGCTACGGTACAGGGGGAAACGCCAGTGGTATCTCATGAAGAACTGACCAGCAACGCTTACGACGACCTTTGTTTTCAGCGTGTTATTGTCGAGGAGATGGGTGAATTACTGCCTGCGCAACTGCTGGAGGAGTGCGACCTGTCTCGCGCCCGCTCCATTCTGGAAATAGGCTGCGGGGGTGGTGAGTGGCTGTGCGCCGTGGCGCGGCAGTATCCGGACCTGCAGTGTATCGGCATCGACCAGGACGAACACTTGGTGAAAGCAGCTAATGCCCTGGCCTATCGAGATGGGCTGTCACAGGTTGCCTTTCTCGCCATGGACATGAGCAACCTTTCCCCCGCGCTCTTTCCGCAGGCGAGCTTCGATCTCGTCCATCTCAGCTTCCTCGGACGCTACATCCTGACGGTGGACTATCCCAGGCTAGCGCAGGCGTGCGCTGCCCTGTGCCGCCCCGGCGGGATGGTGTGCTGGACGGAGGCTGAACTACCGCTCACCACCAGCGCTGCCTTCGAGCGGCTGACTGCGCTGGTCTGCGAGGCCTTGCAACGGGCCGGGCAAAGCTTCATTCCCGAAAGCATGTGGGAGTGGGCCGAGCTTTTTGCGGCGCGCTCCGGGAAGGCAGGGGTTGATCGCTCTTCGTATAAGCGCCGTCACCTGGGCATCACGCCCATGCTGGGCCAGTGGCTACGCGATGCGGGCTGTGGTGCTCCACGTGAGAGACCCATCTACAGTATCTGGGGGATCGACGAGCGCGTGATCCACCAAACGGCGTATGCGATTGAAGTGTCTGCAGGTCAGCCAGCACACGAGGGGTTTGTGGCTCAGGCGAGACGCTTTGCCCAACAGGTCAAGCCGTTCCTGCTGCGCAGCGGAGTGATCGAGGATCAGGAACACGCTGCCTTGTGCGACCAACTCGATACAGAACTGACCAGCCAGGAGTTCTGTGGGTTGTGCTTCCTCCTGCGGGCGTGGGCACCACGTCCGTGACCTTTCGCGGCGTTTATTTCGTCGAGCAGAGACCTTGCGGACGAAGAGGAATCGCTCTGTGTGAATGACATGCTCTGCCAGCCATCTCGCGCAGGGAGGAGAGGAATGATGATGGAATTTCATACACAGGAGAGAGATTTTGGCGCATCTGCCGTGTTCCGCGTTGTCCCCGGCTTGCAGGCAGCGGCACTTGCCAGCCAACTCCCACGCCGGGAACGTTGGATCCTCCTGCTGCTCGATGGCAGGCGCTCGGTCGCCAATGTGGCGCGTTTGAGGCAGCGCAGCGAACTCGATGTCGCCTCGATACTGGCCAGGTTCCTGTATTTGGGCTACATCGAGCCGGTCCATGCCATGCCGGGGAGTCCACGCAGTGGAGCAGAGGGGTGAGCGTCTCTGTCAAGTAAGCCCCATCCATAGGCAGGGCTTTCCCATGCTACAAAACCGAACATAGATTGGTAAGGGTCAGTTAGATAGCTCGCCCAAGGGTGGCATCAATGGTTTTGCCAGGCTTGTAGCGACACCTACCCTCGTTATGGTATAGTCTGAGCATGAACGTCAGCACACCAACTGAACAGGTTCGAGCCTGGCTTGAGAACCTTCCCACCGAGAAAAAGCCGACCGTCGAGACGCTCCGCAGACTGATTGGATCAGTTGCTCCCGAGGCTCACGAAATCATCTATCACGACGCCTTAGGATACGGTCCCACGGATTCCGGTTTTGACCGGATTTTGTATGTCACGGTTTTTGAAAACCATCTGAATCTCGGCTTCTTCTTCGGCGGCTTTTTGCCTGACCCAGAGGGGTTGCTGGTGGGCAGGGGCAAACGCATGCGCCACCTCAAAATCAGGTCTTTGCAAGAGAGCGAGAACCCGGCCATCCCAGGCCTTCTTGCCCACGCGTGGGCCGATGGGCTCAAGCGAGTCGAACAACTCCACCGCCGGCGAGCTTGATACTGACTCGTCTGGCAGCTCGCTCTCCCTCTCTTTTCCAGCTTGCTCAGCGAGAGCGAACTGATGGCTTGGCGATGGCCATTTCCCGGGAGCTTCGTGATCCCTTCGACAAGCAAGCATCTGTATGGTATGCTATGCCTAGTGGGTCAGTTGCCAACTCCTGTCCGGTTGGGACATACTAGAAGAGAAAACCCGAACAAATGACCCATGAAAGGATCCTTCAAGAACAATCGGTATGTCCCATCCCATTATCCAACCCCTCCGCCCTCTTACTGACACCGAACGCAACGAGCTCACACGCGTCAGTCATGCTCCCAGTGAACGTCAGAACCGCCATCAACGAGCAGTTGCTCTGCTCAGCGTCGAAGCTGGAAACACCTTGACGGATGCGGCGAAAGTGGCTGGTTGGAAAGCTCCGAAAACCGTCTCGCGGCTGATTCGCCACTTCAATGAACGAGGTCTCGCAGCCTTGGATGACCTGCCGCGCAGTGGCCGTCCACGCAGGTATGGTCTGAGCGAACGAGCACGCATTGTCCAAGAACTCCGACGCAGCCCCTTACGCCAAGAAGATGGGACAGCGACGTGGTCACTCACGACATTACGATGTGCCTTGCGAGGAGCTCCTGACGGCTTGCCGCAGGTGAGCACGTTTACCATTCTCTACACGCTGCATGAAGCTGGCTACCGTTGGCAGAAGAGCCGTACCTGGTGCGAGACAGGCAAGACTCTGCGCAAAAAGAATGGTCGCGTCGAAGAGAGTTATGACGAATAGACGCAGGAAAAAACGCAGATGATCGAGCAAGCGTATGTGATCGGCGAACGGCTTGGCTTGCAGGTCTGGTGTGAGGATGAAGCTGGCCCGTACCAAACGATCCCGCAGCCTGGCGAGTCCTGGCAGAGGGAAAACCAGCCAGCACGCCAGGCTCATCAGTATCTTCGAGGGGAAACAGCAAAGTTGCTCACGTTGTTTCGACCGGCGACCGGAGAACTGCGCGCCGAAACAGCTCAGCAAAGCCCCAATGCCATTCTGCATCCCTGGTTGCAGCGTGAACTCACGGCCATCTTGAAACAGTGTCCTCCAGCTCCCGAGGTCGTTCCCCTTGGTCGGCGGTGGCAAGACTGGGACATCTATCCCGCAGCCGACCAGTTGGATCGCTTCTTCCCTCCCGTCAGGATGCTCTTGATCTGGGACAATTTGGCAGGACATAAGAGCCACAGCATTGTGCAATGGTGCGCTGAGCAGGGCATTCTTCTGCTCTCCACGCCCAATGCGGGGTCCTGGCTCAACATGGCGGAGTCAGTGCAACGGATCATCAAACGGCGAGCGTTGCAAGGGTATCATCCCTATGACGTCGAAATCCTGAAACAATGGCTTACGGATGCGGTCATTGGCTGGAATCACCACCCAACACCGTTCATTTGGGGTGGAAAGCGGCATGCACGCCGGGATCGCGCCTATGCCCGGCGACATCGTGTGGGAGGTTCCGCTGCCACCACTGCTTCTGTCGTCCCCCGACGCATTCGCTCGGTTCGCTACTACCGCAGGGCTGCTTAAACCGGACAGGAGTTGGCAACTGACCCACTAGGCAATAATAGTCCATTCCTACTCTACTTTTCCTTTAACCTGATCAAACGTGGCTGTTAACTGAAACCCAATAGTTCGCAATGCTGAAACAGTCAAAACTAGGAGACTCTTATCATTTCTTTGTTTCCAAGCCAAATATTACTGCTGCGTTCGTTAAATGCGGTAACAAAAGACGCGCCGATAGTGGCGATGATCCTTGGGAGGGCGACCCCAGATCCAGGACGTGGCTCGCCGGTTGAGCTGGGCCGTCGCGACACGTGTCGCCTGCTCGATTTCCTCGGGGGTAGCGAAACTCTGCCCGGCAAACGCGTCGCGGCACAAGAGCCGCCACCAGCCTTCTTGCAAGTTCAACCGTGCCTCGCTCCCGTGGGGATAAAGATGTGATGCAGGCGCGGATGCTCGGCCATCCAGGCTCGTGTCTGAGCACTGTTATGGCTGCTGAGATTATCCGTGATAATGAAGACGTCACCCCTTGGATTGTCCGCTTCGATGTCCTCAAGCAGAGTGATATAGTTCGTGGAGTTGCGTGAGGCGGCACAGCGCGTGAGTTCCTTGCCGTCCCGCACGCGCAGCGCTCCATAGACCCAGGTTTTCTCAGGACCACGACTGTAGTCCAATGGCGCTTTGATGCGGTGTCCATCAACAGACCAGCCCGGAGTGGGGGGAAAGCTACGTGGGACTACTGGCCCCAGTTCGTCGGTACAGACGGTCGTCGCGTCCTCGGGCGGCTGGGTGTAGTGGCTGACGACCGTTGTTCTTTTGGGACAAAGTCTGGATCAGTGCTGGTCCCCCAACTATGCGTGTGGCGCCAAGGCACGCCCTCGCGCAGTAGGATGGTCCGAATCTGACTGCGCTTCACCCGTATTCCGACTTCTTTGGCCGCCTGCGCCAGGGCATTGAGGCTCCACTGGGCCGAGCCCTCCTCATCTCGCGCCACCAGTTCATCGGCCTGCCTCTCCAACCGCCCAGGGGGCGCTTTCCTCACCAGCGCGATCAGCTTGCTGCGCTCTGCCTCAGTCAGTCGACTGGGCCGTCCCCTGCGTGGTCGGTCGCCCAGCCCCTCGATGCCCTCGGCATCGAAGCGGTGCAAGCGGCGTCGCACCGTCTGGGCACTACACTGTAACTCCTTGGCAATGGTCTCCACCCGTTTCCCATCCCAACTGAGCACCACCATGCGCGCATGGGTGATCCAGTCGGCGGGCCCATGTCGGCTTGCTGCCAGCTTCCTGACCTGGCGCGCTTCCTGGTCATCTTGCGCAGCTCTCACTCGCAGGATCTTTGGCATCTCCTCTCTCCTTGCTGCCTCGGCACTTCCTCCTTTCTTATTCTATCATTACTTAACGAACGGAGCAGTAGATTCCCGCGGAACTTCCGCGAGGCTGTACTAGCGCATCTATGGCAGTTATCTGTGCTCCAGAAATCGAACAGATGGAGTCACTTGACGCTCCACCCACTGAAACGCAGACCCTGCGACAGAGAGGCAGTTGGTCTCTACGACCGCAGCCACGCATCGGCCTTGACCTCGGCAGCGATGATGAATTGCTGCTGGTCGAGAACATGACCGAAGTCCGCTGGATCCTCTACCACAATTACCATCGCTTAGGGATCATCGAGAATGGTGAACTCTTGGTCTTTCACGTGCCTAAACATGGGTTGCTGAGTGTGCGTCCCTACGAAGATACAGGCGATGCCGTCGAATACCTGGTCCTTCCTCTCACGTACGAGGTGACCTCTGTACAGGTCTATCGTCGACAGATGGGCAAAGATGTCGATGTGTATGATCTGCGTGCAGCATAACAGCGTATCCTCAGGGGAGGATGTTACTCCACTTGCCAGCCTTGCATCTCTCACACGTGACACGCGGTGCAAATCGCCTCACTTCACAGCTGCAATGAAGAGACTGGAGCGAAACCCTGTTGGTGAATTCACCCTGCTCTCAGAGACACCTCAACTATCCCAGAGCAGCACACTTGGAAAAATGGCCACATGAGCAAGCAACTCTGAATTTTGCACGCTTGTGATAGAATAGGTCCATGAAGAAGACGGACAGCTTCGATGCGTTCAAAAGCAACTGGACACGTCGCGAAGTACTGGCTGCGGGCGGTTTCGCCTTGCTCGGCTTGACAGGGTGTGGGGCAAAGAGCATGCAGCGCACGACGCGCAGCAACGAAGCGATTCCTACCAGGAGCATGTCGCCCACTCCCACGCCAGAAACCCCGATCACGCTCGCCTTTACTGGCGATGTCATGTTTGGCCGCAGCGTGAACAGCCACATGCTTGCAACTGTGCCCAACGACCCCTATCCGTTCACCTATACCGCCGATGTTCTGCGTCACTTCGATCTCACAATCTGCAACCTGGAGTGCGTCATCTCCAAGCTCGGCGCGCCGGTTCCCAAGGCATATACCTTTCGCGGCGACCCCCGCGCCTACGATCGCCTGCTTGCAGCCGGTTTTGATCTGGTCTCGGTCGCCAACAACCACAGTGGTGACTATGGCAAAGCCGCTTTCCTCGATGAATTCCTCACCCTGCCCACACGCGGCCTCACTCCCATTGGAGGCGGACAGAATAAACAGCAAGCCCACAGGCCCATCTTCAAAACCCTGCGCGGAACCACCATCGCTTTGCTGGCCTATGACGAGATTGACCCGCACTCCTTTGCTGCCACGGATACCACCCCTGGACACGCCTGGCTCAATGAAACCGATCTGCGGCAGGACCTTGTCCAGGCCCGCCGGTCAGCCGATTTTGTGATTGTCTTTGTGCATTGGGGCATCGAATACTTTACGGAGCTGACGGCCCACCAGCGCTCTCTCGCTCGGGTCGCCATTGAGGCGGGCGCTGATGTGGTTGTGGGCGCGCACCCCCATGTGATCGAGCCGTGCGAGTTCTACAGGGGCAAGCTGATCGTCTATAGCCTGGGGAATTTTGTTTTTGACAACATGTATGACGAGGTAGTGCGTCGCGGCAACATCCTCACCTTGACCGTCCAGAGAAACCGACTTCTCGGCTGGAAACTGGTTCCCACGCGTATTGGCGATTGGGGAGAACCCACCGTGCTCCTTTCGTAGCGTTCGGGCTGTCTTTACAGGGTTTCAGCCAAAAGATGAAGAGGACGCATGTAGACTGGAATACCACTCCTTGCTAGAGCGTGTCCACACATTCCATGCGTTGAACAACCGACACTGTGGTACACTGAGTACGCAAGCGCAGAAGAAAGAAGCGGAAATCATGCTGCGACGTGGAGAGGTTGAGCTTGGTACTTGGCCATGACTTTGGCAGCAGATTTAGTCGACCAGTTGAAGGGATGAGCATGCGCAT
>Ga0207646_10005190_pt1 | contig 13771 bp, 12 predicted proteins | sample KBSK5502metaG_FD_184343 | JGI IMG/M metagenome (GOLD analysis project Ga0207646, IMG submission 184343) | Corn, switchgrass and miscanthus rhizosphere microbial communities from Kellogg Biological Station, Michigan, USA - KBS K5-50-2 metaG... | ecosystem: Host-associated > Plants > Roots >... | reverse complement strand
CACATTCCCTCCAACCTCTTAGATTGGCTGAACTTCCTTTTTTGATTTATCAATAATTACTACTAAAATGCTGATAGACTTAAATGTTATTATAGAAATATTAAACGTTTGTAAACTTAAAGCCCCATTATGTTAATAGAAATAAAGCTGCTCTTCTAGATAGTGAAATACATTTATCAAATGCAAATACAGTACAAGTATCGTAGGTACGCTGTTAGCAGCGAAGGATGCATTAATTAGATTGATACACGATCGGTAAACCGGAACAATGCGAATAGCCTTTTTAACAGTCTTTCAATCATTCTATATGGATTAAATTAGTATGACAAGAGAACCAGAAACATAGCACAAAAAGCAATGCTGGTGTGGGTTAAGAACAAAGACTTCATACGGTCTCCAACTATGACGCATTATGTGGGGGGAAGACAGCTTTATGAGATCACGAAATAGACATTACAATTAAAACCAAATAGGGTTCAAAAAATGAGTAGCCGGTTAAATCTCGACGAATTGCTAGTACCACCGTTCATGTAGCGGCAGCATAAAGAGGATACCGATTAAAGCTAATCCGGCTAGCATTCCTATGACGCAGATGTTTGATTTGATTTTTGATTTCCACATACATCATAGTCTGATTCGACTTGTATTACTATTGTACTCAGCAGCGTGTATGATAAATCAAAAACCATCAGTAGTGTCCTAAACCAACAACGAAAGGCGCAGAGTAGAGTGGGTACCAAAAAGCAAGGAAAAATAAGTTGTGCAGATCACTAATATAACATTCTGCAAGAACTCATAGAATTGGTCATGTTAAGGCTGTTAAGGAAAGCGGCACGTATTGTAAAAAAATGCAGCAGTTCAAAGATTTCATAAAGCACAAAATTCCAAATTCCGTACTAAAGATCATAGGCTCTATGTTTATGGCCATACTGCTAGAATGCTAGCAGAGTTACCTTATACGAATAGTTCGATTGCTTTGGATCTTAAACTGGCAAAAGCATGAAAAATGTTTTCTAACATTCAATATTCCATACTTCGCCAAGACCTAACTTTACTAACTCATTTCTTTTTCTCTTTTGTTGTCATTCTGAATGTTGAACATTTTCAAATCCCCAAAGTTTCCTTGCGTGAAAAGCCCGGAGAAATATGTGGAGTAATGTATTAAAGTCATGATAGGTGATAGACTATTCTACCTCTGCTGTTTCTTTTCGTTCTAGGCCCGCTGCCCTTAACCAAGGATCCCAGAATGCAGCGAGCCAATGCTCATTAGCTTTAATTGCATTTTCATAAAATCCTCTGCTCGCTTCAATCCAATTTATCAAATAGTTTTGCCAGAATCCTATCGGATTTAGAAATGGATTAGAAACATAACCTTTTTGTTCCTTCTCTGATTCCATGACGTTATTTATGTTAGAATAGTAGTTAAAGTTGATGACCTCGATATGTGGAATTTATGTCAGATGATAAAAGTTCAATTATTATTGTTTCTGTTTTCCTCCAAAACGAATCCTTTTTGGAAGTACAGGAGATTGTATTGATAGAGCCAATCTCATCCTACGTCCTGTTTTTTATTCGACAACCCAGACAATTTATCAGGTGGTACGAGATTGGATCATCTTGATTTACTGTTAGTTTTACAAGTCCAAGTCCCAAATTATTAGTATAAAAACCTATGTTTTCTCTGTGCATCGCTAGTCATGGCTGTAATATGATGTATTCCAAAAATATCTTTGGTGGCAATCTTCATTTTGATTTCCTAATTAGTATGTCATTACCATCTACCTTTACCTCATACGTTGGCTCTGGTGTCTTTGCAGGAGGTCTTGTAACCTTGCCAGTTCTAATATCAAATTTGGACCCATGCCAAGGACATTCAACTTCATAGCCTTCGAGTGTCCCATCGGCTAGAGGACCACCCCGGTGAGTACAAATGTTACCTATTGCGTAATTTTTTCCTTCAACATTAGCTAGACAGATCTTTTCACCAGCAACTTCAACTGTCTTCATATTTGTAGGCTGAATATCTTTTGTTTCAGCAACCTTAACGAAATCCCTATTCATCTCTGCCATTTATTGATACACACTATGAATATAAAATGGCAATTTATTTAAGATAATCGTTTTTGATGCATGAAACTGAATGTTTAATGGCAATCTAGTATATGATCTCGGTTCTAAACAGGGATTCAACATGCTAAGTGAACCAAGTACAAAAAATGTAGCCCTAGGTTCATCCGGACTATTTCATTTTGCGATACTTGTTCCAGATAGATACAGCAATAGGCTCTTTTTAGAGATTATCTCTGGTCAGAATGTAGTAGCGCTTGCTGTACGTTTTTTACAAATTTACTTGAGTTCCCAGAACTTGCTTATAATATTTCCAGCTTTATCTAGCTCATGTTTGTCGATAACTATCATATTACTTAGATAATCCAACTTCCCCGTTGCTTTCACAGAATCAAATGTAGTACCTCTTAACTTCCCATCATCCCATAATGTTCTAGTCCCAGTTCACTTCGAATTATGGTATAGCTTTATACCACGTTTAGACTGTAGGCCTTAAACATGGATTTATTTATTTAATCAATAGTCCTCACCAGATTTATGAATGGATGAACAGCGTTCAATTGTGCTATTGTTAGTGGAACTATGTGTGGCGGATTAGGATTCTGATTAAAATTGAAAGCATTTAATAGGTCGTTTGCGTGTAGGTCTCTTTCAGTTAACGGTTGCAGATTGAATCGCCACTCTATGAACTTTAGCATAGATTCGAATTGGTATTGGGTATGATCAATATATCCTGGTTTAGCATATGGTGAAATTATAAGGGTTGGCATTCTAAATCCTAGACCATATTTGTCTATTTGTGGTGGAGGCACATGGTCATAGAATCCACCATAATCATCCCATGTTAATATTATTGCAGTACTATTCCAATATGGACTGCTCATTATGGCATTTAGAACCTGTTTTACCCAGTTCATTCCAGTCGTTATATTGGCTGGGGCATGTTCGCTGATAGGAAAGCTTGGAATCACCCACGAAACTTCTGGGAATGATCCAGTCTTTAACTCAGTAAATATTTGTCCTCTGTTTACAAAATGCGGAGAATATGATGCAGTATATGTAGATCCTTTTGCAGAGAATGGATTCCAGTACTCAAACGCACGGCCACTACTTACCGCAGCTTTATAGTTGCCTGCTCGCACCAAATGATCATAATACTTCCATGTAATATTGTGAGTATTATTCATGAATAAATCTGCAACTGTCTTGGTTAGATTGGACTCTTCAAGATAGACTCTTGCAATCTCGTCTCTCAGATTAGGGGTTGTTGGATTAGGATTGACTCCAAAAATTGCTGTTTTGTTAGGATTACCACCAGCAATGGTACTAGCGTTTTCCCCTTGGTTTAGTATGTTGTTATTAGGAGGCCTGTGCATAAAATAAAACATTGATGTAGCTGGGGCTTGACCAGCAACAGCAAACCAGTGATTCGGCAAACTATAACTGAGTACTAGGAGTAAAAGTTATCAGCTAATACATACCGCTTTGCCAGATCCCAATAGTACGGTATTGTTTTGCTGTCATAATATGACATAGTTTTAGGATTCTCATTTTCCGCTAGCATAAACCCGTCCATCTTACCATTATCATATGCTATCACGGATGATTGATAGCCATGCGGTAGATCTCCTGAAATGACATCCGTAGAACCCACTGTCGGGTTCTTGGGAGATAAAGGTACGCATGTCCCTTTAGCTATTCCATTAGCACCAGGATAAGTACCAAAGTAATTATCAAAACTTCGATTTTCCTGCATAATTACTACTATGTGCTTAATAGGATCTGCGCCAGGGTTGTTAATAGTAGTAATTTGTTGTGCATATGCTAATGGTAAGATCATAGTAGCTACAACTAATCCTGATAGCAAGAACAAAGACGTAATAATTCCGTAAATAGACTGAGATCTGTGCTGCTTAATCATTTTAATATTCTTAACGCTAAATTTAGAATGTCCTATCATCCAAATTAGTCTGTTCATATGTTTCCCGATATGTCTGTCCATAGACAAAAGTCTTTCTTATTTGCACCCGGTTAGATGAGTCTATCACTGAGCCTATAATTACAGCCAGGACACCATAATCCACCTCATGTTAAATTCTCACATACTTAACATTATCAAAAATGTTATGAATGTGGTAGAGGTATCTGTGAAGGTTCTTTAGTAGGACTAGGAATTGAAGAAGGAGGAGTAGATCGCGCGGTAAGAAAAGGAAGTGGAAATGGTCTTGCAATAAGTGTTGCTTCAAGGGTCTACGCTTTCTTGCTCCCACTCCCAGATGAGCACAAGTAACTATGTCAACGTATATTGGCTGCACACTTATAACTAATAATAATGATCAGAAGCATTAGAGATTGTAGTATAATGAGTGAAAACAAGTCAGAGCAAGAATTAGCTAGATGGCGCAAAAAAATAGAAATGATAGGCATCTATATAAAAGGTCTAGATCAAGAGACAGAAACAGGACGGTTCAAACTAAAAACAAATTTGATGAACGAACACTTTATAAATGAGTTAGATAAAATCGGTTTGCAACTCATAAACATTAGAGGAACTTTTATTGGCAGACTTGTGGTACTTTTAGAAGCAAAAAATCTGAATTCTACGTCGTCTTAAACGCATACAGTTTTTGTATGTTTATCTCAAATTGAAACGCATGCTACATATATCAGATATATCAGAGCCTTCTTTCCTTCGATCTTTCATTAACTCTGAGATCAGCATTAACAGCGATCAAATTGTTTCTTTGGAAGTAAATAGGTAATTCTCGGTAGGGCATATATGGAGATCACATCATCAAATTTTCTACTTCATGGACAAACAGGAATATCTATATTAATAATAATAAAATAACTGGATCCAATTTATTCTTATCCTAAGGTCAAAGGATGTAGACAAAAATGCTCAAATTGAGATATTTAGCGAGCTGAAAGTAAGCTGTACATTAAATTAGCACTTTAGCCATTACTCTGGAGCGTTAATGATTGTTGTTCCAATATCAATCTTTGAAATAGAAATGTGGCTGCCGAAAACAGATAGGTTGTTATAAATACCCTAATCCAACCCTGAATCATTCTTACTAGTAATTAGCCAGTCGTTGTTACTACTTTGGTGCCTTGTTCAATTGTCTTCTGAAAAGCGCACCAGCGATAGGATTGACAGCATAGGGCAATGTATGCTTAAACCACACTCCAGCTCTCACATAAAAAGGAACTATTATTTCAAGACGCGAGGAATTAGCTGCAGCAAGAATTGCTTTTGATACAGCACTTGCTTCGAGCATAAAGCCAGTGTAATTTGGCCTATGATTCTCAAAAGATTGATTGTTAAAGAAATTTGTTTTTACGCCGATAGGGCTTACTACTGTTATGCGTACACCAGTTCCATATAGCTCATGATACAGCGACTCAGAGAATCCTAACATAGCATATTTTGAAGCACAATATCCAGCCATTCCAGCAACTCCGAAACTTGCCGCTACTGATGCTACATTTACAATATGTCCTGAATGTCTCGAGAGCATAGAATTCAAGAATATCTTGGTACAATAGACCATTCCAAAATAATTTGTCCTCATGACTTCTTCTATTTGTTCAATACTCTGGTTTTCCACTTTACCAAATTCTCCAAAACCTGCATTATTTATCAATAAATCAATATGCCCAAATCTTTTGAGTATTTGTGTTCCCGTTCTTAGAACATCTTCCTTTTTTGATATATCGCAAGTATATGCTACAATCTCTGCTCCTTTGGATTCCTTGACAACCTGCAATGTTTCCTTTAGTTCGAGTAATTTTGATTCTGAGCGAGCTATAAGTATTATTGAACCCGCACCTTTATTTACAAAATCAAGAGCAGCCTGCCTTCCAATTCCCGAAGAAGCTCCGGTTATTACTATAATCTTTCCTTCAAACTTTCTCTTTTTTCTGTGGCCTTCTTCCTCTTTCCCCTTTCCTGACAATCAATCTCGGATATTATTATTACAAAACCTACAAATCATTGTTTGCAAAACGATATCGTCAAAAAAGAGGTCAATATACAATACACCTATTACAAACACTTGTCTGTTCAAATAATCAAACAATTCATTGTTTGTTTTTTCATTATAGACTAACAATACAAAACCTATTTAAATTACCATAATCAACTAGAACGTAGATCTCACCAGACTTGACAAATAAATCATCGATAAAGAGTTTGGAAAAAACGACAACACAAACGATTCAGAATCATTCTACGGCCTATCATTCTGAAAGTATGATGGAGAAATACATTAGAAACATACGTGCAATGAGTAAAGCAACGGCATATGAATATTTACTTAGATTAAATAGTTTTCAGGATTTTGTCGTCAGTGATTATGCGTCTACATTAGATAATATAATAACAAAGATAAACGAAGCTTCCGAAGACCCTTATGACATTTTAAGTGGTTATGTCATTTATCTACAAACCAATTACGATATCTCTACAACCACATTAAAGGCACGTATTATAACCGCAAAAAACTTCCTTGAATACCATGATGTAGATATAAGTCCAAGAAAATTCAAGCTAAAAGTAAAGATACCCAAAATTACAAGAAAGAACAAAGAGGCATTATCAAAAGAAGATGTAATTGATATTTTGAATACATGCTCAGACATAAGGTTAAAAACTTACATAATGTTGTTAGCGGCGACTGGATTTAGAGCTGTAGAAAGTTTATCGATACGAATCAAAGATCTGCATCTGGAATCTAAACCTGCAAAGATTTTTGTTAGAGGAGAATATACAAAGACAAGAACGGATAGAGTTGTTTTCTCGACTGAAGAAGTCGTAAACCAATTAAGGCAATGGCTAGAATACAAGTACAGAACCAGAAGAATATGTCATAAAGATAATCATACTGGAAAAACAATCACAAAGAATACAACACCAGAAAGAAATGATAATGATCTAATCTTTGCTGTTTATCAGGATAGGAAACATGCAAATCCAAAAATGCTATATTTTGATCTTGTCAAATCATTCGGAAAGACATTAGATAGAATGGGTAAAGGCAACAGAGAAGAAAGCAATAGACGCAGACAAATAACCCTCCACTCCTTCAGACGATTCGTGAAAACTACAATATCTGATTTGGGTTATTCTGATTTTTCTGAGTATTTTATAGGACATTCTGGTTCTACTTACTGGACAAAGAAAGATTCAGAGAAGGCAGAAATATTTCGTAAGATTGAGCCTTACTTGACATTTCTAAATGTCCATCAACTAGAGAGACAAGGTGCAGACATTCAGAGCAAGGTAGAAGAATTAGAAGAGCTGAATCAATCACTGAGACATCATGATAAGATGAAGGACGATGCCATTGCACATTTGTCAGATCAAATTCTAGCATTAACATCGAGATTACAAGAAATTGAGAAAAAGCAATTATCGTAGTAATCCACTCGCATAGCATTTTGCGACTGTCGACTACGTTTAAAAGAAATGTTATTGATGCAGTACGATACGATGGATAGGCTAAAGTGGTCATAATAGATTGTAAAACGTGAAGCAAGACACACGGTCTGCTCTTTGATGTCAAGACGGCAGCAAAGAGCAAACCAATCATCGAGACCATGAATACGTTCCTCAAATCCGCTTGCAAGTTTATCAGATCAGGTTATGAAATTAATGATAGAGGTGCAGGAATTGAAGCAGAAATAGGCGAAAACTCAAAATCACTTTGACAGAATCCGAAACACTATCTTCCCTAAGAAACATTTTCCATTATTTGTACCAGCAACATCTATCCCTGTACACTCTTTTACTAATGAACTCTTACTAGGTGACTTAGGTGTTACAAATAGCTTTTACTTTCAATCGAGATCTGAAATTAGTGATAAGTAACTAAAACCCCCTTTAGTACATTATCTAGATCACCCGAGTTACAAGGTGAACGGTAGACGTCTAACAAAGTATTGACCGAAGTGAATGTGTGGCTATGACGTGAACCTTTTCGAAATGTTTGTGGCATTACGAACCATCACTTATTCGCATGTCTTAAATTGATTAAATTGTCATAAGCTTTACGAAATACCTCTTCCAAGGGTTCGATAGCATTCATAAATTTCTCGTCCTTGGCTAAAACTTCAGCCATTTTTGGGTTCTTTGAGCATGAAATAATCATTTTGATCAGAAATTTCGTAACTTGTTCGTCTAACTGGAAGGATATTGCGTCTACAACGTTCACACTGCGAATTGCAGGACGCTCGATTGTTTGTTCTGACCATTTCTCTCGGGGCAAAGAATAATCAACAGCGAATTGGACTTGTTCACTTTTACCATCTTTCTTTCTTGCCTCATCTCTCACAATTTCAACCAATTTCTTTCTATCATAACCTGGAGACACCATGAAGTCAAATTTTCTCCTGGTGCTTTTGTATAACTTATCATCAAGCATCTCACGAAGTTTTTGTTTAGTCAATCCTCTAAGCTTTTCTCGGGGTATTCCAATTATTTCTTCGCCATCTGGTTCCCATGCTTCAATAGCATCTATCGTTACTGTGCAACAATCCAACAAATAGGAGTTGATTTCATAATCTCGAAATCCAATTACCGTTTTCATTTCAAAGAACGGATAAAAAAATGTCTCGAAAATAATATTCTTATCATAATAGAGTCTTGGATCAGCCTTCGCACGTAGTAGTTGAAGAAAGGGCTGAAGGGATACTAATTCGGAGGATCGAAATATGATTTGTTCCAATATCCGTTACCATAAGAGAAAGTTCCTTTGCAATTTTAAGTGCTACAGCAGCCCTACCGTCAGGATCACGAGAATACACAAAACAATTTGGAATACAAGCTGGAGACCAATTAAAGTTCTATCTGTAACAAAACAAAATTTTGATGGAAAAATTACAGCAGTGTGAGGAAATTGTTAACACAAAGAGTAAGGTGTCAACGAGAGCTAGGTTCTGAGGCCAGCGCTCTCGTGACTTTTTTTTCGTTGTCATCGTTGACGTCGACCCAAGAAACACTCGGAGAAAACAGAGGTTCCAGGATATGATTCATACGTTTTTAGAAGTAAATAAATCTATAGGCACTTTTAGTCTAGTGCAACCTTGTTGCATGATATTACAGAAGAGGTTACTTTCTTATTGAGTACCACTAATAACAAAGGTTGGCGCACGATCAATTTCGATTTACCAGATGAACTGAGAAGGCATGGAATATACAGAATCGCAAAAGAAGGAAACGGTAAAACCTGGACGTGTAGTGTTCGATGCTCCGATAAGACATCAGATCCTCCAAAGGACACTCTAGCGGTATTTGGTATCGGATCGTCATGGGAGAAAACGTTAAAGAATTTCGATAAACAGATGGATGGCAAACTAGATACTATGACTAAGGAAATGGTACGTTTCTTTGTTGCAGATAATGCATCCAAACTGCAATTTGATACCGTCGTACCACCTACAGAGGAAGAACAGAAAGCTTCCGAGGTCGCCGAAGAACAAGTAAGAGCAGTTAGCGTCGAACAGGCAATGCGTATTGATTCAGGTTTGGTAATAATTGAAGGACTAGTAACAACAATGAGTGAGCTATATAAACTGGTTAAAGAAGAACGATGGATTTGTGCCAACTGTAATAACATGACTGTTAGAACTGTAAGGAACATATTACAACAACCAAGTATGAAAACTCCATGCGAAGCATGTAATAGTCGCGACTTCAAAGGTCGACATGAGTTTATCAATACTGTTGAGTTATTGATACAGCCTGAAGAAGTACAGGAGAATCCTATCGATGGACTCGTCGTGTATGTCTTTGGTGAAGATACAAGAGGAATTATGATTGGCGAACGCATCAAGATTCAAGGTAGAATCGAACATGTTCAGGATCCAAGAAGTAAGAAATATCATACCGTGCTCTTGGCGCAGAATGTCAAATATGGAGGCAGGAAGAAACTTCAATTAACCGAGCAGGATATAGAAGAATGTAAAAAGTTTGTCACCCAACCAGACTTCAAACAAAAGTTGGTTTCAACATTTGCCCCCAATATAATCAAAGAATCTCATAAGAAATTAGGACTAATATTATGTGCTATTGGTGCGCCTGAAACTAAGAGGCATAGAGGCAGAATTAATGGCTTGATGATCGGACCTCCCGCTCTAGCTAAGACTAAGCTCGGTCAGGAGATAATTAATACAAGGTTTAACAGCCGATATGTCAGCGGTAAGAACTCGACAGGCGGAAGTCTAACTGCTATGATTTTAAATGACAACGGAAAACTCAGTATGCATTTTGGACCTGCAGTATTGGCAAAGAATGCAATCTGTTTCGTTAATGAATTTGATAAATTAGATCCTAAGCAACAAGATGCAGCATTAGAAGTGATGGAGGAAGGAAATGTGCATCTGAATAAGTTTGCAAAGTTAGTCGAAATACCAGCGCCAACGACCCTCATAGCAAGTGCTAATCCCCGAAATAATAGATGGTTAGATCCAAATATCATAAAGTCAGAAGAGATACCTTTTTCTTCGCTGATCTTAAACAGGTTTGATATCTTTTTAGTTTTTAGGGATATCAAAGGTGAAGAAGAGGATCGGGCATTTGCTGATACTAAAACTGAATATGATGAAAGTCATGCAGAAGAAGAGCCTGACTATAGTTTAATATGTAAACTATTAGAATATGGTAGAAGTATCAATCCTAGATTAACGCAGTCAGCAAGAGCGCAGCTTATCGAATATTATGTGAAACTCAGAAAGCATAATGATAACTATCTGTTTAACACTAGGACGTTAGAATCTATCTTTAGGATAGCAAAGGCGTTTGCAAGATTGCATCTCTCGTCTGTTGTAGATGATAGTATTTGTGATGACACAATCGTGTTTATGAATGAAATGTTTCAGGACTTTCACTGTGCTATACATGTAGTCGAAAATCCCTGGACTGTTACATTCAATACAACAATGAAAGTCATCCAGAACCATAAGGAGCAGATAGAGTTGATCGAGGCTGTTAAGATGACTTGTGTTAGAAAAGAATTGGCTGATATCTACATAGGTCATGTTTTCGAACAAAAGAATAACATCAAGTTAAGAAGTATATGTACTGCTATCCTAGAAAACCCTAACATCGAACGCCTTGGTGAGCATCCCACCGTAGTGCGCTGGAAAAAGACTGATGTTGGTGATGTTGGTGATACTGGTGATAGCCAAAAAGACAGTCCATATCAACAAAATAAAAAAAATAATGAAGAAAGCAATGAAGAAAAAAAATCTGTAAAGGGCACGGAGGTATCAAAAGAGGCATCACCAACATCACCAAGATCACCAAGGACCGTAGGAGAGGAAGAAATTAACCATGAGCCTGTTTCTGGCTATGGTGCTTCGATAATAGAAACTATGCAACCTGATTTCAACTATGGTGACTTATCGTGTCCTCAGTGCGATCGATTATTCCCTAATGAAACAAATCGTCAGATGCATATACAAAGCGAGCATTTAAGACGATCACATGAAGCGTACAGATTATGCTCTAAATGGTATTGTAAAAATTGTAAAGAAACTGGAGATAAATTTCACATGCAAGAAACCACCTGTAAAGGAACCAAAAAGAAATGACTGCTATCGATGACGGTATAAGTTTCATACTAAGTCATTTTCTGGAACCCATATTCCCGCGAAGAATATTCACGCCAATCCAGAAACAGGTAATGGTTTCGAATGTTGAAGAAATGCTAAAGTACTTCAAAGAATCCAAGCTATATGACTGCAGAATATCCGCATTTCCATTTCAGGAAAAATATCAAATTACAATACATGGTCCACAACCACCTGATATTTTGTTTATCGATTTGGACGCGTCGCAGTTCAAGTCAGGACGTGCATTATACTTAGCATTAGTTCAGACTCTGAAGAATATCCAAGATAGATTCAACTCTGACAGTCAACCAACTATATTGGAAAGTGGTTCTGGAGGATATCATATAATTCAACCACTTCAGGTAATAGATCTTGGGAGAGTTCTCAAAATGGAGTACAGATCCAAATAAAGAGTTTCTAAGGTTTGCAGAACGTTGGTTATCAGACAGCAAGGCTGATTACAATCACTACAATAACGTATCAATGAATAACTGTCTGCTAAGGGTTCCTAATTCCGTTAACAGCAAGACAAACGCCGAAGTTAAGATATTGCAAAGGTGGAACGGTGTTAGACCAGATGTTAGGTTTGTGTATTCTTATTTTCTAGCGTATTTGATGGACAAGAGAAACGAACCGCACTATAGCAGTGCTATCAGGAATAACAATTGGATTGAATACTGCAAGACCAAGAGTTCCAGATAAATAAAATGAACACTAGATCGAACATTAAAAGTAATCATTCTAATTCTCACACGAAATTCTGAGACTTGCGAGGAAAAAGCGAATAAACGAAAAAGTCAAAAAATGATAGAGTATAGGAGTCAAAAAGTAAGCTGGTCGAAGATGCTAGTCAATATTCTATAGCTTCCAGTCTAGATATGAGTCAAGCGACGATATCGAAAGACGTCGAATACCTAGAATCTAATGCAAAAGAACTGACGAAACGTATTGTCGAGGATAAATCACCTCATGAAAAGCTCTGCAAGGGATTAATAATATTATAAAGCTTGGCTAGGAAACTGCGTGCAGTACGAAACGTGAATCTGTTAGAATAGAGAGTCTTGCTTTAGATACTTATCGATAGAAAAGATCAACCTTTGACGGCTGCTGAGGGTTTCCGAATTCTTTGGAGAATGCAGAATATAACTTGATTCTTTGACCATGCTTGACTTGATAATCGACAACATATTTTATAGTTGCTCTATATTCATCTTTAAGCCCTATCAACTCCTCAGCAAGTCTATCTGCCAGCAGTATATGGAAGTTATCACCTATATCCATAACGCGACGAGCAAGTATAATTCCAGGACCCCATACATTCTGATTATTGTTTATATCGTTGACTATAAACACAGGACCAGAACTTAAACCGATTCTTACACCCATTATATCTTCATTGGACTTGCCGCGATTGTAAATTCGAAGTTTTCGGTGAAGTTCAACGCTAAGCTGAAGCGGTGACTCTGGACTCAACAAAAAACCTATTGCCATCCCATCCCCTGTGGGTAGAATAATCTTCTTGTCCTTAGGTGTTTTAAAGTAGGTTTCGCAAGAACCGATTATTTTGTTTAGTATCCCTATCTTTTCTATCTGCTTCTTAACAGATAACGAAGGATCTGAAAGGCTTACAATGTCTATAAAGAAAAAGTTTACATTTACAACTTCTGATGGTAGGCCAATCTCCGCTATATTAGAACCGTATACCCCTGCGAGTTTTTTGTATGTTTCCAAACAGGTTTGACTGTCGAACGAAAATTCAGAATCCAATATGGGTGATCCCATAATTGTTTTTCCACAGAGGGTACAGGTCACCGAAGAAGAGTCCTCAACAAATGACAGGCTACCGTCATCATCAATGTTGAAATATACCCAAGAGGGTTTATGATGCACACCCTTAATTGAAAGTAGCCTGATGCTTCTGGCCAGAGATCCGTGATGATCTTCAATCCTCATTTCGATGATTCCATCGAAAATGGAGCTTAAGGCATTACTCAAATATTCATTCGATAATGGAGAGGTCAAGGTAAAAATCGCCATTGCTTCAGCATTTTTTAAAAGAAAAGAGAGATTATTGACGAATTTCAATACG
>Ga0207646_10005188_pt1 | contig 13773 bp, 10 predicted proteins | sample KBSK5502metaG_FD_184343 | JGI IMG/M metagenome (GOLD analysis project Ga0207646, IMG submission 184343) | Corn, switchgrass and miscanthus rhizosphere microbial communities from Kellogg Biological Station, Michigan, USA - KBS K5-50-2 metaG... | ecosystem: Host-associated > Plants > Roots >... | reverse complement strand
GACGAGGATGTCCGGCTCGACGTCCCAATGGCGGACCGCGAACATCTCGCCGGTCCGCCCGAACCCGGTCTGGACCTCGTCCGCGATCAGCAGGATCCCGTGCTGGCGGGTGATCTCGCGGAGCCGTGGCAGGAACTTCGGCGGTGGCACGAGATAGCCGCCCTCGCCGAGCACCGGCTCGACGATGATCGCCGCGACGTGCTCGGGGAAGACGTACTGGTGGAACGTCAGGTCGAGCTCCGCCTCCCAGTCGCAGGTGCAGTTCGCGTCGGGCGCATGGGCGCCGCCGGACGCCCGGTAGCAATACGGGTAGGCCGTGTGGTAGACGCTCCCGGGGAGCGGCTCGAAGTGGCCGCGGTAGACGTCCTTCGCCGTCGTGAGGGCCATCGTCTGCCCGGTCCGGCCGTGGTAGCCGTAGCGGAAGCCGAGGATGACGGGCCGTCCGGTGGCGATCCGGGCGAGCTTGACCGAGGCTTCGACGGCCTCCGCGCCGCTGTTCGACAGGAACGCGCCCCAGCCGTCGCCCGGCAGGACGTGCCGGAGGCGCTCGTACAGCCGCAGGCCGGCCTCGTGGTAGAGGATGTTCTGCTGGCCGTGGAGGAGCTTCGCGGCCTGCTCCTGGATCGCGGCGACGACTCGCGGATGGGCGTGGCCGGTGTTCGTGACGCCGATCCCGGAGCTGTAGTCGAGGTACCGCTCGCCGTCCGTCGTGATCAGCCACGAGCCCTCGCCGCGATCCACGGTGAGGTTCGTGATCCGGCCCCAGACCGGCGGCACGACCGAGCGATCGGGCAGCGACGAGGTCGACGGAGCGGACGCGACGGGTGCGGTCATGGCTGCCTCGCGATCGGACGTGGCCGTCATCGACGGCGCGCGGAGATGATGTTCGAGATCGCCACGAAGGCGACGGCGCCCAGGAACACGATCGATCCGATCACGTTGATCTGGACCGGCAGCGCGTTCTTCTGGATCCCGTAGACCCAGATCGGGAACGTGTTCGTCGTCGCGCCGGAGACGAGGTTCGTGATGATGAAGTCGTCGATCGACAGGGAGAACGCGAGGAGCGCCGCGGCGACGATCCCCGGCAGGATCAGCGGGAACGTCACCCGCCAGAACGTGCTCCACTCGTTCGCCCCCAGGTCCATGGCCGCCTCCTCGAGGCGCCGATCGAACCCTGCGAGACGGGCCTTCACGGTCACGACCACGTAGCTGATGTTGAACATGATGTGGGCGATCAGGATCGTCTGGACGCCGAGCGGGTAGAGCCAGCCCCGGGGCACGATCGAGTTGAACGGCGGCTGCGTCGCCGAGGCGACGAAGAGGGTCAGGAGGCTCGCCCCCATGACGATCTCGGGCGTCGCCATCGGCAGGAAGATCAGGCCGTTGATCGCGCCTCGGCCCCGGAACTGGTAGCGCGTGAGGGCCAGGCCGATGAGCGTGCCCAGGATCGTGGCGGCGATCGTCGACACGACCGCGATGAACAAGCTGGTCCGGATCGCCTGCGGAAGGCCCTGCCAGTCGAACGGGTGGAGCCAGCCGTTGAGCGTGAACCCGTGCCAGGCGAAGTTGAACTTGCCCTGATAGTCGTTGAAGCTGAACACGATCATCACAGCGATCGGAAGGAGCAGGTAGCAGACCGCGACGAACGTGAACGCGGGCAGCGCGTAGTGGGCGATTGCCCGCCCGGGCCGGCGGGGCGCCCGCGTGGCGATCGCGGGCCGTTCGAGGGTGGTGGTCGTCGCGGTCATCGTTCGATCAGCCCGTCAGCTGCTCGGTGCCGAGGAAGCGGCCGTACAGCGACACGGTGACCAGGATCCCGGCCATCAGGATGAACGAGAGGGCTGCCGCGGTCGGGTAGTCGCCCTGGCTGATGAACCGGTCCTGGATGACGTTGCCGATCATCTTCGTCTGGGTGTTGCCGAGCAGCTCGGCATTCACCCAGTCGCCGAGCGCCGGGATGAACGTCAGGATCGAGCCGGCGAACACGCCCGGCAGGGCGAGCGGGAACGTGACCCGCCGGAATGCGCCCCAGTGGCTGGCATACAGGTCGTTGGCCGCCTCGATCAGGCGCGGGTCGATCTTCTCCAGGGCGACGTAGAGCGGCAGGATCATGAACGGCAGGAAGTTGTAGGTGATCCCGGCCACGACCGCCAGCGGCGTGAACAAGAGGCCGAAGTCCGGCGCCACGAGGTGGAGATCCTTGAGTGGTCCGAGGACGGGACCCGTGTCGTTGAGCAGGATCTTCCAGCTGATCGTCCGGATCAGGAAGCTCGTGAAGAAGGGGGCGATGACGAGGAACAGGAGGATGTTCTTGTATCGACCACCCCGGAACGCGATCGTGTAGGCCACGGGGAAGCCGATCAGGAACGTCAGGACGGTCGCGATCCCACCGTAGACGAGCGAGTTCGTCAGCTGCCGCGGGAACTTCGTGAACGCTGTCTCGTACGCCTTCGAAGAGAACGTGAGCTTGAAGCCGTTGTCGATCGAGCCGGTCGAGACCGACGTCAGGAACATCTGGATCGACGGCACGATGAAGAAGATGAGCAGCCAGAGGATGCCCGGAGCGAGCAGGAGGTACGGCGTCGCCCGGCGCAGCCGGTGACGCCAGCCGCCACCGGGCGCGCGGCGGGGAGCCGCACCCGCCGCGACCGCCATCCCCGATCCTCCGAACCGCTTCGCGCTGCCGGCTAGGTGCCGGAGAGGTCGGAGTAGAGCTCGTTCAACTTGGCCTCGAGCTCATCGGACAGGAACTGGAAGTTCCGCTGCCCCGCGACGACGTCGGCCGGCGGGAAGAGGAGGGGGTTCTTGGCCGCCGAGGCATCGAGCTTGGCGATCTCGACGTCGGCGCCCTTGACCGGCGACACGTAGTAGACGTAGTTGGCGATCTGGGCCGCGATCTTCGGCTGGTAGACGAAGTTCATCATCAGCTCGGCCGTGTACTTGTTGGTCGCGCCCTTGGGGATGACCATGTTGTCGGTCCAGATCATGGTGCCCTCGGTCGGCGCGATCCAGACGTCGTCGGCGGCACCCGACGAGGCGAGGTCGCCCGACCAGGTCATCGCCGCCCAGGTCTTCTTCGACGCGAAGTCCGCGAGATAGTCGTTGCCGATGAACCGCAGCCCGGCCTCGGTCAGGGGCTTGATGTCGTCGTGGACCTTCTGGAGGTCGTCGTCGGTGACCTTGGTCGGGTCCGCCTCGATGCCGAGCTTGAGCAGCCCCAATCCGAAGGTGTCGCGCTTCTCGTTGAGGAAGGTGATCCTTTCCGGTGGGAGCGCATAGAGGTCCGCGAGCGACTTCGGCTCGGCCTTGCCGGCCTTCCTGAGGGACGCCTTGTTGTAGCCGATTCCGGTCATCCCGGACTGCCACGGGTAGTGGTAGTCGTTGTTCGGGTCCCAGACCTGGCCCTTCAGGGGATCGCGGATGTTGGCGACGCAGTTGGGCACGTCGCCCTGGTCGATCTTCTCGGCCCAGCCCTTGCTGATGATCTTTGCCGCGAGCCAGTCGGTCACGGTGATCATGTCCCAGCCCGTCGGCAGGCCGGCGACGAGCTGCTGCTGGATCGTGGCGTAGAAGTCCTCGTTCGCCTCGATCTTTTCCTCGTAGTTGACGTCGACCTTGTATTGCTTCGTGAACTCCACCAGGGTCGGCGACGAGCCGGGCGTGTACACGCCGGTGTCGTAGGCCTTGCCGGCGAGGTCGATGTAGGCCGGCCACTGGGCCCAGTGGAGTGGACCCGTCGGGCTCGGCTTCGGCGTCGGCGCGACCGAGGCGGTCTCCGACGGGGCCGGCGGCGGGGTCGGGATGTTCGCGTTGCCACTGCCGGTCGCGGCCGGCGACGGCGACTCGCCGCTGCCCGTGCACGCCGCGAGAAACGCGGCGACGCCCGCCAGGGCCGTTCCCTGCAGGAACCGGCGGCGGGTCAGGTCGGGGTTGAGTTGCTGGGGTCGTTCGGCCATGGGGTCCTCCTCGAACTTGTTGCGCGCTCAGGCGCTGATGGCAACGGCCGGCGCCCCCGCGCCGGTGGGTTCGGTGGGATCGTCGTCGCCGGTCTCGGGCACGACGAAGCTGTGATCCGGTGACCAGGTGAGCTGGACTTCGTCGCCCCGGGCCCACAGCTCGGCCCGGGTCGCGCGTTCGATGTTCTGCTCGTAGACGGTCAGGGTCCCACCGCGGGACTCGACCTGGTACTGGGTGCTGACGCCCAGGTAGGAGGCGTCACGGACGATGCCGGTGAGACGGTTGTGCCCGGACGGCGCGTCGACCGAGGGCTCGCTGAGACGGATCTTCTCGGGCCGGACGCCGATGCTGACCGACGTGTGTCCGTCCACGAGGCCGCTCGGGATGCGGATGGCCGCGTCGTCGCCCACTTGCGCCCGGGCATACGCGCCGTCGGTCCCGACGATCGTCGCCGGCAGGAGATTGCTGACACCGAGGAAGCTGGCCACGAAGCGGGTCGTCGGTCGCTCGTAGAGAATCTCCGGGTCGCCGAGCTGCTCGTAGTGGCCCTTGTTCATTACGGCGATGCGATCGGACATCGTCATCGCCTCCTCCTGATCGTGGGTCACGTAGATGAACGTGATCCCGACCTCCTGCTGGATCCGCTTGAGCTCGACCTGCATCTGCTTGCGGAGCTTCAGGTCCAGCGCGCCGAGGGGCTCGTCGAGGAGGAGCACGGCCGGCCGGTTGATCAGGGCCCGCGCGAGTGCCACCCGCTGGGCCTGGCCGCCGGAGATCTGGGTCGGCTTGCGTTGTTCGAAGCCGGGCAGCTCGACGAGGGCGAGCATCTCGGTCACGCGACTCTTGATCTCGGGCGTCTTCACGCCGGTCCGCCGCAGCCCGAAGGCGACGTTCTCGTAGATCGAGAGATGGGGGAACAAGGCGTAGTTCTGGAAGACCGTGTTGACGTTGCGCTTGTACGGGGGCAGCCACGTGACGTCCTGGCCCTTGAGCTCGATCAGCCCGGACGTCGGCTGCTCGAAGCCGCCGATCATCCGCAGGGTCGTGGTCTTGCCGCAGCCGGACGGGCCAAGGAGGCTGAAGAACTCGCCGTCGCGGACCTCGAGGTCGATGTGATCGACCGCGACCTGGTCGCCGAACTTCTTGACGACATCGACGAGGCGGACGTCGACCTCTGGCACTCGCGCTCTCCGTGCGACGGGATCGCCTCGCGCCGAGCCGCATCGCGGCGGGGCGTCCGGGGAGACCGAGGGGCGACCTCCTCCCGGCCGCGTTCGGTGGCCCGAGGATAGGTGCCACCGAACGGGGGTGTCAAGAACGCGAGGCGCGCGGCGCGATCGCGGCATTGCGTGCGAATATCGTGTGGGATTCAGGAGGGATTCGCTGAAATCGCACACGGTCGCGTGCCGGCGCGGGCTCGCGGGCCCGGGGCACCAGCCGTGCTTGTGGCCCGGACGCCTTCCGTCACGCGGATCGGGGTGTCGTGCGTGGCGGTCTGCCCAGCGACGGCCGACGCCCCCGACGTACCAGGCCGGCTGGTGCCGCCCCATCGGGTGCCGCGGCTTCACAAACGAGGCTGGTAACTCGGGAGGAGCCCGCCCTGGTCGCCTCGGGCGACCAGCCTCGCTGGTACCTCGGAGGTCCCGCGCCCCGAACCTGCGGGCCACCGCTCGCAGCGGTTGATCGGCGTCGGCAGCCGGGTCCGACCGTCCGGGGTACGATGCCGATATCGACGCGCCGACCGTCAGAAGGCCGGCTCCCGCTCCGTCGCGACCCAGAGGTTCCGATCGCCGATGCCAACGCTGACCGAAGAGGCCATCCTCGACGCCCTGCGCCAGGTCCAGGAGCCGGAGCTCGGTCGCGACATCGTGACCCTGAACATGGTCAAGTCGATCGCGATCGACGGCCCCAACGTGGCCTTCACGATCGAGCTCACCACCCCGGCCTGCCCGCTCAAGGACGAGATCGAGGGCAACGCCCGGACCGTCCTGACCGGCCTGGGCGCCGAGCGGGTCGAGATCACCTGGGGCGCGATGGTCCGTCGGGCGACCCCCCAGCAGGCCGAGGCGATCCTGCCGAACGTGAAGAACGTGATCGCGGTGGGCTCCGGCAAGGGCGGCGTCGGCAAGAGCACCGTCAGCGTCAACCTGGCGGTCGCGCTGGCCCAGGCAGGGGCCAAGGTCGGGCTCCTCGATGCCGACATCACCGGCCCGAACATCCCGATGATGCTCGGCGTTAACGGCCAGCCGAAGGCCAGCGAGAACAACAAGATCACGCCGCTCGAGCGGCACGGCGTGAAGTGCATCTCGATCCAGTTCTTCGTCCCGGAGGGGCAGCCGATCGTCTGGCGCGGGCCCCTCGTCGGTGGCGCGATCCAGCAGTTCCTGCGGGACGTCGACTGGGGCGATCTCGACTACCTCGTCGTGGACCTCCCGCCGGGCACCTCTGACGCGCAGCTGACCCTCGCCCAGTCCGTGCCGCTCGGCGGCGCGGTGCTCGTGACGACCCCCCAGGAGGTCGCCCTGAGCGACGTCGGCAAGGCACTCGCGATGTTCAAGCGCCTCTCGGTGCCGATCCTCGGGCTCGTCGAGAACATGACGGCCTTCGCCTGTCCGCATTGCGGCGAGCTGACGGAGATCTTCGGCCGGGGCGGCGGCGAGCGGTTCTGCCAGGAGCATGGCATCGACTTCCTCGGTGGCGTGCCGCTCGACGTGACGGTCCGCCAGGGCGGCGACGTGGGCGTGCCGGCGGTCGCCCAGCGTGAGCCCGGTCCGGCCGCCCGCGCGCTCACCGCCGTCGCCGGTGCCGTCGCGGCGCGCATGAGCGTCCGTGCCGCCGGTGCCGACCAGCAGCCCCTCCTCTCGATCAGCTGAACGAGTCGCGGTAGACTCGCCCCGCGCCCCGGTCCCGGACGCGCGGAGGTAGGTGAGGAGAAGAATCCGTGCGATGTCGCGCGTGTGGCGCGATCGCCGGCCCGACAGCACGATTCTGCGACCAGTGCGGCTCGCGTCTCGCGGTCTCGGGCCGGTCGGCTGCGCGCGCCGATCGCACGACCACTCCGGCCGCGCCTGACTCGAGCTCCTCGGTAGTGGCACCGCCCGCAGGCGATGCCGCGATCGCACCGGAGGCCGGCACGAGCGCCTTCCTGGTGGATGGCCCAGCGCCCTCAGCCGGACCCGGCCGCTCCGAGGGGGATGCCCGGGCCGCCGGCGAAGCAGGCGATCGGCGGATCGTCACCGCACTGTTCGCCGATCTCGTCGACTACGTCCGTCTCGTGGCCGAGCACGATGCCGAGGAGGTCCGGCAGCGGGTCGACGCCGCGCTCGCCGCGATGGTCGCCGCGATCGCCCGCTTCGACGGCACGCGCGAGAAGTTCATCGGCGACGCGGTCTTCGCGGTGTTCGGCTGGCCCGTCGCCCACGACGACGATGCCCTGCGGGCGACCCACTGCGCGCTGGCCATCCGGGCAAGCCTCGCCCGGCTCCAGGATCCCGCGGGCGAGGCGCTGCAGGTCCGGATCGGGCTCGCCACCGGCGAGGTCGTCGCCGCGCCGCGCGGCGTGCCCGGCGCGCTCGACTGGTCGCTGACCGGCCCGGCCGTGACGACCGCCGCCCGGATCCAGGGGGTCGCGCAGCCCGGCGAGATCCTCCTCGACGAGGCGACCCGCCGGGCGTCCCGGAAGGAGCTCTCCGTCGACGATCTCGGCGAGCAGGTGCTCCGCGGCCAGACCCGGCCCGTTCGGATCGTGCGGTTGCTCGGGGATACCGGGGATGGCGGGTTCCAGCCCTGGAATCCGCTCCGCGGCCGGCTCGTCGGCCGGACGGCCGAGCGCGAGGCCCTGCGCGCGGTGCTCGCCGACCTTCCCGCCGGACGCGGCTCGACGATCCTCGTCGAAGGCGAAGCTGGAATCGGCAAGTCGCGTCTGCTGGCCGACCTCGAGGCCGACGCTCGGCGGGCGGGAATCGCCTGGACCTGGGTCGACAACGTCTCCTACGGCGCGACCGAGCCCTATCGCTTCGCCCGGTCGCTGGCCCAGGTCGTTGCCGAAGAGCACGGCACCGACTCCGGCTCGTTCGTCCGACAGCTCCTGTTCACGCCGGACGTCGACCCCGACGATGCTCGGCGGTGGGCCGGCGGTGTGGCGGCCATCGCCCGCGAAGCGGCATTCTCCGGCTGGGAGGCCGAGGCCGAGCTCGTGCCGCGGGATCCCGCCGAGCTGGCCCGCGACGTGCGGTCGCTTGCGATCCGATACGTCGAGCGGTTGATCGAGCTCGATGGGCCGCGGGTGATCGTCGTCGACGACCTCCACTGGCTCGACCGCTCCAGCGCCGACGTCTTCGAGGAGCTCGTGCGGCTGTCCGACCTCCTGCCGCTCGCCGTCCTGGTCGGGAGCCGTCCCGGCGCTCCTGCGACCGTCCTCCACAGCGACGGGGTCCGGCGCCTCGTGCTCGAGGGGTTCGACGTCCCGGAGACGGGCGAGCTGGCACGGGCGGTGGCGGGCATCGTCGTCGAGCCCGAGGACGTCCGCCGGCTCCACGCCCGGACCGGCGGGAACCCGCTGTTCATCGGGGAGACGGTCCGGGCGATCGTCGACGACGGTGCCATCACGAGCGACGGCCGTCTGGCCCTCGGCGAACCCGGAGGGACGGCGGTCCCGGCGACCCTGAGGGCCCTGCTCGGCAGCCGGATCGACGCCCTCTCGCCGGACAGCCGGACCGTGCTCCGGGTGGCGTCCGTGATCGGGATGAGCTTCCGGGAGAACGTGGTCGAGGAGGTGCTCGAGGAGCGCATCGCCCCGGACCAGTACGAGCGGCTCGCCGAGGCGGCGATGATCGTGCCCGGCGACGGCTCAGGCGGCTGGCGCTTCTGCCATGCGCTGATCCACGACGCGGCGTACGCCAGCCTCCTCGCGACGGATCGGAGGGCCCTGCACACCCGGGTCGCGGATCGGATCGAGGCGAGCCCTCGGGCGGGCCCGATCGGCGTGATCGCGCGCCATCGGGCGGCAGCCGGCGACAGCGCCCGTGCGGTGCCCCTCCTCGAGCGCGCGGCGGCGTCCGCGCTCGGGCTGGGCGCCCGAGCCGAGGCTGCGGCGTATCTCGAGACCGCGGCCGGTCTCGAGCGGCCCGGACCGGCGCGCGACGAGCTGACCCGAAGGGCGGCCGAGATCCGCGACGTCGCGTTCGCGGTCGCGGCCGGGCCGGCGGACCGGATTGCTGCCGGATCCGACGGCGATCGTGTGCCCGAGTCCGGGGTGTCGGGGCCGGCTTGAGCCCGGGGGCGGCTAGGGCGCGCGGCTAGGGCAGGCGGGCAGGGGCGATCCCCTCGATGGGACGGGGCACCGCGCCATCGGCGTTCGCGTCGGGCGGGGTCTCGCCGGTCCCGTCCGCGTTCGTCGCCGCACCGTCGACGCGGGTCGCCGCCCCGTCGGCCGCTCCCGACGGCGGGGAAGCAGTGCTGCCGGCGTGCGCCGGCCGGCCCACCTCGATGACCAGGCCCGGCCGGCCGCCGACCGCACCGATCCGCCGACCGCAGGCTGCCTCGACGCGCTCGCGGAGCTCGGCCCGGAAATGGACGAGGACGGTTTTCGGGACGCCGGCCCGCGCTGCCATATCGAGCGCCTCCTCCGGCGTCAGGTGGCCGCGGCGGGGGTCGTCGTGCTTCGCGGAGGTCAAGGTGGCCTCGACGACGAACACATCGGCGCCGCGAGCCGCCTCGACGATCAGGTCGCTCGGTCCGGTGTCCCCGGAGATCATCACCCGCCGCCCATCGGGATCGGTGATCGAGCAGCCCCACGCCGGGACGTAATGCTGCCCCGGTACGAACGCGACCGTGAGGTCGCCGACGTGGATCCGATGCGCGGGGTCGTACTCGAGGATGCTGTACGCGTCGTCGAAGAAGCCCGGTCGCTCGCTGATCGCCGCGGCCAGCTCGGTCATGCGCGCGCGACCGCCCGGTGGCAGGAGCACCGGCAGGTGGGCGCCGGCGACTCCCTCCCAGGGCAGGAGATAGCGGAGGGACACGAGGTCGATGTAGTGGTCGGCGTGCATGTGGCCGACGACGATCGCATCGAGCTGGCGCGGATCGCGGATCCGCAGGAGCTCCCGGATCACGCCCTGGCCGCAGTCGACCAGGATCGCGGTCGCGTCCGTCTCGATGAGGATTCCTGACGCCGGCGTCTCCAGCTGCGGCTGGGACGTGCCGCTCCCGACGACGGTCAGACGCATGGGGCGAGGGCGCGTTCGCTCGGCATTGCGGGATGGTCGCACCACCGCGCGCGAGCGTCGAGCCCGATTTGGACGATGGGGCTGTCCGCTGCTGGACACCATCGACATCGCGCCGACCACCCGCGACCACCGATGCCCGGAAAATCTTGATGGAACCGGAGGTTTCGGGCGCCCGGCGCGCGGTAGGATGCGATCGTGGTCGATACGACGTCCATGACCGACGCCCTTGCCGCCGTGCCGCTCTTTGCCGGCCTGGACGCAACCGGCCTGGCGAGCCTCACCCGTGGCATGCGCGTCCGGCGGTTCCGGCGCGGAGAGACGATCTTCCATGTCGGCGACCCCGGCGATGCCCTCTTCATCGTGATGGCCGGCACGATCAAGATCACGCTCCCCGCCGACACCGGGGACGAGGCGATCCTCGCGACGCTGCGTCCGGGCGACTTCTTCGGGGAGCTGGCCCTGCTCGACGGGGCTCCGCGGTCGGCAACCGCGGTCGCGATCGAGCCCACGGAGACCTACATCCTCGCCCGGGAGCGGTTCCGCGAGCTGATCTCGTCGGAGCCGATCATGCGCGAGGCCCTGCTCGCAACGCTGGCCGCCGAAGTCCGACGGCTCACGCATCACGTCGAGGAGCTCCACTTCCTCGATATCACGGGCAGGCTGGCGTCGCGGTTGGCGCGGCTGGCGGGGGAGAGCGGGGCGGCGAAGCTGGCCGATGGCTCGATCCGACTACCCGGGCCGCTCACCCAGGGCGACCTCGCTGCCATGATCGGCTGCACCCGCCAGAGCGTGAACAAGCTGCTCGGCATGTTCAGCGACGATCGCCTGATCCGCCTCGAGCGGGACCGGATCGTGATCCTGGATCTCGACGGCCTCGCGCGCGCCGCCCACCGCTGAGTCCTGATTCGACCCGAGAGCACGCGCGCAAGCGGCTTCTATGGCGGCGGCATCTTACGGATCGCCGTCAGCAGGATGTGGACCGCCGCGAGGGCCGAGCGCTGTCGGCCGTTGGCGCCGCCGAGGAACGCGATCCGCCGCTCGCGGTGGAGCCAGCCCGGCCCGACGACGATCACCGATACGGCCGTGTCCGCCCCCCGCGGCCGGGCGCGCACCCCGACCCCGATCGGGGCGCCGCCGAGCTCCATGCCGCGACGGGCGAGGGCCTCGAGACCGGCCGCGTCCCGATGCGTCGCGGCCGCCGGGGCTGCGTCGCCCAGGGATTCGCTGAACCGCAGCCACGGCTGATCGCCGAGGAGGGCCGCCAGGGACCCGCCGGTCCCGACCTCGACCACCGCAAGCTCGAGCCCGCGTTCGCCGAGCGCCACCCCGATCGCCTCCGGCCAGGTGGTCTCGCCGTCGGCCCAGACATGCGCGCCCACAAGCCCGAGCACCTGCTCGGCCATCGCGGCGACCCGATCGGCCGCCGGGTTCGCGCCCGACTCGGTCGCGATCGCCTCGCTGCGCGAAGAGATGCGGATGTCGACCGCGTCCGCTCGAGCGTAGGTGGCGACGATCGGGTCGGCGGCCCGGAGGAGCTCCTCGCCCAGGAGATCGGCCAGCTGCGACTCGCCGATCCCCGCGAGTCGCAGCGTCCGGCTGGCGACCTCCGCGCCCACACCGCGCGTGAGGAGTCGCGGAAGGACCTCGTCGATCCACATCGGGTGCATCTCCCGGGGCGGTCCGGGGAGGCAGACGATCAGCCCGTCGTCCGCTCGCACGACCCACCAGCCCGGCGCCGTCCCGTTCGGGTTCGCGAGGGCCGTGGCGGAGGGGATGAGCCAGGCCTGCTTGAGGTTCATCTCCGGGAAGGGCAGTCCCCGGCGCTCCCACATCGTGCGCAGCCAGGCCTCGAGCCCCGGATCCACGGCCGGCGTTTGCCCGAGTGCCGCCGCGACGGCCTCGCGGGTCAGGTCGTCCGGCGTGGGCCCGAGGCCACCCGTGGTCACGACGAGATCCGCCCGGGACATGGCGCCGGCGAGCGCCTCGCGAACCGTCTCGAGACGGTCGGGGAGGGCCTGGATCCGCTCTACGGCGACTCCGAGGCCGGTCAGGCTGCGGGCCAGATCGCCGGCGTTCGTGTCGCGCGTCTCGCCGACGGTCAGCTCGCTGCCGATGCTCAGCAGCTCTGCGGTCAGGATCCGGCGGCTCGCCACGCGCGGAGCCTAGCGCACGGTCGACGCTTGCCGACGGGCGCCGAACGCGACGTTGCGCGACGGCGGGCCGCACGTGGCGAGTACCATCGGCCGGGGTGTCGTGCAACTTTTGCGCGGTCTCGCTCCGCTGGCATCCGGCCGAATCTCCGATCAGGGATCCTCGCAGCGTCCAGTTCACTGGCTGAGGCGACCGATGACCGACATCGAACAGAGCGGCTTCTCGGAATTCGATCGATGGCTCGCCCTCGCGCGTCGGACGCGCGAGCTGCTCGACGCGGCGATCGACGAGGGGTCGCTCCCGGACGGCGGCGCAGCGTACCTCTCGGATCGCACCCTGCCGCACGTCGAGGGCGTCCGGAACGGATTCCTGGGCTGGCTCCGCTCGGAGATGGCCGACGTCGCGGAGCTGCGCTACCTGCTCGGCCAGGTCGCATCGGCGCGGGTCGACCCGGCCGCCAACAACGCCGAGCGACGCGCGGCGCAGGCCGAGGAGGCGATCGAGCGGGCCATGGCCGCGCGAGACGGCCGCCCGATGGTCCGCCTCCAGGCCGCGGAGCCCTGGAACCTGGCCGCGCTCGCGCACGCCCGCCTCGTCCTCGCGGTGCTGCCGCGGATCCCCGACGACGAGGTGCGCTTCCCGGCCGGTCGTCGGACCTACGCGGACATCGCCGCGCCACGCGGCCCGGCAGAGCTCTCCGGCCGTCTCGACGAGCTGGAGCGATCGGTCTGGCACACCGCGTCGGGCCACCGCCCGGACCTGGTCGACCCCGTCTTCCGTCGGGCGTACGGGTTCTTCGACGCCGCCGAGCGACTCGGCCGGCGCGCGTTCGGCTCCGCCGCCTGACCGACGCCCTGCCGGGTCGCCGGCCGCAGCGTGGCCGCAAGGTCGACGAGGGTCCGCGGCAGGGGTTCGTCAGCGGTCGGGGCGGTATCATGACCGCGATCCCACGACCGCCCGAACCGGGAGCCCACCCTGGACGAGAACCCGAGCCCGTCAACGCCGCCCGACGCCGAGCCCGCGACCGGATCGACGCCAGGCACGGGCGCGTCTGCGGCGGGTGACGCCGCCAGCTCGGTCCCGCCTCCGGATCCGGTGGCACCCGGTCTCGGCGAGCAGATCGGCGCGACACGTGACGCGGGCAAGCGCCTGATCGACGCCCACATCGAGCTCGCGAAGGCCGAGTTCGGGGAGATCGCCGATGCGATCAAGCGGGCGGCCGCCCTCATCGGGCTGGCGATCGGCGCCGTCCTGTTCGCCGCACTGCTCGTCGCCGTTGGCACGCCGCTGTTCCTCGGGGAGTGGCTGTTCGGGTCGATCGGCTGGGGCATCCTGCTCGGCCTCCTGATGATGTTCGCGATCGCGGTCGCGGCGGGGGTGAAGGCCCTCGACGCGAGCGCCAGTTGGGGCGTCGGCGCGCCGTTCATCGCGGCGGCGG